>ENA-UOUL01001677-UOUL01001677.1-bioreactor-metagenome-genome-assembly--contig:-NODE-1677-length-29447-cov-5.241164_pt1 | contig 29447 bp, 20 predicted proteins | sample MGYA00249838_ERZ747220 | MGnify/ENA primary metagenome ERZ747220 (study PRJEB28778, sample SAMN05720191) | bioreactor metagenome | isolation source: Anaerobic biogas reactor | place: USA:Washington...
GGGGCCCTCAGTAAGTTGAATGCTACCGTCACCGGGGACACCCTGTGCGACCCGGGCAACCCGGTGAAATACCCGGGGCTTAGCTACCCCATCCCCAGCTTCTCCAAGGCCGTCTTCGCCGCCAAGCAGGGCGAGGAGGACAAGGTCTTCACCGGCCTGGCCCGCCTCCAGGAGGAGGACCCCTCCCTGAAGGTGGAGAAAAACACGGAAACCACGGAGACCATCCTCTCCGGCCAGGGCGACCTGCACCTGGATGTGGTGCGCTCCAAGCTTAAGAGCAAATTTGGCGCGGATGCCAATCTGGAAGACCCCCGCATCCCCTACCGGGAAACCATCCGCAAAACCGTCTCCGCCCAGGGCCGCCACAAGAAACAGTCCGGCGGCCACGGCCAGTTTGGCGATGTGTGGATTGAGTTCTCCCCCCTTGGGGACACCAGCGTCGATTTCGAGTTTGAGGACGCTGTGGTGGGCGGCGTGGTGCCGCGCAACTTCATCCCCTCTGTTGAAAAGGGCCTCAGGGAGAACATCGTAAAGGGCGTCCTGGCCGGCTACCCCATGGTGGGCCTGAAGGCCAAGCTGTATGACGGCTCCTACCACGCGGTGGACTCCTCTGAAATGGCCTTCAAAACCGCCGCCCGCATCGCCTACAGAAAGGGCTGTCTGGATGCCAGCCCGGTGCTGCTGGAGCCGGTGATGCATGTGGAGGTTCTGGTGCCCGACGAATACATGGGCGATATCATGGGCGATATCAACAAGCGGCGAGGCCGCATCATGGGCATGAACCAGGTGGATGGCCAGCAGCAGGTGGTGGCGGAGGTTCCTCTGGCCGAGATGGCCAAATACGCCACCGATCTGCGCTCCATGACCCAGGCGCGGGGCTCCTTCACCATGACTTTTGAACGCTATGAGGAAATGCCTGTGGACTCCGCCAAGAAGGTCATCGACAGCGCCAAAAAGGACGAGGAAGAGGACGATTAATGCTTTTCCCCCAATAATCCCGGGCCGCCGCTTCAATGCGGCGGTCTTTTTTATTGCGGAAGGGTATATTGTGTTTTGATCAACTGATGCGCTAAGGACGCAAGGCGAAAGCGGAAACGGAGAGATGACATGACAAATTCCCGGGTGTTCGCCATGGCTTTTTCAAAAGTCTATCCCCTGCTGGTGCAAAAAGCGCAGCGGAAGGGCCGGAGCCAGGCGGAGGTGGACGCCGCCATCTGCTGGCTGACCGGCTATGATGAAAAGGGCCTGAAGGCCCAGATAGACAGGGAAGCAAGCCTGGAAACCTTCTTTTCGGAAGCCCCGCAGATCAACCCCAAGGCCCAAAAAATCACCGGGGTGGTCTGCGGCGTGCGCGTGGAGGCGATTGAGGACCCGCTGATGCAGAAAATCCGCTGGCTGGACAAGTTGGTGGACGAGCTGGCAAAAGGCAGGCCCATGGAGAAGGTGTTACGAAGCTGAGGGCCTGGGCCTCTTTTCGCCCGCAGGTAAGGGATATAGACTTAAGCGGCTGCCCGGCGTTATTCCCCGGGCAGTTTTGCCACCTTCACCTTCATCCATTTCGCCAGGGCATCCACCGCCAATTGATGATCCTCAAGGTCGCTTAAACCGGACACCGTAACAGCGCCCACCACGCCCAGGGATTTGAGGTGGATGGGGAAGCAGCCGCCGCAGAACACCGCTTCCTGCGCTGTCAGGCCGTGGTCCCCCAGCTGGTCGCCGCCGGTCTGGGCCTCCAGCTTCAGCCGCAGGGAGCTTTTCCAGCACTCCAGGGTGCCCCGCTCCTTGCGGGCGATCCAGCGGTCGAAGTTGGGCTTGGGCCGGCCCAGACCGCAGCGGAATACCCTGGCCCCCAGAAGGCTGATGGACAGCGCCAGATCAGCCCCTGTTTCAAGGCCCATTTCCCTTAAGATCAGACCCAGCTGCCAGGCCTCCGCCGCGTCAAAGCGCTCCGGACGCAGGGCTTCCTCCTGCTGAATGACAATTTTTAAAAGCTCCGCATCACGCGCCCCGCCCGCTGTTTCCATATCATTCCTCCTGTATTATCCGTGTAGCAGTTTCGGGCATCATACCGGAAAGGAGCAAGACGTACAAGCGGCATTTCCCGGGTTTTTATGTTATAGCAAGGCGTCTGTCACATCCGCTAAATATGCGCCTGGCGAAAAGCTCTGTCTGGCAGGGCGCTTTTATTCCTCCCCCGCCACGAAGCCGTGCTCCCTCAGCGCCTCCAGCCGCTTGTCCCCGATGCCCCACACCATGCGCAGATCCTCCAGAAAATGAAAGGCCTGCTTCTCCCGCTGGGCGATGATGACGTCCGCCAGGCTGGCGCTGATGCCGGGGAGGGCCATCAGCTCCTCCCGGGTGGCGGCGTTCAGGTCAAGGCCCGCGATATTTCCGGAAGAAGGGCGGGGGGATGCCTCAGGCAAAGGCGCGTTAAGGGCCTCAAAGCTGTACAGCCGGGGCGTATGGGCCCGCTGTGAAACGGCGGAAACCACGATATAGCCCCCTAAAAACAAACAGGCGGCAAGCATGATAAGGCCTGCCGCCCGGGTCCGCCGTTTCACAGGGCTTTGCGCACTTTCTGGCCCTGGGGGGTGTCCTCCACCGTGTAGCCAAGACCGGTCAGCTGGGCCCTTAGCGCGTCGCTCTTCTGCCAGTCCCTGTCCGCCCGGGCCTGGACGCGCGCTTCCGCCAGGGCCTTCACCTCCTGGGGCAGCGCCTCCTGCTTTTTGGTGAGCAGGCCCAAAAGGTCCGTGGCCTCGTGCAGGATGTCCCAGGCGGTTCGGATGGCGCTTAGGGCGGAGTTCTGGCCAAGGCGGGTGTTCACCGCGTAGACCAGCTCAAACAGGGCGCCCAGGGCCTCCGCGGTGTTCAGGTCATCCGCCAGCGCCTCATCAAAGCGGCGCAGCATATCCCGGGCCTCCTGGATGAAGGCCGCGTCCTCCGAGTTCTCCGGCCTGTCCTGCGCCTTTTCCATCAGAAAGGCCAGGTGATCCCGGGCGGTGTACAGGCGGGTGAGGGAGGCGCGGGCCTGCTCCATCATCTCCCGGCTGAAATTAAGGGGGCTTCTGTAATGGGCGGAGAGCATCAGCATCCGCACATCCTCCGCCTCGTACTCCTTTAAGATATCCCGGACGGTGAAAAAGTTGCCCCGGGATTTGGACATCTTCTCGCTGTTGATGTTTAAAAAGCCGTTGTGCATCCAGTAGCGCACAAAGGGCTTGCCCGTGGCGCCCTCCGACTGGGCGATCTCATTTTCGTGATGGGGGAAGATCAAATCCTGCCCGCCGCAGTGGATGTCAATGCTGTCGCCCAGGATGCTCATGCTCATGGCGCTGCACTCAATGTGCCAGCCGGGGCGGCCCTGGCCCCAGGGGCTGTCCCAGCTGGGCTCCCCGGGCTTGGCCGCCTTCCAGAGGGCAAAGTCAACGGGGGAGCGCTTGTCCTCATCCACGCTCACCCGGGCGCCCTCCTCCAGTTCCTCCATGTTCTGGCCGGAGAGCTTGCCGTATTCCGGGAAGCTGGCGGCGCTGTAATACACGTCCCCGTGCGCCTCATAGGCCAGGCCCTTGTCCACCAGCTCCTCAATGAGGGTCACGATCTGGGGGATATGGGCCGTGGCCCGGGGGTGCTCGTCCGCCGGCTCAACGCCCAGGGCCCCCGCGTCCCTGAAATATTCTTCGATGAACTTATCCCCCAGCTCCTTGACCGTCACACCCTCCCGGTTGGCCCGCTGGATCATCTTGTCATCGATGTCGGTGAAGTTCTGCACATAGGTCACCTTCAGCCCCTGGCGTTTTAAAACCCGGCGCAGCAAATCAAAGATGATGAAGGGGCGGGCGTTTCCGATGTGAAAATAATCATAAACGGTGGGCCCGCAGCAGTAGATGCCGGCCTGCCCTTCTTTCAGGGGAATGAATTCCTCCTTTTGTCTGCTTTGGCTGTTGTAAATGCGCATACACTTCATCCTTTCCTATGATGGAACATTATCGTATCGGAGGGCCATTTTTCTGTCAAGCAGGGGCCGGGGCGAGCGGATCAGCTCTTCCTGGGCGTTGAGGGCGGGTTCCCGCCTGGGCACGCGCTCATAGTGGTTGCCCCCCATCAGGCGCCAGGCCTTCCGGTTGTCCATAAAGCCCAACTCCAGTATATCCATAATTTGCTCCGCGATTCGCCGGTCCTTCACCGGGGCGGTCAGCTCCACCCGCTTGTTGAGGTTGCGGGGCATCATATCCGCGGAGGAGATGAACACCTCATCCTCCCCCCTGTTTTCAAAGGCGTACACCCGGGAATGCTCCAAAAAACGGCCCACGATGCTTTTGATTTCCAGGTTCGGGTGCTCCCTGTAGCGCAGGGTGCAGATGCCCCTGACCATCAGGCGCACCCTGGCCCCTGCCTCCGCCGCGGACAACAGAGCGGCGATGATCTCAGGATCAGACAGGGAGTTCATCTTCATCATGATGCCCGCTTTAAGCCCGTGCCTGGCATAGCCCTCCTCCCTTCGGATGCGCATCAGGATCTCCTGGCGCAGGGAATAGGGGGAGGCGATCAGCGCCCGCATGGGCTGGGTGTATTCATAGCCGGTGATGAGGCTGAAAAAAGCGCCCGCGTCCTCCCCGATCTGCCGGTCACAGGTCATGATCCCCATGTCGGTATAAATCCTGGCGGTCACGTCGTTATAGTTGCCCGTGCCCACATGCACATAGCGCTTCAGGCCCTCCGCCTCCCGGCGGATGATCAGGGTCACCTTGGAGTGGGTTTTCCACCGGGGCACGCCATAGAGCACATGGCAGCCTGCCGCCTCCAAGGACTTGCTCCAGGCGATGTTATGCTCCTCGTCAAAGCGGGCCCGCACCTCAATCAGCACGGTCACCTGCTTGCCGTTTTGGGCGGCCCGGGCCAGGGCTGCGATCAGGGGGCTGTGGGAGGACACCCGGTAAAGGGTTTGCTTGATGGCCAGCACGTTGGGGTCCGCCGCGGCCTCCGACACCAGGCGCATCACCGGGTCAAAGCTGTCATAGGGGTGGTGAAAAAACAGATCCCCCTGGCGGATGGTGCGGAAGATGGATTCCTTGGCCAAGAGCCGGGACTGCACCCGGGGCACAAAGGGGGCATAACGCAGATCGTCAAAGCCTGGAAGCTCACAGAGCTGCCGCATGAAAAAGCGCAGGTCCAGGGGCCCCGCCACCAGGCTTAAGGCCTGGTCCGGCAGCTCCAGCGCCTCCTGAACCAGGCTGAGCAGCTTCTGGTTGGAACCCAAAGGCACCTCCAGGCGCACGATTTTGCCATAGCTGCGGCGCTGGACGCTTTTGCTCATCTCCTCCAGCAGGTTTTCCATATCGTCCAGGCGCATCACAAAATCCGTGTTCCGGGTGATGCGGAAGGGCAGCCCGGCCAGAGGCGTGCGGCGCAGGAAGATGTCCGGCAAAAACATCATGATCACATCTTCCAGCAGCACCCCCCGCGCCCGGCCCTCCCCCATGGGCAGTATCACCACCCGCTCCAGGGCCCGGGGCACCGGCACCAGGGCCAGCTGGGGCGGCCCGCCCCTTTCCGACTGGAGCAGCACCGCCACATAGATGGCCTTAGCCGTCAGGATGGGGAAGGGCCGCTCCGGGTTGATATCCCGCGGGGTGAGGATGGGCAGCACCTGGCTGGTGAAATGCCCCTGAAGCCAGTCCCGCTGCCGCTGGCTTAGCTCCTCTGGCGTTAACAGCCAAAGGCCCGCCTGGCGCAGGGCGGGCAAAAGGGTGTCGTTCAGGGTGTGATACTGGCGCTTCACCTGGGCGGTCACCGTCCGGCGCGCCAATTTCAGCTGCACAGCGGGGATCAGCCCCGCCGGGTCCGGCCGGGTCAGCCCCAGGTCCACCTTGCGCTCCAGCTTCCCCACCCGCACCATGAAGAACTCATCCAGGTTGCTGGAGACGATGGATATAAACTTGGCCCGCTCCATCAGCGGGTTATCCGCGTTGCCGCCCTCAGAAAGCACCCTGGCGTTGAAGTTGAGCCAGCTTAATTCCCGGTTGAAAAACAGGGCTTTGTACTTCAAATACGCCTCCTGCTACCTAAGCCGGCTGGTGAGCTGAATGTGGGTGGCCACAGGGCGGTTGAACAGGCGGACGGGAATGGGATAATAGCCGGATACGCCAAGGCCCGGGCTGATGTAGACCGCCTGGCCCTTGGTAAAATGAAGGCCGGAGATGCCCTCGTCCCCCGGCAGCCAGCCGCCCCGGCCATCCGCCTGGGGCGGCAGATAGATGGGCCCCAGGCCCGGCAGGCGCGCCTGGCCGTTGTTGTACTGGCCGCAGAGGTAGATCTGGGGCAAGAGGGTGGCGCGCTCCTCCGCCTCCTCCCTTAGCTCGTTTAGCAGCCGGGTTTCCGGCGGATGATGGCGCAGGGCCAGGACGGTGTCCCCCGCCCGCATCAAAGCCTTGGCGGCCAGGCTCTCCTCCAGCATCACCAGCTGGTACTCCACCAGGCGCAGCTGGGCCGCGGTGTCAGCGGAGGACAGATCCCCCGCCCTTAGGCTCTGGGCCCGGTCCTGATAGGCGCGCCGGGCGCTTTCCAGGTCCAGCTCAAAAGTGTCCGCCGGGCAAAACCAGATCCGGGCCCCGTTTTCCTCCAAAAGCACCGGCCGGTCCAGATACACAGCGCCCCTGGCCTGGGCCATAAGGATATAGGGGGCCAGCACCTCTCCATCGGCACTGGCGCTTAAGGGGGGCGGATCCCCCGAACCCGCGATCAGGAACACCGGCGCCTTCTGGCCCAGCAGGTCCAAAAGGTCCATCAAAGGGGCGGCGTCGCCGCTTTTGCCCACCATGTCCCCGGTGAGGCAGACGGCCTGAAAGCTTTGGTTCTCAAGCGTCTTGCGCAGGTGCTCGTGCTTGTTGCCAAGGGAGGCGGCGTTTAAGTCGCTCAGGTGCAAAATGTCAAAGCCCTCAAGCGCCCTGGGCAAGTCCGGCAGGGTGATGGGCTGAACCACCAGCTTCACAAAGCGGTTGGCCAGGCTGTTAAACCCCACCATCAGCCCCAGGGAGATCAGCAGCAAAATGACCACCGTCAGGCAGCCATAGCGCACCCTCCTGCGCCGGGGGACAAAGAGGCCCTGGCCGCGGCTCATGGATGGCCGGGGCGGGAGGTTTCTCCGCCCTGGGGCGCCTCGGCGCCTGATCTGAGGGAAACGCCGGGGCTGTTCAGATCGTACTTGGCCAGATAGTCCGCGTACATCGCCTGAAAACGCGCTCCCGCCTCCCCCCGGGACAGGGAGCGCACATACTCATGCACGTCCAGGCTGCCGTGACGCTCTATCTCTATCACGCTGGCGGCGATATTGGAGCAATGGTCGCTCACCCGCTCCAGGTTGTTGAGAAGGTCACCCAGCACAAAGCCCAGCTCAATCGTACAGCTGCCCGTCTTCAGCCGGTCGATATGGTTGGCCTTGATCTGGCCGCGCAAAAGATCCACCACCTGCTCCAGGGGCTCCACCCGCTCCGCCATCTCCAGATCGTTATGGATGAAGGCGTCCACCGCCAGCGTCAGGGCCTCGCTCACCGCCTGGCGCATCACCCAGGTCTCCTGCTGGGCGATGGGGGAAAACTGAATCCGCTTTGAGTGAATCTCGTTCGCCACCTCGGTCACGTTCACCGCGTGGTCGCTGATGCGCTCAAAATCCCCGATGATGTGCAAAAGCTTGGACACCTCCCGCCCGTCCTGATCAGACAGGGTGCGGGTGCCGATTTTTACGAGATATTCCCCCAGCCTGTCCTCATACTGGTCTATCCGGGCCTCCGCCTGCGCCACGGCCTCCGCCTTTTTGGGGTCAAAACGATCCAGCAAAAGCAGGGCGTCCATCAAGCTGTCCCGGGCCAGGGCCGCCATCTCGCAGGTGAGCCTCCGGCACTGGGCCACCGCGATGGTGGGCGTGGCCAGCAGCCTGTCATCCAGCACCATAAAGCGCTCCCCCTCCTTGCCCTCCCGCACCAGGCGGCGGGCCAGCCATTCCAGCTGGCCGATGAAGGGAAAGAGCACCGCCACGGTGAACACATTGAAAACGGAGTGGGTGACGGCGATGCTCAGGGCGCTGGCCGCCTGGGTCATAAAGGCGAAGCGGAACACCGCGTTTAAGGCATAGAACAGCGCCAGGAAAAGCACGGTGCCAATGACGTTAAAGGCCAGGTGCACCGCCGCCACCCGCTTGGCGTTGCTGTTGGCGCCAATGGCGGAGAGGATGGCGGTGACGCAGGTGCCGATGTTCTGCCCCATGATAATGGGAAGGGCGGCGGCATAGGGCAGGGCGCCCGTGTTGGCGATGGCCTGAAGAATCCCCACAGAGGCGGAGGAGCTTTGCATCACCGCGGTCACCACCGCGCCCACCAAAACCCCAAACACGGGGTTTGAAAACAGGGTCAGCAGGCTGATAAAACCCGGGTCCCGGGCAAGGCCGCTGACGGAGCCGGACATCTGCTCCATGCCGAACATGAGGATGGCAAAACCCAGCAGAATGCCCGCCACATCGCGCCTGCGGCGGGAGCTGAAAAACATCACGATGCCCACAAAGGCCAGAATGGGCGAAAAAGTGGCTGGCTTAAAAAGGGCCACCCAGAAGTTATCGCTCTGAATCCCCGAGAGGGACAGAATCCAGGCCGTCACCGTGGTGCCGATGTTGGCCCCCATCACCACGCTGATGGCCTGGCGCAGGGTCATGATGCCGGAGTTTACAAAGCCCACCGTCATCACCGTGGTGGCGGAGGAGGACTGGATCACCGCCGTGACCCCGGCGCCTAACAGCACGCCTTTTATCGGGCTTTTGGTCAGGTTTTCAAGGATGGGCTTAAGCCGCGCCCCCGCCCGCTTCTCCAGGGATTCACCCAAAAGGTGCATACCGAAAAGGAAAAGCGCCAGGCCCCCCAGCAGGGAAAAAACATTGTAAATGGTCATGGCCCAAAGCCCCCCTGTTCCCAGGCGCCTTTGCGCCCGGATGACGGCTGAAAACCTCGGTCCGGCCGCATATAAAGTCTATAGTTCAAAGGAGGCCTTGTCAATCAGAAGGCGCAATCAAAGCCCCCCTTTCCCCGCCCCGGCTGCGGATGGACAAACTGTCCACCAGCCGCCCCGTTGCGCCCCTTTTTTCCTTATGCTATACTGCATACAGACATTTCAATCCGTGCGTTACCGCGCTTCATCTTCTCTTGAAGGGAGGAAACAAACTTGCGCTATCAGCCAATGGAAGACGCGCAGCGACAGGAATTCCATCAAGGGTCTTGCCGGCATGCCTACCGCATGTTTGGCGCGCATCCGGTCTGGCAGGAGGAGGACTACTGGCACTTCACTGTCTGGGCGCCCAACGCCCAGGCCGTCAGCCTCACCGGGGAGTTCTGCTTCTGGGACTACACCAAACACCCCATGGAAAAACAGTTTGACGGCACCTGGGAGCTGCGGCTGCCGGATGCCCTCTTCACGCCGGAGGCGGACCCGCAGCGCTTCAGCTACGAGGGCGCCCGGGAAAAGCTGCGCAGCTACAAGTATGCCGTCAAGGGGGCGGACGGCCAGTGGCACCTGAAGGGGGACCCCTTCGCCTTTTCAAGCGAGCTGAGGCCCAACACCGCCAGCCTCCTGTGCAGCCTGGACGGCTACATCTGGAACGATGAGGAATGGCTGGAAAAACGGGCCCGGTGGAACCCCTATCAAAGCCCCATCAACATCTATGAATTGCATCTGGGCTCCTGGCGGCGGGGGGAGAACGGCCGGCTGCTCTCCTATCTGGAGATAGCAGACCAGCTGATCCCCTATGTGGAGGAGATGGGCTACACCCATGTGGAGCTGCTGCCCATTATGGAGCACCCCCTGGACGCGTCCTGGGGCTATCAGGTGACCGGCTTTTACGCTCCCACCGCCCGCTACGGCACGCCCCAGGCGTTTATGGCCTTTGTGGACCGGCTGCACCAGGCGGGCATCGGGGTGATATTGGACTGGGTGCCCGCTCACTTCCCCCGGGACGAGGTGGGGCTTCGGCAGTTTGACGGCACCCCCTGCTATGAGCACGCGGACAAGCGCCGGGCGGAGATGCAGCAGTGGGGCACCCTGATGTTTGACTACGCCCGGGGCGAGGTGTGCAGCTTCATGCTCTCAAACGCCTGCTACTGGCTGGAGATGTACCATATCGACGGCCTTAGGTGCGACGCGGTCAGCAGCATGATCTATCTGGATTTCTCCCGGGAAAGCGACTACCTGCCCAACCAGTACGGGGGGCATGAGAACCTGGACGCCATGCGCTTCCTGCGCCGCCTGAACGAAACGGTTTACCACGATTTCCCCGGGGTGATGATGATCGCGGAGGAGTCCTCCAGCTACCCCATGGTGACCAAGCCCGTCTACCTGGGCGGCCTGGGCTTTGGCTTTAAGTGGAACATGGGCTGGATGAACGACATCCTGGCTTACATCAAGCTGGACCCTGTGTATCGCCGGTGGCACCATGACAAGCTCACCTTTTCCTTCTTCTACGCCTTTAGCGAGAACTATATCCTGCCCTTCTCCCATGACGAGGTGGTCCACGGCAAACTCAGCATGCTGGACAAAAACCCGGGGGATCTGTGGCAGAAGTTCTCCGGCCTGCGCGCCCTTTACGGCTATACCATGGCCCACCCGGGCAAAAAGCTGCTGTTCATGGGCAGCGAGTTTGGCCAGTTCATCGAATGGAAGTGCGACGACCAGCTGGACTGGTTTTTGATGGTGTATGAGCGCCATCCGGATTTGTGCCGCTGCGTGCGGGTGCTTAACCACTTCTACCGGGACACCCCCGCCCTTTATGAGATAGACGACTCCTGGGACGGCTTTAAGTGGCTTGCCCCGGATGACAGGGAGCGCAGCCTTCTGGCGTTCATGCGCAAGGACCAGGCGGGCAACACCCTCATCTGCGTGACCAACTTCACCCCCGCCTTCTACCCCCAGTACCGCTTCGGCCTGCCCGAGCCGGGGGTTTTGACAGAGGCGTTCAACTCAGACCTGAAGGAATACGGCGGCAGCGACCAGTTCAACGCCCAGCCCCTTGAGGCGGAGGAAGAACCCTTGGGGGACTTCCCCTGTTCCGTCCAGGTCTGCGTGCCGCCCCTGTCCACGGTTTATTTCGACTTTGTCCCCAAACCGCCTGGCAGGGCGGCGCCCGGCCCGGACCCAAGACAAGAAAAGGAGGATTAGCGCTTTGCTCCAGAAAAAAACCTGTGTGGCCATGCTGCTGGCAGGCGGCCAGGGCAGCAGGCTGGGGATTCTCACCCGCCATGTGGCCAAGCCCGCCGTACCCTTTGGCGGCAAATACCGCATCATCGACTTCCCGCTGTCCAACTGCGTCAACGCGGACATCGACACCGTGGGGGTGCTGACCCAGTACAAGCCCCTGGAGCTTAACGCCTATATCGGCTCCGGCTCGCCCTGGGATCTGGACATCTCAAACGGCGGCGTCTTTGTCCTCCCCCCCTACTCCAAGGGAGACGCCGGGGAGTGGTACAAGGGCACCGCCAACGCCATCTATCAAAACCTGGAGTTTATCGCCCAGTACAATCCGGACTATGTGCTTATCCTCTCGGGCGACCATATCTACAAGTGCGACTACAGCGAGATGCTGGCCCACCACATCAAAAACCAGGCCGCCCTTACCGTGGCGGTCCGGGAGGTGCCCTGGGAGGATGCCAGCCGCTTTGGCCTGATGAATACGGATGAGGCGGGCAATATCCTGGAGTTTGAGGAAAAGCCCAAAAACCCCAAGTCCAACAAGGCCAGCATGGGCGTCTACATCTTCAGCTACGACAAACTGGTCCACTACCTGGAGACGGACGAGGGCAACCCCAAGTCCGCCAATGACTTTGGCAGAAACGTCATCCCGGAGATGCTGGATGCGGACGAAAAGCTCACCGCCTGGCGCTTTGAGGGCTACTGGAAGGACGTGGGCACCATTGAAAGCCTCTGGGACGCCAACATGGACATGTTGCGCAATCCCCCGCCCATCGACCTGCACGACCGCAGCTGGCGCATCTACGCCCGCAATGTGGGCGAGCCGCCCCATTACGTCTCCCCCAAGGGCTCAATCAAGGGCAGCCTGATCACCGAGGGCTGCGAGATCTTTGGCCAGGTGAAGGGTTCCGTGCTCTCCGCCGGGGTCTATGTGGAGGAGGGCGCGGTGGTGGAAGATTCCGTTATCATGCCCTACAGCCGCATCAGAAGGGGCGCGGTGATCCGCCGCGCCATTATCGCGGAGAACGTGGTGGTGGGCGAGGACGCCCGGATCGGCGAGGCGGAAGGCGACATCGCCGTGGTGGGCAGCAATACCCTGGTGCCTAAGGGACATAGGCTCCCTGCCGGCGAGCAGATGGGAAAGTGAGGGGAGCGCTATGAAAAAGAACATCGTGGGCCTCATCTACACCGGGGAAGGGGTAAGCGAGCTAAAGGAGCTCACCCGCTACCGCTCCACCGCCGCCATGCCGATGCTTGGCCGCTACCGGCTGATTGACTTCATCCTCTCGGGAATGATTCACTCCGGGATGAAGAACATCGGCATCATCATGCAGAAAAATTACCACAGCCTGATGGACCACCTGGGCAGCGGCCGGGAGTGGAACCTCCACGGCAAGCGCTCGGGGCTTACCATCTTGCCCCCCTACATGAACGGGGATCGGGTGGGCGTCTATGAGGGGCTTTTGGACGCGCTGCACTCCAACCTGAACTTCCTGCGCCGCTCAAGGGAGCGCTTTATCGCCGTATCTGACAGCAACGTCCTCTACCAGGTGGATTTTAACGACATCCTCAGCCAGCACCTGGACCGGCAGCACGACATCACCCTGCTGTACAGCAAGAACAGCGGCCTGCGCCGCAACGGCAGCGGGCGCTACGTTGAGGTGGGCCCGGGCGGCGCTGTCACCAAAATCGAGTTTGACCCCACCATCCCGCACTTTGAAAACACCTATATCGGCGCTTTCCTCATCAGGCGGGAGCTGCTTATCGACCTGCTGGACCGCTCGGTGGCGGCAGGGCAGCACCACTTCTCCCGGGGGATGCTGGCCCAGATGATCGCGGAAAAAACCCACCGGGTGGGCGGCTTTGAGTGCCCGGGCAATATCTGGGCCATTGACTCTGTGCCCGCCTACTTCAAGGCCAACATGGACTTTTTGAACGACGCGGTCCGGGCGCAGATCTTCCGGGACGAGCAGCCCATCTGGACCAAGCTTCGGGATGAGATGCCCGCCCGCTATCTGGGGGAGGCGGAGGTGAAGAACGCCCTGATCGCGGACGGCTGCATCATCGAGGGCCAGGTGGAAAACAGCATCCTCTTCAGGGGCGTGCGCATCCAGCCTGGCGCCTCGGTCAAAAACAGCATCATCATGCAGGACGCGGTGATCTCCCGGGGGGTCTCCCTGGAGAACTGCATCCTGGACAAGCAGACCACCATCCGGGAAGGCGTCCGGCTGATCGCGCCCCGGGCCTACCCCATCGTGGTCGCGAAAAACCTGACGATATGATATGATAATGCCGCAAACGCGCCGCGCGGCTGCCCGGCGTGAAAGGAGGCAGGGACAATGAAAATTCTCTTTACAGCCAGTGAATGTGTCCCCTTTGTGAAAACAGGCGGGCTGGCGGATGTGGTCGGCTCGCTGGCCCCGGTGCTGGCTGCCCAGGGGCATGATGTCCGGGTGGTGCTGCCCAAATACGCCGGCATCCCCGAGGAGTACGAGCGCCGCATGTTCCACGCGGTGGATTTTGAGGTCAACCTGGGCTGGCGCCGGCAGTACTGCGGGGTGGAACAGCTGGAGCTGGATGGCGTTACCTATTATTTCCTGGACAACCGCTATTATTTCGGCCGCAACTACATCTACGGCATGGGCGGAGACGAGTATGAGCGCTTCGCCTTCTTCTGCCGCGGGGTATTAAACGCCCTGCCGCTGATTCCCTTTATTCCGGATGTTATCCACGCCCATGACTGGCAGGCGGGCATGATCCCGGCGCTTTTGCGCATCCAGTACAAGGGCCTGCCCAAATATGATCCCATCCGCACCGTGTTCACCATCCACAACCTGCGCTATCAGGGCGTGTTTGGCATCAGCGATGTGCAGGACGTGCTGGGGCTGCCGGACAGCGCGTTTACAGACGACAAGCTGGAGTATTTCGGCAGCGCCAACTTCTTAAAAGCCGGCATCGTCTACAGCGACGAGGTCACCACGGTGAGCCCCACCTATGCGGAGGAGATCCAGTCCTCTTACTACGGGGAAAACCTGGACGGCCTGCTGCGCGCCCGCAGCAACCACCTCACCGGCATCTTAAACGGCATTGACGTCAAGGAATATAACCCCGCCACCGATTCGCACATCGCCGCCACCTATACCCCGGAGGACCTTTCGGGAAAAGCCGCCTGCAAGCGCGCCCTTCAGGAGGAGCTGGGCCTGGCCATCCGGCCCGAGGTGCCCATCGTAGCCCTGATCACCCGGCTGAGCAACCAAAAGGGCCTGGACCTGGTGGACTATGTGATTGCGGACATCATGCACGAGGATATCCAGCTGGTCTGCCTGGGCATGGGAGAGGCCCGCTATGTCAACCTGTTCAGCTGGGCGGAGCAGAACTACCCCGGCCGGGTGGCCGCCCGCTTTGTAATGGACAGCGCGCTGGCCCACCGCATCTATGCGGGGGCGGATCTCTTCCTGATGCCCTCCGGCTTTGAGCCCTGCGGGCTAAGCCAGATGCTGGCCATGCGCTATGGCACCGTCCCCGTGGTGCGGGAGACGGGCGGGCTTAAGGACACCGTGCTCTCCTACAACGAGGTGACCGGGGAGGGCAACGGCTTCAGCTTCCTCAACTACAACGCCCATGACATGCTCCACGTCCTTCAGCGGGCGCTTCACTTCTACTGGAACAAGAAGGACATCTGGCAGCTGATGCAGCGACGGGGCATGAGCCATGATTTCTCCTGGGAGACCTCCTCCCGGCACTATCTCAGCCTTTATGAGGGCCTGACCCACCCCGCGGCCCCGCCGCCCAAGCCCCCGGAGCCAAAGGCCCCGGAGAATAAAAAAGCAACGCCCCAGGCCAAGGCCGCCCCAGCCAGAAAGCCCGCCGCCAAGGCGGCTGCCCCTAAAACCGTGGCCAAGCCGCCCGCTGAAAAACCTGCCGGGAAAACCGCCGCCAAGGCGCCGGCCAAGGCATCCGCAAAAGCCGCCCCAGTCAAAAAAACGGCGGCCAAGGAGAGCCCGGCCAAAAAGCCCGCGCCCCGCGCCGCTAAGGCCAACAAGGATCCCGCAGCTGAATAAGTCGTTCTCCCAGGCGCCGGTCTTTTATAAACCCGGCGCCTTTCTGCATAAATATTGGCAAAAAAGCCCCTTCCTGCCCCAGTGGCAGGAATTTCTGAGATTTTATTTGACAACAGCATAGAAGGATGGTATTATCTATGATTGCATCAGTATCGCCTTTCGGCGGGTGGAGTATGGCCTTTATTATGGAAGGAATACGTGTCCGCCGGGGCGGTGCCGGGAGCAATGAAGGGGTGATGTTTTAATATGGCTCACGAAGTCCAAATGGGGAAACTGCGCAAACGCATGAGCTTCTCTCGCATTGACGAAGTGCTCGACATGCCTAACCTGATTGAAGTCCAGAAAAACTCTTACCGACGTTTTCTGGAAGAGGATTTCAAGGAAGTCCTGGCGGATGTGTCCCCCATAACCGACTACAGCGAGAACCTGGTGCTTGAATTCGTTGACTACAAACTCGACAAAACCCCCAAACACAGCGTGGAACGCTGCAAGGAACGGGACCTGACTTTTTCAGCGCCGCTTAAGGTCTTTGTCAGGCTAAAGAACAAGGAGACCGGCGAAATCAAAGAGAGCGAAGTCTTCATGGGCGACTTTCCCCTGATGACCGAGCATGGCACATTCATCATCAACGGCGCGGAACGCGTTATCGTCAGCCAGTTGGTGCGCTCCCCCGGCGTCTATTACACCAGACAAATCGACAAGGCCGGCAAACAGCTCTTCTCCGGGCAGATCATCCCCAACCGGGGCGCCTGGATTGAGTTTGAAACCGACAGCAACGACGGCCTCTGGGTGCGGATTGACCGGGCGCGCAAGCTGCCCATCACGGTGCTGCTCAGGGCCCTGGGCTATGGCACCGACCAGCAGCTCATTGACCTCTTGGGCGAGGACGAGCGCTTAGCCACCACCATCAGCCACGGGGACGCCAACACCAAGTCCCAGACGGAAGCGCTGCTGGAAATCTACCGCCGCCAGAAGCCCGGCGAGCCTCCCACGGAGGACGGCGCCCGGGTGCTTTTGCACAACCTGTTTTTTGACCCCAAGCGCTATGACCTGATGCGCGTGGGCCGCTACAAGTACAACAAAAAGCTGGGCGTAGCCGACCGCATCACCGGTCAGGTGGCGGCCTCAAACATCATCAACCCGGAGACCGGCGAGGTGATGGCCAAAAAAGGCAGCGTCATCAGCGAGGCTGTGGCGCTTGAGATTCAAAACGCGGGCATCAACTCCCTGGAGCTTCAGGTGGGCGACCACATCCACCGGGTGGTGGGCAACAACTTTGCGGACGCCAAAGACTACCTGCCCTTTGACCCCCTGGAGGCGGGCCTGAACGAGGCGGTTCACCTGCCCACCCTGCGACACATCATTCAGAACGTGCCGGAGGATGACCTCCTGCGCGTGGTGCGGGAAAACGTCCACAACTTAATCCCCCGCAACATCATCATCGATGACATCGTGGCCTCCATCAGCTATCTGCTGGGGCTGCCCTACGGCGTGGGCAGCGTGGACGACATCGACCATCTGGGCAACCGCCGCCTGCGCAGCGTGGGCGAGCTGCTCCAAAACCAGGTGCGCATCGGCATGAGCCGGCTGGAGCGCGTGGTGCGCGAGCGCATGGCCATCCAGGACGCAAGCGACGTAAAGCCGGGGGATCTGATCAACATCCGCCCGGTGTCCGCCGCCATCAAGGAGTTTTTCGGCTCCTCCCAGTTAAGCCAGTTCATGGACCAGCCCAACCCCCTGGCGGAATTGACGCACAAGCGGCGGCTGTCCGCCCTGGGCCCCGGCGGCCTCAACCGGGACCGCGCCGGCATGGAAGTCCGCGACGTTCACTACTCCCACTACGGGCGCATCTGCCCCATTGAAACGCCGGAAGGCCCCAACATCGGCCTCATCGGCAGCCTGGCCACCTACGCCCGCATCAACGAGTATGGCTTTCTGGAGGCCACCTACCGCAAAGTGGACACCAAAACCCACCGCGTCACGGACGAAATCGTCTTCATGACCGCGGATGAGGAGGACAAGTACTACATCGCCCAGGCGCTGGAACCCCTGGGTGAGGACGGCAGCTTCATCAACGATCTGGTCACCGTCCGCTGGCGGGAGGATGTGCTCCGGGTGCCCCGGGACAGGGTGGACTATATCGACGTCTCCTCCAAGCAGCTGGTTTCCGTCGCCACCTCCATGATTCCCTTCCTGGAGAACGACGACGCCAACCGCGCCCTGATGGGCTCCAACATGCAGCGCCAGGCGGTGCCGCTGCTTAAGCCCGAGGCCCCCATCGTGGGCACCGGCATGGAATACAAGGCCGCCCATGACTCCGGCGTGGTGCTTTTGTCCAAGCACGCCGGCACCATCGGCCGGGTGAGCGCGGACGAGATCATCATCAAGGATGCGCTGGGCGAAAAGCACAGCTATGCCCTGACCAAGTTCGCCCGCTCCAACCAGTCCACCTGCATCAACCAGCGCCCCCAGGTAAACGTGGGCGAAGCGGTTGAGGTGGGCGACCTTTTGGCCGACGGCCCCGCCACGGACCTGGGCGAGATCTCCCTGGGCCGCAACGTGCTCATCGGCTTTATGACCTGGGAAGGTTACAACTTTGAAGACGCCGTCCTCATCAGCGAAAAGCTGGTGCGGGATGACGTATACACCTCCATCCACATTGAGGAGCATGAATCCGAAGCCCGGGAGACCAAGCTGGGCCCGGAGGAGATCACCCGGGATATCCCCAACGTGGGTGAGGAAGCCCTCAAGGATCTGGACGAGTATGGCATCATCCGCATCGGGGCTGAGGTGCGCGCCGGGGACATCCTGGTGGGCAAGGTCACGCCCAAGGGCGAGACGGAGCTGACCGCGGAGGAGCGCCTGCTGCGCGCCATCTTCGGCGAAAAAGCCCGGGAAGTGCGGGACACCTCTTTGAAGGTGCCCCACGGGGAGAGCGGCATCGTGGTGGATGTGAAGCTCTTCACCCGGGAGAACAAGGACGAGCTCTCCCCCGGGGTCAATCAGATGGTGCGCGTCTATATCGCGCAGAAGCGCAAAATCTCCGTGGGCGACAAGATGGCCGGCCGCCATGGCAACAAGGGCGTGGTCTCCCGCATTTTGCCGGAGGCGGACATGCCCTTCCTGCCGGACGGCACCCCCCTTGATATCGTGTTAAACCCCCTGGGCGTTCCCTCCCGTATGAACCTGGGCCAGGTGCTGGAAGTGCATCTGGGCCTGGCCGCCAAGAAGCTGGGCTGGCACATCGCCACCCCGGTGTTTGACGGCGCCAATGAGAAGGATATCGAGGACACCCTAATCCAGGCAGGCCTGAGCCCTGACGGCAAGTCCGTCCTGTATGACGGGCGCACAGGCGAACCCTTTGAAAACAAGGTGACTGTGGGCTACATGTACTATCTGAAGCTCCACCACCTGGTGGATGACAAGATGCATGCCCGCTCCACCGGCCCCTACTCCCTGGTGACCCAGCAGCCCCTGGGCGGCAAAGCCCAGTTCGGCGGCCAGCGCTTTGGTGAGATGGAGGTCTGGGCGCTGGAGGCTTACGGCGCCGCCAACACCCTGCAGGAGATCCTCACCGTCAAGTCAGATGATGTGGTGGGCCGCGTGAAAGCCTACGAGGCCATCGTCAAGGCCAACGCCATCCCCACCCCCGGAATTCCCGAGAGTTTCAAGGTTTTGATCAAGGAATTGCAGGCTTTAAGCCTGGACATCAAGGTCTGGAGCGATGACCGGGAGCAGATCGTCATCAAGGAATTTGAGGAAGACGAGCCCATGCCCGCCCTCCCCGGCGCCCTGAAGGGCGAAACCGGCGACGAGGGGGAAATCACACTGGAGGAGATCGACGACAGCTTCAGCCAGGTGCTGGATGACCTCACCCTGGCCGGTGAAGAGGACAGCCGCACCAAGGGCAATGATGAAAACGATGAGGATGACGGCAGCGATGACGCTGCCATTGATGATCTGGATGATGACCTGGAACTGGATTTTGACGACGACGACATCGAGTGACAGGGCACGCCCCTTAAGGAGATATAGAGCATGTTTGAATTAACCAACCTGGACTCCATCCAGATCGGCATGGCGTCGCCCGCCGAAATACGCGACTGGTCCCACGGCGAAGTCACCAAGCCTGAAACCATCAACTACCGCACGCTCAAGCCCGAGCGCGGCGGCCTGTTCTGCGAGCGCATCTTTGGGCCTGTGAAGGACTGGGAGTGCTCCTGCGGCAAATACAAACGCATCAAATACCGCGACAAGGAAAAAATCTGCGACAAGTGCGGCGTGCAGGTTACAAGGAGCAAAGTGCGCCGGGAGCGCATGGGCCACATTGAACTGGCGGCCCCGGTAAGCCACATCTGGTATTTCAAAGGCATCCCCAGCCGCATGGGGCTCCTGCTTGACGTAAGCCCGCGGAACCTTGAAAAGGTGCTGTACTTCGCGTCCTACATCGTCATCGATCCCGGCAACACCGACGAAACCAAGACTGAGAAATACGCCCTCATCTCTGACACCGCTTACCGCCAGCTGATGGCCAAGCTCCCGGAGGAGCGGGGCAGTTTCCGCGCGGGCATCGGCGCCGAGGCCATCAAGGTCCTGCTTCAGGAACTGGATCTGGCGGCCATCAGCCAGGCTCTCAAGGAAGAAATCGCTATCCTGGCCGAAAAGGAAAAGGACAAGGAAACCGAGGGGCAGAAGCGCTCCCACGCCATCAAAAGGCTGGAAGTGGTGGAAGCTTTCCTGCAAAGCCAGAACAAGCCCGAATGGATGATCCTGGAGGCGCTTCCCGTCATCCCGCCGGACCTTAGGCCCATGGTGCAGCTGGACGGCGGGCGTTTTGCCACCAGCGACCTGAATGACCTCTACCGCCGCGTCATCAACCGCAACAACCGCCTCAAGCGGATGCTGGAGATGGGAACGCCGGATATTATCGTCAGAAATGAAAAGCGCATGCTTCAGGAATCCGTGGACGCCCTCATTGACAACGGCCGCCGTGGCCGCGCCGTCACGGGCCCCGGCAACCGCCCGCTGAAGTCCCTAAGCGACCTGCTGCGCGGCAAGCAGGGCCGTTTCCGCCAGAATCTGCTGGGCAAACGCGTGGACTATTCCGGCCGTTCGGTCATTGTGGTGGGCCCGGAATTGAAACTCCACCAGTGCGGCCTGCCCAAGGAGATGGCGCTGGAGCTCTTCAAGCCCTTTGTCATGGAGCGGCTGGTGAGCCTTGGCATCTCCAACAACGTAAAGTCCGCCAAGCGCGCGGTTGAAAAGGTGCGTACCGAGGTGTGGGACATCCTGGAAGAGGTGATCCACGAGCACCCGGTGCTCCTAAACCGTGCCCCCACACTCCACCGCCTGGGCATCCAGGCCTTTGAGCCGGTGCTGGTGGAAGGCAAGGCTATCAAGCTCCATCCGCTGGTCTGCACCGCCTACAACGCCGACTTTGACGGTGACCAGATGGCGGTCCATGTGCCGCTCTCCAGCGAGGCCCAGGCTGAAGCCCGGTACCTGATGCTGGCAGCCAACAACATCATGAAGCCCCAGGACGGGCGCCCGGTCATTACCCCCTCCCAGGACATGGTCATCGGCTGCCACTACCTGACGCTCAAAGATGAAAACGCGCAGGGTGCCGGCCGTGTCTTCTCCTCCATGGATGAAGCCGAGATGGCTTACCAGGCCCGGGAAATCACCCTGCATGCCCCCATTAAGGTGCGGGTGGCCCGCAGCTTTGGCGGGAAGACTGAGCGCCGGCTCATCGACTGCACCCTGGGCCGCCTGATCTTCAACGCCGCCATTCCCCAGGACCTGGGCTTCCAGCCCCGGGAGAGCATGGACGACATGTTCAGGCTTGAGGTGGATAAGGAAGTGGTGAAGAAGGACCTGGGCCGCGTGGTGGATTACTGCTTCCACGTGCATGGGGTCAATGTGTGCGCCAAAGTCCTGGATGACATCAAGCGCCTGGGTTATGCCTACTCCACCCGGGGCGCGATCACGGTATCGATTTCTGACATTGTGGTGCCGCCGGTAAAGGCCGAGCTTCTGGCGAAGGCTGATGAGCAGGTGCGGGGAATCGACGCCAGGTACCGCCGGGGCCTGATGAGCGAGGACGAGCGCTACAAGTCCGTCATCGAGGTCTGGGGCGAAACCACCAATGAGTTGAAGGGCAAAGTGATGGGGGTTCTGAAAAAAGACAATCCCATCTTCATGATGACCAATTCCGGCGCCCGCGGCTCCGTGGGCCAGGTATCCCAGCTTGCGGGCATGCGCGGCCTGATGGCCTCTCCCTCAGGGAAAACCATCGAACTGCCCATCCGCTCCAACTTCCGGGAAGGCCTGACCGTCCTTGAGTTCTTCATGTCCTCCCACGGCAGCCGGAAGTCCCTGGCGGACACCGCGCTGAGAACGGCGGACTCCGGCTACCTCACCCGAAGGCTGGTCGATGTCAGCCAGGAGGTGATTGTCAGGGAAGTGGACTGCTTTGAAAACCGGGGCGAGAAGATCCGTGGCATCACATTGCAGCCCTTGAGCGAAATTGAATCCCTGGAGGACCGCATCAGCGGCCGCGTGGCGGCGGAGGATATTTTACACCCTGTCACCGGCGAGCTGCTCTGCCAGGCTAACCAGCTTATCTCCCAGAGCCTGGCCCGGCGCATATCCCAGGCCGGCATCATCAAAACCATGGTGCGCTCCGTGCTCACCTGCCACTGCCAGAGCGGTGTCTGCGCCAAGTGCTATGGCACCAACCTGGCCCGGGGCGGGCTGGTGGACATCGGCGAAGCGGTGGGGATCATCGCTGCCCAGTCCATCGGCGAACCGGGCACACAGCTGACCATGCGTACCTTCCACACAGGCGGCGTCGCCTCGGCGGAGGACATCACCCAGGGCCTGCCCCGGGTTGAGGAGCTCTTTGAGGCCCGCAAGCCCAAGCGCGAAGCCACACTGGCTGACCTGAGCGGCACCGTCTCCTTCACCACCACAAAAAAACGCCGGGAGATCGTCATCACCAGCGACCACAACCCCGAGGAGAAGAAGAGTTATCCCATCCACTACGGCGCGCGTATCAAGGTGGAGGAAGGTGAGCATGTGGAAGCCGGGCACGAGCTGATCGAAGGCTCGTTCAACCCCCACCACCTGCTGCGCATCCTGGGTGTCAAGGCGGTCCAGGAGTATCTGCTAAGCGAGGTGCTCAGCGTCTATCACTCCCAGGGCGTGGGCATCGCAGACAAGCACATTGAGATCATCGTGCGCCAGATGCTCAGGAAAGTTCGGGTGGAGGACGCGGGTGATACCAAACTCCTCCCCGGCTCAATGGTGGACATCTTCCAGTTTGAAAATGCCAACTCCCAGACCATGAAGGAAGGCGGCCGCCCCGCCACTGCCAAGCGCGTGCTGCTGGGTATCACCAAAGCCTCTCTGGCCACGGATTCTTTCCTTTCCGCCGCCTCCTTCCAGGAGACCACCCGTGTGCTCACCGAGGCCGCCATCAAGGGCAAGATTGACCCGCTGGAGGGACTGAAGGAGAATGTCATCATCGGCAAACTGATCCCTGCTGGCACCGGCATGAAACGCTACAAGAACATCGAACTCCAGGAAACCTATTGATCAAGTCACCTTCAGGGGCCGCGGCCGATACGCCGCGGCCTTTTTTTATTCGCCCGCGGCCTGATCCTTGGAAAGGACAGGGGTTGCCCGGACCTGCAGGGTGGAAGTGGCGGCGTGTGGTGCTGCCTGGCTTTCCAGCCCCGGACGGCATCATGCGGGCGCGCCTGGAAAAGGGGAGACAGGTTCTGGCCGAAAGACACGGGAACTTGCGTGATAAACCCAACCCGGCAGTCGGGTGGCTTACGGCGTGCCAGGAACGCCGCGCCCTTGACAGCGCAAAAGGCATACCCTTATAATGTTCCTGCCGGGATATGACCTGAGGTGTACGCCAGTCGGTTGTTTTTACCCACATCATACCTTACGGCACCCGGGTCAGCGGATGGATGCCAGGCCCCCGCGTAAGCGATGGGGAAGGCAGAGATTTGTTGCAGGGAGCCGACCTGCTGAACATAGCGGGTGAAAAAACAGCTGGCAGCGGCACTTTGGGCTTATCCCAAGGAATGACGGCGGAAGGCAGAGGCCTTTCCGCCTTATTGTTGCCGATAAGAGGAAGACGGATGGAAACCACGCGCGTTCCGGCAGACCAGGCGGGTATACTGCTGGCATCCAAAGCATTGAAGGCGGGCCTGACAGTGGGCGTGCCCACTGAAACGGTATACGGCCTGGCCGCAGACGCCCTCAACGCGGAGGCTGTGCGGGGCATTTTTCTGGCCAAGGGCCGCCCGGCGGATAACCCGCTGATCGTGCATGTGCTGGACAGGGCACAGGCTGAAGGGCTGGCGGTCATCACCCCCCTTGCGCAAACCCTCATGGACGCCTTCTGGCCCGGTCCCCTCACCCTGGTGGTGCCAAAAAAAGATGCCGTGCCGGATGTGGTCACCGCGGGCCTTGATACGGTGGCCCTGCGCTCCCCCAGCCACCCGGCCGTTCGGGAACTGCTTGCCCGCAGCGGGCTGGCCATCGCAGCCCCCAGCGCCAACCGCTCAGGCGCTCCCAGCCCCACCACGGCGGATCATGTGATGGCGGACCTTCAGGGCCTTATCCCCCTGGTGCTGGACGGCGGCCCCTGTGAGGTAGGGCTTGAGTCCACGGTGGCAGATGCCACGGGACTTGTCCCCGTAGTGCTGCGCCCGGGCGCCGTGACGCCTGCGATGCTGGCTGCGGCAGCAGGCGAGTGCCTGGTGGCCAATAGCGCCATGCGCCCCCTGGAAAAGGGCGAGGCAGCCCCTTCCCCCGGCCTCAGGCACCGGCATTACGCCCCCAAAGCCCGTATCACCCTGGTGAAAGGGCCGGGGGACAAGGTGGCCGCGCGTATCCGCGCGCTGTACGGCGCGGAGGCCAAAGCCTGCGTCATGGTGATGGAGGACCGCCTCGATGCCTACCAGGGCCTGAGGACCTTCAGCCTGGGAAAGGACATGTACCAGGCCGCCCACCGCCTCTTCACCCTCATGCGCCAGGCGGACGAAGAGGGCTTAAGCCGGATCCTGGCTGAAGCGCTGCCGGAAGAGGGCCTTGGCCTGGCGCTGATGAACCGCCTGGCGCGGGCCGCTGACTTTGATATCCTATCATTATAGATAACGGAGGAAAAAATGAAGAAACTGCTTTCCCTTTTGTTGGCATCCCTGATGCTCGCGGGCCTTATGCCCGCGCTGGCTAAGGAAGAACCGGTGCTCAATGTGTTTTCCTGGGCTACCTACATCGATGACAGCACCGTCGCCAGGTTCACGCAGGAGACAGGCATTAAGGTCAATTATTCAACCTTTCTGACCAATGAGGAGATGCTGATCAAGATGCAAAGCCCGGACAATGGCTTTGACGTGATTCTGGCCAGCGACTATGCCCTGAATATGCTTCGCAAGGATGGGAAGCTCCTGAAACTGGACAAGGAACTGCTTCCCAATTACCGGAACCTGGACCCGGCATTCCTGTCCAAATACTACGATGAGAACAACGAATACACCGTGCCCTACACGGCCGGTACCCCGCTGATCGTATACAATCCTGACGAAGTGGATATCCCGGTCACGGGCTATGGGAGCCTCTGGGACCCCGCGCTGAAGGATTCCATCGTGGTCGTCGATGACGCCCGGAACATCATCGGCATCACGCTCAAGACCCTGGGCTATTCTTTTAACACCACGGATGATGGTCAATTGGAGGAAGCCCGGGAGAAACTGGCCAAACTCCGCCCCAACATCCGGGCCTTCAACTATGACACGCCCCACAACGACCTGATCTCGGGCGACGCCAGCATAGGCTATATGTTCACACCCTTTGTGCTGCTGGCCATGGACGGAAATCCCGGCCTCAAGGTGGTCTACCCAGAGGAGGGCATGGGGTTTGGCATTGATTCCCTTGTCATTTCAGCCGGCGCTCCCCACCCCGCCAACGCGCATAAACTGCTCAACTTCCTTTTGGACGCCCAGGTAGCGGGCAACACCGCCGGCATGCAGTACTACCTCTCCCCCGTGGCCGCGGCCTATCCGTTCATCCCCGAGTACCTCAGGGACAACCCCGCCATCAACATCCCGGATGAGATCCTGGGTGAAACCGAGTTCATCATGGATGTGGGTGCCTATGAAAGCAAGTACCAGGAAATCTGGGCGGAGTTCAAACTGCTGAACTAAAACCGATTCCCGCCATCTGGGAAGGCCGCCTCTGTCGGAGGCCCTTTCCAGACCTAAGCCCCTAACCATCAAAACATTTCCGGCCAGTGCGGCGCGCTCCTGAAGATCGTGCCGCGCTGTTTTCTTTGTGGGGATGGTGTTGCTGAGGGACGGGGTGTGTTTGGAATGGGGATTCGGACACAATCGGAAACGTTTTGCGCGGAATGGCTCCAACCAGCCCTCCAGTCATTCGGCCCTGGTACCGGAAGGGGCAGTGTGATCCGCTTTTCTTGCAGTAAGGGCTGTTTTTTCTTCCATGTATATGCCATGCTCCCTTTTCCGGCTTCCGGCAGTGCCCGCCAACAGCTGATCAGTCCGCTGCTTCCCGGCGGAAATGACTTTGCACACATCTGCGGACACGCAAAAAAAGATATATCAAAGCAGTGTAGCTTTGACGCAATCAGTGCTATAATCATAGAAAATCTTTGGGAGGTCTTTTTTTATGGTGCTGGCTCTGGCGCTGTTCCTGGTAACCTATGCGGCTCTCCTGGTTTTCTCCAATTATCGCGCCTGGATAGCGCTTGCCTCTGCCGCCCTGTTCGTTGTCCTGGGCATCCTGCCGTTTTCAAAGGTGTTTGGCGCAGTGGACTGGAATGTGATCATGATGATTGCAGGCACCATGGGCACCGTTCATTATTTTATCCAGTCAAAAATGCCCGCCCTGATGGCGGACCACATCATTGACAGGATGCCCAATATCAAGTGGATCATCATTGCCCTGTCGTTGTTCGCCGGCATCATCTCCGCCTTCGTGGACAATGTGGCAACCGTGCTGATGGTGGCGCCGGTGGCCCTGGTGGTAAGCCGGAAGCTGAATATTTCTCCCGTTCCCGCCATCATTGCAATTGCCATTTCCAGCAATTTGCAGGGCGCTGCCACCCTGGTGGGGGACACCACCTCCATTCTGCTGGGCAAACAGGCCGGCATGAACTTTGCGGATTTCTTCTGGTATGAGGGCAGGCCCGGCTTGTTTTTTATCGTCCAGGCGGGCGCCATCCTCTCCGGCCTTATCCTGATGGTGATTTTCCGCAAGTATAAGCACAAAATCTCCCTCCATGAGAAAACGGCAGTCCATGACCATTTCCCCACGGTGATGCTGATGGGAACCATCGTTCTGTTGATTCTGGCTTCCTTTGTTCCGGAAGAGCGCAAGCCCGGGATAACCAATGGGTTGATTTGCGTGGGCGTGATGCTGGTGGGCCTCCTGCGGGAGATGGTCCGGTCCGGCAGGCCTTTGCAGGCGGTCAAGTCGATACTGCGGGAAGTTGATCATCTGACCCTGCTGCTTCTGGCCGGGCTGTTTGTCATCATCGCCGGCATTTCCGAGGCCGGTGTGGTGGATGAAATCGGCCGGACTTTTGCAAGCGTCAGCGGCGGCAATGTTTTTGTCGCCTACACATTGATCGTTTGGGCTTCCGTCCTCCTGTCAGCCTTTATTGACAACATCCCCTATGTGGCCACCATGCTGCCTGTGACGGCCGTCATCGCTTCGCATCTGGGTGTGAACCCCACCGTGTTGTACTTTGGCCTGCTGGTGGGCGCTACACTGGGCGGCAACCTCACCCCAATCGGGGCAAGCGCCAATATCACAGGCATTGGCATCCTGCGTAAAAACGGCTGCGAGGTGAAAAACCGGGACTTCATGAGGATCTCCATTCCCTTTACGCTGACAGCTGTAACCACAGGCTACCTGCTCGTCTGGCTGTCATGGGGTTTGGGGTTATAAAACCATCGCGTTCCCGGCTGGCTGCCCGTCGCTCACTCGGCCCGTTCCTTTGCGCAGGGGCAAGCTGTTTTCCGAACGGTTGAGAACATCGCCATGAACACCAGCGCGCTGGTGCCCCCGCCGTCCAGATTCAGGGCTTCCTGAGCCCCCATCTCCAGCCTTTTCTCAGCCATCCAGCCGAAATACGCCCCTTTGCTTCCCTCTTTCCGCCCAGTGATGACCAGGGCGCAGCAGCTGCCCGGGGCAATCATGCCAGCGCGCATCGAATCTCCCGGTAGCTGCGGTAGTCCCTGGAGCAGAAGTAGCGCGGAACTTCCCCCTCCCGCACCAGGGCTGGACCAAAGGCCCAGGTGTCCGCACCCCCATGCCGATATACTCCTGGGCGCTGTGGGCGTCGGAGGCAAAGGTTTGGAACCTGCCGCCCCAAACAGCGCCAGCGCCTCAGGAAAGGGATGCGGGTGCAGTTCCGGGAAAAAGTGCGGCCTGATTTCACTTCGCCATCCCTGACAACTATGCCCACCCGTTGGCCCTTGCGCTCCCGGCAACGGAAAAAGCCATCGGTGACAGTAAGGGCAATATCCTTCCGGACCTCCAGCATCGCAAGGGGCGCCTGGAAGCGCGGGCATGCTGCCCGGCTTGGTATTGTAGCCAGGCCGGCCTTCAGGCAGAGGCGCCTTTACGATGTCCGGACGATTGACGGCGGCCAGCGTGGCGGCATCGGCCTGGCCGCTGGCGGGCAGCCCGTCTGCGGCCTGGAACAGGCTGACTTTCTCCTGCGTATCCTTGCTGAAAGTGTCCGAAGCGTCCTGAACGCTTTGAAAGTAGCCCAGATCAAACAGCCTGGGCTTCAGGGCTTTCACCTCCTGGCCCTTGTCATAAAGGCCAAGGGCTTCTGCCTGGCCGGGTATCCCCGGCCACAGCAGAAGCCCTTTGAGGATCAGGCAGGCCAGCCGCCTTAGCGCCTGGTTTATTTGGCGTTCTTCACCATACCCCAAAAGGTGTCGTAGAGCACTTTAACATCCTGGTTGTCATGGAAAAACTCACAGCTGTCGATCGTCTCCTGGCTGGGGTTCAGGTTGGGGTTTTGGGCATAGTCCTCCCCCATCAGTTCAATGGCGGCTTGGTTGGGCGAGGAATACTCGATGTACTCGCAGTTCATCTGCGCGATGTCGGGGCGGGAGAGGAAGTTGATGAAGGCGTGGGCGTTGTCCACATTCCGTGCTTCCCTGGGGATGACCATGCCGTCCACCCACACATTGCTGCCCTCCTTTGGCACCACATAGGCCAGGTCGGGGTTCAGATTGATGGCATACTGGGCGTCACCGGACCACATCACAGCCAGGATGCCCTCCCCCGCCACCATTTTGTCCTTGGTCTCATCCACCTGGTAAGCCTTGACGATCCCATCCTGCTTCTGTTTGATCAGCAGATCAGCGGCAGCTTTGATTTCTTCAGGATTTTTGGAATTGATGGAATAACCCAGGTATTTGAGCGCCACGCCCAGCGTGTCCCGGGGGGAGTCCAGCATGAAGACCTCCCCCTTGTAAGTATCGGAAAACAACGCGCCCCAGGAGTCAATGGGGGCTGCCACCCGGGTGGTGTCATAGAGAATGCCAACCGTGCCCCACATATAGGGAACAGAATGGACATGGCCGGGGTCATAGTCGGGGTTTCTGAGCCAGTCCATGGTGTGCGCCTCGTTGGGCACCTTGGAAAAGTCAATGGGCTGGAGCAAATCCTCCGCGATCATGCGCTCCATGGCATAGTCAGACGGGAACACCACATCAAAGGCGCCGGGGCTGGTACGCACTTGCACCAGCATATCCTCATTGAGGGTGAAGCGCATATAGTTGACCTTGATGCCGGTCTCCTCCTCAAACAGGCGGATGACCTCCTCATCAATGTAGTCCTCCCAGTTAAACACATTCACCACGCCCTGTGCCCGGGCGGGGATCAGGGGCAGCGCCAGAAGCAGGGTAAGCATCAGGGCAAGCAGTCTTTTCATTTCGTTCCTCCGTTGATTTTGGTTTCCTGGGCTTTGTTGGCCCGGCGGTTGACGGCCAGAAGCAGGATGAGCAGCGCCACAAACATCAGCGCGCTCAAAGCGTTCATCGTGGGTTTTATACCCTTGCGGGCCTCGGAATAAATCAGGGTGGACAGATTTTGCACCAGGGGGCT
>ENA-UOUL01001685-UOUL01001685.1-bioreactor-metagenome-genome-assembly--contig:-NODE-1685-length-29294-cov-7.211178_pt1 | contig 29294 bp, 18 predicted proteins | sample MGYA00249838_ERZ747220 | MGnify/ENA primary metagenome ERZ747220 (study PRJEB28778, sample SAMN05720191) | bioreactor metagenome | isolation source: Anaerobic biogas reactor | place: USA:Washington...
CCCCACCGAGACGCCCTGCAACTGGAAGCATCCGTCGTCGTCGGTGGTCGCGGCAAGGAGCGGGTCTGGCAGCCCGGTCCAGCGGTTGTCGAGCATCAGGGTTTCCAGGCTCACGCGGGCGCCAGCCACAGGCTTGCGATCCACGCCAACCGCGCGACCGACAATCGTCGTGCCAGGCTCCAGAATAAGCGTCATTTCAGCATTCTGAGCATCCTTACGCCAGATGAACCTTCGGCCGAGCAGACCCGACGCGTCACAGGCGCTGCCAAGCAGACCGCCCGGAGGCTGGAACGTCGGCTCCGGGAAGGAGAACCGGTCCGCTGGTTCCACATTCGGATCGGCAACCGCTCCCTCCAGTGTGACGAACCCTGGCACGGGATGCCCCTCCAAGTCCACCAGGGCGATATCAACCAGGTCTGTCTCCGCCTGGCGTTGGGGCACCAGCAATTCCACGCTCACTGGCGGACCGGGTGCTTTGACGTTGATGAGTCTGGGCGAAACCTCGATCGACTGCCCCTGGTCCCGCGCGGGCGCGTAGACGCGGTACGAACCAGCCGCGACGCTGAATTCACAAGACCCCTGACCATCGGTCTTCCCGGTGGCGACAGCCGGCCCGCGCGTGGATTCCACAACCACCGAACAGGCTTGCACAGGCTGGAGATCCGGATCGCTTAGCACCCGGACGGTAACCGTTGTTTCCAGGCCGAGGACCAGAACAACCTCTTCCGACGCGGCCTTCGGGCTGACGTCCACAAGCATGCCGTGACAGAGAATCCGATGCGGATCGGGCGAGTCTACTACGGTCACCGCGTAGAGACCCGCGTCCAGCCCGGCGCACTCGAAACCACCGGCGTCGTCGATCGCACAGGCCCGTTCGTACCCGGGCGCCTGGACACGAATGCGCAGCATCTCGATCACTTCCATGGTCTCGACATATGGCGTCCCATCCGGACGGAGCACTCTGCCTCGAATCGTGCCACCAGGCTCTGGAACCGCTCTGGCATATGAGGTCGTGCGGACTGGTGCGATCGGGGCAGTATCCGCGACGGCGCGCTCCCCATCATTCGGCTCGCGAACGACCACCTGATTTGTGTCGGCAACACGCGCGACCGGCTCGGATGATTGCCCATCCCGCCAGGTTGGTACATCGGCAGATAAGACACTGCACGGATCGACAGAGATGACGGCAGGATCGGACTGCGTCGGCCGCCGAATTCCCCTGGACGAACGGAGAGCAAATATGCCGGCAACAACTGCGACCAGGACTACCGCTGCGAGGCCAAGTGAGATTCTCTGCCACCTGTTCACCGATTGCCCTCAACATCCACTGCCCCAGCTTTCGGTTTAGCCGCTACGCCGAGGCGGGCCAAATCAGAAGTCGCTTGAACGATCAACGCCTTCCCTATAGTATCACACTCCGACAGCGTTGTCACCGGCGTGCCGGCAACGGCACCGGAAACCGACGCCCACAAGCCACAGAGCGGCCAAACGTGAGCGCAAGGATCGAGCACAAATCGAGTCGTCCCCGGCGGGATCGCCTGTACGAGATCATCTTCGAGGCGGACACCCCTGCCGGCAAGTGGTTCGACCTCATGCTGATCGTGCTGGTGCTGCTCAGCGTCCTGACCGTCATGCTCGACAGCGTCGCCTCCATCCACGCCCAACACGGACGCGGGCTCCTCGCACTCGAATGGTGTTTCACAATCCTGTTCACCATCGACTACATTCTGCGGCTGCTCTGCGTGGGCCGGCCCCTGCGCTACGCCGTCAGCTTCTTCGGTCTCGTAGATCTGCTGGCGATCATCCCGACGTATCTGAGCCCGCTGATCTACGCGAGCCGTTATCTGTCCGTCGTGCGCATCCTTCGTGTGCTGCGAATCTTCCGAATCCTCAAGCTCGGCAAGCACACGAAGGAGGCGGGCGTCCTTCGGGCGGCCCTCTATGCGAGCCGGCGAAGGATCGTCGTATTTCTCTGCTTCGTGCTGACGCTGGTCGTCATCATCGGCTCGCTGATGTACCTGATCGAAGGCCCGGCCAACAGCGGCTTCACCAGCATCCCGCAGAGCGTGTACTGGGCAATCGTGACGCTGACGACCGTCGGCTACGGCGACATCTCGCCCCAGACCCCGCTGGGCCAGTTCCTGGCGTCGATCGTCATGGTCCTGGGCTATTCGATCATCGCGGTCCCCACCGGCATCGTCACGGTCGAGTGGTCGCAGGCGACCATGCGAAAGCAGACCCCTGCCCGGACCTGCCCCACCTGCGGCGCCGGGGGCCACGACATCGACGCCCGGTACTGCAAATTCTGCGGCGCCGACCTCTGACGGCGTCCGGCAGGCGACGAACTCAAGCCGCAGCTCGAACCGCCCACAGGGGCGAATGAGTGCTCGCCCCCACACAAGAAGAAGGCCCCGAACATGCGACGGTTGTGCATGCACGGGGCCTGTGATTGCGCGCAAGTTTGGTTAGACTTTGGGATAGGTGCCGAGGTACTCGGTTTTGGGCAGCCCGCCGACGAGCGGCATGGCGTACTGGACATAGGCGTCGGTGACGCCGTTGCCGTCGGCGTTGATAAACTCGTCGGGCATCGACTTGGTCTTCTCGGCGACGTTCTTCAGTTCGGTGCGGAACAGCTCGGCCGCGTAGGCGGCGCCGTCTCCGGCGCGCTTGATCGCCACCGAGCCGCTGTCAAACTCCATCGCATATTTGACCGCCTGTCGGCCGCACTGGCGGGCCTCATCGACATCGACCTTCGATTGCAGTCCGGCATAGCTACGCTGGAGATACCCGAACGTGTCGGCGCGGACGCGCTTGATCTTGAGCTTGCCCTTGATCTGTCCGGCCAGGAAATCGGCCAGGGCGCCCGTGCCGGAGAGCTGGATGTTGCCGTGGGCATCGCGTTCCTCGTTCTCGGCCAGCTTCTCGGCCCATGTCTTGTGGTCGTGGTCGCACATGCCCTCGCTGACCGCGATCACGCAACGGTTGTACTTCTTATAGACGGCGTCCACATCGGCCAGGAACTTGTCCATGGACACGGGCCGTTCGGGCACGTAGATCAGGTGCGGCCCGTCGTCGTCGCGCTGCTTGCCCAGGGCGGCCGCTGCGGTCAGGAAGCCGGCGTGGCGTCCCATGAGCACGTCGATCTTGACGCCCGGCAGCGCCCGGTTGTCCAGGTCATCGCCCATCAGGGCCTGCGCGACGAACTTGGCGGCCGTACCATAGCCAGGGCAGTGGTCGGTCACGAGCAGGTCGTTGTCCACCGTCTTGGGCACGTGGAAGGCACGGATGTTGTAGTGCGTCTCGTCGGCGACGGTGTTGAGGATGTGGGCGGTGTTGGCCGAGTCGTTGCCGCCAATGTAGAAGAAGTATCGCACGTTGCGTTTCTTGAAGACCTCGATGATCTTGCGGCAGTAGTCGGCGTCCGGCTTGTCCCGGCTCGACCCCAGCGCCGACGACGGCGAGCCCGCCACCGTCTCCAACGTCGCGGCGTCGAGCTTGCTCAGGTCGATGAAGTCATCCTTGACCATACCCGCCACCGCGTGCACGGCCCCAAAGAGGGTCCCCATCTCGGGATGCTTGCGGACCTCTTCAATCACGCCGACCAGCGAGGCGTTGATCACCCCCGTCGGCCCGCCCGACTGCCCCACAACTGTGTTGCCTTTGAGCAATTCTGCCATGTCAATGGATCTCCCATAGTGGATTTCAGCATTCGATCCTGATACGGACGGGTTATTATACCGGCTGACCGTCGGTTCTCAACCCCCCACCGCCCAAAAACGGACCGCCGCCGGCATCAACGGAGGAACCAACTGCGGACCTTGAGGAACAAGAGTTCTTCGCTTCTCAGGGCCGCCCTTTCGTCGAGCAGGCCCCGGGCGGTGGCGGGCACGCCCGTGATGAGATGGTCCACGCCCATGTCGATGAACTTGATCATCGTGCGTGGCCTGTTGACCGACCAGACGTGGACCTCCTTTCCCGCCGCTCGGGCCGCGTCGATCAGCCCGGGCGTCACCAGACGCGCCGAGACGCTGAGGAAGTCCACGTCGAGAGCGGCCATTTCGCCGATGGACTGGACGACAATATAGCCCCTGCGGATGCGCGGATCCAACGTTCGAACGTGCTCCAGGGCTTCGAGACTGGTGGAGCTGACGATGCACTCGGCTGCGGCATCGTGCTCCTGCAGGACTTGCACGACGCGCTCGGCCAGCCGGCGCGGTACGCTTTCGACCTTGAGTTCCACGTTGAGCCCGATCCTGCCCTTGGCCGTCGCCACAGCCTCGGACAGCAGCGGAACGCCTTCGCCTCGGAACTGCGGCGAGAACCAGCCTCCGACGTCCAACGTCCGAACCTGCGCATAGGTCAGGTCGGACAGGTTCTTCTTGATGCCGGTGACGCGGTACAGGTCCCGGTCGTGCAGCAGAATGACGTATCCATCGGCGGTCAGACGCACATCGATCTCGGCGTAGTCGGCGCCGTCCTCCATGGCCTGGCGGATGGCGGCCAGCGTGTTCTCCGGCGCGCGGTACGAGCTGCCGCGATGCGCCGTGATCTTCACGTTGTCGCGCAGCTCGAACTCGCTGAGGATTCCCGCCGCCACCGACACGGCCACGACGGCGCCCAGGAGCAGAAAGACGACAATCCGTCGGGGGTGTGGGCTTGGCGCCCCATGAGGCATCGGCAACGCCTCCACCTGCGAATCGAACATCTCCTCGACCTTCTCGTCGCCCCGGGCCCGGCGCAGATGGGCGTAGAGGTGCGTGATTGTCAGGCTACTGACCGAGACCGTCAGGAACTCGGCGAGGAACGACATCGCCAGGTAGCCGGCCATCAACGTCAGGACGACCGGAAGGACCAGCCGATGCTCCTCCGGTAGGCGCGCGAAGACCCGGCCGCCGAGACTGTGATAGCCCTGCGCCAGGGCAAACGGGAACAGGATGATGACCATCCACAAGACCAGCACAACGGCCCCGATCCGACGCCGCGTCCCCTTGAGCAGGCCGTGCGTATACGCCAGCGCCGAGGCCACCGAGCGGTCGTCAACGAGCAGGGCCGGCAGCGAGAACACCCAGTGCAGATACACCGCGCCGTGCAGGACCACAACCGCCGCGATCGCGAGGGACACGACGGCCAGGCCCGCCCAGCGAGCCGCCGGGTTCTCCAGAAAAAGGAAGTACACCCGCATCGACGAGAACGCCAGCCGGTAGACCAGGACGCCCAACACGGCAAACGGGGCCAGCAGTAGCACGTGGGCTGCCACGTGATATGAGCCCAGCAGCGTCAGTCCGGGCAGCCTTCGCACGACCGCCCAGACCGCACGCAGCGCGCCCATCGGCCGCCCGCCCAAGGCCTCCCAGGCGATCAGGATCATCCCGGCGTGCTTGATGTAGAGCGAAACCGCCGTCAGAGACCCGACCAGTAGAACGAAAAGGACGCCGCGCAACGAGAACAGGAACGAGAGAACCTCCCCGTTGGTGATCGACAGCCGACCGTCCGATGACACCATCGATGAGGCCGCCCACGACAGCACCGGACTGAGCACGAAGAAGCTCAGCACCGCCACAGTCGAATCGTACAACAGCAGCGGCCAGAGACTCTTGCCCAGGTCAAGGAAGACCCGGCAAATCAGACGGTACAGCCACCTTGCACGCACTGCGACAGACTCCTACCGGCCCACGAAACGACGCCCATGGTACCCCCCGCCATGTCCCGCCGCAAGCGCCTCGCCGTCCCCGCCCCTGTCCCATCGAGCGTGTCTGTCTGCAGGAAGCCTCCTCAGCGTGTGCGGGGACGCGGATCGTCGGAGGGCCCCCACACGGTGCGGGCAGGAACCCTGACGCGGATGCGAGAACAGGCGGATGCCTCGGGGGAGGTCTACTCCGTGATGCCGGCCTCGACCAGTCGCTCCTTGAGGGCGGCCGACTCGACCACCAGCCGATCCCGGTCGGCCTGGAGGTTGTAGTACTCGACGGCCTGTGCGAGGACCGTCTTGAACTCCTTCTCCATCTTCCAGGGCTTGGTGATGAAGCGGAAGATCTCCCCCTGGTTGATCGCCGTCAGAAGCGTCGTCACCTGCGTGTAGCCCGAGAGGACCAGCCGGACGATGTGCGGATACTTCTCCTTGACGATCTTCAGCAGAGCCAGACCCGACATCTCCGGCATGCGCATGTCGGTGACGATCACATGGACTTCATTCTCCTCAAGAAGCTTCAACGCCTCGGCGCCGCTTTCCGCGTAGAGGGTATCATAGGGCTCGTCCAGCATCGCCTGCTCCAGCGACCGCAACAGGCGCACCTCGTCATCGACAAACAGGATGGTTCGTTTCTCATTCATCGGCGGTCACTCCAGTCAGCAGATTGCGTGAATCCTCATCCCTTTTCTTGATCGGTTGCAGGGGCAGTCTGACGGTGAACAGGGTTCCCCGGTCGATCTCGCTCTCGACCGAGATCCGGCCTTTGTGCTTGTTCACGATGATATCGTACGAGATGCTCAGTCCCATTCCGGTGCCTTTGCCCGCCGGTTTGGTTGTGAAGAAGGGATCGAAGACCTTGCGGCGGTCCTCCGGCGCGATCCCCGGCCCGTCGTCCTCGATCTCGCAGACGACGTAGGAATCGACGGGATACGTGCGAATCGTGATCCGCCCGCGTTCCTGCCGCTCCTGAGACTCGATGGCCTGGGCCGCATTGACGACCAGATTGAGAAAGACCTGGTTGATCTGGCCGGGGTGGCAGAAGATCTCCGGGATCTCGCCGAACTCCGTCACCACGTCGGCGTTGTATTTGATCGCATTTCGCGCCACGACGAGCGTGGCCGCCAGACCCTCGTTGATGTTGTACCTGGCGAAATCGCTCGACTGGTCCACGCGCGAGAAGTCACGGAGGTTTTGAATGATCTCGGTGACGCGTTCCAGCCCTTCGCGGGAATCCTCGAATAGAACGTCGAGATTCTTCAGGATCGCGTCGATGCGCATCGTCTCGCGGAACTGTCGGATGGGCGCGACCAGGGCCGGACCTCCGGCAGCGTCGGCCGCTTCCACCGCCCGCTCCAGTTCGGTGTACAGATCGATCAGCGCGAGGATCTTCTTCACATGCTTTCCCAGCGTCTCGAAATTGCAGGCGACGAAACCAATGGGCGTGTTCATCTCGTGAGCGACGCCGGCAGCCAGTTGACCGATCGAGGCGAGCTTCTCGCTCTGAATGAGATGGGACTGCAACTCCTTCAGCTTATGGTCAGCAGCTTCCAGTCGCTTGAATTCGCTGTATTTCTCCGCGATCCGGCGGTCGGTGATATCGCCGGCGATTTCCATCACAGCCGTCGGGTTGCCCTCCTTGTCGCGAAGGGCGACACTGGTGGTGCAGTGAAAGAACCTCAGAAGCCCGCCTTCGTCGGCAAGGGCGACATCGCAACTGTGCGGCTGGCCGTCCCCCAACGTCTGCATGGCGATGCAGGACAGCGCTCGGTACGCGGCGCCCCGACCGTCGCAGGTCTGATGGCACCTCCCGCCGATCCCGTCGTCACCGAAGATCTCCCGGGTCGCCTCGTTGCTCCAGACAACGTTCAGGTCCTTGTCGATCATGACCATCGGGTCGCGGATGGATTCGAGCATCGCGTTCAGCTTGCCACGACTGTGACGCAACGCCTCCTCCAGCTTCTTTCGCTCCACAGAGTAATGGACCACTCGCGTGATGGCATCGACGTTGAACCGGCCTTTGACCAGATAGTCTTGCGCTCCGGCGGCCACCGCCCGGAATCCGAGTTCCTCGTCGTCGGCCCCGGTGACGACGACTTTCGCCACGTCGGGATAGTCTGCCTCCAGGGCAATCAGCGTATCGAGTCCGTCGCTGTCCGGAAGATTCAGATCGAGCAGCAGGATGTCGAACGCACCGTCGGCCAGCGCCGCCATCGCCTTGTTGAGGTCGCCGACGAAGACCACATCATGCAATGGCAGAGACGAGCCGGCGAGCAATCGCTGCATGCCCGCGCAGTCGATCGCGTCGTCTTCGACCACAAGGATATTCAGGGGCTTCGTACTGGCCAGATTCATGTTGTCCTTTGCCGCAATCGTGTCCATGAATCACCGTATGCACCGGACGGAACGACTCCAGGTCGGTCAGGCATACTGCGTTATCGGCTGAAATCACGCCGGGCTTTGCATTTAAGCTGGGAGGCCCGCGTAAAGACCGCTGTCCGCGTCGTTCAGGATCGAGCGGGGACAAATCATCGTTGCCCCCTACAGTTATCGGTCCAGACGCCGGCGAGCCGGAGGCCGTCGAGCCGGCCGAAGGCGTACCCTGCTCGAGGCACGACACAAACCACTGGCGAGACCCGCCGCTTGACAGCGTTGCGAGCCGCTCGTAGAGTCGGTTCCCCGTGACTCGGCAGCGGATCGATCTCCGCGCCTGGCGGGGTCGTCTCTCAGGAACGGACAGGGAATCGTGCCCTCGAACGAAAGACAGTCAGTCCGCCTCTCGCCGGAGGAGGCCGAATACTCGGCCCCGGTGCGACGTCGCCACAGGCTCATCGCCTGGATCGCGCTGGCGACCTATTCGATGTTCCTCGTGTGCCGGGCCCTGCTGCGTCATCGGGCCGGCGATGCAGCGTACCTCCCCGTGTGGGAGTTGCAGGATTCACATCGCCTGGCCGCCTGGATCGGCGGTCTGGCCTTTGCCGGCTTCTGTGCGTTCGCATCTTTCGTCCCCGTCGGTCTTTTTGCCGCGACAGCCGTCCCATGTCGTCGGCGCGGGTTGCGCGGCCTCGCGGCTCGTCTCGCGGCCCCGGCAATCGCCGGCGCCATTGCGGTTCTTGTGTTGACGATTGAGAACGGCTCGTTGTGGTATCCGACCACAGCGGCCCGGCTGGTCCTGCCGGGGTTGGGCTGTCTCTTCGGAGCATGGGTCGCAACGACGTGGCTTCGCGGGCGGCGCGCCCGCTTGTGGCTGGCGCCGAAGATCGCGGCGATGGTCCTCGCAGCGGCCCTGCTCGTCGGGCTGGTCCTGTGGTTGTCCATCGAGCCGGAGCCCTTGCCTTTCGAGGCGGCCGACGTGACGTCAGCCGAGAAACGCGATCTCGTGCGCCTGATTCGCAGCAAGAATCCACGGTCACTGAGCGACGGGCAGACCCACACATTGCGGCTGACCGAGCACGACGTCAACGTCCTGCTGTCGTGGGGTCTTTCGCTCGGTTCGCCCGACCGAAAGGCGCAGGTGGACTTCGCACCTGATGCGGCGTCGCTGGCCGTCTCCATCGGGGTGACACCCGCCGGCACGAGACACTATCTGAACCTCCAGTTGACCGGCACGATGCGAATCGACGACGGAGACCTGACGGTGAGGGTGGACCGCTGCCGCCTGGGCCACGTGCCGGTCCCGTCCTGGCTGGTCAATCCCTGGTGTCCGGTCGTCGCGTCGCTCTTGCGTCACGACCGGCGGTCGAAGCCTTTTCTGGACGCGATCCAAACGGCGCAAACCGGGCCGGACTGGATCGAGGCGACCTATGCGCGCGTGGATCTGCCCCCCGGCTTCCGCGAGGACCTGTTCGGTCCGGCCGGCGCCGGCGAAGAGGTGCTGGCCTCCACGCGAGCCCAGGTCGAGCACCTGCTGGCCACGGTCGAGCAACTGCCGCGCGGCCGGCGGCCGACGTTTGGGATCTGCCTGGAGACCGCCTTCGCCCTGGCCCGCGAGCGTTCCATCGAGACAAACGCCGTCACGGAGAACCGGGCGGCCATCTTCGCCCTCGGCATGCTGCTGGGCCATTCGCGCATCGAGGAATTCCTCGGGCCGGTCCTGCCGCGGGTCGGGCACGCGTCGGCTGTCCGAACCCTGTGGTATGTGGAGGTCCGCGAGCGAGCCGACTGGACCAAACACTTCTTCTTCAGCGCCGCCATCGCCCTGCTGTCCGACGCCGTCGTCAGCGACGCCGCCGGCCTGCTCAAGGAGGAGTTCGACGCCGACACCGGCGGCAGCGGCTTCTCGTTCGCCGACCTGCTGGCCGACCGGGCGGGCACGACCTTCGCCGTCCGGGCCACACGCGACGAGGCTGCCGCCCGCGCGATCCAGGACCGCCTCGCGCACGGATTCGAGGTGGACGACTTCTTCCCGCCGGCCGACGATCTGCCCGAGGGCATCTCCGACGCCGAACTGACATCGCGTTATGGAGGCGTCGGCGGCGAGGCATACCTTCGCCTGATCGACGAGATCGAACGCCGCATCGCCGCCTGCCCCGCCTACCGCTGACCGCCGCCCTTGCCGCGGCCCCCCCCTGTCCCCTGCCAGGCGACCCACTTGACAGCCGGGCGACGGGCCTGTAGCCTCTCTGGCAAATGTGCGAAGGGACACCAATGCCCCAAGACACCAAGACAAGCCTGTATCGGCGGTGGACACAACACTGGTGGAGCCCGCTCGGGCTCTTCCTTTTGCTGTTTCTGCCCCTGCTCTTCCACATGGTTGGACGCCACATGGTCCGAGGGGTGTTGCAGTGGGTGTATACACCCCCCGCTCTCACCGAAGAGAAAGCCGCCGTCTACACGGAGTTCATCCGAGTGGTGGAGAGACATCCGGAATATACACGGGTCTTTCTCAACACTACAGGTAGACTCAGCGCGGAACCTGTAGTCGCCGAGGACAGGGGGTTCACCGAATCCGAAGTGACGGCATTGCACCGCTTGGCGAGGCGTTTCCGCGACGTCGGGTGCATATTCGCTGAAAGAGGCGAGTCCTATATCGCATTCATGCCATATCCCCGGTATATCCTGCCTGCCAGTCCCGGCGTCGTGTATTCGTTGGATGCCCGACACCCCGACGAGATGGACGACTGGATTCTCAACCGGTATAAGCCCTTCGTGCACATCACGGGGCGCTGGTATGCTTCGAAAAGCCTGATCCTATCCCCTTTTCGCAGGATCGATTCGTCACCGCTTGGGGAGTCGCTGATCGACCGGTCGCTGCGCTGTCCGAGTACGCTGGCAGAGTAGGACACAAGAACCAGGCGCGTTCCTCGTCGGCGCAATCCTGCGGGCTTGTCTGGCGTGGGATGGGTCGGTATGATGAGGGGGTCATGTGCGGCAGGCTCCTTTGCGGAGCCATGAGAGTGCGTCTGTAGGTCGGTGATCCAACGGTTTGCGGGAGTGCAGTCATGGCCATTTGTGCAGAGACGTGTCCCCAGTGCGGCGGGGCCATTGCATCGGGGTACGGCAACCAGACAACATGTCAGTATTGCGGCTCGTCACTGGTGCGCCTGTCGCCGCCGCCGGGGCCGGGTCCGGCCGGCGCCGATCCGATGGACGCGCACGACCCGGCGGCCGCCGCAGCCGGAGCGTGGGGCGTCCGCATGAAGCGGGCCGCCTGCATGGACCCCAAGAGCGGCCTGATCGCCTTCCAGTCGCTGATCCCCGCCGACTGGGAGTTCACCGGCGACATCTGGTGGCGGGACAGCGCCACCATGCCCGCCATCCCCGTCTTCCGCGCCTGGAACCCAAACGGCTCCGAGCAGATCGAGTGGCTGCCGACCATCCCCAACATGTGGTCGAAGAACATCCTCACCGAGGCGCTGGACAAGTGGCGGATCAAGGCCTTTGCCTTCAAGCAGGACGGCATCGAGCAGCGGGCGCCCCTGACCCCGATCGAAACGCTTCGGTCGCTGGTCATCCCGCGCTATCGCGGCCAGGTCGAGGGCCAGGAGCAGACCCGTCGCAGTCCGTGGTCGGGCCGGGGCAACCTGCTGGCCGGCCTGATCGGCCAGGAGACCTTCGAGCAGCGCGTCCAGACGCTCCGCCGGTTCCTGCCGGGCCTCGACTCGGCCAAGAAGCTCCTCGCCAAGGCCACCGCGCCGCGCTACAAGCCCCACGACGTGACCGTACGCGTCGTCGCCGAAGAGCCGCTGCCCAAGCTGGCCGAGGCGCTGCGGGGCGGCCTCGAGGTGGGCGGACCGATGACCTCCGACGGCGCCCGCATCCGCATCGCCTATACGCTGGAGGGCAAGCCCGTCGAGGAGGACCTGTTCTGCGTCGTCTCCCAGGTGGTCACACGCACCGGCTCGCGGCTCAGCGCCCAGGAGAATATCTTCTGGACCGCCGAGGCCCTGTACGCCTTCCGCGCCTCCGCCGGCCACCTCGACGCCGTCGGCCAGGCCTGTATGGCCTCGGTCAAGTCGCTTCAGGTCAATCCGCAGTGGCTCCAGGCCTGCCAGGCAGAGAGTCGACGGATCTTGAACGAGCGGGCGATGATGGCCCGGGCCATGGCCCAGATGGCCGCCAGTCAGAGACAGGCCCTCCAGCGGCTCGGCGACGTGTCGAAGTCGATCAGCGAAACCGGCGACATGATCATGGACGGCTACATGGCCCGGTCGGCCTCGTACGACCGCATGGGCGATATGGCCAGCGAAGCCATTCGCGGCGTCGATTCCTATATCGATCCGACGTGCGACTTCAGCCCGCAACTGCCCGGCGGCTACGACCACGCCTGGGGCAACGGCCTGGGCGAGTACATCGTATCGAACGACCATCTTTACGATCCGAATCAGCACTCGAACATGAACTGGCAGCAGTTGCAGAGGCGGTTCTGACGGCGGCGGATCGACCGGCGCGTCGGGATTTCAAGCATAACGTCTTGTTCGGAGATCGTCATGGCACTGTTTGACAAGATACGCGGCGAATTCATCGACATCATCGAGTGGACCGATTCGTCCGCTGACACGATCGTCTACCGCTTCGCGCGCCACGACAACGAGATCAAGATGGGGGCGCGCCTGACGGTGCGCGAGGCCCAGAAGGCGATCTTCGTCAACAAGGGCCAGATCGCCGACGTCTTCGAGCCGGGCATGTACACGCTGGAGACCGACAACCTGCCGATCCTCTCGACCCTGATGGGCTGGAAGCACGGGTTCCACAGCCCGTTCAAGGCCGAGGTGTATTTCGTCAACATGCGGCGATTCACCGATCTGAAGTGGGGCACGAAACACCCCATCACGCTGCGCGACGCGGAGTTCGGCCCGGTGCGGCTGCGGGCGTTTGGAACGTACGTCGTGCGCGTCAGCGACCCGCAGGTGCTCCTCCGCGAGATCGTCGGCACCGACGGGCACTTCACCACCGGCGAGATCACCGATCAGCTCCGCAACCTGATCGTCTCGCGATTCGCCGACGTCCTCGCCGAGAGCAAGATCCCCGTGCTCGACCTGGCGGCCAACTATGAGGAACTGGGGCAGTTCGTCACCGAGCGGATCAAGCAGGAGTTCACCAACTACGGGCTCGAACTGACCACCATGCTGGTCGAGAACATCTCACTGCCGCCGACGGTCGAAGAGGCGCTCGATAAGCGAACGAGCATGGGCGCGATCGGCGACCTGCACAAGTACACGCAGTTCCAGGCGGCCAACGCGATGGAGGAGGCGGCCAAGAACCCCGGCGGCATGGCCGGCGGAGGCATGGGCATGGGCATGGGGTTCGCGATGGCCAATCAGATGGGCCAGGCGATGGCGGACCAGGGCGCCGCACCCCCGCCGCTGCCGCAGTCGGGCCCCTTCTACGCGGCCTTCGAGGGCCAGCAGGCGGGGCCGTTCGATCTGGCGGCGATGCAGCAGCACATCGAGAGCGGCCGGCTCACGCCGCAAACGCTCGTCTGGCGCAAAGGCATGGCCGGCTGGGTCGCCGCCGAGCACGTGAAGGAACTCAAAGGCCTCTTCGACGGCCCGCCCCCCCTGCCATGACATCGACAATGGATCGGATACCTGAAGACGTGTGGAGAAGACCGATGAGACATTGGCATGTTGGCGTTGCGATTGGGATGGTCCTGCTGTCGGTCGGCACGGCTGGTGCACAGCAACCAGATCCGCCGGGGCAGGCGAAAGGAATCGAACCAGTTCATCAGGCGTATCTGTTCGCCCACATGGTGCATGAGGATTACGGGCGGCTGTATTATTCGGTCAGCCTCGACGGCCTGCACTGGACCGCCCTGAACGACGGCCGGCGCGTCTGCGACGACTATCGCGGCCATCCGGACATCTGCAAGGGCCACGATGGGCGGTATTACCTCGTGGGCAATCGCAACGACTCGGCGCCCGACATCAACTTCTGGACCTCCGACGACCTGATCCGCTGGGAACGCTACAGCGACGTGACGCCCGACCTGCCGCGCACGCCCGGCTACGCGCAGGCGCTGCCGCGAATCGGCGCGCCGAAGCTGTTCTACGACGTCGATTCGTCGCAGTACGTTCTGACCTGGCACACGCCGCACCAGCACGGCACGCCCCAGGACCCCGAACGTTACTGGGCCAGCCAGCGAACCTTGTACCTCACGTCGAAAGACCTCAAGACTTTCTCCGATCCACCGCGACGGCTGTTCGACTGGGACATGGCGACGATCGACGTGATCATCCGCAAGCAGGTGGATCGCTACTACGCCATCGTCAAGGACGAGCGCTACCCCACGCTCGACTGGCCGACCGGCAAGACCATTCGAATCAGCTCCGCTCCGGCGTTGCTCGGTCCGTACGGCGAACCATCCGCGCCGATCAGCCCGAACTTCCGCGAGGCACCGACTTTGATTCCGTCGCCCGACGGCAAGGTCTGGTACCTCTACTACGAGCAGTATCCGGGCGTCTCCTACGGCCTGTCGGTGGCCGCGAATCTGGACGGGCCGTGGCACCAGATCTCCGGCTATACCTTCTTCAGCGATTGGGACAAATACAGCCTGCCGCCCAAGGTCCGTCACGGCTGCATGATCGCCATCAGCCGGGCCGAGTACGATGCCCTGGTCGCCTGCACCAGTTGGCCGGGCGCGGCCGAGGGACGGGCGCTGACCTTCTTCGGCTGGTCGGATCAGCACGTACAGGTCGACGGCAATGCCGATCACCTGATCGGCGCCATCGACGCGATGAACGCCCTGCCGGGCCGGGCCTGGCCCGAATCGGTCGGCGGCGCCGTCGCCGAGCCAGCGTTCGTCTTCGGATTGGGTGACCTCACCGAATGGCCCAGCCAGGCGGCCCGGGAAGCCTACGAGCAACGCGTCACCAGGCGGCTGAAGTTCCCCAGCTACGACGTCGCCGGCAACCACGACATCGGCGGCAACTCGCCCACACGAACGGTACTCGACTGGCTCGTCGCCCGCCACGGCGCCCTGCGATACACCTTCGAGCAAGGCGGCGTGCTGTTCGTCGCGCTGTTCAGCGAATACGACGAGAGCCTCAACAATCCGGCCCAGCCGATCTCCCAAAAAGCTCTGGACTACCTCCGCGAGACGCTGGCAAACGTGCCCAAGGGCAAACCCGTCATCGTCGCGACGCATCTGTGCTTCGACGCGATCACCAACCACGACGAATTCGTCGATGCCCTCGGCGAGGCCAACGTGCTCTGCATCCTCGGCGGCCACTACCACAAGGCCAAGGTGACCCGCTACCGCCAGATCGACTTCGTCCAACTGCCCAGTCCCGCCCCGAACTCACCCGACGAAGTCACCGTCTTCCGCATCACGCCGGACCGCCTCATCGCCATCCCCTTCGACTACACCAAAAACGAATGGGTCACCGACAAAGGCAAGATCCTCGACAAACCGATCCTCGGTCCGGTTGGAGTCGGACTCAAAGAACAGGCCCCGACTGCAGGCCCATGACACGGCGCAGCAGAGGCAGCCGATATTTCACCCCGCCTCCTTCACACAGGAGCATCCAGGCCACGACTTTGTCATTCCGAGCGTAGTCGAGGAATCTGGCGGCGAATCAGCAGCGTACCTGCCTATAGCCAGACCCCTCGACTACGCTCGGGGTGACAAGAACAACAGTCGCCGCATTCCACACACATCGTCCCGCCTGCAAGTGTAGCAGCACGGAGGCCATCTCGACGTGATATGCAGCAGGATCGGATGCGTGCTACAACATCATGGGGCGCAGCATGCGCGGCGGATTTCCTCGGCGATGCGGTCGAGGCCGGCGGCGACGGTGGCGTCGTCCTGAGCATAGCTGATGCGGAGGCACTCGTTCGCGTGGGACCACGGCTCGGCCAGGCCGGGGAAGAAGTAGTGGCCGGGCACGACGATCACGTTGCGGGCCTTGAGCCGCTCGTAGAGCCGCCGGCAGGAGATCGGCAGGCCCGGCAGCCACAGCCAGAGGAAGAACGCCCCTTCCGGCCGGTGCAGGCGATAATCGATTCCGTCGAGACGGCGGGCGAGGTGCTCGACGGCCCGGCGGGCCTTGCGCTCGTAGAACGGCGCGATCACCTCACGGCTGAGCCGAAGGATCTCGCCTGAGCGGACCAGGTCGGTCACGAGCGCCGTGCCCAGGCCGCCCGGCGCCAGGCTCATCACGGCGTTGGCCCGCGCGACCGCCTCGACGATCTCCTCGCGCGCGATAACGATCCCCGTCCGCACCGCCGGCAGCCCCAGCTTCGAGAGGCTCATGCACACGATCGTGTGCTCGTTCCAGAGAGGCTCGGCCTCGTTGAAGACGATATGCGGAAACGGCAGGCCGTAGGCGTTGTCCACGATCAGCGGGACGCCCCTGTCGCGGGCCAGGTCGCCCAGCCGGCGCAACTCGTCATTGGTCAGCACGTTGCCGCTCGGATTCGTCGGCCGCGAAACGCAGATCGCGCCGACGTCGTCGGCCACGGTCAGCCGGTCGAAGTCGATATGGTATTTAAACAGGTGCTCGTCGAGCATCTCGATCCGTGGCCGGATCGCGGTGAACGCGTTCGGCGCCAGCATCACGTCGCAGTAGCCGATGTATTCGGGCGTCAGCGGAAACAGCACCTTCTTCACCGTCCCGTCGTCCTGCTCGCCCGCGAAGAGATTGAACAGGATGAAGAACGCCAACTGGCTGCCGTTGGTCAGCGCGATGTGGCGCAGGCCGATGTCCCAGCCGAACTGCTCGCGCAGCAGATCGGCCAGGGCGGCGATGAATTCGCGGTCGCCTTCCGGCGGATCGTACTGACCCACCGCCCGCTCGAAACGCCGCCCGTCGGCGAGCAGCGCCGTGGTGCCGGCGCGAAAGCATCGCTCGACCTCGGGGATCTGCGCGGGATTGCCGCCGCCGAGCATGTAGACCGGCCCCGGCTGCGACGCCGCAGCGCCGAGATCGTCCATGAGCTGCCCGATGCCCGACTGGACCGCGATCTGCCGACCGAATTTCGATAGCTGCATCATGTCGATACCGCCAAGGCCGTCTGTGGCGTCAGGAAATAGAGCCATTTTTGCCGGACGGGACACTGAAGGATGTCACTCGCCGCCCGGCCGTACAAGTCCAACTGGCCGCGATAGGCCTCGGCCCGCGGCGCGATCTGCTCGCCCGTGACCCGGTCGCTCTTGAAGTCGATCACGACGAGGCCGTCGGGCGTCTGCACCAGCATGTCGATGATCCCCTGCACGACGACCAGCTCGCTCGCCTCGGGCTCGCCGACCCGCAGGCCGAACGTGAAAGGCCACTCGCGATGGACCGCATTGTCCCCATCCAGCGCCAGCGCGCCAAGCTCGCTCTCGAAGAAGGACAGGATCGCATCGAGGTCGATCGCGGCGGCGACGTCGGACACGATCGCGCCGGTTTCGACGAGCCGGTCGCGGGTGCGTTCGAGGGACTGACGCGTCACCGGCTGCGCCAAGTCGACGCTGGAGATCACCAGATGCACCGCCGTGCCGATCTGTCGGGCCGAGCCCGGCGGCACGGCGGCCGGATCGGACGCAACGAGCGCCAGCGGCCGACGATCCAGCGCGCGAGAGTAGTCCAAGCGAGCAAACTCGTCATCGTGGTGCGTCAGCGCGGTGACCGACTGCTTGGCCGCCTCGCGCGTGGCCCAGGCGAACGGATACCGCCAGTCCAGGCGGTCCTTCAACTCGGCCAGCAGCGCCCGGCTCTGTGCATCGGGACGGACCTTGGCCTTCGGCTTCGCGGCGGCCGCCCGCTTGCGATCGCGAAGGGCCCGGACCTGCTGCGTCAACTGCTGCATCGCGTCGGCCCGGTGCACGTGCAATTCGAACAGGGCCGCATCGTCAACCGGCGGCGTCAGGTGCGTCTCGAACGCCTCGTGCAGGGCCCGCTGATCGGCCAGTCCGTACAGCAGCCACTCCATCGGGCTCCGCGCACTCTTGAGCAGCCACGACGGCACAGCCGGATCGCTCAGCAGCAGGCCCTTCGTCAGCACACTGCCGCAATCGGTCCGCTTCTGCGAGGCGGTGACGATCAGCCGGTCCTTCGCCCGCGTCATCGCGACGTAGAGAATCCGCATCTCCTCTGCCAACGTCACGGCCCGCTTCTTCTCGGCGATCACCTGATGCGCCAGCGTCGGCAGCTTGGCGTTCGAGCGGGCGTCGATCACGCGCAAGCCGAGCGTGTAATCGGTATCGGCGACCAGGTCGCTCCGCACATCGCGCAAGTTGAACTCGCTGTCCAACTCGGCCAGAAACACGATGGGGAATTCGAGCCCCTTGCTCTTGTGGACGCTGAGGATGCGGACGGCGTTGCCCGCGCCGGCCGGCTCCGACGGCGTCCAGTCCTGCCCGGCCTCCTGGAGCTTCTCGACGAACGCGACGAACCGCGTCAGCGACGGCACGCCCGCGCTGCTGGCAAAGCCCTCGAATTGGATCGCCCGGTCATGCAGTTCGAGCAGGTTGGCCTTGCGGGCCTGGCCGTTGGGCAGCGCGCAGACGAAGGCGATCAACTGCGTCTCACGATAGATCCGCCAGAGCAGGTCGGCCAACTGGCCCCGCCGGGCCATTTGGCGCCAGCGTTCGAGCGTAGCAAACGCCTTTCGCAGCTTGTCGGCCAGGGCCGCGTCGGCGCCGCTGTCGTGATATCGGATCGCCGAGGTATGGAAATCGGCGGATGGCATCGTCTCGTGGGCAGCGATGCGAATCGTCGCCAGTTCGCTGTCGGCAAATCGGAAGAACGGCCCCCGCAGCACGGCGGCCAGCTCGATGTCACGCTTGGGATTGTCGAGGACCTTGAGCAGGCAGAGCACGTCGGCGATCTCGGTCGTCTCGAAGTAGCCGGCGGTCGCATCGCAACTGACGGGGATACCCGCCAGGCGGAGGACCTCGACGTAATCGTTGGCCTTGACCGCCAGCGAGCGCATCAGCACGACGATGTCACGATATTCGACGTCGCGCCGGCCGCCGGCGTCCTTGTCAAAGATCTGTATCGCCGGCTGCCTTGGCTCGACGCCGACGATCTGGCGAATCCGCCGGGCGATCAGCGCCGCCTGCCGTTGGCGGGGCCGCACCACCTCGGTGCTGCCGGCCTCGCCATTGCCGTCGTCCTGGTGCGCATTCGTCTCTTCGGCCTTCTCATCGAGGATGTGCAACTCGACGAGCGGCACGGGGGTCGAATCGGCGGCCTCGGCTCCCGGCCGCAGGCGGGCCGCCTCGTCGTAGTCGATGTTCGCCAGCTCGGCCGTCATGATCCGACCGAACACAAGATTGACGAAATCGAGAATCCCCTTGGCCGAACGGAAGTTGTAGTTCAGATCCACGCGAAGCCCGCGCGCCGCCTCGCTCGACGCCGAGGCCCGCAGCCGTTGCAGAAAGATCGTCGGCTCGGCCCCACGAAAGGCGTAGATGCTCTGCTTGACGTCGCCGACGACGAAGACGTTGTCGCCCGAACTGAGGGCGTCGAGGATCGCCTGCTGGATGGGGTTGATGTCCTGGTACTCATCGACGAAGATGTGCTTGTAGCGGTCGCGCAGGCCCAGGGCCGTCTCGGACGGCACGGTGCCGTCGCCCGACTCGGCCGGCTTCGTCAGCACGCGCAGCGCGTAGTGCTCCAGATCGGCGAAGTCCAGACCGTTGAGCGTCTTCTTGCGTTGGGTGTAGAGCGCATCGAACCGGCGGACCATCTCGATCAGCGCCGTCGTCTGCCCCCCCACGCTCCGGCCCACCACGTCCATATAATCGGGATGGACCATCGCCAGATCGCCCAGCGCCACGAAGTCGTCCATCGCCTTGGTCCGCAGGGTCTTGATGAAATCGCCGAGGGCTGCGTCGAAACCTCTCAACGCCGGCGCTCGCAGCTTGACGAAACTGCGAATCGCCTCGGCGCAGGCGTCCCAATCGCCTCCGGCCAGACGGTCGCGACAGGCGGCGATGGGCGCGATCACGTCCGCTTCGAGCGCAACGCCCCATTTGCCACCGGGCGATTCGGTTTCATAGAGTCGCTGCGCCGCGCGAAGGCGGGCCAGGATCGATTCGAGCGTCTCGGCGACGATCTGCTTTTGCGCCGTGCCCAAGTCGCCGGCGCGCGGGTCGGTCGCCTCGGCCAGGAGCCGCGTCCGCTCGCACCAGGCGTCCCGCGAGGCGACGCCGTCGAGGAAGCCGTGCAGCCAGACCACGCTCGACAGAAAGCCGCCGCCGTCGCGCACGTCACGACGTCGCAGCAGCGCTTCGAGATCGGCGGCCAGGTGCGGCTGCGTCCACGCCCACGTCACCGTCTCATCCAGCACCTCGCCCTTGAGCAGCATGGCCTCGTCGGCGTCGATCACGCGAAACGCCGGATCGAGGGCGACCTCGTGGAAGTTCTCGCTGAGGACCCGCTTGCAGAACGCGTGGATCGTGCTGATGTCGGCGCCCTGGAGCAGCACGAGCTGGCGGGCCAGCCGGCCGTCCCGCGTCCGCTCGTATTCCTCCCGGAGCCGCCGACCGATCCGCGATCGCATCTGCTCGGCCGCCGCCTCGGTGAACGTCAGCACGAGCACGTTCAGCACGTGCGGACAGAGCGCCGCATCGGAGACGATTCGCACGCACCGGCCCGACAGCACCGCCGTCTTGCCCGTGCCCGCCGACGCCGTGACCAGCACGTTGGCGCCGTGAGCCGAGATCGCCTGTCGCTGCTGGTCCGTCCATTGAATCTTCTTCTCGCCCGTCATGATGTCACCGGCCCTCCGATCACGTCGAGCTTGCCCTTGGCGTCGAGGAAGCGATAGTCGTTGATCTGCCAGTCGAAGCGGCACACCGCCTTGAAGTCGCATGACGAGCAGGCCGACTCCGTGCCCAGCCGATAGGGATGGACGTCGATCCGCCCGCCGACGATCCCGCCGGCCAGCGAGACGATCGTATCCCGCGCGAACGCCAGCACGCGCTTGAAGTCCTCGGGCCTCAGCGACCCGCTGGTGGCATAGCGTCCGTACTGGCCGTCGTCCTTCGTGACACAGAAGTTGTAGAGCCGGCTCCAGTGCGCGCCCGCCTCGGGGTCGAGCGCGTCGGCGTAGTCGCCGTCGAACAGGCCCCGGGCCTTGCGGATCGAACGCTCGGCCTTCTGCGCCACCGTCTCGATCGAGGCGCTGTCGGGTGTCTGCTCGATGGGCAGGCAGAAGGCCCCGGCGACGCGGTCGATGTTCCTCTCGCCGGCCAGGGCCAGCAGGTACATCGGAAGCTGGACGTTCAAGCCGTGGTAGAACTGCGACCAGTCGAACGTCGCGCCGGCCTTCGTTCGCTTGTAGTCGAAGACCAGGGCAACACGTCGGCCATCGATCTCGGCGATATCGAGCCGGTCGATCTTGCCGCGCAGCGTCAGCACGCGTCCATCGGGCAGGGACAACTCCAACGGCTTGAGACCCGCCTCGTCACCAGCGTCGCCGAAGGGCAGCTCGGAGCGAACCGGCCGGAACGCGCCGGCGCGGGCCATGCGCGCGATGTCGAGCACGCACTCGCCCAGCGTCTCGGCGGCGCTGGCGATGATGAATGCGTTGTGCTCGCAGCGCGCCCGGAACTTGGCGATGAACGGGTCGTGCGAAGTGAAGGCCTCGACCTGCTCGGCCAGCAGCGTGCCCAGCCGGTCTTCGGCGACGGTGGCGAAGTTCTGTCCGTCGGCGGCCAGACGCTTGTGCAGGGCATCGAGCACGGCGTGATAGAAGTTGCCCAGGTCGAGCGGTTCGAGCTTGAACTCCCGACGAGGCCGCAGATCGAGCGCGTAGCGGGCGAAGTGCTTGTAGGGACAGGCGGCGAAGGTCGCCAGCCGCGTCGCCGAGCCTTTGAGCGGGCCTGCGAACAGACGCTGGACGACCGGATCGGCCAGGGTCGCGACGTTGTCGTACGCCAGCGCCGCGGCGACCGAATCGGCCGTGGCCCGATGGGCTGGGTCGGCCGCCATCGCACCGAGAAGCCCTTCGAGCCGCGTATCGACCTGCTCGTCCCGCGCGAAGACGTCACGACCCAGGCCGCTGCACAGCCACTCGGCCAATTCAGCCTCGGTGTGAATTTCCGCCGCGTCTGCCCCGTCGTCAACGGGCAGGTCGTCGAACAGATCCGCCAGGTCATCGACAAACTGCGACCGCGTCACGGGCCCGCCCTTCTCATCGGCCGCCGGATAGCTGATGCACAGAAACTGCGACGGCCGCGTGAAGGCGATGTAGGCCAGGTACTGACGCTCGGCCAGCGTCTGCGTCGTCGCCGGGGCCAGGTGCACACCCGCCGCCTCGGCCAGTTCGCGGTCGGCGTCCGTCAGCACGCCCGTCGCGGGCACCGGCACGGGGAACTGCTTCTGCGTGGCGCCCAGCAGGAAGACGGCCTTGAGGTTCGGGTGGCGGCTGCGCTCGATCGAGCCGACCAGCACCTGGTCGAGGCTTGGCGGGATGAACGCCATCGTCATCTGCGCGAACGCCGCCGTCACGATCGCGAGGAGGTCCTCCGGCGGCATCGGATCGGCCCCAAAGACCTCGACCAGTTCGTCGAAGACGTCCACAAACCGCTCGAAGAACTGCCGATGCTCGTCGGCCGCCGCCAGATCGCCCGCCGCCTGCGCTTCATCGACCCAGGCGGCCAGCGTCCGCTGAACGTTCAGCGTATCGAGCAGCGCGAAGACCGCTCGCGTGAAGTCGGTGGCCGTGCACAGAGGCGAGGGACGGTTCGCCCCTACCGGCAGCGCGGCCTGCAAGTCGAGCAGCGGCGCGAGGGCTTCCGTGCGTATTTTGTGGATGGCGTCCTCATCGAAGTCGGCATCGTTAGGGCCTTTGAATCGCCACGGCTCGGGCTTGAGCCAATCGCGGCCATCGACGCCGAAGGCCAGGCAGTAGTTCTCCAGGGCATCGACCTGCCCGGGATCGACCGGGGCCAGCGGGCTCTTGAGATAGGCGAAGACGTCGCCGCCGGCGAACCCGCCGATGGCCGCGGCCAGGGCGGACGTTGCCAGCTCGACAACCGGGTGCCGGCTCAGCGACTTGCGCCGGTCGATGAAGTACGGAACGTCGTAATCATCGAAGCCGGCGACGAGGGCATGCTCGTAGCGGCCAAGGTCTGAGGCGACGACCGCGATGTCACGATAGCGATAGCCCTGCTGCTGCACCAGCCTTCGGATCTGCCCGGCGATGAATCGCACCTCGCTCCGCACATCGGGCGCCGCCACCAGGCGGATGCGGCCGTCGGCCTTCGTGCGGGCGGCGCCAGGACGGAACAGGTTCCTCTCGACGTGCGCCAGCGGCGGACAGTCGGCGAATCGCCTTGCCTCACCGAGCAGCAGCGGCGGGCGAAGGTCAAGCTCGAGCGCTTCGATCCGCGCCAGCAGCTCGCGATACGTCTGCACCGTCGGCTCAAACAAACCGTCGGACAATCCGCAATCAAGGGCCGGGTCGAGGTTCAGCGCGATCTCGGCGCGATCGACGACCTTGAGCAGCTCGACGAGCAGCGCCATCTCGGCGCCGGTGAAGCCGGCGAAGCCGTCGGCCCAGAGCTGCGCGCCCTTGAGAAAATCGGCGCCAGCGATCCGCTTGCAGGCCAGCGATGCCCGGGCGTCCGGATCGACGAACCGCCCGCGAATCGACTCGGTGTACTCGCGGAAGACCAAGGCCAGGTCGGCGAACTTCATCGCCGGCAGGGGCGAGGCATGCTTGGTCCGGTTGGCCTGGAGAGCATCCAAATCCTCGCAGGTCATGTCGTAGCGGTGCAGCTCGCGGATCGTCTCGGCGATCTGGCGGGCGAAGCCGGGCAACAGCGCCGTCGAGCGAAAGAGCAGCAACCGCTCGCGGCAGTCGCGCAGGACCTTGTGGACGATCATCTGCCGGCCGATGGACGAGACGGTCCGCCCCGCCGCCGGGCCGGTCAGAAAGAACTGCAGGCGGTTGAACGACAGGACCCGCAGCCGGTGATAACCCGCCGGACCGCTCGACAGGATCGCCCGCTCGGCCTCGTACGTCGCCTGCTCGGGCACCAGGAACAGCAGCGACGGCCCCGACGGCTCGCGCAGCGCCTGTGCGACGGCCTCGACGCAGTGCGTCGTCTTGCCCGTCCCGCTCCTGCCCAGAATGAATCGAACCGCCATCGCCGCCTTTCGGATACGTCGTATCGAACGTCCCATCCGCTGCCGCTGCGAGCGAGCGGGACATCGGCCCTACGTGTACCCGATTCGACGCGATCTTTCAACGGTCAGTCGTCCGCGACCGTCGGCACAAGTCTGGCCAGCCACGGATAGACAACGCCCGCCGCCAGGGCGCCGAGGATCGGCGCCAGCCAGAAGAGCCACAGTTGACTCAGCGCCCAGCCGCCCACGATCACAGCCGGCCCCGTGCTCCGCGCGGGGTTCACCGACGTGTTCGTCACGGGAATGCTGATCAGATGGATCAGGGTCAGCGCCAGGCCGATGGGAATCGGTGCGAATCCCTGGGGGGCCCGCTTGTCCGTGGCGCCGAGGATGATCATCAGGAACATGAAGGTCAGGACCAGCTCGGCGACAAAGGCGGCGACAAGCGAATAGCCGCCCGGTGAATGATCGGCGTAGCCGTTCGCGGCCAACCCACCACTGAGACTGAAGCCCGCCTTTCCGCTGGCAATCAGATAGAGGACCGCCGCCGCGGCAATGCCGCCGACGACCTGGGCGGCGATATAGTGCGGCAGTTCCGATCCGGGGAACCGCCTGCCCGCCCACAGACCGAGCGAGACGGCCGGGTTCAGATGGCAGCCGGAAATGTGGCCAATTGCGTAAGCCATCGTCAGCACCGTCAGGCCGAACGCCAGCGAGACCCCCAGCAGGCCGATCCCCACGTTCGGGAAGGCGGCGGCCAGAACCGCGCTGCCGCAGCCGCCGAACACAAGCCAGAAGGTGCCTATGAACTCGGCCACGGAACGCTTCATCAACGACATGAAAAGACTCCTTTCTTATCTGCCCTGACGGATCCGCTCGTGCGAGCCGGACCGCCATCGTCACGCCGAGGAGCAGAGGCCGGGCTCCGGCGGGCAGACCGGAACCGCCCCCTCGCAGGCGTTCGGGTGACGCACGATGGCGACCATCGGCGGCTGTGCGACTCTCTGACCTGACCCGACGCTCAGTATTCCACGGCGGCCGGCAGGGTCTTGGCCTGCTCGATCCACTCGGCCACAACGGCCTCCGTCGGCACACGCCGGGTGAGTTTCTTCTGCGCGTTCACGTCCGCCATCTTCTGCGCCAGATTGGCCGGGACGCGGTGCTTGAGTTCCTTGACGGTATCGACGCCCGAGGCCTCCAGAAGCTCGGAAAACTCCGAGCCGATGCCCTTGACGCGATACAGATCGACCATATTGACCCACTTGAGAATCAGCGTCTCGCTGATGCCCGTCTTCTCGGCCAATTCGACTCGGCCCTTCTTCGTCTTGCCTGCAACCAGCAATTGATCGGTATTGCTGATCCCGGCGGCCCGGAGCTTCTCACCGTATGTCGGGCCGATTCCCTCCACGTCTTCGATCTTGTACTGCGCCATTCCACAACTCCTTTCATATAGAACCCGGCACGCCCCCGATGGAGACGTACTGCCTGACTTCATAGGTCTGGATATCCGCTTTGGGAAGATTGCCGCCATCGGCATACCGAAGAAACGAACGGGAGGGGTTCGGGTGAACCCCTCCGCCGTTCGCCAACAGCTTCTCCGTCTGCACGAGTCCCTTCTGTGGCATCCCACAAACGCTGCACAGACTTTGCCATCGGTCGCGACAACGAGATACATCAATACTGTCGCGTGGCCTCGGTTTCTTCGACGGAACGTCCCAGCTCCTGCGTGTTCATGATAACCTGGAAGCGGATGTCGCCCTCCTGAAGGGCTCTGACGACAACCTTCCACGTCGCTTTCTGGCCGACCGGCAGGATGTTCAGCGGTGCGAACCGGACGGTCCGGCCTTCCACTGTCGCCCGCGTCGGGCCGTCGGAGGAGACGTACTCCTGCGCATTTTCAAGGACGCAGGTGATCTGCACGTTGTGGTCCGGCGCCGAACCCTGATTGGTCGCAGTGATAAGGTAGGTCTCTTGTGCGCCGACCTCGATCGGGTCTTCCACATCGACGACTTCCAGCAGCACCGCGGCGATGCCCTCGACGCCGGTCCTCACGGTCGCCGTCACCGCATCGGCGCACACGGCGGCCGCCGAGGCGACGTTGGTATACGTTCCACCCTTGCTCGGCGTATAGGTCACGCTGACCGTCTTGGAGGCGTTGATCGCCAGCGTGCCCAACTGCCAGACGATCTTCGAGCCGGACAAGGACCCGCCCGACGACGCCTTCACTCCCTGAACGCCTTCAGGAATCGTGTCTTCCACGATCGTATCGACCGCCGGGGCGTCGCCCTTGTTCGTAACCGTGATCTGATACGTCCCCGGACGGCCGAGGAACAGCCTCTCCGGGCCGGTCTTGGTGATCGCCAGCACGGGCTGATGCACGATCGTTCGCGTGGTGGCCTCGGCCTTCAGACCGCTGCTCGACGTGGCGATTGCACGGTTGATATACTCACCCGTTCGCGCGGCCTTGAGGTTGACGGCGTACTTCTTCGATTGCCCGGCCGACAGCGTTCCGGCGTCCAGGCTGATCTGGGTCTTGCCGTCGGCGGTCTGCAATCCGGGCGGCAGGTTGTCCAGGACTGTGACACCGGGGATGTCGCCGGTGCCGCTGTTGGTGACGACAAAGCTGACCGGGATCGGATCGCACAGCACAACCGCCGGCGGCGCTGTCTTGGTCAGCACAAGTTTGGGCTCGACCACCTCGATATTGATGCAGGTGGGAATCACGAAATCAACCGTCGAACAATGCATGAGGCAGTCGGACGTGATGGCCATGCCCACGATCTTCAGGTTTACAGTCGTCTTGGGGTCCATCCCCCCCAGTGCCCAGACCAGGGTGCCGTCTCTCGGGCTGGCGGGCGGATCGGCCCTCTCGAATCGGAAGTTCCTCGGCAACCGTTCAGTCACGACGACATCGCCGACCACTACGTCGCTGATGTTGTTGACCTGGATCGTATACTCGAATGGCGTATTCATCGGGACCTGGCTGGGGGCCCGCACGTCGAGGCGAACCGCTCCCTGGGCCGGGTACGTCCGCGAGGCCACGGAGGAACCGCACTGATTCGACGCGGCCGTCGTCGTCCGCGCCGGAGGCGGGGCCACAGTCGCCGCCGCCGGGGCCGGGGCCGGGGCCGGAGCCGGGGCGGTCGTGGTCGCGGCAGTCGTCCTCGTCTGCGCAGCGCTCGACGACGAGGTCGCCGCCGGGTGCACTGGATAGCTGGTTCGCGACGAAGACCCGCTCGATCCGCAGCCGGCAACCAGTAGCACAGCCACAGCGCACAGAGCCAGAATCCAATGTACTCCCCTACGTGATGCCATGATGCAACTCCTTTCCATACAATAGGTCGCCGTTCACATGACCGGCCTGAATAGCGAAAAATGAAGACAAACCCTTACAAGCCTATAGACCCTCCGCCCCATCGGAGCGGCAGGGAAAACCCCATGGCCCCTCCCCTTTTATAGAGTGGTTTCGTAATAGTAGGTATAAGGAAGATACTCGATTTCAGGTCACAGCCGACCCGATCCCAGCCGCCACGTCCGGCAGCCCCACCCGACCGCCGGGGCAAGGGCGACTCTTTCCGCAGAACTACGTCGTTCTACGTATTTATAGACCCTCGGCGTCATATGTAGATTGGAGTGTGCTACGGTGGTGCCCATCCGCCACGGGTCCACACGCGTCGATACGCCGCCGGAAGCGGGCGGCCCAGGCGAATGCGGCAGGCTCACGATTGCAGAAAACAAGCAGCCGCCAGCCGAGGGGTGTGTGTGGCCCTCGATCGGCGGCTGCCTTTCTTGTCTACGGATTGGCGGCGAATCGCGCGGTCAGCTCGCCGGGCAGCCCGGACCGCTGCCGTCGCGCGGGCCCTGGCGTGTTCGGCCGCCCCGACCCTGTCCCCGACCCGGTCCCCGACCATCGGCCCGACCGTATCCCCGGTCGGGTCCCACGCCGCGTCCGTCGCACAGGCCATACCCCTGGCCGCGCCCGATCCCGCTATCGTTGCGCAGGCCGCGTCCCTGGCCCCGTCCGATGCCGCGTCCGTCGCGAGGCGGGTTCTGGCCGCGCGTCTGGTCGCGCGGACCGATCTGATCGCCCTTCGGCGTCTGTCCTTCGCACGGCGTCTGTGCGACGTCGGCGCCGATACGGGGCGTTTCGGTCTCGGTGACCGGTTCGCTCTGAGCTGTTACGGCCAATCCGAACACCAGCATGAACACGATGGCTGCGATTCCTTGTGTCTTCATAATGAACCCCCTTCTCTGATGTCATCATTCGTTTGGTTGGTTGCCTGCTTAGGCCCATTCACCAAGGTAGTGTGCGCCCACGAGGAAAGGTTACACCCGACTTGATCGCAGAGTACACGAGGTCCGGAAGCACGACGGGGTAAGACGGCGGGTGTGACTCAGGCGACGCCGATGAGGTCGAAGTTGGCGGCGACGGGGACGGGGGCCAGACGGCGAACGTCGGCAAGCCGACGGGCATAGGCGCAGTCCGCATCGCCGACCGTCTCGCGCACGGTCTCGTCGGCCGCTTCGTCCCGCAGGCGGCGCATCACCGCCCCGGCGATCCAGAGGAAGGGATTGTAGAAGTGCACCACCACAACGACATTCTGGATTAAGTTTACCCACAGATCGTGACGTTTGATGTGGGCCAGCTCATGAAACAGCACGTCGCGCAGGTGCCGTGAGCCAAGCTGGGGCACGAGATCGCGCGGGACCACGATGACGGGCCGCCACAGGCCGCACACCGCCGGCCGGGTGCCTTCCCCGGAGATTCTCAGACGCACCTTGCCCTTGATCCCCATGCGCTTGCGGCAATAACAGAGGATGTCCGTCATCAGGAAATTCGCATCCTCGGACCGACCGACGTCGCGGCGGGCCGCACAGGCGCGCCAAAGCGCCACGCCCGCCATCCCGGCGACACCGCCCAGCCACAGCAGCAGCAACCCGCCCTGCCAGGTGATCGCGTGGGGCGGCTCCCCTATCCCAGCCGTGGTGGTCTGGGATTGTCCGGTGAAGGGCCGGGATAGGGAAGCACGCGCGTGTTCCGCTGCCTGGTGTGTGGTCGGGTCTGCGAAGGCAGCGTTGCCCGAAGGCAAGAAGGTGAGAGG
>ENA-UOUL01001687-UOUL01001687.1-bioreactor-metagenome-genome-assembly--contig:-NODE-1687-length-29233-cov-5.224242_pt1 | contig 29233 bp, 25 predicted proteins | sample MGYA00249838_ERZ747220 | MGnify/ENA primary metagenome ERZ747220 (study PRJEB28778, sample SAMN05720191) | bioreactor metagenome | isolation source: Anaerobic biogas reactor | place: USA:Washington...
AACTGCGGCGCACTGCCCGAAAATCTGATCGAAAGCGAGTTGTTCGGCCATCGCAAGGGGGCCTTCACCGGCGCCGATGCCGAGCGCGACGGCTTCTTCCAGGCGGCCAACGGCGGCACCCTGTTCCTCGACGAGGTCGGCGAGCTGCCGCTGGAAGGTCCCCACCGCCGCACCGAAGAGGTACGCCTGCTCTTCGCTTTCAATGGTGTTGTAGGTTTGTACCTCGTCGATGTAGCGATAGGTGCGCCAAAAACCACCCTCTGCATCTTCGAAGAGCAGCTGGCCGTCCCTGGTCGGGATGACGGTGAGCACCCGCTGGTCGATGTCGCTATACCGGCCCTCAAGTTTTCCTCGGATGTGGCTGGTGACGGCAGAGATGTTCTGCATCAGGGAGACCGGGTCCTTGAACGCCTCGGTGTTGATTCTCTGATGGGTGTAGCGATAGAGGCTCCCCTCATGTTCGAAGGTGGAGAAGAATGTCGTGTTGATGTGCCCTTCTCGGTGGAGCTTGAGCGAGAGCAAATGCCCCTCGATGGCGAAGTGTGCAAGGATCTCTTTGAGCATTGGTGGGTCGAGTTGCATTTTGGTCACCTCATGTCTCTGTGTGTCTTCTCATATTGTACTCGCTGATGACGTGAGAGTCATCTCTGAAGCGGGGAAGTCACGGGCAATGAGAGGGCCCCAGACAAGAAGAAGTCCCCGCTTTTCAGCAAGGACTTCTGTGTGGAGGTAAGGGGAATCGAACCCCTGACCTTCTGAATGCCATTCAGACGCTCTACCAACTGAGCTACACCCCCGGTTACAACAGTGGCTATCATACGAATTGGAAAGTTTTAAGTCAAGACGGCATAGTGATAATGTACACCAGGGTCCTGCCCTCCATCCACAGAGGGCGACGAGAGGAGGAATCCTGGCGTCGCACAATCTACACAACCAATAGCCATCCCCGCTAATTGGCCAGCCACGAAGGAGTGTAGACAAGATATTTTTCATACTCGGTCCCGAGGAAGTGGTTGAAGACAGGGCTATGCTCGATACCATTGATTTTTTTCAGCGAATCACATCTATTGAAAATGTCATCCCCGAATGAAACAGCACCGCCGCCGAAGGTGATGGTCTCCAATGAAGAGCAATAATAGAAAGCTCCATCCCCAATTGAAGTGACACTATCGGGTATGGTGATGCTTTCAAGCGATTCACAATAAGCAAAAGCCTTCTCCCCAATTGACGTGACTCCCTCCGGGATAACCACATGGCTGCTTTGCCCTCTGTATTCTACTAAGACCGTGTTGCCATCTCCATCTTCTTCCAAAATGAAATCCTGGGAGAAGGCGAGGGCGGTCGTCAACACCAAGAATATCAGAACAAGGGGAAGTCGTTTCGTCATCTCCATCTCCTTTGAAGAGCTGATGGTGGGGTTTGGATGGTGTATGCGTGTTTGTGCATATAGCTAGTATTGGCCTCTGAAGGAGGAAAGCAAGGAATGATTCTGTGGTCATGCGTGTATTGAAAATCGGTATTCCCGCGACTTGGCTTGACCTTTTTGTTCGCCATGAGTAATAATTCCTTGATATATTTTGATATATCGCCTACGCATACCCACAATACACCAAGGAGGGCCTCATGGGGCTGTTGAAGAAACTCAAGGAAGTCAGCTTATCCGTAGGCCCGATGGTTGCCCTCATCGCCCTCCTGCACTTCTTTGTCGCTCCGCTACCGGAGGGAAACCTCCTCGATTTCGCCATCGGCGGCGTCTTCATCATCGTCGGTCTCTCGGTCTTCCTGACCGGGATCGAGATCGGGCTCATCCCCATCGGTGAGCGGATCGGCAGCGATACCACCAGCAGCAAGAACCTTTGGCTCGTCCTCTTCACCGGCATGATCGTCGGCGTCGTCATCATCCTCGCCGAGCCGAGCATCGCCGTGCTCGCCGACCAGGTGGCGATGGTCAACCCGGCGATCTCCACCACCTCGCTGGTCACCATGATCGCCCTGGGCTTCGGCTTCTACATGATGATCGCCATGGCGCGTGTGGTGCTCCGCATCCCGCTCAAGTGGATCTATGCCGTCAGCTATGGAGTACTCTTCATCCTCTTCGCCTTCAGCTCCCCGATCATGATGAGCATCGCCTTCGACAGCGGGGGAGCCTCCACCGGCCCGCTCTCGGTGCCCTTCGTCATGGCGGTGGGCCTCGGGGTGGCCCGGGTCCAGCAGAAGCAGAAGGACAGCGACAACTTCGGCTTCGTCTCCTTGGTCCTCATCGGCCCGACGCTGGCCATCGGGATCCTCAGCCTCGTCAGTGGTCCGGCCTCAGAGGTGGCCGGCGAGCTGGTGGTGCGCCAAAGCGGCGACTTCCTCTCCCTCATCGTCCCCTCGATGCTGCAGGTCGTTCGGTCGCTGGGTCCCTTGATCATGCTCTGCCTGATCTACCAGGTGCTGTTGATCAAGATGCCGTTTCGACGCCTCCTCCGCGTCGGGGTAGGCTTCATCTACCTCTTCATCGGTCTGACGCTCTTCTTCATCGGGGTCGATGGCGGCTTCATCCCCGTCGGCTTCCAGATCGGCTACGCCATCGGCAGCGTCAGCACCACCCTACTCTTGGTCGTCGGCCTGGCCATCGGGGCCATCACGGTGCTCAGTGAGCCGTCGGTGTACGTCCTCGTCGACCAGGTACAGGCCATCACACAGGGGCATATCCGAAAGAGCGTGATGCTCGTCGCCCTCTCCATCGGGGTTGGGCTCTCCGTCTTCCTCGCCGTGCTGCGCATCATCACCGGTCTCTCCCTCTGGTACTTCGTCCTGCCGGTCTATGCGGTGGCCGTCGCCCTCTCCTTCGTCATCCCCGATCTCTTCATCGGCCTCTCCTTTGACAGCGGCAGCGTCTCCAGCGGCCCGATGGCCACGACCTTCCTCCTCTCCTTCGCCATCGGCAGCTCGGTGGTGGTGGGGGGTAATCCGACCACCGACGCCTTCGGCGTCATCATCTTCGTCTCGATGACCCCGGTCCTCGTCGTCCAGATGCTTGGCTTGCTCTTTGCCCGGACACAGGCGAAAATGCAGAAGGCCAAAGAGGAGGCAACACCATGAAGAGCAGTCTATTCTTCGCAGTCGTCGACAGAGGCAAAGCCGATGGCTTGATGCGTTCGGCCAAGAAGGCGGGAAGCCGTGGCGGCACCATCCTCTCCGCCCGCGCCGTCACCTCCAACTCCCTGCTCTGCCTCCTCGGCCTCGGCGACAGCCGCAAGGAGATCCTGATGACCATGGTCGATGACACGCTCATCGACCCGGTGTGGAACGGCCTGGTCTCGAGCAAGCACTTCCGCGGCATGGCCGCCTCCTTCTCCGCCTCTTGGGACGGCTCGGTGGGCGAGATGCCGGGCCGCCATGAGTGGGACCTGGTGGCCGTCATCTGCAACAACGGCCACGGCGACGACGTCATCGCCGCCATACGCAAGATCGTGCCGGTGGGCGGGCTCATCATCGATGGGCGGGGCACCGCCCAATGGGGCGACATCCCCTTCTTCTGGGCCCACTTGGTCCCGGAGAAGGAGCTGGTGTTGGCCTTTGTCCCGGCGTCCTCCACCGAGGCCGTCCTCTCTGCGGTGTCGGGTCTGAAGAGCTTTATAGAAGAGGGCAGCGGCATCGCCTTTACGCTGGCCGCCGAGCGGATCGAAGTGAAGAGGAAGAGTTCATTATCCTAAACTTTCAGTTAATATAATAACATATTGTTAAATAATCCTAGTAATTGTTATAAACTACTTGCGCAATCTTCTCAAAATCGGTACCGTATTTCCATCGGTCGTTGTGACCGTTGGAGTTTGAAATGGAAGAGAAGATCAAAGTTGCTGTAATGGGTGCCACCGGTGCCGTCGGGCAGGTGTTTATGTGGATGCTTGCACACCATCCCTGGTTCGAGCCGGTCTTTGTGACCGCGTCGGCGAGCCGTGTCGGCCTTAAATACGCAACGACGGTCCACTGGGTCATGCCTTTCGAGATGCCCGCCCACATCAAAGAGATCGTCGTGCAGGAGTTCAACATCGAGGCGATGAAGAACGCCGGCGTCAAGATCGTCTTCTCGGCCCTTCCGTCCGAAGTGGCCAACGAGGCGGAGCCGCAGCTGAGGGACAACGGCTTCTACGTCTTCTCCAACGCCGCATCGATGCGCTACGAGCAGAACGTCCCCATCCTCATCCCCGAGGCGAACCTCACCCAGATGCGACGCATCGAGGAGCAGGGGTACCCGGAGAATGGATTCGTCATCACCAACGCGAACTGCTCGACCACCGGCCTTGCCATGGCCATCGCTCCCCTGGTCAAGTACGGCATCAAGGAGATCATGATGCACAGCTACCAAAGCGTCAGCGGGGCGGGGTACCCGGGTCTCTCCTCCTTCGACATCACCGACAACTGCATCCCCTTCATCAAGGGTGAGGAGGAGAAGGTGGAGAAGGAGATCAAGAAGATCCTCGAGGTCGAATGCGACGTCAACTGCTATACGGTGCGCGTGCCGGTGATGTTCGGCCACCTCGAGGCGGTCTGGCTCGACCTTGAGGAGGAGGTCTCCATCGATCAAATCATCGAGGATTGGAAGAACTTCACCGTGGTCAGCGACCTCCCCTCATCGGCCGCCCAACCGGTGGAGTACAGTCCTGCTCCCGCCTTCCCCCAGCCCAAGTACGCCTTCTGGGGAAACCCGAGCGGCATGGTCATCTACACCGGGCGGCTGAAGAAGCGGGGCAACAAGGTCGGCTTCCTCCTCATGGTCAACAACGTCGTCAAGGGAGCGGCCGGTGGTTCGATTCAAAACGCCGAGGCCTTCGTCAAACACTACGGATTGCGCTGACATGGCCATTACCCTCCTGGAGGGGAGATGAGCGAGTATTGGGATCTCTGGGATGAGCATCGCCTCCCGCTGGGGCGCACCCAGCGGCGGGGCGTTCCCCTTGCGGAGGGGACCTACCATGTGGTGGTGGCCGTCTGGACGGTCAACAGCGAAGGCAAGCTGCTCTTGACCCTCCGCTCACCCGACAAGGAGCTCCGCCCCGGCCTCTGGGAGAATACCTCCGGTTCGGCCGTCAGCGGGGAGGGGAGCCGCCACGCGGCGCTGCGCGAGCTGGAGGAGGAGACCGGCATCGTCGTCGGCGATGAGCAGATCGAGTTCATCGGGACGGCGGTCAAGGCCGCCTCCTTCGTCGATATCTATTTGGTGACGCTCAAAGCGGGGCAGGACACGGTGCGCCTGCAGGAGGGTGAGACCGTCGATTGGCGGTGGGTGACGCTCCCTGAGATGGACCGGATGTTCGAGGAGGGGCTCTTGGCCTTCCCGCTCTCCTACCAGTTCTCCCGCTTCCGCGCTCTCATCGAAGAACGATGGCGTACGTGATGCAATCCTCGACGATGACCTTGTAGCGGACGCTGTCGCTGTGGGCGTACCACGATCCACGGTGGGGGCAGCCTTTGCAGGAGAGGAGGAGGGAGTCACGGCGGAAGCAGGAGCGGCTGATGAAGGCCGGAGCGGTGAAGGCGCTGTCGACCACCGTCGGGGGAAACGGCCAGCGCTCGACATCGGTCTCGCTCCGCTCCATCCAGAGGTAGCCGCCGACGAGGCGCAAGCCACTCTCGACGAGGCTCTGTGCACTCTCACTGTTGGAGAGGTAGAGGTACACATCGGCCCAGCAGGAGAGTCCCCGCTCCCGAAAGAGCGGAATCTGGCCAATGTTGTTGAGGCCGAAGCGCACACAGTCAATGATGCCCTCTGCAGTCAGCGTTGCGATGACGGCATCGAGATCCTCGGCGAAGCGCTCCTCTCTGAACATCACGACCGGAAGGGGGAGGTAGTAGAAGCCATCGACCTGGAAGAGCAGGTCGGCGAGAGGCTCCCCGTTTGATGCGGCCTTTCGAAGCCTCTGTAAGTCCAGGAAGCAGAGCCCTGAGGCAGAGACCAGAGCGGAGCGTGGGGGAAGGGGGGCAAGCGGTATCTTGGTTCTTTCTCTCTCTTCATCCAACGGCCGGTTCATCTCCCTCAGGGAGTGGGCATCAAGCTCCGCATAGAAGTTCCGGCGGATCTCGTTGAGCCGGCTCATGGGCAAGAAGAGGGAGGAGAGCGCACGCTCTGTGCGATTGACCACCTCGAGGTGTTCGCAGAAGAAGGGAGAGTCGCCGCTGCGGCTGAAGACGCGCTCGAGGTTCTCCGCCACATCCTGGGCCTGCTCCGCCTCTTGGGGGCAGAGGTGGTAGCGCCGTTCGATGCCCCAGGCTGAGACGGTCACGCATTCATCGTCGATGGTGACGGTGATGGTGATCGGCTTCTTGTAGGCAGGGAGCGCGTCGCTGTACAGGGCGAGGTTCTGGTCGTGGGCGCTGATGAGGAAGAGCTGCTCGCCGACGCGTGGCCAGCGCTCCTTGGCCGGCAGCGCGATGAGGGCCGTGGTGTGGGCGGCGACGGTGGTGACCGGCCTCCCTTCCTCGTCCCACAGCCCCCTGATGCCGAAGCGGACCGCTTCGACCGGCTCTTTGTCACCGGGGGTGAAGTACAGCAGCCCGTCACGCAGGGAGAGGGGGCGTTCACTCTCCACCCATACCCCGCTCTCATCATCGGCTCTGACGGTCGCCGCCCTCACGCCCCTATGGCCCGGGTAGCTGATGCTGCCCAGTGTGGCCGTCGTGCGGATGGAGAAGTCCTGCCGCTGCCGCCCGTAGCCGGTGAGCCAGCCGCCGGTGTGCCGGCGCGAGAAGGCGATGGCTAGCGCATCCTCGAGCGAGTCGACATCGCCACTGCCGTCGAGCAAGGCGCGGTAGTACTGCGCCGCGGCCCTCGTGTAGAGCGGCCCCTTCATCCGCCCTTCGACCTTCACGCTCTCGATGCCGATGGCCTCCAAATTTCGGATGGCTGGTCCCCCAAAGAGGTCGCTCATCGAGAAGAACCACGCCGTCCTCGGCCCCCGGCCCAGGGGGCTGAGGGCAGCGCTCACCGTCTCATCCGCCTCGACGGTGAAGTAGGAGCGGCAGATCTGGGCGCAGGAGCCTTCGTTGGCACTGCGTCCGGTGATCTGGGCGCTCGCCATGCAGGCGCCGCTGACGCTGTAGCAGAGCGAGCCGTGGATGAAGACCTTCAGCTCGATGTCGGGGCATGCCCTCCTGATGGCTGCGATCTCCTCCCTTGTCAGCTCCCGGGCGAGCACCACCCGTACAAACCCCAGGCGAGCCAACTCGTTGACCCCCTCCGTGGTATGGACGGCAAGCTGGGTGGAGGCGTGCAGCGGCAGGGTGGGGAAGTGGCGCTTGATGAGGCGGGCCAGCCCCAGGTCCTGGACGATGACCCCGTCACAGCCGATGAAGGAGAGGCGGCGCAGCGTGGGGACGATCGCAGGCAAGGATTCCTCGTCGAGGAGGGTGTTGAGGGTGACGTAGCAGCGCTTTTTGTGCTCGATGCAGAAGGCGCGCAGAGCGGAGAGCTCCTCGAAGCTGAAGTTCGCCGCCGCCGCTCGGGCGCTGTAACGCTCAAGGCCGAGGTAGACGCTGTCGGCGCCGCCATCGAAGGCGGCGAGCGCCGCCTGCATGCTTCCGGCCGGGAGGGAGAGTTCGATCATGCAGATAGGGTAGCCGTGGGCTCTCGGGGTGTCAATTGCGCCTCCCTTGCGTGCTTTCTAGGCCAATAGTATACTGTTGGCCGTGACAAGGAGGATGAGATGCCCACTACCCATGATGCAGGAAACCCTATCCTTGAGGTCCCCAAGGGGATGGTGATCTATACGCAGGGGACACCCTGCACGACGATGTTTCTCCTCCGGGAGGGGACCGTCGCCCTCTATTTGAACTACCACACCCCGCAACAGTTTGAACTTGCACAGATTTCCCGTCCCGGCTCTTCGCTCGGGGAGATGGGGCTCTTCGAAGAGTACCCGCGTTCGGCGACCGCGGTGGCGCTCACCGACTGCACCCTCGTCGAGATCGACCGGGAGAACTTCTCCCCCTTCATCGCCGCCCACCCGGAGGAGACGGTCCAGATCATCCTCGATTTGAGCCACCGCTTCCGCAGTGCCATCGAGGAGGTGCGCTCGAGCCACTCGATCATCGTCGAATGCCTCGCGATGCTCAAGGAGGCGCAGCTCTCCAAGAAGGAGAGCCTCAAGGACCGGATCCGCAAGATCAGCGACTATCTCCTGGATATCCCCGAGGATGTCCCCCCTGAGCTCTATCTCAGTTTCAACTCTCGATTTCATGGCACAATGTTCTGATCATAGACCGTGACCCGTATTGCTTAAGATAAAAAAAAGCAGTACCTTTGGTTGAGCAACTCTTAATTTAATGAGGAGTTGTAGTCTATGTACTAGAACAAGGAGTAGTCCATGAACGTCAATGACATCAAGCATGCAAAGCTCAAGAAATGGATCTTGGATTTTGCAGAGCTCACAACTCCCGAACAGATCGTCATCGCTGACGGGAGTTCCGCCCAGTATGATGAGCTCATCGCTTCCCAGATTGCAGACGGGTATTGTGTCGCATTGAATCCCGAGAAGAAACCCGGATGTGTCGCCTACAACTCCGATCCCTCCGACGTCGCACGAGTTGAGAACCGAACCTATATTGCAGCCCGTACCAAAGAGGCCGCCGGCCCCACCAACAACTGGATCGATCCCGTAGAGCTCAAGGAGACGATGACTGGACTCTACCGCGGCAGCATGAAGGGCCGCACCCTCTATGTGATTCCCTTCTCCATGGGTCCCCTCGGCTCCCCGATCGCCAAGATAGGTGTTGAGCTCACCGACAGCATCTACGTCGTGCTGAACATGATCATCATGACCCGTGTCGGCACCAAGGTCCTCGACCTGCTGGGTACCGACGGCGAGTTCGTGCCGTGCTACCACTCGGTCGGCAAGCCCCTTGCAGAGGGCGAGAGCGATCATGGCAAGTGGCCCTGTGCCCCGCTTGAGCACAAGTACATCTCCCACTTCCCCGAGACGCGCGAGATCTGGTCGTACGGCTCCGGCTACGGTGGAAACGCCCTGCTGGGCAAGAAGTGCCTCGCCCTGCGCATCGCCAGCGTCCTGGCCCGTGATGAGGGGTGGCTCGCCGAGCACATGCTGATCCTCAAGATCACCAACCCCGAGGGCAAGAGCCGCTACGTTACCGGTGCCTTCCCGTCGGCGTGTGGAAAGACCAACCTCGCCATGCTCATCCCCACCGTCCCCGGTTGGAAGGTTGAGACCATCGGCGATGACATCGCGTGGATGAAGTTCGGCGCCGATGGACGGCTCTACGCCATCAACCCGGAGGCCGGCTTCTTCGGAGTCGCACCGGGCACCTCGCTGAAATCCAACTACAACGCGATGAAGGCCGCGGAGAAGAACACGATCTTCACCAACTGCGCCGTCACCGAGGATAAGGACGTGTGGTGGGAGGGCATCGGCTACGACGCCCCCGGCCCCGTCACCGACTGGCTGAACAACACGTGGGTGCAGGACAAGGGGAACAAGGACCAGAAGCCGGCCGCCAACCCCAACGCCCGCTTCACCGCACCGGCATCCCAGGCTCCGTCCATCGCGGCTGAGTGGGAGGACCCGAAGGGAGTGCCCATCAGCGCGATCCTCTTCGGTGGCCGCCGGCCCAAGACCGTTCCTCTGGTGCACATGAGCCACGACTGGAACCATGGTGTCTTCCTCGGTTCGATCGTCGGCAGTGAGATTACCGCCGCCGCCCTCGACTTGAAGGTCGGTACCGTCCGCCGTGACCCGTTCGCCATGCTGCCCTTCTGTGGCTACCACATGGGCGAGTACTTCCAGCACTGGATCAACATCGGCAAGAGCGCCAAGGACCAGAGCAAGCTGCCGAAGATCTTCTACGTCAACTGGTTCCGCCGCGACGAGAACAATCACTTCATCTGGCCGGGCTTCGGCGAGAACAGCCGTGTGCTGAAGTGGGTCTTCGAGGCGTGTGAGGGGACTGCGAAGACGGTCGACACCCCAATCGGCGTGATGCCCTCCATCGATGCCATCGACCGCCCCGAGGGCGTGACCGAAGCACAGATGAAGGAGCTCTTGGAAGTGGACATTGACGGATGGCTGGCTGAAGTGGCCGATATCCGGGAGAACCACTACCCGAAGTTCGGCGACAAGCTGCCCAAGGAGCTCACCGTCTTCCTCGACCAGCTTGAGGCGAACCTCAAGGCTGCCAAGTAAGCGCAGAGGTATATCCATACTTCATCAGGCCCTCCCCCCTGGGAGGGCCTTTGCGTTATGATGGGCCATGGCTCAATTGGAACGCATCCTCTACATCAACCGGATGATCGAACAACAGGGCGGGGTGGCAACCGCCGCTGTCGTGGCAAACTTCAGTGTCAGCAGGCGCCAGGTGGTGCGCGATATCGCCTACCTGCGCGACCGCCTCTCTGCCCCCATCACCTACGATTCTAGGAGGCGGTGGTACACCTACACCGAGGCCTTCAGCCCGCTGGGGGAGGCGAACGGTCACCTCCTCGTCCTGACGGCGATCTTTCGATCGCTGGCCAAGGAGGCAGGGATGGAACCGATCCTCATCGATGGTGCGTCCGAAGCGTTGGACCGGAATCTGGAGGGGGAGTATCGCGCCCTGGCGGCGCGCATCACCTTCCTCTCCCCGGTGCAGGACTGGCCCGACTGGCAGATCTTCTCCCAGGTCCTGGAGGCGATGAAGCGCAACCTCCGCATCACACTGCGCTACCGGGACAGCGCCGGCTCGCTCTCGCGGCGCCACATCGAGGCGCTGCGGCTCATCAACTACAGCGGGCGCTGGTACCTGCTCTCCTATGACCTGCACAAGAAGGAGATCCGCACCTTCCACCTGGCCCGGGTGGTGAGCCTTGCCCCCATCGAGGGCGACCATGCCCAGGAGCGCTTTAGCCCAGAGGAGCTCGACCAGCTCATCGGTCGCGGCTACGGCATCTTCCTCTCAGGGGAGCTGACTGAGGTGAGCTTTCTGGCCACCGGCTGGGCCGCCGAGGTCATCGCGACCCAGACCTGGCATCCCCGCCAGAGGACGAGTACGGACGGGGAGGGGAACCTGGTGGTAAGCCTGCCGGTTGCCAACCTCAATGAGATCCTCTCATCGCTGCTCTACTACGGGGCGCAGGTGCGCCCCCTCTCCCCCCCGCCGTTTGTCGAGCGCTACCGGGAGGCGGTGAAAAAGATGCAAGAAAATCTTGGGTGAGACACGCTGTGTCTCACCAGGTGATGCATACTGGAGTCATCCCACGCCAAGGAGTGACCATGGACAGTCAACCACACCCGCTTCCCCTCTGGTACGAGCGCATGCTCTCATCGGCGCCGAAAATGCTGCTCTTCTTTCTCATCATCCTTATCTGCAGTCCGCTCTTGCTGCTCTTCGGGGCGATCGTACCGCTCTTTCGCCGATATTTATGACCAATGGTACGGGTTTTGGCGAAGCACTTCCCATTGAGGGTAATTTCTCGGTAGGATGGAGAGACTTCCTAGAGGTCGTATCCCCCCTGTCTAAGACTCGCCGCAGAGCGAGCCCAGGCCCAAGGAGTACCCAGATGGCACAGCAACAAGCGCCCAAGATCATCTATGGACCAAGTGAAAAGCCACCGCTCAAAGAGTGGATCCCACTCTCCATCCAGCACGTCTTCGCCATGTTCGGCGCGACGATCCTCGTCCCGATCCTCACCGGCCTGAGCCCCTCGACGGCCCTTTTCACCGCCGGGACGGGAACGCTGCTCTACATCCTCATTACCGGGGCGAAGGTCCCCGCCTTCCTCGGCTCCTCCTTCGCCTTCATCCCCGCCTTGATCGCCATCAGCGCGAGCTACGGGGTGAGCTACGCGATGGGCGGCGCCTTCGTCAGCGGCCTCTTCTACGTGCTGGTCGCCTTCATCATCAAGAAGAGCGGGCACGGCTGGCTCAACAAGGCCCTGCCTCCGGTGGTCATCGGCAGCGTCATCATCGTCATCGGCCTGAACCTCGCCCCCACGGCGATGGGCATGGCGATGTACGACGCGGCGGGCAACTACAGCCTCCACCTCTTCTTCATCGCCATCGTCACGCTGGCGCTGACTGTGGTGGCCAACATCTTCTCCAAGGGCTTCTTCTCCATCATCCCGATCCTCATCGGCCTCGTCGGTGGCTACCTTGCCGCCCTGATCGCCGGCTTCATCTCCCCCGCCTGGGCGATCATCAGCTTCGACGGTGTCAAAGCCGCCTCTTGGTTCGGCTTCCCCACCTTCACCCTCCCGAAGTTCAACCTGGTCTCCAGCGTCACCTTCGCCATCGTCAGCCTGGCGACAATCTGTGAGCACCTGGGAGATACGCTGACCATCAGCAAGGTGGTGGGCAAGGACTTCTACAAGGATCCGGGCCTTGAGCGCACCCTCGCCGGTGACGGCCTGGCCACGCTCTGGGCCTCCTTCTGGGGCGGACCGCCCAACACCACCTACGGGGAGAACATCGGTGTTCTGGCCCTCACCCGCGTCTACTCGGTCTGGGTCACCGGAGGAGCGGCGGTGGTCGCCATCCTGCTCTCCTTCTTCCCCAAGTTCGGCGCCCTTATCCAGACGATCCCCAATCCGGTGCTCGGCGGTATCTCGATGCTGCTCTTCGGCACCATCGCCTCAAGCGGCCTGCGCACCGTCGTCGACAGCGGGGTGGACTATGCGGACAAGCGCAACCTGACCATCTCCAGCGTAATTCTCGTCATCGGCATCGGGGGCGGTACGCTCTCCTTCGCCATGGGAAGCGACCTGACCTTCACGCTGGCCGGAGTCGCCCTGGCCACCGTGGTGGGAGTGGTCATGAACCTGGTGCTCCCCCAGACCAAGGCCGACTGAGCAGAAGGGACACACAAGATGAAGGCCGCTGCAACGCAGCGGCCTTCGCGTCTTTGTATCAACAGTCCATCACTGGAGCGTTTTCCCATAGTATGCAGCCTCGAAGAGGGCCTTCACATCACTGGTCTTCGGCGTGCCGGGGTTGGTCAGCGTGCAAGGATCCCCAAAGGCGTGCTCGCTCATCCGGTCGAGGACCGCGAGGAACTTCTTCTCCGAAAAGTCCACTTCGGTGCAATCTTTGAAGGAAGTGGGGATGCCCAGGCGCTTGTTCAAAGCCAAGACTTCCTGTCCCAGGTCCTTCACGCCAAGCAGCTTCTCTGCGTACGCGTACTTGTCGGTGAACTGGCGGTTGTAGGCGATGACGTACGGCATCAGGATGGCGTTTGCCAAGCCGTGGGTCACGCCGAACTCGCCGCCGATCTTGTGTGCCATCGAGTGGACCAAGCCCAGTGAGGCGTTGGTGAACGCCATGCCGGCCAGGGCCGATGCCTCGTGCATTGCCAGACGAGCGTCCAGATTGTTCGGCTCGGCGTATGCGGTGGGCAGGTTGTCCATCACCATCTTGATCGCCTGGATGGCATACGGATCGGTGAAGGCGGTGGCGGCGTTGGAGGCGATTGCCTCGACTGCGTGGGCCATGACGTCCATACCGGTGTTGGCGGTGATGTGGGGCGGCATCGTGGCGGGGATGGCGGGATCAAGGATGGCGATGTCCGGGACCATGTCCGCGGCGACGATCGGGTACTTGATGTGGTTGGCGGTATCGGTGATGACGCTGAAGGCGGTGATCTCACTGGCCGTGCCGCTGGTGGACGGGATGGCGATGAAGCGCGCCTTGTTGCGCAGCGGGGGCATCGAACCCGGCTCGATGATGTCCTCGAACTTCAACTCGGGGTGCTCATAGAAACACCACATGACCTTTGCTGCATCAAGGGCCGATCCACCGCCGATGGCGACGATCCAGTCAGGCTGGAAGGCGAGCATCTCCTTGCCGCCACGGATGACGGTATCAACGGACGGGTTGGGCTCGACGCCGTCGATGACGATGCTCTCGATGCCGGCTTTCTTCAGCAACTCGGCTGCCTGGTCAAGGAAACCGAAACGCTTCATCGAGCTACCGCCGGTGACGATCGCTGCTTTCTTGCCATCAAGGGTGGCAAGCTTCTCAAAGGCTCCCTCTCCATAATAGGTAAGGCGGGGAATGGAAAAACTCATGGTACTCATCATGTACTCTCCTCTCTCATAATGTCTGGCTTCAATATATCGATAATTAATTATCGTGTTAAGGGGCTTTTTGAAAATATGTGAAAAATATAGGAAATATCAAAATCAATACAGTAATAAGAAAGTATTAAATTATGAAAAGTATAATAACTAAGCGATACTGTAATTTAATCGGAAATAATATGAATAAGAATACATTATGTGACATTACATGTGATTAGTGTATTGATGCCGTCTCTGCAGTTCTCTCTTCAGTCGATATTTGGTATGGTGACCCATATGTACACCTATACCCTGATAGACTGTGATGAGCGCCTCGCCTCACTCGTTGGAGAGTGGAAGGAGGCGCAGATCGATACGGTGGCCATGGACTTCGAAGGGGAGTTCAACCTTCATGTCTACGGCGAGCACCTCTGCCTCATCCAACTCAACGACGGGGAGCGCTTCTTCCTCATCGATCCCTTCACGGTCTCGATGGAGGCCATCGGCAGCTTCCTTGAGGATGCGGCTATCGAGAAGATCATGTTCGACTGTAGCAGCGACACGGCCTTGATGCGCAAGCGATACGGCGTGCAGGTCGAGAACATCACGGACCTGCGCATCCATGCCCTCGCCCTCTCCCTTACCGGGAGCCTCGCTTCCCTCATCGAACGCTACCTCCCCGATGCGCCCAAGCTCTTTACCGGCAGCAAGAAGAAGAACCAGCGGACCAACTGGATGACCCGACCGCTTAGCGAGGATCAGATCCAGTACGCCCTCGATGATGTGGCCCACCTCTTTGCGCTGAAGAAGATCCTTGAGGAGGAAGTGCGGGAGAAGGGGCTGGCGGGGGAGGTGGCCGAGAAGATGAAGTCGGCCGGACAGAAGACCCGGGGCGAAGAGCGGCCACCGTGGTCGAAGGTCTCCTCCTGGAAGTATCTCTCAACACGGGAGAAGGTCTATCACAAACACTTCTTCCTCGCCCGCGACGGCCTTGCACAGCAGTACAATGTCCCGGCGGTCAGGATCATGGACAAGCACCTGCTGTTGAAGATGGCGAAGGAGGTCCCGCAGGATGCGGCCTCCTTCGCCCGTCACTGTCCGAAGCAAGACCGGCGGCTCACCGAGGAGCTGGTCCGCGCCCTGATGAAGGCGAAGGCGGAGGCGGAGGAGGAGCTCAGAGGCTCTTCGCCTCGATAAGCGCACTGAGGGTTTCAGAGACCGGCGTCAAAATGCCGTGCTGAATGCCCAGCTTGATGACCGTACCGCAGAACCACGCATTCTCCGTCACCCGTCCCGCCTCCATGTCCTGGGCCATCGAGGTCTTGCCCGATCCAAGGGAGGTGACGATTGCATGGTTCTCCTCGATGAGGGAGTCGGGGAGGAGCACCCCCTCCGCCTTGGCCACCGCCTGCACCTCTCTGCTCACCGCCCGGGCGAGGCGCCATACCGGCTCGGTGGCCAGCTCTCCATAGGTGGCGTCCAAGAGCGCGCTGATGGTGTTGTACGCCGTGTTGAGCATGAACTTGTTGTAGAGGCTCACCAAAATGTCTTTTGGGACCACCGATGCGATGCCGGCGCGCTCAAAGAGCGCTTTAAGTGCCAGCACTCGCTCGCTCTTCTCATTGTCCTTCTCCCCGAAGACGATCCTGCCCTCGGTGGTATAGGTGATGGCGTTAGCGCTGTGGGTGGAGTTCAAGCCCACACAGAAGCCGTAGAGGACGTGGGAGGGGCCGAACGCTCTGGTGAGCTCACCCTCGCTCTCGATGCCGTTGAGCAGCGAGAGGATGGCGGTATGCTCCCCGACGAGGGGAGCCATCATGGCGATGGCAGCGCCGAGGTGGTGGTTCTTGGTGGCGATGATGATGAGGTCACTGACCTCACTCTCATCGGCGGTCACGAATCGGAACGGAGCGCGCTCCCCGTTGATGAAGATGCCCTCCTCCTCGTAGCGCGCCTTGCGCTCTGCATCGACGAGGAAGGTGAGGTGATCTCCTCCCAACAGGGTGTGGAGACGCAGTCCATAGAGGGCGCCGACGGCCCCGCATCCGATGATGGTTATGTTCTTCATGCCTGCATGAGCTCCAGGGTAAGGTGGCCCAACGCTTCAAGCTCGGCGACGGGGATCTCTTCACTCGTCGAGTGGGCGCCACTATAGCCGCTGGTCACCGCCAGGGTCGTGATGCCCAACGCATTGAGGATGTTGGCATCGCTGCCGCCGAGGGTGGCCTTGGTGGAAAACGGCAGGTCCAGGTGTGCACAGGCATCGGAGAAATGACTGAGCACCTCGCTCTCCTCGTCATGACGATAGCCGCGGTAGAGGTGGCTGTGCCTGATGTCCACCGTGCCGCCATAGAAGGCAGCCGCCTCTCTCAGCCGCTCTTTCATGTCGTCGGTCTGGGCGATGATCTTCCCCTCATCGAGGCTCCGCGCCTCGAAGACCACCGTCGCCTGCTCGCTGACGATGTTCTTGGCCCCCTCGGCAGTGAAGGAACCGACATTCGCCGTCGTCTCCTCATCGACCCTGAGGAGACGCATCCGGTCGATGGCCCGGCTTGCCATCATGATGGCGCTGGCCCCTTTCTCCGGCTCAAAGCCGGCGTGGGCGGCCCGCCCCGTGAAGACGGCCACGATCATATCGTGCCAGGCGGCCCGGACGACCGCGGTGCCCACCCTTCCGGTGACATCGAGGGTGTAGCCCCATCTCACCGGGCCCAGGAGGGCAGGATCCATCCGGGAAGCACCGACGAGACCCTCCTCCTCGGCGACGGTGAAGAGCATCTTCAAGGGAGGGTGGGCGATCTCTTTCTCTTTGATCTGTGAGAGCGCCCAGAGGATCGCGGCGATGGCCGCCTTGTCATCGGCGCCGAGGGCGGTTTCGCCGTCGGTCTTGATGACGCCGTCAACCACGACGGGTTTGGCTCCTACGGCGAGGGCGACCGTGTCCATGTGGGCGTTGAAGAGAATTGGGTCCCCGATTCCGGGCAGATGGGCATAAAGGTTTCCCACCTCATCGTAGTCGGTGGCGAAGCCGAGACGCAACAGTTCATGTTCCAAAAAAAGGGCGAGACGATCCTCCCCGTAGGAGGGGGAGTCGATGGCCACCAAGCTCAAGAAGAGATCGCTGATCGTACGCATGGCTCGACTATAGCATAGGGAGAAAGAGCGTGGCCACTCTCGGTCAGGATTCGAGGGCCAGATACTTACGCCGGTGCCGGCCAACTCGACCATGGATCTGGGCAAGCAGCGCTGTTGCCTCCTCGCGTTCATCACTCGTGCCGGTGGCTGCAATCTTCATCAACCGACCCTCCTCGACGCAGAGCGCATCGTGGAGCGGGATGTAGTTCTTGAGGAGGAAGCCAGCATACCGGACCAAGCGGGTGGAGCCGATGAGCCTGAACTCGGCGCTGATCGTATCGATCGCCACGGAACGGTACGCCTTGATGGCATCGATGATCGCCGCTCGTTCGTTGGCGACGGCGAAGACCATGGTCGAGGCAATGAGTGCCTTGCTGTTGCGCTCATCCGATCCATGGCTGTCGGTGCAGCCGACGATCGGGTAGCGGTGACAGCGCGCCTGATCTTCATGGTAGATTGCGGTCTGCAGCCCGTTATGTTCAAAGTACGTCTCCCCGCCGAGTACCTCGAAGGCGTCGAACAGCTGGTGGCTGACCAGGTAGTCGTGCAAGGCCGCCGGAACGTGGTCGACGGAGTTGGTGACCCAGTTTGGGTGTACATAGACGCCGAGGCCCCCCGCCTCCCTGATGGCATCATAGATCCAGTGCAGTGCGGCGGTGGGGATCAAATCGACATCATCCGGTACCGTGATGCTGTGCGCTTTCTCTCTGATGACGTGGGCAAACTCCTCCTTTCTCATGACCGGGGGGCAATTGGGGGTAAGGGAGCGAATCGTCCAATCGGTGCCGACCTCCTGGGAGGCGACCCCTTCGACCAAGGCGTTGATGCTGTACGTTCCCCCGAAGTTGATGACATGCGCATCGAGGTGTTCGTCCCCGATCTGGGGGAGCTGGACCTCCTCGCCGGGGATGATGGCCAGTTCGGTGGCTATGTCCTGGTAGAAGGAGCGGGCATAGAGGGAGGGGTAGTAGCGGCGGTGGTCGGTGATGGCAAGAAAGTCGTAGCCATGGCGTCTGTAATTTGCACAGACGACCTCTGGCGCCTGGTCCCCGTCGGAGTAGGTGGAGTGCATGTGCAGGTCTCCCACCAACGGGATGTAGCGGGCCAGGTCCGCTTCGATGCAGTAGACCTGGAAGGCTTGGATGAGGACCCGCTTCCCCTGGGCATTCCGCTCAACCTCCTCGAAGCGGAGGGTATACTCCCCCTCTGAGGCGAAGGTGTGGGTGAAGGAGAAGCCACGCTCTGGCGTGGAGGTGAGCACCATCTCGGTGCAATCGCTGGAGGCGGGGTGGTAGGCGGGGTCTCCCCCCCTACGGGAGAGGATCCGCAAGAGGTAGGCTCGGTTCTCCTGGAAATCCTGTGCTCCGTTGAGCCACCGAACTGTGATGGTCGTCGCTTTGTTGGTGACGCAGACCTTGGGGAAGAGGTCGTAATCATAGAGGTTGGGGTAGGCAATCGGGAACGGCATGGGAGAGACTCCTTCTCGTTGGCGGGGTATTGGCCTCAGCATATCACCTTTTTTGAAGGATTCAATTGGTAAAATTTTGTGATAAGTTTATCCTCCTTTGCTCTAACTCTTCCCCTCCGAATCGTTTGCTTGCGGATTGTCATACCATGGGATATTCTAGGCAAGCGAGGCATATACAAGGAGACGGGGATGTTCAGTGTGATTATGTGCGATGATGAGCTATGGGTATGTGAACAACATCCTCCCCAAGGACCGGAACATCGGGATGGTCTTCCAGAGCTACGCGCTCTACCCCAACATGAATGTCTTTGAGAACATCGCCTTCCCGCTCAAGCAGCTGAAGCATCTCTCCAAGGCGGAAATCAAGAAGCGGGTACAGGATGTGGCCAACACGGTCAAGATCCCCGAGCTGCTCCACCGCATGCCCTCCCAGCTCTCCGGTGGCCAGCAGCAGCGCGTCGCCATGTGCCGGGCCTTGGTGAAGGATCCCGACATCCTCCTGCTCGATGAGCCGATGTCCAACCTCGACGCCCGGCTCAAGCTCGATATCCGTGACGAGATCAAGAAGTTGCAGGAACGGCTGGGCTTGACTGCCATCATCGTCACCCACGACCAGGAGGAGGCGATGGCCATTTCGTCGCACATCGCCGTCATCGACCAAGGGGCGATCCAGCAGTACGCCGCCCCTGATGTGCTCTACAATAGGCCCAAGAACCTCTTTGTCGCCTCCTTCATCGGCACGCCTCCGATGAACTTCATCAGCGGCAACCTGGTGCGGGATGGGGAAGACTATACGTGTTTCACCACCGGCGGGAGCATCGCAATCCCCGCCGCCTTGATCGATCGGGAGCATCTCACCGGGAGCGCGGTGGTGCTGGGCATCAGGCCTCACAACTTCAAGGTGGTGCACAGAGCGGAGAATGCCCTCACCCTCTCTGTCGACTACATCGAGCACCTCGGTAAGGAGAACCTCTACCGCTGCCAGATGGAGGAGACCAGCGTCCGGGTCATCACGCCCATCAATGAACGGCACCCGACCAATGAGCCGTTGTACGTAGCGATCGACATCAAGACGCTCAATATCTTCGATGAGGCGAGCGGGGACAACATCACTCGTGTATACAGTCGGGAGGGAGGCGCATGATGCAATTCTTGGGAACGGCGGCCGCCGATGCGATGCCCGGCCCCTTCTGCGAATGCTGGATCTGCCAGGAGGCGCGCAGAGAGCCGGCGAAGAACCGTCTGCGCAGCCTCTTCCTCCTCGATGAGGAGAACATCATCGACTGTGGCCCGGACCTCGCCGCTGCGTGCATGAAGTGGCAGGTCAACCTCTCGGCCTTGAAGAATATTTTTTTGACCCACACCCATGAGGATCACCTCTGTGTCTCGAACGCCGGCCTGCTCATCATGTCCCGCACCCGCGGTGGGGTGCCGGTCGACCTCTACCTCTCCGGTGAGGCGTATGACACGCTTATGGAGAGCCATCGCCTGCTGGGCAGTCCGTACGACCACCTTGATGCGAGAAAGTCCATCACCCGGGGCGTGGTGCGCCTCGTTCCCATCACCTTCTTCGAACCCTTCACCGTCGATGGGTACGAGGTGTTCGCCGTGCCCACCACCCATAGAATCGGTGAGAAGGAGCGGGCGATCAACTACCTCTTCACCATCCCTGACGGGCGGACGCTCCTCTATGCCTGCGATACCGGCCTCTACCCGCGTGAGAGCCTCGAGGCGCTTGAGGGGCGGGGCATCGACATCCTCATCATGGAGGCGACCTTCGGCTCGCGCTTAGACAACGACACCTCCTCCCACCTCAACGGCATGGCCTTCTTGCAGCAGCTGGATACCTTCCTCCGGATGGGAATCATCACCGGGTGCACGCGCGTCTATGCCACCCACATCAACCACAAGCACGAGTTCAACCATGAGCAGTACCAGGCGTTCTTCGATGAACGAGCCCCCGTGAAGGTCGTGGTCGCCTCCGATGGCTTGATGGTCGAGTAGGGAAGGACAGGAAGAGGAGGAAGCGTATGCTCTACCCACAGAATAATCGATCACGGATCTCGATCCCCTTGGATGGCGTCTGGCGCTTCTTGCTCCTCGACGCGCCCCATGACGCCAGTCAACCGTTGACCGGGGGGCGCTTGATGCCGGTCCCCTCATCCTACAACGATATCTATGAAGGGCGCGAGATCCGTGACCATGTCGGGTGCGTTGTCTATGAGCGCACCTTCGCCTTGCCCCCCACCTCAGAAGACCATGTTGCAATCCTCCGCTTCGACAGCGTCACCCACCATGGGGACGTGTACCTCAATGGGGTGCACCTGGGAGGTCACAAGGGGGGCTTCCTCCCCTTTGAGTTCGATGTGACGGACGGGCTGGACCCCAAGGAGGGAAACCGACTGACGGTGGTGGTGGACAACATCCTCGACCATACGACCCTGCCGGTGGGGACGGTTGAAGAGCGCTGCTTCCCCGCTCTCGGGGCACGTCGGGTGAACCTGCCGAACTTTGACTTCTTCAACTACAGCGGCATCCACCGTCCGGTGAGCTTGAACCTGATGCCGAAGGCGCACATCAGGGACATCACCTTTGACGGGAGAGGCGATGGCAGCTTCTCCTGCTCGGTGGAGCGTGTGGGAGATGAGCCGGTGGAGATTTCCATCAAGGATGGCACCCGCCTGCTCTGGAGCGGGACGGGGAGTGAGCAGCGTGGGGTGGTGCACGCCATCATTCCCTGGGATGTCGACCATCCGAAGCTCTACGACCTGGAAGTCGTCAGCGGGGAGGATGCCTACACCCTCTCTGTCGGCTTCAGAAGTGTCGAGGCAAAGAAGGATGGCCTCTACCTGAATGGAGAGCGCATCTACCTCAAGGGGTTTGGCAAGCATGAGGACAGCCCGGTGGGGGGACGACGGCTCGACCAGGTGTACAACGTCAAGGACCTCGCCTTGATGAAGTGGATGGGCGCCAACTCTCTGCGCACCTGCCACTATCCATACAGTGAACAGTTCTTGGATCTCTGTGACCGGATGGGGATCTTGGTCATCGACGAGGCCCCGGCGGTGGGGATGCACACCACATTCACCGCCACCGGGATGAAGATCGATGTGCACACCCCCACCTGGGAGACGCTGAGAACCGCATCACACCACCGCGATGTCATGAGTGACCTGATCAGGCGGGACAAGAACCACCCCTCTGTCATCATGTGGTCGATCGCCAACGAACCGGCAAGTGAGGAGGCGGGGGCCCGCCGCTACTTCGAGCCGCTCTTCGACCTCGCCCGAGCGCTCGACCCTCAGAAGCGGCCGGTCACCTTCGTCACCCATGGGGAGGCGAGCTGGGATACCTGCGAAGTGGCCCCGCTCTGCGATGTCCTGGTACTCAATCGATACTTCGGCTGGTACCACGAGGAGGGGAACATCGAGGTAGGGGCGGCCCTGCTCAGCCAAGAGCTCGACTGCTACCATGCAGCCTACCCGAACCTGCCGATCATGCTCGGCGAGTTTGGCGCCGATGCGGTCTCTGGGCTTCACGACAGTACCCCCACCATGTTCAGCGAGGAGTTTCAGAGGGACCTCGTAGCCGCCTACTGCACCGTGTTGGACAGCAAGGGGTACATCTTTGGTGAACATGTGTGGAACTTCGCCGACTTCGCCACCGCCGAGTCGGTCAAGCGCGTGCAAGGGAACAAGAAGGGGGTCTTCACCCGTGAACGCAAGCCCAAGGCGTGCGCGTGGTACCTGAAGGATCGGTGGGGAAGAGAGAACCATGAGAATAGATAGTCACGTTCACTCCCACTTCTCGTACGATGGCCATGACCCGGTCTCCTTGCTCTGCACCAGCGCCATCGTACGGGGAGTGGACGTGCTTACCGTGACCGATCACTGCGACATCCGCTCTCATCGCAACGGGCACGCCTCCTACCTCGCCACACTGCAGGAGCGGGGTAGAGCGTTGCGGGAAGCCCAAGAGCAGCTCTCCAGGGGCAAAGAATCGCTCCTCGTCTTGGATGGGATCGAACTCGGCGATATCGGCAACGATCCCGATTTCGCCGCAGAGCATCTCCACTCCTATCCGTACGACTTTGTCCTGGGTAGTGTCCACCATGCCCTTGATGGATCGACGGTGGACATCTACCACGACGATCCCCTGATGGTGATCGAACTCTACTTCGAGGAGCTGCAGCGTCTGGTCGAATGGGGGCAGTTCGACAGTCTCGCCCACCTCGATTACCCCGTCTTCCTCTGGAAGGCGCCCGAGCGGACCTTCCGTCGCTTTGAACCTCAGATCGACAGGGTCTTGAAACGCTTGGCAGAGCAGGGGAAAGCGCTCGAGGTGAATACGTCCGGTCTCTTTCGCGATGTCGGGCGACTCGGCCCCGAGCTGTGGGTCCTGCAGCGCTTCAGGGAACATGGAGGCTGCTCCATCACCGTCGGCAGCGACTCCCACTGGGCCAATGACATCGGGCGGGGCATCAGTGAGGCGTATGCACTGATCAAGGAGGCCGGCTTCGACCATATCGTCTACTACCAGAAGCGCGTTCCCGTCGTCGTTCCGATCTCGCCAACACCGAGTTTGGTTGACAGGTCACAGGCGATGTGAAACGATGAACCCATGATGATGGAAGAGCGCAGAGCACGGATCGTCGAGATGCTCAAGAGCGAGCGGACGGTGAAGGTGAACTCCCTTGTGGAGGAGTTCAACGTTTCGATCGAGACCATCCGCAGGGATCTGGAGTTCCTGGAAGAGCGGGATTTCTTGAAGCGAGTCTACGGGGGAGCGGTTCGAAAGGGCGCGTTCAGCGACGAACCGGCATACGATTTGCGCGAAGTGAAGAATTTGGAGGCCAAACGGGCCATCGCCGCCGAAGCGGCCGCCCTGATCAGTGATGGCGACACGGTACTCTTCGACATCGGGACCACCTGCCTCGAGGTGGCCCGGTTGCTCTCAGACCGCACGGGCATCACCATCATCACCAACTCCTTCATGATCGCCAAGGAACTCGCCGGCTCACGATGCCGGGTCTTTGTCCTTGGCGGCCAGCTGCGTGGGGGTGAGCTCTCGCTGTCGGGCTTCTTGACCTCAGAGGCGCTCGAGCATTTCAATGCCGACAAGGCGATCATCGGGGCCGGCGGCATCACGTTGGACCGGGGGATCACCGACTACCATCCGGAGGAGGCGGCCGTCAGGCGCCTGATGATCGAGCACTCCAAGTACAGCATCGTCGTCGCCGACAGCAGCAAGTTCGGCGTCGTGGCGATGAATGCCGTCAGTACCCTCAAAGAGATCGGCATCCTGGTCACCGACAGTCAGATCCCGAAGGAGATCCGCCAAGGACTGCGCAAGACGGCCGTGCCGACCATCACCGTGGACGTGTGACCTTCTCGACGCTCCGCGTGGCGATCATATTGCTCCCGAGTCCCAGGATATCGGCGATGATGATATCCCCCATCTGTATCGGAGCGACGACCTGTACCTTCTTCACCGCTTCCATGCATGCAAAGAGCTTGTCCTTGGGGATGGGCTTGTCGCTTCTCACCGGAAGGAGTGGTTCGTCCGAGCCTGCGAGGCGCACGGTACTGGTGAGGATCCGCTTTGGAAGGAGGAACTCATCGGTGGCGAAGGGGATGCCGCGTTTACAGGTGTGCCCGCTGATCGTCTCGACTTTCCCGTCGACTCCGGTCACCGTTATTTGACACCCGACCGGGCAGACGGTGCATGTGATGATCTTCTCCATTACCGAACCTCCTCAATGTCGATGGTCAACTCTTGTCCATCTGAGAATTCCTTTGTACTGATGGTCAGGCTCTCCATCTCACCAGGATTGACCCTGACGGCCCGCTTGGTCAGCAGCACCGTGCCCTCGATGCGTGCCGTGATACGCACCTTCTTGAGCGGGGCGGTCGCCCTGAAGTACAGGGTGACATCCTCTCGCCCCTGGTCGAGGGTAATCTGCTGTGGGCTGATGTACCGCACCTGCCGGCCCGGGGTACACAGGACGGTCCCTTGAGGTGCCTCAGTTTTCTTGAGGGAGTACCGGGCGGCATGGATGCCGGCGTTGATGCTCTCGGATGAGACATTGTCGACCAAATCATTGACGTGGACGACGTTCCCGCAGGCGAAGACACCTTCAAGTGAGGTCTGCTGGTACTGGTTGAGCCGGGGGCCTCCGGTGACCGGATCCATCTCGATGCCCTGGCTTCTCGTCAGTTCATTCTCAGGGATGAGCCCGACCGACAAGAGGAGGGTGTCGCACTCGATGAACCGCTCGGACTCGGCGATGGGAGCCTTCTGCTCATCGACCTTGGCGATGTACACCCCCTCGACCCGTCCTTTACCGACGATGCGCGTCACGGTATGGGAGAGGAGGAGCGGGATGGAGAAGTCATCGAGGCATTGGACCCGGTTGCGTGTCAGTCCGCTCAGGTACCCCATGATCTCCACGACCGCCACCACCTCGACCCCCTCGAGGGTGAGGCGGCGCGCCATGATCATCCCGATGTCGCCGGAGCCGAGGATCACAACTCTGTGCCCGACCATGACGTTCTGTCGGTTGATGAGGCGCTGTGCCGTCCCGGCGGTATAGATGCCCGCGGGCCTGCTGCCGGGAATCTGGATTTGGGCGCGGGTACGCTCCCTACACCCCATGGCGAGCACGACGCTCGTCGCCTCCACCTCCATCATGCCCAGCCTCTTGTTGGAGCAGGTGAGACGGGTGCCCTCGGTGTGCAGGACCATCGTGTCGAGCAGGAAGGAGACGCCCTCTTTCGCCGCTTCCTCATAGAAGCGGGCCGCATACTCGGGACCGGTCAACTCCTCATCAAAATAGGTAAGCCCAAAACCCGGGTGGATGCACTGCTGCAGGATTCCTCCCAATGAAGAATCGCGTTCCAGGATCATCACGCTGCCGGCTCCCTCTCTCTTTGCCGCCATGGCGGCGGCAAGACCGGCCGGTCCTCCCCCTATGACGGCTACATCACATCTCTTGTGGATCATTATCGCTTCCCCCTCACTTCACCGTGCCGACCAGCATCGGTGAGTCGTGCCCTTCCTTCACAATCTCGTCTTGGGCGACGCCCAACTCCCGTGCGAGAATCTCGATCACCTTCGGACCGCAGAAGCCTCCCTGACATCGACCCATCCCCGCTCGTACGCGACGTTTGACGGCGTCGACACTGTGCGCCGGGATGGGGCTGTGGATTGCTCTCACGATCTCCCCTTCGGTGATGGTCTCACACCGACATACGACATTGGCATAGAGTGAATCCGCCTTGATGATCTCCTCCTGCTCAGCCGGTGTCATGGCGTGGAAGGCCGGGATCCCCGTGCGGATCGGATCGAACTGCCAGTTCACCTGCGCCTCCAATCCGTGCTCCTGCATGAGGTTCACCACATATCGTCCGATGGCGGCGGAAGCGGTCAGGCCCGTGGACCTGACACCCGAGAGGTTGACGTAATTGGCGAGGTCGTCATATACGTCGATGTGCAAGCCTTCGGGATTTCGATTGGGCCTGAGGCCTGAGAACTGGGTGATGGTATCCCTGAATTCGATGGCGGGAACGAGCCGCTTGGCATCTTCCATGACGCTGTCCAACCCCGCACGGTTCGTCGAGGCGTCCGTTTTGTCATCGCCATCTTCGGCGGTGGGGCCGACGAGGAGATTGCCGTGGGTCGTCGGACTGACCAACTTGCCTTTGGTGAGCTTGGTGGGGATCGGCAGGATGATGTGGTCGACCTTGGTCTTTGTGGTCTTATCCAAGATGAAGAACTGCCCCTTGCGTGGGTTGACGAAGTAGTCAGCCTTCCCGACAAAGGATGCGATCCGGTCGCAGTACAGGCCCGCTGCGTTGATGATCCACCGCGCTTCGATGAAGCCTCGGGTGGTGGCGGCGCCGGCTACCCGGCCGTCTCTGACATCAATGCCGATGACCTCGGTGTCCAGGAGGAAGGTCGCCCCGTTCTTCACCGCGTTCTCGGCGTAGCCGACGACCAGCAGGAAGGGATCGATGATGCTCTCTCTGGGAATATACAAGCCTCCGCGCACCTCATTGGTGATGTTTGGTTCCATATCCAGAATCTGTTCACGGCTGAGATAATCGATGTCATAGACGCGGTTCTTGAACGCCTTCTCCTTCAGTGCCGGCAACAGGGCAAACTGCTCGTCGTTGATGGCGGGAAGGATGGCGCCGACCTTGGTGAAGGGGACATCCAGGTCTCGGGCCAACTCCTCATAGAGTGGGTTGGCGGCCACCACGAGCTGGGATTCCAAAGTGCCTGGACTGGCATCATAGCCGGTGTGGATGATCGCACTGTTCGACTTGGATGCAAGGCCTCCGACATCGCTGTTTTTATCGACGGTGATCACGGAGAGCTGGTATTTGGTCAACTCCCGGGTGATGGCACACCCCACAGCCCCGGCACCGATGACAAGGATATCTGCTTTCAAGGGTTCATTCCTCCTAACATTGTGTGGAATTGATTGTAAGTATTCCCATATTCAATTTGTGAGTCCATGATACATAGGAAACAAACACAAAGCAAGTATGAAAATAAAGAAAGTTTAAAATCCACATAAAGTGGGTATCTTATGACACAAATTCGAGAGGATACGGGAAACCTTGTCCAAAGGCATGCTGATGTTCCATCGGGTAGGAACATCATGAAGAGAGATTGGGCAGTGTGCCCGTCATCCCCTTTGACCACTCCCGTCTGCAGTGTACACTGTCTTTATGAAATACACGGCACAGACGACACGCTACGAGACAATGGAGTATCGAAGGGCAGGGGAGAGCGGGCTCCGTCTTCCCGCCCTCTCCCTGGGTCTCTGGCACAACTTCGGCAGAGAGGCTGATGAGAGGGCGGCCTCCTCGATGATCGAAACAGCCTTTGATCGCGGCATCACCCACTTCGACCTGGCCAACAACTATGGCCCCCCGCCGGGAAGCGCCGAAGAGCGCTTTGGAGCGATCCTCAAAGATCGCCTCGCCCCCTATCGCGACGAGCTGGTCATCTCCACCAAGGCCGGCTACCTGATGTGGGACGGCCCCTACGGGGAGTGGGGAAGCCGCAAGCACCTGGTAGCAAGCCTTGATCAGAGTCTCAAACGCCTCGGCTTGGAGTATGTGGACATCTTCTACCACCACCGCCCCGATCCCAACACCCCGCTTGAGGAGACGGCAGCAGCGCTCTCCCATCTGGTACGCCAAGGCAAGGCGCTCTACGTGGGCATCTCGAACTACAAGGCCACGGATGCCAAGCGGGCCATCGAGCTGCTCACAGAGGCGGGAACCCCCTGCATCCTCAACCAGGTGCGCTACTCCCTGCTCGATCGCTCGATCGAAGCAGACGGCCTCCTCGATGCGATGAACAATCGAGTCGGGACGGTGTGCTTCAGCCCGCTTGCCCAGGGCCTGCTCTCCTCCACGTACCTTGGAGGCTCCATTCCCCAAGAGAGCCGGGCTAGCGAAGATCACTTCCTCAAGAGGAAGACGATCACGGAAGAGCACGTACAGCTGCTCAATGAGCTTGATGAGGTAGCACAGGAGAGAGGGCAAAGCCTCTCGCAGATGGCCATCTGCTGGCTGCTGCGGGATGAGCGCATCACCAGCGTCCTCATCGGGGCGCGATCGGTGTCCCAATTGAACGAGAACATCGATGCACTGAAGACCAATGCCCCATTCACCGAAGAGGAGCTCAAGGCAATCGATGGCATTGTCCAGCGGTGGAGGTAGACGGCTGGGCAGAGATGGGCTACCATCTACCTGTGACCCCCCACTTGTTTGTGGTAGCCGCGAGGTGAATCCACGGATCAACATCTTGGGGGTCACTTTTTGTGGGTCCTATGACGAATTATTGGAGTAACCTACAAAAATTCGTAATAGGAATTGGATGTGTGTCCTTCGTTGGGAATATTGTCCTGCTCGAGCCCAACAGCCTCGACCGGTAGTCAGTTCTGTGTCTTCTTTGACGTAGTCCCCATCTCATCGAAGAGCTGGACGTTGAGCCGGGAGACGCGCAGGTGCTCGGCCATCGCATGGCGAGCCCCTTGCTTGTCACGGGCCTTGAGGGCATCGAGGATCTGGCGATGTCGGGTGATGCCATCTTCGATGCCACCCTCGATGAGGACACCCTTTCCCATGTAGTCGCGCAAGAGCGAGGTGAGGACTCCGATGAAGAGGCTGAGCAGGTCGTTGTGCGAGGCCTGGGCGATGAGCTGATGGAACTGTTCGTCGAGCCTGACGCGTTCTTTGAGGGGGAGAGTCTTGTCGCTGAAGCGTTCGACGTTCTGCTCCATCTTCTTGAGGTGCTCGTCGGTGAGGTTCTCCACGGCCAGCTCAACCGAGGAGAGCTCGAGGATCTGTCTCATCTGGGTCAACTCGTCGGTGCTGATCTGGTCGACCTGCATGATGCGGTTCACCGCATCACGGACGGTGGAGTTCTCGGGCCGTGTGATGATCGCCCCGACGCCGTTCTTCAGCGTGATGAGCCCGCGCTCCTGCAACAGCTTGAGCGCCTCGCGCACCACCGGGCGGCTGACCGAAAAACCGTGGGCCAGCTCCTGCTCGGAGGGCAGCTTGGTGCCCACCGTGTCCGGGTGGCTA
>ENA-UOUL01001689-UOUL01001689.1-bioreactor-metagenome-genome-assembly--contig:-NODE-1689-length-29194-cov-4.557990_pt1 | contig 29194 bp, 22 predicted proteins | sample MGYA00249838_ERZ747220 | MGnify/ENA primary metagenome ERZ747220 (study PRJEB28778, sample SAMN05720191) | bioreactor metagenome | isolation source: Anaerobic biogas reactor | place: USA:Washington...
GCGCGGCGGGCCGGACAGCGTCGGGCCCCTACAGCGGTGGGGGGGATGGAGCGCCAGCGTTGTGTACGCCTGTCCGCCGGACGCGGTGTAGGGCGCGCACGCCGGTGCGCGCCGGCGGGCCGGACAGCGTCGGGCCCCTACAGCGGTGGGGGAGATGGAGTGCCAGCGCGCCATGTGCCTATCCGCCCGACGCGATCTAGGGCGTGCGCCGGCGGAGGGATGGAGCGCCGGTGTTGTGTGCGCCTGTGCGTCGAGCGCGGTGTAGGGCGCGCACGCCGGTGCGCGCCGAGAGTGTTGGCGAGGCTGCCCCGCCGCGATACATAGACCGCGACAACCCACTCGCGCGGATAGTTGTCATCCCCTGGTGAATATGCTATACTCGGGCCGTCAGTTATCAATCGATAGTGTATGATCAACGAAGACAGAGGCGTCTCCTCTCACGGTGTTGAACCACTGAAGAGGGGGCGTCTTGTATTTCGGCGTCAGACGCCTCGCCGAATCGGCGGCGGCGCGTCGGCGCGCATCTCACCACGCATCCCGGCGCGCTGGACCGCGGGGGTGCCGCAGAGGAGCTATTGATGCCAGCCATCGTGGTCATCGGCGCCCAGTGGGGCGACGAGGGCAAGGGCAAGATCGTCGATCATCTCGCCGAACGCGCCGCCATGGTCGTTCGCTACCAGGGGGGCAACAACGCCGGCCATACGGTGATGATCGGCGACACCGTCCTAAAACTGCATCAGGTGCCCTCGGGCATCACCCGGTCCAACGTGGCGGCGGTCTTGGGCCACGGTATGGTCGTCAATCCCCCGGCGTTGGTCGAAGAGATGGAGATGCTCGAGGGGCATGGCATCTCTACGGAAAAGCTGCACATTAGCACCAACGCCCACCTGGTGATGCCCTACCATCTGGCGCTGGACGAGCTAGAGGAGCAGCGGCGCGGGCCGCTCGCCCTGGGCACCACCAAGCGCGGCATCGGCCCCGCCTACACCGACAAGGCCGCCCGCCGTGGCCTGCGCGTGCAGGATCTCGTCGACCTCGACCGCTTTCGCCGGCGCACGGCCGAGGCGCTGGAGCGCGTCAACCTCGAGCTAACGCGCATCTATGACGCCGAGCCGATGCGCGTCGATGACATCGTTGACCTCTATGCCCCCGTCGCGGCGCGGCTCGCCCCATTGGTGACGGACACGAGTCTGCTCATCAACGAGGCGCTGGCGCGCGGCGAGAACGTCCTGTTGGAGGGCGCTCAGGCGACGATGCTCGACATCGACGTCGGCACCTACCCTTACGTCACCTCGTCGTCCCCGTCGGCGGGCGGGGCCTGCCTGGGGGCGGGCATCAGCCCGGTGCACGTGAACGAGGTGGTGGGCGTCGTCAAGGCGTACACCTCGCGGGTGGGTTCCGGGCCCTTCCCCACCGAGTTGCAGGACGAGGTGGGCGACTGGATCGTCGAGCGCGGCAACGAGTACGGCACCAGCACCGGCCGCCGCCGTCGCTGCGGGTGGATCGACCTGGTGAGCCTGCGCTACGCGGTGCGCATCAACGGCTTTACCGGCATCGCCCTCACGCGGGTGGACGTCCTGGCCGGGCTGAACGAGCTGCGGCTCTGTGTGAGGTACCGGCTGCCCGACGGCACCGAGACGTGCGAGTACCCCCTCGACACCGACGTCCTGGCGCAGACGGAGGCGATCTACGAATCGATGCCTGGCTTTGAGGAAGACATCAGCGGGGCGCGATCGCTGGATGACCTCCCCGATAGCGCCCAGGCCTATTGCCAAAAGGTTGCGGAACTGCTGGGGGTGCCGCTGGCCTTGATCTCTGTAGGCGCCGAGCGCAACGACCTCGTTGCGCTCCGCTGGCCCATGTAGGTAAGGTTCGCCTGCTCCCTCGGGAACGGGCGAATCTGTTTTCGGGGGAGTTATCGGCGTTCGGCGGTCAGCTTTCGGCTGTTGGTGGCGATTAGCTCTTGGCCGCTCGTGCGGGCCGCCAAGCCTATGGGACCGGGAAAGCAGCCAACACCCAATAGCCAACGGCTAACAGCCGACCACTGAGCGCTGATCGCCGACAGCGAGTACAAGGAGGAACACATGCCGTCCGTCGCCGACAACTGGGTACGTGGCTACACGTTCGATGACGTGCTGCTGGTTCCCGGCCTATCCTCGGTCCTGCCGGCCGAGGTCGACATCTCTACCCGCCTGACGGACAAGATTCGTCTCAACATCCCGGTGCTCTCGGCCGCCATGGATACCGTCACCGAGGCGCGCATGGCCATCGCCCTGGCCCGCGAGGGGGGGCTGGGCATCATCCACCGCAACAGCTCCCCGGAGCAACAAGCCGCCGAGGTGGACAAGGTCAAGCGCTCGGAATCCGGGATGATCGTCGACCCCATCACACTGCCCCCCACGGCCAGCCTGGCGCAGGCCAAAGAGATCATGGCCAACTACCATATCTCGGGCGTGCCCATCACCGAGGGGGAGCGTCTCGTCGGCATCCTGACGAACCGCGACATCCGCTTCGCCAGCGCCGACGGCAAGCCCGTCTCGGAATTCATGACGGCCCAGAACCTGATCGTGGCGCCCTTGGGCACGACCCTCGATCAGGCGTTAGAGATCCTCCAGGAGCATCGCATCGAAAAGCTCCCCCTGGTGGATGACGACTATAACTTGAAGGGTCTCATCACCGTCAAGGATATCCAGAAAAAGCGCGACTATCCCTTTGCCGCGCAGGATGCCAGTGGGCGGCTCCTCTGCGGCGCCGCCATCGGTGTGGGATCGGAGATGATGGCCCGCGCCGCGGCGTTGGTAGCCGCCGGCGTCGATGCCCTCTCCATCGACACGGCCCATGGCCACTCCCTCTCGGTGTTGCGCGCCATCGAGCGCCTGCGCAGCGAGTACCCGGACGTGGCCATCTTTGCCGGCAACGTCGTGACGGCCGAAGGGACGCGCGACCTCATCACCGCCGGCGCCGACGTCGTCAAGGTGGGTGTGGGCGCGGGGTCGATCTGCACTACCCGCATCGTGGCGGGAGTCGGTATGCCCCAGCTCTCCGCCGTGATGAACTGCGCTGAGGCCGCCGCCCCGTTCGGCGTGCCCGTCGTGGCCGACGGCGGTATCCGCTATTCCGGCGACATCGTCAAGGCCCTGGCGGCGGGCGCCGGCTGCGTCATGCTGGGCAACCTGCTGGCGGGCATGGACGAGAGCCCCGGCGAGCTGGTCATCTCCGAGGGGCGCCGCTTCAAGGAGTATCGTGGCATGGGGTCCCTGGGGGCCATGAAGGGGCAGGCCACCGACCGCTACGCCAGCGCCCAGGCCGCCTCCAGCGCCGACGGCTCCGACCGCGCCAGCGGCAAGACGGTTCCCGAGGGGATCGAGGGGCGCGTGGCGTTCAAGGGGCGCCTGGCCGACGCCATCTACCAGCTCATGGGCGGCCTGCGGTCCGGCATGGGGTACGTGGGCGCCGCCAATCTCGATGAACTCGTCGAGAAGGCGCGTTTCGTGCACATCTCCAGCGCCGGCTATGTCGAGAGCCACCCGCACAGCGTCATCATCACGAAAGAAGCGCCCAACTATCAGCTCCAGCCCTAGAGTTGCGTTCGGCGGTCGGCTGTCGGCGGTCAGTCGAGGGCCGATAGCCGATCGCTGATAGCTGAGCGCTGCAACGGAGTAAGCTTGTGGACCGTACCTATCGTCTCGAGGTCATCCCCCTGCCCGAGGAGCGCCCTCGGCGCTATCTGCTGGACGACATCGCCGCCCTGGGGATCGCGGGGGTGGAGCGCGTCGAGCGCAACGACCTCTTCTTCTTGCGGGGCGATCTGTCCGAGGCGGACCTGGATCGCCTGTGCGCGGAACTCCTCGTCGACCCCGTGACGCAGCGCGTCGAGCGGACGTCCGACGCCGACGCCGTCTGCACGCCCGAGGGCGCCGTGCGCGTCGAAGTAGGGCTACTCCACGGCGTGACCGACTCGGTGGCCGCCAACCTGGTGGCCCGCGCCCACCTGCTCGGCGTGGATGGCCTGCGCGCCGCCGCCACCGCCCAGAGCTACCTGTTCTATGGCACGATGAGCGAGGCGGACGTCCATACCATCGTGCGGCGGCTGCTGTGCAACGACGTCATCCAGTACTATCACCTGGGATGCCTGACCTCCCACGTGGGCGCCGAGCCCCCCGAGGCCGCGGTGCGCGCCGACGCCGTGCCGCTCCTGGATGCGGACGATGACGAGCTGCTGCGCCTCTCCCGCGAGCGCCTCCTCTCCATGGACCTCGCCGAGATGCGCGCCGTGCAGCGCTATTTCGCCGCGGAGGGGCGCGAGCCCACCGACGTCGAGCTGGAGAGCATCGCCCAGACCTGGTCGGAGCATTGCGGCCACAAGACGTTCAAGGGCGTCATCGATTACACCGAGGAGACGCCGGCCGGCCCGCGGATGGAGCGCATCGACAGCCTCATCCGCACCTATCTCCAGGCGGCGACCAAGCGCGTAAACGCGCCCTGGGTGCGCTCCGCGTTCGTCGATAATGCCGGCATCATCGAATTCGCCGACGGCTTTGAGGTCTCGTTCAAAGCCGAGACGCACAACCATCCCTCGGCCCTGGAGCCCTTTGGTGGCGCCAACACCGGCGTGGGCGGCGTGGTGCGCGATATCATGGGAGTCTCGGCCCGCCCCATCGCCAACACCGACGTGCTCTGCTTCGGCCCCCAGGACTTGCCCCACGACGAGCTGCCCGCCGGCGTGCTCCACCCCACGCGCATCTACCGCGGCGTGGTGGCGGGGGTCGAGGATTACGGCAACAAGATGGGCATCCCCACGGTGAACGGCGGCATCTACTTTGATCCCGGCTACACCGCCAACCCGCTGGTCTACTGCGGCTGCGTGGGGATCGCGCCCAGCGGCTCGCACCCCCGCGGCGCCCGACCGGGCGACCTCGTGGTGGTGCTCGGGGGGCGCACCGGCCGCGACGGCCTGCATGGCGCCACCTTTTCCTCCATCGAGCTGACCGACGCCACCGGCGAGACCTCGGGCGGCGCGGTGCAGATCGGCAACCCCATCACCGAAAAGATGGTGCTGGATGCCCTGCTGGTGGCCCGCGACGAACGCCTCTACACCGCCGTCACCGACTGCGGCGCCGGCGGCCTCTCCTCGGCCGTCAGCGAGATGGGTGAGGAGACGGGCGTCACGGTGCAGCTCGAGCGCGTCCCGCTCAAGTACCACGGCCTGCAGCCCTGGGAGATCTGGCTCTCCGAGGCGCAGGAGCGCATGGTCATCGCCGTGCCCCCGGAGAACGAGGCCCGGCTGCGGGAGGTGTGCGCGCGCTATTCCGTCGAGATGACCGTCATCGGCGCCTTTACTGGCGACGGCCGCCTGCACCTCTGCTATCGCGACATGGTCGTGGCCGACATGTCCATGGAGTTCCTGCACAAGGGGATACCACGCCGTCACCTGCGGGCGGTCTGGGCGCCGCCGGCGCACCCGGACCCCGACGTTCCCCTCACGCCATCCGGCGCCGATCTGGCGCGCGACCTGCTGCGCATCCTGGCTGACCCCAACGTGCGCAGCAAAGAGGACGTGGTGCGCCTCTACGACCACGAGGTGCGGGGCGGCACGGTGGTCAAGCCCTTCGTCGGGCGTTACGACGACGGCCCCTCGGACGCGGCCGTGCTCAAACCGCTGGAGGTGCCCGATTCCTGGCGCGGGCTGGCCCTCTCTTGCGCCTTCAACCCGGCCTACGGCGCCGTCGATCCCTACGCCATGGCGGTATCCGCCATCGACGAGGCGGTGCGCAACGCCGTGGCCGTGGGCGCCGACCCGGAGCGCATCGCCATCCTGGACAACTTTTGCTGGGGTAACCCGCTGCTGCCCGACCGCCTGGGTGGGCTGGTGCGCGCCTGCCAGGGGTGCTACGACGGCGCGGTGCAGTACGGCACTCCCTTCATCTCGGGCAAGGACAGCCTGAACAACGAGTACACCGATGGCACCACCGGGCAGCAGGTGGCCATCCCGCCATCGCTGCTCATCTCGGCCATCGGCATCGTGCCCGACGTGCGGCGCTGCTGCACCATGGACCTGAAGGGCCCGGACAACGCCCTGTACATCCTGGGCGAGACGCGCCGCGAGCTGGGTGGGTCGAGCTACTACCGCCTCCACGGCTGGGTGGGGGACCGCGCCCCCGCCGCCGCTGAGGCCGGCCCCGCCACGGCGCGCGTGCTGCATCGCGCCATGGGCGAGGGCCTGGTGCGCGCCTGTCACGACTGCTCCGAGGGCGGCCTCGGCGTGGCCCTGGCCGAGATGGCCCTGGCGGGCGCTCGGGGCGCCGAGGTGAGCCTGGCGAACGTGCCATTGGATGGGGAGGAGCCCGCCGAAGGCTGGGTGCTCTTTTCCGAGTCCAACGGTCGCTACCTCGTGGAGGTGGCGCCCGAGGACGTCGCGGCCTTCGAGGCGCTACTGGAGGGCGTGCCCTACGGCCGCATCGGCGTCACCCGCGACGACAGCGTGCTGCTGGTGACGGGCCACGACGGTGAGGCGTTCGCCCTCGGCATCGACGAGTTGCGCGAGGCCTGGCGCGGGCACCTGAACGGCGGGACCGGCGAGGAGGGGGAGTGATGGCTGCGCCACGCGTGATGGTGATGATGGCGCCGGGCACCAACCGCGACCGCGAGGCGGCCTTGGCGTGCGAGATGGCCGGCGGCCGGGCCGAGATCGTACACATCAACGATCTCGTCGCCGGCCACAGCGACCTGCACGACTATCAGATGCTCGTGCTGCCCGGCGGCTTTTCTTACGGCGACGACCTGGGCGGTGGGCGCCTGTGGGCCACCGACCTGCTGCGCCGCTTTCGCCAGGGGTTGGACGCCTTTGTCGCCGCCGGCAAGCCGGTGCTGGGCATCTGCAACGGCTTTCAGGCCCTGGTGAAGGCGGGGTACCTGCCGGGGCCGGCGCCGCGGCAGCGCGTTACCCTCACGTTCAATCGGCGGGGGCATTTCGAGTGCCGCTGGGTGCGCCTGCGCGCCAACCCCACGACCCACTGCCTGTTCACCGCCGGGCTCGAGGAGGACGTCCTCTGTCCGGTGGCCCACGGCGAGGGGCGCCTGGCGCTGCCCGACGAGGACACGCGCGACGCCCTCTGGCGCGAGGGGCTGGTGGCCCTCACCTACGTGCCCATGGACGGCGTGGCGCCTGACGGTCGGGCGGGCTATCCCGCCAACCCCAACGGCTCGGTGGACGACGTCGCCGGCATCTGCAACGCCGCTGGCAACGTCTTTGGCCTCATGCCCCACCCGGAGGATCACGTCATGCCCCAGCAACACCCCCGCTGGACCCGCGGCGAGTCGGGCGGGCTGGGCATCCATCTCTTCAATAACGGCGTGCGCGCCGCGTGCGCGTTCGTCGAATGATACGTTGTGGGTTGTGCGTTCGGGTAGCAGGTTTCAGGTTCCAGGTTACAGGCTGTAGCGGGCTGTCACGCTTGGGCCTGTAACCTGCGACCTGAAACCTGTAACACCCCGTCACCTGCAACACACAACGCACAACCCGGAACCGGCTCGGAGGCATGATGGTAGACTACACCCACGAAACCTACATCTCCCCATTCACGTGGCGCTATGGCAGCGCCGAGATGCGCGCCGTGTGGTCCGAGGCGGGTAAGCGGCGCCTCTGGCGACGGGTGTGGGTGGCGCTGGCGGCGGCGGAGGCCGAGGTCGGCCTGGTGACCCCCGCGCAGGTGGAGGATCTCCGCGCCCACCAGGACGACGTGGACTGGGAGCGGGCGCAAGAGATTGAGGCGGAACTGCGCCACGACCTGATGGCCGAGGTGCGCGCCTACGCCGAGCAGTGCCCCGTGGGTGGGCCCATCATTCACCTGGGCGCCACGAGCATGGACATCGAGGACAATGCCGACGCCCTGCGCCTGCGCCAGGCGCTGCGGCTGGTGCGCGAACGCCTCGATGCGGTGCTGACGGCCCTCGCCGAGCGCATCGAGGCGGAGGCGGACACGCCCGTCATGGCCTACACCCACCTGCAGCCCGCCGAGCCGACGACGCTGGGCTATCGCCTGAGCCTCTATGCCCAGGACCTGCTGGAGGATCGTTGCGCCGTCGATGGGGCCATGGCGGCGGTGCGCGGCAAGGGGCTCAAGGGCGCCGTGGGCACCTCCGCCTCCTACCGGCACCTGCTGGAGGATCGCGGCATCGCCCCGCGCGACCTCGAGGAGCGCGTCATGGCGCGGCTCGAGCTGCCCGCCTATGCGGTCGCCAGCCAGACCTATCCGCGCAAGATGGATTACCAGGTGCTGAGCGTCGTGGCGGGGATCGCCCAGTCGGCCCACAAGTTCGCGCTGGACCTGCGCCTGCTGCAATCGCCCTTGTTCGGCGAAATGGCCGAGCCCTTTGGGCGGCGGCAGGTGGGGTCATCGGCTATGCCGTTCAAGCGCAATCCGGTGGCCTCGGAGACGATCTGCTCCCTGGCGCGCGCCGTGGCGGGGTTGCCGCGCGTCGCCTGGGACAACGCCGCCCTCTCGGCTCTGGAGCGCACCCTGGACGACTCGGCCAACCGCCGCAGCGCCCTGCCCGAGGCGTTCCTGGCGGTGGATGAGATCCTGTCGCGCATGAACGGCATCGTGCGCGGCCTACGGCTGGGGCGCGAGGCGATGGCCCGCAATCTGGCGGTCTATGGCCCCTTTGCCGCCACCGAGCCGCTCCTCATGGCGCTGGCCGTGGCGGGGGCCGACAGGCAAGAGATGCACGAGCGCATCCGCCAGAACGCCATGGCGGCCTGGGAGGCGGTACAGCGCGGCGAGGACAATCCCCTGGCCGACTTGCTGGCCGCCGATGTCGAGATCACGCGTCACTTGCCGTCCGACGCGGTGCGGCGGCTCATGGCGGAGGGCGCCGGCGTGGGCGATGCCCCCGAGCGCAGCCGCGCCCTCGCCCGGACGATTCGCGAGGCGCTCCGCTGAGTCGCGTTCAGGTTCACCCAGAAGGAGGGGCCGACATGGCATTCGGACCGGTGACGTACGGCGCCAAGCTGACTGAGGGCAAGACCAAGGTCATCTATGCCCACCCCACCAAGGATGACGTCGTCTACATGGTGCACAAGGACGGCATCACCGCCGGCGACGGCGCGCGGCGCAACGAGCTGCCCGGCAAGGGGGCGCTCTCCTGCCGCACCACCTCCAACGTCTTTTACCTGCTGGAGGACGAGGGGATCAACACGCACTATATCGGGATGGTGGCCGACAACGTCAACATCGTGGCGCGCTGCACCATGATCCCCCTGGAAGTCGTCATGCGCCGCATCGCCACTGGCTCGTACCTGCGCCGCAATCCCGAGGTGTCCGAGGGCAGCCGCTTCGAGCCGGTGCTCGTGGAGACCTTTTTGAAGGACGACGCCCGCCACGACCCCCTCGTCACCGATGAGGAGATCGTCGCCATGGGCGTGGCCACCCAGGACGAGGTCGACGAAATGCGCCGCACCGGGCGACAGGTCTTCGAGGCTCTCGAGGAGGCCTGGGCGGCCCAGGACGTGACGCTGGTGGACTGCAAGATCGAGTTCGGACGCGCCGAATCGGATGGCACGTTGCTGGTGGCCGACGTCATCGACAACGACTCCTGGCGCATCTGGCCCGGCGGTGACAAGAACCGCATGCTGGACAAGCAGATCTATCGCAACATGCCCGAGGTCACCGATGAGGGCCTCAAGGCGCTCTACATCAAGTACGCCCAGGTTGCCGACCTGACGGACACGTTCGTGGAGGACGAGTAGCGCTCTTTCCCCGGCATTCCGGACAGAATCCCGGTGCACTGGGGCGAGGGGCAATGGAACGCGGATCCCGCGGATAGCACGCGGATTTTCGCCGATGATAGGGAGTTTTCTGCGCGCGTCGGGGGGGTCGCCGTCGAGCAAGTCAAGGTCCCTCGCTCTGCTCGGGACGACGGAGGGGGCGCGGGACAATGGGAGGGGCGCCGGGCGAGGGAAGGGGCGCTCGGGACGACGGAGGGCGGTGGCGGCGGCGACACTGCACTCTCTCCCCGGTACTCGGGGCCCCAGTACCCTGGGGCGAGGGTGGGGGTGAGGGGCGAATGCCTGACCATGGCTGACTATACCTTTGCCGACGTCCACGACGAGCACTGGCCGGCGCTGTGCGTCATCTATAACCATTACGTCGAGCACTCGACGGCCACCTTTCACAACCTGCCCTTCACCGTCGAGGCGCTTCGGGACCTGCTCACCTACTCGAACCCGCGCCACCGCACCTTTGTGGCGCTCGTCGAAGGCGAGGTCTGCGGCTACTGCGTCGTCGCGCCGCACAAGAACCGCGAGGCGTACGACGACACCGCCGAGGTCTCGGTGTACGTGCGGCCCGACCGCCAACGGCACGGCATCGGAGCCGCCGCCGTCGACCACATGGAGGAATATGCCCGCCGCGTGGGCCTGCACGCGCTCATCGCCACCATCTGCGGCGACAATGCGCCGAGCATCGCTCTCTTTGCGGGCAAGGGCTATCAGCAGTGTGCCCACTTTTGCGAGGTGGGAACCAAATTCGGGCGCCGTCTCGATGTCGTCTGCTACCAAAAGCTGTTGACCCAAGAACAGGAATAACGGTTGCAGGTTCCAGGTTGCAGGTTACATGCATGAGAGACACCACCCGGTCCAGCCTGCAACCTGTGACCTGCCACCTGCAACATGGATGAATCGTTGAGGAGGGATCGAACCATGCCCGGTCGCGTCGTGATTCTCATGGGCTCCAAGGGCGATCTCGATCACGTCGACAAGATCGCCGCACGCCTGGAAGCGTTCGGCATTCCTTACGTGCGCCGCGTGGCCTCGGCCCACAAGAGCGTGCGCTACCTCCTGGGCATCCTGGAGGCGTACGGCGCCGAGACGCAGCCGACGGTGTACATCGCCGTGGCGGGGCGCTCCAACGCCCTGGCCGGCATGGTCGACGCCAACACGGCCTACCCCGTGATCACGTCGCCGCCGGCCTCCTCCACCTTTGGCGGCGCGGACATCTATTCGTCTTTGCGCATGCCCAGCGGCGTGGCCCCGCTGGTGATCCTGGATCCCGAGGCGGCGGCGCTGGCGGCCGCCAAGATCCTGGCCCTTTTCGATCCGGACCTGAGCGCTCGCGTGGTGGCCTACCAGGCCGAGCTGCTGGATGCTATCGTGTCGGCAGATGAGAGCCTGCAGTAGAAAGGCGTTCCTTGTGACGGGAGAGCAAAGTATGGTTGTGCAACCCGGTGGTGATGGCACCCGGCGCGACGATGACCGCCAGCAGGAGGCCTGCGGTGTGTTCGGTATCTATGCGCCCGGTGAGGCGGTGGCGCGCATCGCGTTCTTTGCCCTGTACGCGCTGCAACACCGCGGCCAGGAGAGCGCCGGCATCGCCGTCTCCGACGGCCGCCAGGCGACCCTCTACAAACAGATGGGCCTCGTGTCCCAGGTGTTCAACGAGGACAACCTGCGCCCCCTCCAAGGACACATCGCCATCGGGCACACGCGCTATTCCACCGCGGATTCGTCCCGCGTGGTGAGCGCCCAGCCCTTCCTGCTGGAATCGGCCCTCGGCCCCGTGGCGCTGGCCCACAACGGCAACCTGGTGAACTCGTCCGAACTCCGCAAGGAGCTGTTCGCCCGCGGCGTGGGGCTCACCTCGGCGTGCGACAGTGAGGCGATGATCCAGCTCCTGGCCGGCGCCCAGGGCGATACCTGGCTGGAGCGTATCCGCCACCTGATGCGACAGACCCTCGGCGCCTACTGCCTGACGATCCTGACCCGCGATGCCCTCTATGCCATACGCGATCCCTGGGGTTTCCGCCCTCTCGCCATGGGGCGTTTGAACGGCGGCTGGGTGGTCGCCTCGGAGAGTTGCGCCCTGCAGACCATCGGTGCGCAGGACATCGAGGAGGTCCCGCCCGGCAAGATCGTCGTCGTCGACGAAGCGGGGGCACGCCTGGAGGATGGGGCGCCGGCGGGTAAGCCGAACCTGTGCATCTTTGAGTACATCTATTTCGCGCGCCCCGACAGCATCATCGGCGGGCAGCTCATCCACGAGGTGCGCCAGTCCCTGGGGCGCGAGTTGGCCCGCGAGCACCCGGTGGAGGCCGACCTCGTCATGTCGGTGCCCGACTCGGCCACTGCCGCCGCCATCGGCTACGCCCAGGAGGCGGGCATCCCTTACAACGAGGGGCTCATCAAGAACCGCTACATTGGCCGCACCTTTATCCAGCCCAACGACCGCCTGCGCCAGGCGGGTGTGGCGCTCAAGTTCAACCCCCTGTCCCAGACGCTCCAAGGCAAGCGCGTCATCGTGGTGGACGATTCCATCGTGCGGGGCACGACCAGCCGGCCCATCGTGGAGTTGCTGCGCCGCGCCGGCGCCGCCGAGGTGCATATGCGCATCTCCTCGCCCCCCATCATGCATCCCTGTTTCATGGGCGTCGACATGGCCACCTATGGCGAACTCATCGCCCATCGTCTGTCGGTGCCCGAGATCCAGCGCCACATCGGGGCCGATTCCCTGGGCTACCTGAGCCTCGAGGGGATGCTGCGCGCCGTTGGGCGTCCCCTGTCCGAGTTCTGCGTGGCCTGCTTTACCGGCGACTATCCCTTCGAGCAAAAGGCGGGCGGCTTTGTCCGGCGCTCCGAGCCCTGTATCGCCTGCCAGGAGGTGAGCGAATGATGCGCGTGCTGGTGGTCGGATCCGGCGGGCGGGAACATGCCCTGGCGTGGGCGCTGCGTCGTTCGCCACAGGTGGGCGAACTGGTCATGGCGCCCGGCAACGGCGGCACCGCCGGCCTGGCCACGAACGTGCCCATTCCCGCCGAGGACGTGGCCGCCCTGACCGAGTACGCCGCGTCCGAGCGCTTTGACCTCACCGTCATCGGCCCGGAGGCGCCCCTGGCCCTCGGGCTTGGCGATGCGCTACGCGCGCGGGGCCTGCGCGTCTTTGGGCCCAGCGCCGCCGCCGCTCGCCTCGAGTCCTCCAAGGCGTTCAGCAAGCGCTTTATGGCCGAGAACGACATCCCGACGGCCGATTTCGCCATCTTGGATGCCTACGACGAGGCGCTGCGCTACGTGGAGCGGCACTCCGGCCCCGTCTTTATCAAGGCGGATGGCCTGGCCGCCGGCAAGGGCGCCATCGGCTGCCGCACCCCTGATGAGGCGCGCCAGGCGCTGGACCTCATCATGCGGCAGCGCGCCTTTGGCGACGCCGGGGACGTGGTGGTGATCGAAGAGTGTCTGAGCGGACAAGAGGTCTCGGTGTTGGCCTTCTCCGACGGCCGCACCGTCCGTCCCATGATCCTTGCCCAGGATCACAAGGCGGCCTACGACGGCGATCGCGGCCCGAACACCGGCGGCATGGGGTGCTACGCCCCCGCCCCGCTGCTGGACGACGCCATGAGGGACCGCGTCACCACGGAGGTCCTGCAGCGCGCGGTGGACGCCATGGCCGCCGCAGGCACGCCGTACGTCGGCGTGCTCTATGCCGGGCTGATGGTCGAGGGGGGCGATTTCTCGGTGCTCGAGTTCAACTGTCGCTTTGGCGATCCCGAGACGCAGGTGATTCTCCCCCTGCTGCGCACCGACCTCGCCGAGGTGATGCTCGCCTGCAGTGAGGGGCGCCTCGATCAGGTCCCCCTGGCGTGGCGCGACGAGGTCTGCGTGTGCGTCGTCATGGCCTCCGAGGGGTACCCGGGCAGCTATGCGAAGGGGCACGTCATCGAGGGGCTGGACGACGCCGGGCGCCGCGACAAGACCGTCGTCTTTCATGCCGGAACGGCGCTGCACGACGGCCGCGTGGTCACCGCCGGCGGGCGTGTTCTCGGTGTCACCGCCTGGGACGCCGACCTCCCCGGCGCCATCGCCCGCGCCTACGACGCCGTCCAGGACATCCAGTGGCCCGGCGCCATGTATCGGCGTGATATCGGCGCGAAAGGATTGCTTGCGGGTTCCGGGTTGCGGGTTCCGGGTGGTAGGTTACAAGGTACAGGTTCCAGGTTACAGGCTCCAGCGCATGGTGCTCCTGGAGCCTGTAACCTGGAACCTGCAACCTGTAACGAGCCAACCCACAACGCGCAACCCACAACGACCGGGGGTTCGTACGCGTCCGCCGGCGTGGATGTCGACGCCGGCAACCGCGCCGTGGAGCTGATGGGGCGGGCGGTGCGTTCCACCTATGGCCCCGAGGTGCTGCTGGGGATCGGCGCGTTCGGCGGGCTCTATGATGCCTCGCGCCTGCAGGGGATGCGGTCGCCGGTGCTGGTGGCCTCCACAGACGGCGTCGGCACCAAGACGATGGTGGCCGCCGCCCTGGGCAGCTATGAGACCATCGGCCAGGACATCGTCAACCACTGCATCAACGACATCCTGGTGCAGGGCGCCGAGCCGCTCTTTTTCCTCGACTATATCGCCATGCCCAAGATCGATCCCGATGCGGTGGCGCGCATCGTGAGCGGCGTGGCGGAAGCCTGTCGCGCGGCGGGGTGCGCCCTCCTAGGCGGCGAGACCGCCGAGATGCCCGGCGTCTATGCCCCGGGCGAGATGGACCTGGCGGGCACCATCGTCGGCGTCGTGGAGCGCGAGGCCATCATCGACGGCAGCGCCATCGCGCCGGGGGACGTGCTCATCGGCCTCCCCTCCAGCGGCCTCCACACCAACGGCTTTAGCCTGGTGCGCCGCGTCTTTCCGCCGGCGTCGTACGGCGCCCATGCCGATGAACTCGGTCGCCCGCTGGGCGAGGCGCTCGTGGAGCCGCACCGCTCCTACCTGGCCCACGTGCGCGCCGTCCGCGAGGCCGTGACGATCAAGGGGCTGGCGCACCTCACCGGCGGCGCCTTTGTCGACAACATCCCGCGCATCCTGCCGGACGAGGTCGCCGTGGTCGTCCGGCGCGACGCCTGGGAGACGCCGCCCCTCTTCCGCCTCATCGAGCGGGAGGGCGGCATCGGCCACGACGAGATGTACCGCGTGTTCAACATGGGGATCGGCATGGTGGTCGTCGTGGATCCCTGCGACGTGGACGATGCCCTCGACGCCGTGGGGCGCGAGGCGTGCGTCTTTGGTGAGGTGGTAGCGCGGGGCGCGGGGGAGAGGGTGGCGCTGCGATGACCCGAGCGAAACGCCGGCTGGCGGTGCTCATCTCTGGCAGCGGCACGAACCTGCAGGCCATCATCGACGCCTGCGCCTCGGGCGCCCTGCCCGACACCGAGGTGGCGGTGGTGGTCTCGAACCGCAAGGCCGCCTACGGCCTGCAACGCGCCCAGGCCCACGGGATCCCCACCATCTATCACCCGCTACGTCCTTACCGGCTGGCGGAGCGCTCCCGTGAAGAGTACGACGCCGACCTGGCCGAGCAACTCGCGCCCTACGCCGTGGACCTCATCATCCAGGCGGGGTGGATGCACCTGTTCACCATGGCCTTCCTGTCGCACTATCCGGGGCGGGTGCTCAACATCCATCCGGCGCTGCCCGGCGCCTTCCCGGGGATCCACGGCATCGAGGAGGCGTTCGAGGCGTATCGGCGAGGAGAGATCGACCGTACCGGCGTGATGATTCACCGCGTGCCCGACGAGGCGGTGGACGAGGGGCCGGTCATAGCTTGCCGCGAGGTGCCCATCCTACCCGACGACACCCTCGAGACGCTAGAGGCCCGCATCCACGCCACGGAGCACGCCCTCTACGTGGAAGCCATCGCCGAGGAACTGCGGATAGAACGCGAATAGACGCTGATTTTGCGGATTAACACGGATCAAATCTAAAAAAAGAGTAATCCGCAGGAATGCGTCGCATCCGCGTTCATCCGCGTTCTTGTTCTTCTAGTTCCAGCTGTGCTGCTGGCGCACGACCACCGTGTGGAGGTCCTGGGTGCAGGCGTCGCAGAAGGGCCAGCCCAACTCGGCCTCCTCCAGGGCGAACGCCGCCAGCTCCTCTACCGTCCCCGCGTGACGCATGGCGCAGGGGTTGGTGCAGTGCAGTTCCAACCCCAGTCGCTGCACGTGCTCTTTCCGCGAAAAGCTCGGGATGCCCATCACGTGCCCCAGGTGGTGGCGCACGAGGCGCGCCAGCGCCAACTCGCGCACGCGCCGATCGGCCAGGGCGCGCACGCGGTGCAGCGACATGACCGCGGTCGTGCCGGGAAAGCTCGTCCCCAGCGCATAGTGATCGGGCCGCAACCTGGCCAGCGGTGAGGGAAAGTCGGTGAGGTCCTGGTCCAGGAGCGCCAGATCAAAGTGGGGGTCCATGCGCTGCCACGGCTCCTGCCGCACGAGTTCGAGGAATACCGGCGCGATCACGCGCTGCAGGTCGTCGTCATAGCTCGTGTCGATGTACCACTGGGTGCCCCAGTAGGGGTTGTCGGGCACCAGCGCCGGGATGACCCAGTTGCCATAGAGCCGCATCTGGATCGGCGGGTCCATCAGCGCCAAGGGATGCCGCAGGTACAGCCACTTGAGCACGCCGTCGACCGCCCGGACAAATACCTCGCTCTCCTCCTCGAGAACCCCCTCGGACCACATCAACGAGATGAACTTGCTCATGGCTATGCTCCCAAGGCCGCTCCGAACAGCCACTCCTTCTCCTGGATCTAGGGCTGATTATGCCACGTCGCGGCGGTCGCTCGCAAGTGATGTCCGCGGCAGAACAGAAAGAACCACGGAGCCACGGAGACACAGAGAAAATGGAGATGATTCCTGTTGTTCTCTGCGCTCTGTGATGGTTCCGCTGATCCGCGGCAATCCTCGAAATACGCGCGGTGAGACAACGCCTCATCTGTGTCTTGGCTCTGTGTCCTCCGTGTCTCTGTGGTTTCTAGCTAACGCACGCTGATCCGATCCGCCAGCTTGGCGTAGGTGGCCTCGCCGATGCCGCGCACCTGCACGATCTCGGCGGGGTCGCCAAAGCCGCCGTTGGCCTCGCGGTACTCGATGATGCGCTGCGCCAGGGCGGGGCCGATGCCGGGGAGGGTCTCCAGCTCGGCCGCCGAGGCGGTGTTGATGTTCACCAGCCCGCTGACCGATATCTCGACGCCGGAGGCGCGCGCATTCTCGGGGGCGGCGCCGGGGAGGACGGCCGACGTGGGGCTGGGCGGGGCCGGCGTTCCCCGTCGCGGGACGTACACCTGCTGCCCGTCGACGAGATAGTCGGCCAGGTTGATGCGCTCCTCGTCGGCGTCGGGCGCCATTCCGCCGGCGGCCTCCACGGCATGCACCAGGCGGCTACCGGGGGGCAGGCGGTACACGCCGGAGCGCACTACGGCGCCCGTGACGTGCACCTGGAGGGGCGGCGCCTGTTCCGGCGGGGTCGGCGCTGCGGTCGGCGGCGCTGTCGGGACGATGATGGCGATGGGCTCGGGGCGTGGCCAGCGGAGGACGGCGAAGAACAGGCCGGCCGCGAACAGGCCGGCAAGAAGCAGCAGCACGTCGCGACGAGACCGCCCTGACCGCTCCATGCCATCCTCCAGCATACAGTTGCCGCCATTATGCCACGCGGTTGAGAAGCCCTGCAAGCGGGTACGCGCGGAAGGGTGTCTCCAGGAAGGACGCCCAGGACGTCGCTCTCTCGCGGCAGCGGAATGCCGACGGCACCACTGGTGCCGTCGGCATTCCATAGCACCGTGGCTGGGTTCGATGATCCGCCTATGATGCTTTCTCGGACTGCTCGTCGTTGTCGAGGAACGTGTTGATTAGCTGCTGCACGTGCTCGCGACTGGTGACACCGTACACGCGAGCGAGGTAGACGAGCGTGTCGTAGGGGCTCTCGAAGGCCAGCCTGCCCAAGGCGCGACCGAGTTCGTCCACGGTCCAGCCGGCATTCTCCTTGCTCACGTGCTCGCCAACCGACCAGTTGCGGGTGATCGCGACAGTGCTGCCACGTACTGTCAGCATCTGACCGGTTAAAGGGCAGTCGGCGCTAGCGAGGTGGGCGACAACCACGGCTTGATGGACGGGGTCCCACGGGTCGTATGCGCCGGGCGCGGGCCTGTCTCGCGCCGTCAGGGAATCCACTCCTGCGGGAAGGTCAAGGGAGAGCCGAGTCCGGGCCCCCGGCGAGATGCCGTTCACTCGCACGCCGTAGCGGCCAAGCTCCAGGCTATGCAGGATCGTCATTGCCCCGACCCCGGCGTTAGCTGCTGCATAGTTGGTGTTGAGAGGATAGGGGGAGTTCAGGCCGGTGGAGGAGGACGTGTTGACAATCGCGCGATCGGCACGATCTCCAGCTTCGTACCGCTCGCGCCAATAGCGGGCCGCCCAGTGACTGACTGCGAAGGTTCCCTTCAACTTTACGGCGACCACGGCGTCGAACTCTGCCTCACTCATGTTCACGAGTGCACGGGGACGGCTGATCGCGGCGTTATTGACCACGACGTGCAGATCCCCAAAGGCATCGATGGCAGTGTCTACCATGCGCTTGGCGCCCTGCCAATCGGTGACACTATCGGTGTTAGCCACCGCAGAGCCGCCTGCCGCGTGTATCTCGGCAGCCACCGAGGCGGCGATACTGGTGTCCCCACCGCTGCCGTCGGAAGAGACGCCAATGTCGTTGACCACGACTTGGGCGCCCTCGGCTGCGAAATAGAGCGCTTCTGCGCGACCAATACCACGCCCGGCGCCGGTGATGAGGGCGACGCGCCCGTCCAGGATTCCCATGGATAGATCCCCTTTCGTCAGTGGTGAGGTCATTGACCGACCCTTGCAGGGTAGCGGCAACTTGACCCCTATCTAACTAACTAGTTAGATAGTACTGCACTAGGGGCGAACTGTCAAGAGGTTTCGCCATCTGGTTGGGAGAACTCGTGGGGGCTCCCGTGTCTGCCCTGCCCATCCGTGCGGGCCGGACCCAGCGGTCTGGACGGTCGTGGACGGCGCACCGGCTGTGTCGCTTGCGGGCTAGACGCTTGAGGGGTCGGCGATCAGTCCGTGCACGACAAAGGCGGCAATCTCGTCGCGCGCCTGCGCCAAAGCGTCTGGAGTGGCCAGCTCCGCGGCCGACTCCTCGTGGCATAGCACCATCTGGAACACCGGCAATGAGGTAATGTAGGTTCGGCAGACGTTCGTGAGGATGATCAGGAAAAGATGCGGAGATATCTCCGGTCGGAGTACCCCTGCCTGTCGCGCGCGATCTAGTATGGCCATGAAGAGATGGACATCGCTGTGATCGAGCTGCGAGTGGAGTTTGGCCAGAGCTGTCCAGCCGCCAGCCTCTTCCCAAGTGATGATACGCAACGGTCGCGGATGTTCGACGACATAGTCGAACATGGCCTTGACCATCTCTCTGACGAGTGCCCTGAAGCTTTCACGCGTTATGGGGGTGTCGGGTGAGAGCGATCCGAGGATCTGGAGACCTACGCGAGTGGCCTGCGCGTCCACCCCCTTTAGGACCTCTGTATAGAGACCGAGCTTGTCACCGAAATATTGAAAGATCAGGCTCTTGTTGTAGCCCGCTGTCTTGGCTATCGCGTCGACTCGCGCCCCGGCAAAGCCATGCTTGGCGAATTCCGCCTCCGCCGCATCGAGGATCGTTACCTGTGCTCTAGCGGCGTCGCGTGGTCGTCTCTGCGAGGTCTTTGTCTGGGGCATGATTCGCTACCTTACTCCTGCCAGTCGACGGTTGTGTAACCAACTGGTTAGATAGTGTACCATGGGCGTCGTGAGTGTCAAGAGCGCGTTGACGCGTGGGGTGGAGCCGGGTTAGGAGCAGTTGGCTCGCGTGTCAGGATCGAGGGATGTACCGACCCGCCGCCTCGACAATCGAAGAGACGATCGGGTGAAAGGGCGAACAGGGGTGCGGCGCCGGTCGCCAATGGCTGACCCTCGACCGCTCCCACCGCTTGACGCCACCATAACGCCTCCCGTAGAATGCCGCGACCGGTCAACGCGTGTAAAGGGGCGAACACCATGGTTCCCGACACCTACCAGGCTCTCGAGGAGCGCTGGGAGAGTGCCATGCGCCTGCAGCCCAGGGAGCGGCAGATTGCCGCCATCCTCGTTGCCGCCCCCGGCCGACATCCTCTCCCCGTCCGAGGTCGCCGCCTTCTGGCAGCGCCAACAAGGTGCCCTCGCCAAGGTCCTGTGGGATCCGACCACCCGCTCCGGTGTCTAGAAGATGCGGCGGGCGGCCCAGGTCGACGCCGTCCTCGAGGCGCTCGGCCTGGCCGACGATGACTCGGGCGCTTGGATCGATACCGCCGCCGGGCGCTCGATAGCCAGCCACGATGAGGAGGCACCATGCGCGTCGAGCACGTCGAGACCTACCTGTACCGCGTCAAGCGCCAACGCCCTATCCGCAACGGGCTCTATACCTACTCGGAGAGCGGCACCACCCTGGTGCGCGTGCGCACGTCCGACGGCGTCGAGGGGTTCGGCTGGGCGGGAGGGCAGGCCGGGCCCGACCGCGCCGTGTTCGAGGCCGCCTGTGCCCTGAGCGAGTATGCCCTGGGGCTGGACGTGTTCGACACCGAGCGGCTATGGGAGCGCATGTATCAGCCCAAGATCTATGGACGGCGCGGTCTTACCACCCGCGCCATGGCCGCCATCGATATCGCCATGTGGGACGCGGCCGGCAAGAGCGTCGGTGTGCCCGTCTACAAGCTTCTCGGCGGCTTTCGCTCGCGCGTGCCGGCCTACCTGGCGGGCGGCTACTACCTGGAGGGGAAGGGGCTGGACGACCTGGCCGCCGAGATGCGCCAGAAGCTGGCAGCCGGGGCCCGCTACGTCAAGATGAAGATCGGCGGCGCCCCGCCCCATGAGGACGCCGAGCGCGTGCGGGTGGTGCGACAGGCCATCGGCGACGAGATCGGCCTGATGGTGGACGCCAACAACGCCTACTCTCCCCTCGAGGCGATCGATATGGCGCGGCGCATCGAGCACTACCACCCCTACTGGTTCGAGGAGCCGGTGCACGCCGAAGACTATGAGGGGCTGGCCAGGGTCAAGGCGGCGACATCGATCCCCATCGCCACCGGAGAGAACGAGTACACGCGCTATGGCTTTCGCGACCTCATCGCCTGCGGCGGCGCCGACATTCTGCAGCCCGACGCCAACGTCCTGGGCGGCATCACCGAGTACCGCCACGTGGCCTCGCTGGCGGGCGCCCATCGCCTGCCCATCGCGCCCCACGGATCGGGGCTGCTCCACGCGCACCTGGTGGCCGCCTTCTCCAACGGCCTCATCGTAGAGCACGTGGTCACCGAGGGGGAGGGCCGGGGCGGCATGTTCAAGACGCGCCTCACCCTCGATGAGGATGGCATGGTGAGCCCGCCCGCCGCCCCCGGCCTGGGGATCGAGCTGGACGAGGAGCATCTGGCGCGGCACCTCGTCGCCTCGGCGGAGCGGCGGGCGTCGTCGTAGAGGTAAGGGCATGCTCGTGCGGCTTGTCTTGCTATGGGAGATAAACGACTAAAGTCGTTACTACAAAGGTTGGATGAACCCGAATATTCGAGTGTTGGCTCGAGTCGGTATCCTGACTGAAGAGGAGACATTATGATAGAACCCCACGTCAGTGAGACGCGTTACCCCGCCTGCGACGTCCTCGTCCTGGGCGGCGGCATGGCCGGCATCGCCGCCGCCGTCGCTGCGGCGCGACAGGGCGCCAGCACCGTGCTCGTCGAGCAGTCCGGCTGGCTGGGCGGCATCGGCATCGTCGGCGCCACCGGCCTGCACAGCTTTTTCAACATCTTTGACGCCCATCCGGGCGCCGAGCGCACCCGCGTCGTGGCCGGCATCGCCCAGGAACTCATCGACCGCGTCCAGCGATCCGGCGGCGGGCTGGGCCACATCCGCATGGAGCGCGGCGGCGATTTCGTCAGCATGCTCACCCCCGTCGAGCCGGAGGTGTTCAAGCTCGTTGCCGCCGAGACGTGCCGCGAGGCGGGGGTGCGGCTCCTGCTTCACACCACCGTGGACGAGGTGCGCGCCACAGGCGGCCACATCGACGGCGTGGTGGTCTGGAACCGCGCCGGCCGCTCGCTACTTCGCAGCAAGACGTACGTCGATTGCACCGGCGACGGCATCGTGGCCCAGTACGCAGGCGCGCCGGTGCAGACCTTTGCGGCGGGCGACCCGGGCGCCTACTCGGCCGGGTTCACCTTCCGCCTGTGCAACGTCGACCTGGGCCGCCTCGAGGCCGACCTCGACCGGCGCGGCGTGATCTCCCAGCTCGCCCACGCCGTCAAGCCGGGCACGTCCCGGCCCGACCTGGTGCGCCTGGGGATCAATATGCCCAAGCTCCGCGAGCAGGGCGTCGAGGGCACGCCGCGCTACTTTCTCTCCTCCTCGTTGCGGCCGCGCGAGATCACCTACATGAACTGCATCAACCACGGCCCCAACGACGGCATGAACCCCGACCACCTCACCGAGGCCGAGCTGGACCTGCGCGCGCAGATGTTCGCCGTGGCGGATATGTTCCGCCGCAACCTGGACGGCTGCGAGGAGTGCTACCCTGCGGGGCCCGCCCCCTACGCCGGGCAGCGCCGCGGCCTGGCCATCCGCTGCGATTACGAGCTATCGCAGGAGGACTGCACCGAGGGGCGCCAGTTCGATGATCAGGTGGCCTGCTTTGCCTTCATCGACAACAGCCGCTATCTGGTGCGCGACGCCGGCGCCTATGGCATCCCCTACCGGGCGCTCGTGCCGCGGGAGGTCGATAACCTGCTCATCGCCGGGCGCATGATGACGGTGGACCTGGTGGCGCACAACAGCACGCGCAACACCGTCTGCTGCCTGGCGTGCGGCCAGGCGGCCGGCGCCGCCGCGGCCCTGGCGGCAGCGGGCAACGGCCTTGCCCGCGAGGTGGACGTCCAGGCGCTCCAGGACACTCTCCGCGCCGCCGGCGCCCTCCTCCAGCCCCGCCCCGATCCTCTCTAGGGGGACGAACCACCAAGGCACCAAGGGCATTAAGAGGATAGAAAGCGTGCAGAAAAAGAAGGTAATAGTCTAGAGAAGAAGTATCACCATCGATCGCTAGTGGCTGTAAGCTTTTGGCTCTTGGCCGCCATCCCTTCCATAAGAACGAGGGCTAAAAGCTAATAGCTAAAAGCCAATAACCAATTGCTAACAACTAATAACTCCGCCTTTGCGGTGAAAGGACACGCATGGACACACGCTACGATGTCGTGGTCGTCGGCGGGGGGCCGGCGGGGATCGGCGCCGCCCTGGGCGCGGCCCGCCAGGGCGCCCGCACCCTCCTGTTGGAGCGCTATGGCTTTTTCGGCGGCGTGGCCTCCTATGGCATGGGGATGCCCATCAACCAGATGCGACCCGAGGGCAAACCCCGCGGCGCCGTGCACGAGCTGCTCATCGCCAAGCTGCGCGCTTACGGCGACGACGCGGTGCGCATCCCCAACCACGCCGTGGTGTGCAACGTGGAATACTTGAAGGTCGCCGTGATGGACGCCCTGGACGAGGTCGGCTGTGCCTACCTGCTCCACAGCCATGTGGCGGATGCCATCGTCGAGGGGGATCGTGTGGCGGGGGTGGTGCTGGCGACAAAGGAGGGGCCGGTGCGCATCGCCGCCGGCACCGTGGTCGACGCCTCGGGCGACGCCGACGTGGCCTACTATGCCGGCGCCGCCACCCTCAAGGGGCGCGAGGAGGACGGCTTTCTCTCCCCCATGACCCTCTGCTTCACCATCGCCAACGTCGACGTGCCGGCGGCCCGCGCCGCCAACGCCGCCGATCGGGGCTTTGCCGACCTCATCGCCCGCGCCCGCGATGAATACCCCCTGCTGCCGGAACGCATGCATTTCGAGTTGGCGCCCTTTCCCATCGCCAACGCCCTGGTGATCAACCACTCGGGCACCAAGCGATGCGGCGCTTTGGACGGCACCAAGCCAGAGGACATGACCGAGGCGGAGCGCTACAGCCGGCGTCAGGCGCTGCAGATCGTGGCGGCGCTGCGCGCGTACGGCGGCCCTGCTTTTGCCCAGGTGCAGCTGGGTGCCACCGGCCCCCAGGTGGGCGTGCGCGAGACGCGCCGCGTCAAGGGCGTCTACGCCCTCACCGAGGCGGACGCCCTGGGCGGCAGTCGCTTTGACGACGTCGTCGCCTGGCGCAGCGGCATGCTCGACATCGGTTTCGTGCGCTACGAGGCGATGCAGGTGCACGACGTGCCCTACCGCGCCCTCCTCCCCGAGGCGATGGACGGCCTGCTGGCCGCGGGACGCTGCATCTCGGCCAGCCACGTGGCCGCCTCGGCGGGCAAGAGCATGGGCAACTGCCTGGCCACCGGCCACGCCGCCGGCGTGGCGGCCGCCATGGCCGTTGCCCGCGGCGTCGCGCCGCGCGACCTGCCCGTGGCCGACATCCAGGCCGCCCTCCGTGCGGATGGCGTCGATCTGGAGCGCCAGCCCTAACCACCAAGGCACCAAGGACACCAAGGTGCACCAAGGAGTGTGAGACCACCGAGACACCGAGGGCAGAGTCGCGAAGGGAACGCGCGAGCCGCGGATCGAGCGGATCTTTGTAGGTAGTTGCCGAGTGTTCGTATATATCCCACTCATTCCACGCCGCCAGCGCTGATGGCTGCCAGCCAACAACCAGCCGCCAGGAGCCCCTTCGTGTCCTTGGTGCTCTTGGTGTCTTGGTGGTGGAAAAGGAGACCCCATGCCTAGGTACTACTATGAGCCCGCCCGCCAGATCCCCATCACGCGCGATGTGGACGTCCTCGTCGTGGGCGGGGGGCCGGCCGGCCTGGCCGCCGCCATCGCCGCGGCGCGCGAGGGCGCCCGCACCACCCTCGTGGAGCAGTTCGGCTACCTGGGGGGCACCGCCACCGCCTCCCTCATGGCGTGCATCAACGGCTTTCGCAACCAGGTTGAGCCCGACGCAACCCAGACGGTGCGCGGCATCGCCGAAGAGATCGTCTTGCAGCTCAAGGACCTGGGCGGCCTGGGCAAGAGCCCCTACCCGCAAAAGCCCTACCCCACCGAGCCGGGCCGCCTCGAATACAGCTATGCCATCGATACGGAACGGTTCAAGTATGTCGCCCTCAGGCTGGCCGTTGAGGCGGGGGTGGACCTCCTGTTGCACACCTACGCCTGCGACAGCATCGTCGACGACGGCGCGCTGCGCGGCGTGCTGGTGGAGAACAAATCGGGGCGCCAGGCCCTCATGGCGCGGGTGACGGTGGATGCCTCGGGCGACGCCGATGTGGCCTATCGCGCCGGCGTGCCCTTTTGGCAGACGATGAAAGAGGAGAACCCCCGGCTAAAGGACGCCCTGATGGTGCGCATCGCTTACGGCGAGACGCGCCCAGAGGGGGTGCATGCCTGCGATTTCGGCGACCACGCCGTCATCTGGGGGCCGGGGGTCGAGGCCATCGACGGCGCCAACGCAGAGGAGCTGTCGCGCGCCGAGATCGACGCCCGGCTGCGCGTCTACCAGGATCTGGCCGCCAAGCAGGAGAAAGAGCCGGCGCTGCGCGGCGCGCGCGTCATCGAGACGCCGCCGCTGCTGGGGATTCGCCAGACGCGGTTCGTCGAGGGCGAGTACAAGCTGACGGCCGACGACGCCATCAGCGGCCGTCGCTTTGACGACGTGGTGGCCATCAGCTCCTGCCCCATCATCCACTACTATGGCTACCGGCGCTACCTGGAGCACGAGGGGTACGACATCCCCTACCGCTGCCTGGTGCCCAAGCGCGTGGACGGCCTGCTGGTGGCAGGGCGCAGCATCTCCAGCGAGCAGCAGCCCTACGAGTCGCACCGCGCCATGGTGCCCATCATGGCCATCGGCCAGGCGGCCGGCGTCGCCGCGGCCCTCTCCTCCCAGGCCGGCGTCGCCCCGCGAGCCCTCGACGTCGCCAAGCTTCAGGAGCACCTGCTGCAACAGGGAGCCGAGCTGCGGCGATAGGGGAAATAGAACGCGGATGAACGCGGATCAGGCGGATTTCCGCGGATAAAGAGATAACAACCACGGAGACACGGAGAGCACGGAGGATAACTACCAACCATCCCTCTTTGTTTTCTCCGTGTCTTCCTGGTTATTACTGGTATATCCGTGTCAATCCGCCTGATCCGCGTTCATCCGCGTTCCATCCCTACTCGATCTTGAGCAGGGTTGCCGCGTTGTCGTGGTATACCTTTTGGAGGACCTCATCGGGCAGGTAGACGCCATAGATGCGCCAGCGGCCCTGGGGCGGGATGGCGGCGCCGGGCGCATAGTCGAAATACTCGTCCTTGGTCTCCAGGAAGCGGAAATGCGTCTGGTACATCGCCACGCGCGGCGTCGCGTCGGTGCCAAAGACGATGCGGTCGGCGTACCGGAGGAACCACTCCCGCGCGCTGTAGGGCGCCCGTCCCAGCTCGGCGATGCGCGCCGAGAAATCGGTGACCATGTTCGGGTAGCGGTCCATCATCTGTGACACGAACCCCAGGTTCTCGGGGTAGCATCCCACGTGGGCGGTGATGAACGTCGTGCCCGGGTGCGCCGCGATGAGGCGGTACAGGGAGGCGATGAGGTCCTCAAAGGCCGGGAACTGGGGCCCGTAGAACAGCCACTCGGGGCGGCGGTGCAGCTCATCCCAGCGCTCATTGAAGCGATCGAGGGGGCGAAAGAACGCCACCGGGTCGGCGCTGTGGATCAGCACCGGCACGCCCAACTCCCCCGCCGTGTCCCAGATGTCCGAGAGGCGCGGATCGTCGGGCATGACGGTCTGCCCGTCCGTATCGCGCACCGTGAGACCCAGGTCCTTGAATATCTTGAGTCCTCGGGCCCCCGCCGCCAGATCTTTGCGCAGCGCGGCCACGGCGCCCTCCGTCCAGCCGGGGCTGCCCACCCCCGCCCAGTCCACGTTGCAGAAGGTGACAAAGCGCCCGGGGTAGGCGTTGTCCAGCCCGTCGAGGTTGCGCTGCAGCGTCTCCCCCGTGCCGCCGCTCAGGTTGACGATGGCCTGCACGTTCAGCAGGTCCATCTCGCGCACGAGCTGGGCGATGTCGGCTCCCCGCATGCGCGGGTGGTCGATGGGCAGGTGGTTGTGGGCGTCGATGGCGGGGTACTTGGCCCGGAGCACGGGGTGCTCGGGCACGATCAACTCGGATCGAGGCTGAATGTCCGCTGCAAGTAGTGTGTCACGCATGCTGTGCCTCCTCGTGGGGCGAGCGCTCGCCCTTGTGTGTCGCCGACCGCCGAGTGAACCAGAGATAACCAAGGCCCGTGAGGAACCCAATGATGGCTCCGCCGATCACGGCCACCAGCAGCCATTCGCTGATGCCTCCGAGGATTGAGCCCCGAAACACCCCTGCCCAGTTCGTCCAGAACGTCTCGGAGCCATAACTGGAGACGTGCAGCTCGCTTCGACCCGGTACGCCCACAAAGGCGAGGTGGACGGCGTTGGTCAGATAGTAGGCGACGATGGCCGCACACCACGTCACGATGCCGGCCAGCGCCGAGTGCAGCGACGATCGTGACCGCCGCGCCTCGTACAGGGCGACGGGGATAATCGGTATCAGCCAGACGCCGAGGTTCAGCACGACAAAGTGCCAGATTGTCCACGGGAACTGGGAGAGGAATCCGAGGTAGTAAAAGTCCAACGCTCCGAACACGATACCGATGGCCACAAAGCTGGCCCAACGTCGCTTCATCATCACCCTATGCGTTTGGTCCCGGTTGGTATCGAACAGTGACGTGTGAGGCGAATGCACCCGGTTGCTACCGCGCCTGCGATAGCCGCTCCATGCCAACGGGCCGCCCATGAGGACGCGCAACACTGAGGACCGTCCGGCCTCAGGCACCATTATACACCTCCGGCGCCCTCTTGCCATCGCTTGACGGCAGGCGGCTTCATCGGGTAACGTGGGGCCGCAAGCTATGCCTGGCGCACGGGCGTCGCCCAGCAGGCGGCGGTCGGTGATCAGTCGTCAGCGGTTCGAAGCCGGGGGGTTACAGGGTTCAGCGGAAGGGTCCTGCAACCTGCCACCTGTGACCCGTAACTCTGACCCGGAACGCACAACCCATAACGTTTCTACGGAGGGTCGAACATGGACAAGAAGGTCGTAACATTCGGCGAGATCATGATGCGCCTCTCTCCGCCGGGGTTCCTGCGCTTTTCGCAGGCTCGCTCCTTCGACGTGATCTATGGCGGCGGTGAGGCCAACGTAGCGGCGTCGCTGGCCGGGTTCGGCATCCCGGTGGACTATGTGACGCGCCTCCCCAAGAATGACCTGGGCGACGCCTGCATGCGCTTCCTGCGCGAGCAGGGGATCGGTGTGGACAAGATCGTCTGGGGCGGCGAGCGCCTGGGGATCTATTTCCTCGAGATGGGCGCCGTGGCGCGCGCCAGCAAGGTGGTCTATGACCGCGCCCACGCGTCCATCGCCACCGTCGAGCGCGGCATGGTTGACTGGGAGAAGGTGTTCGCCGACGCCCATTGGTTCCACTGGACCGGCATCACCCCCGCCATCTCGGCCGGCGCGGCGGACGTCTGCCTCGAGGGCGCCCAGAAGGCCAAAGAGATGGGCCTCACCGTCTCGTTCGACCTCAACTTTCGCAAGAATCTCTGGAAGTGGGGCAAGAAGGCGAGCGAGGTCATGCCCGATCTCGTCAAGACGTGCGACGTCGCCATCGGCAACGAGGAGGACGCCGCGGCCGTCTTTGGCATCCACGCCCCGGACACCGACGTCACCTCGGGCAAGGTGGAGGCGGCCCAGTACCGCTACGTGTGCGAGGAGCTGATCAAGCGCTTCCCCAACCTAAAGACGGTGGCCATCACCCTGCGCGGCTCCATCTCGGCCAGCCACAACACCTGGTCGGGCGTGCTGTATGAGGGCGGCGCCATGTACGAGGCGCCCACCTTTGACATCACCCACATCGTCGATCGCGTGGGCGGCGGCGACTCGTTCATGGGCGGGCTGATCTATGGCATGCTGACCTACGGCGACGACCGCCAGTCGGCACTCAACTTTGCCGTGGCGGCCTCATGCCTCAAGCACACCATCTTTGGCGATTTCAACCTGGTCACCGTGGACGAGGTCACCAAGCTGATGGGTGGCGACGTGTCGGGGCGCGTGTCGCGGTAAACGGCGGTCGGCTGTCAGCGGTCAGCGATTGGCCGTTAGCCTTTGGCCTCTCGTGGCCAGTCATCGGTGGTCAGATGTCTGTGGGCCGGTGCGCGCGGCGGGGCAAGGTCGGCAGAGTCAGTAACCTGCAACCTGTCACCTCAACCCAGAACTCGCAACCCCTAACCCGCAGCGGACAACCCACAACGCATAACCCATAA
>ENA-UOUL01001690-UOUL01001690.1-bioreactor-metagenome-genome-assembly--contig:-NODE-1690-length-29191-cov-15.116336_pt1 | contig 29191 bp, 29 predicted proteins | sample MGYA00249838_ERZ747220 | MGnify/ENA primary metagenome ERZ747220 (study PRJEB28778, sample SAMN05720191) | bioreactor metagenome | isolation source: Anaerobic biogas reactor | place: USA:Washington...
AGAACCAGCGCACCCGATCTGAGCAAAAACCCCACGAAACACCGGAGAAACTACGGTTTTCAAGAAGGGAACTTCCGTCTAGCCCTTCGGTTTCATCGAATCTCGTCGCTTTCGGAGGTGTTCAATGGCCCGCAAAGGTTTCACCTTGGTCGAGTTGCTTGTCGTCATCGCCATCATTGGCATCCTGGTGGCCCTGTTGCTGCCGGCGATCCAGGCAGCGCGCGAGGCAGCCCGCCGCACCCAATGCGTCAACAACCTCAAGCAATTGGGTTTGGCGATCAACAATTACCACGATACGCACAAGATCTTTCCCCCGGCCGTGATCGGCAGCGGGCAGCACACCAACAATCCGGGACTCGTCTATCACGTCAAGAATACGACGGGCTGGACGCTGCTGCTGCCGTTCCTCGAACAGCAGGCCCCTTACGAACAGTACGACTTCAACGTCTGTTCCAGCAGTGCCAGAAATCCCGTGGTGACGGCTCCGGTCATGGGCAACGATACGGTCAATCAGCCCGTCTACAGCTTGCGTTTCGCCGCGCTCGAATGTCCCTCGCACACCAAGGCGGGAGAACAGCGGACCAACCAGGCCGGGACCGAGGATCTGTACAGCATGCGCGGCGCCCGCCGCACGAGCTACTTCTTCTCCACGGGTTCCTACACGGATGACAATTCGGTCTATTCCAATATGCTGGGCCGCCGACTGCTGGGCTTGGGGGCGTTCGGCAGCGACGGGGCGGCGCGGCTGGACGACATCATGGACGGGACCAGCAACGCCCTGGCCATCGGCGAGTCGGTGGGCGGGACGACTACCAAGATCGACGCCAACTGGGGGCCCTGGGGGCTGTGCGGGACTCGGACCTGCTGCCACGGCGTCGTGATGGTGAGCAACTTTTCGTCCACGAGCGGAACGACGTTCACGTACACTTCCGCCCACGCCCGCGATTACGGGATCAACGGGGCCTACCAAAACGATCCCTTGGGCCGACGTTTCGCCTGGACCTTCAGCAGCCAGCATCCTGGCGGGGCCCAGTTCGTCCTGTGTGACGGGTCGACTCGATTCCTGTCCGATTCCATGGACTATCGGACTCTGGCCCGGCTGGCTTTCGTCGCCGACAAGGAACCGCTGGGGCAATTCTGAGCGTTCGATTACGGTTTTGGCACACTCGTATTCATAGAGGCTTGGTTCATGAGCGATCGCCGATTTGTTGCTGGGTTGGTTCTGCTGGCGTTGGTCACCTTGGCCCTTGGCTGCGGACCGGGTCGCAGGACCACGGTGCCCGTCGTCAAGGTCTCCGGCGAGGTCAAGCTGGACGGCCAGACCGTGTCGGACGCCGAAGTCAACTTTCTGGGACAGGAATACGCGGGAGTCGCAAAGACGGGCCCCGACGGGCGCTACGAGTTGGAAGCCCAGGCGGGCGAGAATACGATCTATATCCGCAAATTCGAAGGCGTCGGACCGGGCTTCGATGCCACCATGATGGACCGCAGGTCCGATGCGCCCGGCGGCGCGGCGGGCCCCAAGCAGTTGATCCCGAATAAATACAGCGATCCGGTCGCCAGCGAGTTGCGTTTTACCGTTCCCGACGGCGGTTCCAAAGAAGCCAATTTCGATTTGACCAGCCGGTAGTTTCCGCCGCCGGCGGCTTGGTGACCAAGGGACGCGGAATCCGTTCCAGGCGGTTGGCCGCCGCAGACTTTAGCCGACCAAGATCTTGATACCCGATGAGTTCTCAATCGTCATTTCTCCCATCTCGTCAGAGGAGTTTTTCCCATGACCGCAAGTTGTGTTCAGGGGACCCGTTCGCAGAAAACCAGAGGGTTCACTCTGGTCGAACTGCTCGTGGTGATCGCCATCATTGGGATTCTCGTGGCCCTGTTGCTGCCCGCCATCCAGGCCGCCCGCGAGGCGGCTCGGCGGACCCAGTGCTCGAACAACCTGAAGCAGATTGGGATCGGGTTGAATAACTACCACGATACCTTCCGTACGTTTCCTCCGGGCGCGTGGAACGAAGCGAATCGTGGAAATCGACTGGCCTGGACCGTGTTCATCTTGCCCTTCATCGAACAGCAGGCAATCTACGCCGAGTTCAACTTCGAGCACAACAGTTACACGGGAGTGAATCTCTTGCCCGGCATCATGCTTGTTCCCACCTATCACTGTCCGAGCATGCGGTTGAAGACCGGCAACTACTCTGGCGAACAAGTCGGCGGAAAAGACTACTACACGACGCATTACTACGCCGTCATGGGACCCCAGGGCATCAATCCCCTCGTGCCGGGCGGAACCACGCGCTATCCCGAATCGGATAACGTCAATCCGCACGGCGGTTATGCGTACGGCGGCGTGTTGTACCGCAACAGCAGCATCCGGCTGGGCGACATCACCGACGGCACCTCGAACACCGTGATGGTCGGCGAACTTGCCTGGGACGCTGCGAATTGCTACCGGACGTGGCTGCGCGGAGCTTCCGGGACCGCGGTCGCCGGCGCCAAGAACCTCGAGTTCGGGCTGAAAGTCGTACCGTACAACGGGAGCAACAACTTCAACGACGTCAGTTTCGGCGCCGAGCATCCGGCGGGCTGCCATTTCGCCGTGTGCGACGGATCGGTCGCATTTGTCACCGAAAACATCGACATGAGCGTCCTGTTGGCCATCGCCAGCCGCGAGGGCACCGAGCCGCAAACGGCGCTTTCACGGTAAGGCACACAGCGGAGACGAAGGGTCGAAGGAGTGACGTTCGCGGGTTGGGACGCCGTCCCGACCCGGACGGGTCGGAGACCCAACGTACTTGGGTTGCGGCCGCAGGCCGTGAGAGGAGACATCACACGATGACTGCATGGCTAGGCAATGGAAAACTGCTTTGCGCTGCCGGGTTCGTCGCCTGGTGGTTGCTGGCGGCGGGCGGCTGCGGCGGCGGAGGCGGCGATGGCCCGCCGCGGTTCGACGTCTCCGGCAGCGTGACGTTCAATTCCCAGCCGGTGCCGTTCGGACGAATTGTGTTCGATCCCGACACGGCCGCCGGCAACAAGGGGCCGCAGGGGTTCGCGGAGATCCGCGACGGCCGCTACGACACGCGTACGGGGCGAGGGATCGTCGGCGGCGCCCATGTCGTCCGCATCTCGGGGTTCGGCAAGGATCCAAAAACGGGCAACGAAGACAATCCGGTCCCCGCGCTGTTCCCGGACTATCAAACCAAGGTCGAGTTGCCCAAACAAGAGTCCACTCAGGATTTCGCGGTTCCTGCCAAGTAGTCCGATCCGGAAGCGCGGGGTCATGGGGCCAGCGCCTGCTGAACGCTCAGGATCTGCTGCGCGATCAGCCAGCGATAGACGTCGAACTCGGCCGGCGACCAGAGCCCGTCGTACTTGTACTTGGCCTGCACGCGGATCGCGTCCCACACGGCTTGCAGTTCGCGCTGGGCCGCGGCCGCCGCGTCTTGACAGGCGGCTTGCGGACGTTGCTTCGCCTCCGCGATGAGCTGTTCCAGCGTGTACACGTAACGGTAGTCGTCGTAGCCCTCGCGATAGGCTTCCCACAGGGCCACGGGAATCGGTGTCCCGTCCGGCTCGTGGCGGTTGAAAAAGTCCATCGAGGGACCGTCCAGATAGTTGAACGGATCGCCGGTGCTGGACGAGTAGATCCAGGGGATCAGGGTCAGGAAGCCGGACCGCCAGAAGCCGAACCCGTAGGTCATCCGCGCACCGGTCACGGGCGTGTGGTCGTTCTCGCCGTTGACGTGATTGGGATAGCACCAGTACTCGACGCCGCGGGTCCGCATGTCGGCCTGGATGGTCTCGCGGTCCGGGGCGAAGGGTTGCGTACACCAGACGTCGATCAAAGGCCGCAAGGGCGCGAACGGATCATGGGTCGGGTCGGCCGTCACGTAGGTGCGCACGCCGGCGTCCCGGCACGCCTGGAGCACCTTGGCCATGAAATTCACCGCCGCGGGATCCGTGCTGGGCTCGTCCACCGGATAGTACAGGAACTCCGGCCAGCCGCGTTTGGTGCGTTCCGCTTCGATCGCCTTGACCAGCGCCGTCAGCTCGCGCCCGAAGGCTTCCGGCGGATCCTGCACGCCGCGAAGGTGGCTGCCGTAAGGCTCCTTGACATATTTCCTGTAGATGGCCCCCGTGCTGATGTGCATCACGATCGGCCCGCGGAAGGCGAACTTCCGCCACAACTCAATCTGGTCGGCCAGCAACTCCCAGCGGAACTGGAAGTTGCCTTCCGCATCGGCCGCCGAACTGCCGCACGACAGGACCGCGTTGCGCGTGCCGTGCGCGACCATGTCGGCGTGTTCCAACTCGGCCCGGCGGCGGAAGTACTTCCGCGAGACGTCGTCCGTGGCGCGGGCCGCCAGATCGTACGGGTGCCGGTAGTAGATGCCGAATAACTTGCCGGGATCGTCCCGCAGGGTGAAGGGCAAGATCCGCAGCGTCACTGGCAGCTCGACCTTTCCGCCGGAGCACTCGAAGGTGACGGCGCCGCGGTACGTGCCCCCGGGCGCGTCGTCCGGGACGTGGGCCGTGATCCAGAACCGCGCATTCTCGCCCGCCGCAAGGTCGAGCGATTGGAAACGCTCCAAGACGTCGGGCACGACGCGATAACGGTAGCGGACCGTATAGTTGGGCCGCGCCCGCAAAAAACGCACGCGCCGCACGTCGATGTTGCGCGCCGGCACCGGGCCGAGGTCGCTGACGGTGACTCGCGCGTCGCGGAGATCCCGCACAGGATGCACGACAAAGCTCATCGGTTCGTACTCGCCGGGCGTCGCGAACAGGCGGAGCGTCGGCTGGATGTCCGCGGGGCGGGGCTGCGTGTGCGGATACACGCACTCCAAGTAATGCCGCGAGGAAACGACGAAGCCGCGTTGGCGGTCCGCGTCGCTCAGCGCCGGCGCAGGGCCGCTGTCCGGTTCCGGATCTTCCTGCCACTGAGCCCACTCGGCGGGCGGCATGCGAAACGTCCACTCCTCCAGCGGCGCGATGAGCTGCTGCTGGACGCGGGCGGCATCGGCAGCCTGCCAGATCAGGAGGGCACACACGGCCCACTTGCTGCGCGGCGTGAACTGGACCGCCAGCGGCTCGGCGCCCGCGCGGGCGCGAAACCGCACCGCGCGAAACCGGTACCCGCCCTCGAACTGGACCCGCTGCCGGTCGTCGCCGACTTGGACCGTAAAGTCGAAGTACTGGGCAGACAGGGCCTCGCTGGCGCCGCACAGCACGTACACCTCGTAATCTCCGGGCGGCGCCTGGAACAGGAAGGCGTTTTCGCAGTCGCCCAGAATCGCGTCTTCGGTGATCGGATTCGTCCAGATCGGCGGCGGCTCGTCGCGGCCCCGGCTGCGGTTTTCGACCATCGCGGTGTGAGCGCGGACGCAAGCCGTCAGGCCGTCCTTGGATTGCCAGCCAAAGCCAGCTTGCGGTGAGAAGACCTGGTCCCGCGTCACGCGGGTGCAACCTTCCCAGACGGCCGATTGGCCGGAGCCTAAATCGAACAGGCCGGACGCGGGCAGATCGCTCTGCGCGGTGACCACAAGCATCGCGAACAAGAGTGCGTTCATCAGGATTCCCCTTCCTCCTTCATTGCCACGGCGATCGCACCAGCCGCACGCGGGCCGCGGCCTCCGCTCCGCCCGCGGCGCGTGCAACCACCTCGTACTCGCCGGCCGCCGGTTTGACGCGGCTCAAGTCGAGCGTCAGTCGTTGCGGACCGCGGCCGGCCTCCACCGTCATCTGCGCCAGGGCGATCCCGCCCTTTCGCAACTCGCAAACCACGGGTGCGCTCTCTCCCGGTTTGACCCCGGCCAAATTGAACCGCAGCGGCAACTGCTTCTGGTCGGCGAACATCACGCTGCCTTCCGGCGCAAAGTCCAGCAGCGTGGGCTGGGCGTATCGGACCAGCGCGATTTCGTCGAAATACAAGTCCAGCTGATCTTTGTGCCGGTAGTTGGATTCCGCCAGGTGGAACTGCAGTCCCCGCACGTCCTGACGCCGCGGCACTTGGCTCAGCGGAATCCGGACTTGCACCCATTGGCCTTTTTCGAGTTCCGGCAAGGGACGATTGTACGCGCTCGGCTTGTCGGGCGTGTACAGCGTCAGGCCCGCCGGTTCCCGCGGCAGCGTCTCGCGCGTCGTTTCCGTATAGACCCAGAACTGGAAATAGTCCCAGGAGGACCAATCACGGGCCGCCGCGTCCCGCAACGTACAGTTGGCTCGCGGCCAACCGATCGGGTATTTCAGCTCGCCGGTGAAGTGGTCCACCGGGACGTGCCAGTGCCACACGGGCGCGCCGGTCCGAGTGCGGGCGGACGACGGCTCGACGGTCGACTCGGCAACCGTCCAACGCAGTGACGACTCCGGGTCCAGCAGGATCTGCTTTTCCAGCGGCACTTCCGCGGCCGCAGCGTGCAAGCCGGGCCAGGCCAGCAGGCCCAACGCGGCGGCCAGAAGCCGGGATGACGGACAGGATGCGAAACCGGTTTGTTTCATAGCAGCCTCGCGGCGAAAAACAACTGGGGACCAAAGCCTTCCGAACGTGACGCCCGCGGTGCTCGTTTGCACATCGTCTGACGCCGCGACTATTATGTGCGCTGGGGACCCTGTTACGCCAGACAGGGTAACGTGGATGCCTTCGCGCCGGCAGACATCGTCTGGACGCTGGCTGCGGTTGTTCATTCCTGTCCTCGCAGCGCGACCACGGCCGGCTCGTCGTCGCGGACGCGGGCGCACGGGCCGGGCGACGGGCCGGCACAATCCGGCGACCTGGCGGCCGATCGCAGCCGGCTACCAGAAGATCGCGTACAGCGCCAGCGTCAGCAGGATCACCAGCGCGCCGAACAGCTTGGCGCCGCGGGACGTGGTCATGTCCATCTTGGGGTTCACCGGCAGATCCACGGGCTTGGCCAACGGGCGGACAATCGTCATCACAGCCAGCACGGCGACGATCAACCCGAAGCACAGCGCCATGCGGTCCAGGAACGACCAGCCGGCCACCGTCTGCAGCGCGCCGATGTCCCTCAGTCCCGGAATCCGCGGGCTGAACTTGAAGATGCCGTACAGCACCGGGTTCAGGATCAAGCCGACCGTGCCCACGTAACGCGGCGCGCGGTGGACCAGCACCCCGAACAAGAAGATGGCCAGAATGCCGGACGAGATGAAGCCCTGGAATTCCTGGATGAACGTGAAAATGCCGCCGAACCGAGGATGGCCCAGCGACGGGGCGATGATCATGGCGATCAGCACGAACACCACAACGCCGACGCGGCCCACCGTCACCAACTCGTACTGGCTGGCCTGACGCCGCAGCTTGTGGTAGATGTCCATCGTAAAGATCGTCGAGGCCGAGTTGAGCATGGCGGCGATCGAGCTGACGACCGCCCCGAAAATAGCCGCCAGCACAAAGCCCTTGATGCCGCTGCCCTGGGGCAGCAGCTCGCGGATCAACGTGGGGAAGGCGTTGTCGTAGTCGAGCGCAACCAAGGTCTCGACCTTGATCGCGTCGGCGGCCTGTTCGCTCACCGCGGCGGCCAGTCCCTGGCTGAAGTCCGCCAACTGCTGGGGCGACGCGTCCTCCGCCGGGACCCCGTCGAGGGTCAAGCGGCCGGCCACCTGTTGCAGGCCGTGAGCCATGACGGCTGCCGCGTCGTGCGGATGCAGGCCGGCGTACACGGCGTCGAACTTGTACACGTAAGGCTTGGCGGGCGCTCCGCCCCGGCTCAAATTCTGGTCGATCTTGGCCACGATGGTTCTGTTCCGCGGCGAATCGCGGTCGGGCTTGACCGCCTCGGAGAGCGACACGTACAAGTCCGGCGAGTATTCGGACAGAATCTCCGCGTTGCGATTGACCGCGTCGTGTCTCAACTGACTCTGAAACAGGTTATAGGCCAGGATGCCGGGGATCACGACGATAAAGGGAATAATCAGCTTCAGGAACGCGGCAAACACGATGCCCCGCTGGCCTTCCGCCAGCGACTTCGATCCCAACGTCCGTTGCGTGATGTACTGGTTCAGCCCCCAGTAGAAGAAGTTGGGAATCCACAGGCCGATGATCAACGCCGTCCAGGGGATTTCCTTATCCTTGATGTCGCGGACCATGTGGGTCTTGCCGTCGGGCAGCGGGCCTTTGTTCAGGTCCCAGAACCGCTGCACCGGTCCGGCGTGCTGCAGCGATTCGACGGTCACCTCCTGGTTGCGAGCCGTTTGGATCAGTTCGTTGGGATCCCGGTCCGCCAGCAGGTTCATCGCGAACGCGGCGATGACGACGCCGCCCAGCACCAGCGCCGTGCCCTGGATCAAGTCCGCCCACGCACAGGCCTTCAACCCGCCCGCGAACACATAGATGGCAGACAGCACGCCGATGATCCAGCAGCCCACGGTGATGTTGCCCAAGTCGTAGCCGAACGCCGTATATCCCTGGAAGTTGCCGGTGATGACCTTGGCGCCGGAGAAGATCACGGAAGCCGTCGGCACGCCGACCAGGATCACCATCGTACACAGCGCCATGACCGTGCGGGCAAACGTGTTGTACCGGTATTCCAGAAACTCCGGAATCGTGTAAATGCCGCTCTTCAGAAACGTCGGCAGGAACAGGAAGGCCACGATCACCAGCGTGATGGCAGCCATCCATTCGTAGCTGGCGATGGCCATGCCCAGCCAGTCGGCCGCTTTGCCGCTCATGCCCACGAACTGCTCGGTCGAGATGTTGGCGGCGATCAGCGAGAAACCGATCAGCCACCAGGTGAGCCCGCGGCCGGCCAGGAAGTAATCCTGCGCCCCGTGCTCGCTGTGGGTGGCCTCGCCCTTGCTTTTCCACAGGCCGATGGTGATGACCGAAACGACGAACGCCACGAACACCAGGATGTCGACCGCGCCCATGTGGACTTCCTTTGCCAGAGAATCGGATCACGCCGCGGATCAGTATAGCGGATGGAACGCGACGCCGAAAGCGAGGCGTGGCCGGGCGACTGGCGGGCGGCCCCGTGGTGTGGTCTCCCCACGGAGCTTGGAGGCGGCAGGCAAAGCGGCGCCTCCGCGCCAGCGCAGCTAGGGCTGGACTCGGGCAGACACGTGCGGCGCGACGAGGATCAGTTGCTGAGGCTCCTCGACCGTCGTGTAGGGGACGGCCGTCACCGATGGCCGCAAGGGAATGATGCCGAGCCATTTGCGAGTCTCAATGCGTTGCCGGCGTTGTTCGCCCCGCTCCACGGCTCGCTCCCGGACCAACTCCGCAGGGCTGACGTAACGTCCGGCGTCGGCAGGCGTGATGTGGGGATAGGGGTGATCGGCGGGCAGCGCAATGGTCGTCGGCAGCGGGGCTCGGGACGGCGTCCGAGGCGGAGCGGCGTGCGGAGCATTCTCGTCGAACGCGCCAAACGTGTTGGCAGCCGGACGAGGCGCCTGTTCGGGCGCTGGCAGCGGAAGGATTTCTGTGGAATCCGCGCCGGCTGGGGCGTCCTTGGGGGATTCGGCCGCCGCGATTTCGGGCATCTCCGCGGCTCCGTCTGCAACTGCGTCCGCCGCGGGTTCTGCGGGACTCGCCTCAGCGATCGGAATCAAGGGCGGCGTTTCTTCCGCCGCTGCCGTTGCGGGCGGCGTCGCCGGAGGTTCGTCGGAAACGAGTTGCGGGGCGGCCGGCGGGGCGGAGTCTGCCGGCGACAGTTCCGAAGTCGGGTCTGCGGGTTCCGCAGTCGGTTCGTTGGCGTCCTGCGATGGCGCTTCGGCAACTGCAGGCGTTTCGGCAACTGCGACTGCGTCGTTCGGTTCCGCGGACGGAGACGGAACGTCGGGCGTGCTCGATTCTTCCGCAGGCGGCTGGAAATGGCCGGCCAAGTAGTAATTCTCGGCGGAGCAAAACAACGCCAAGCCGGACAGCGATCCTACTTGATTGTCTTCACTCGCCGCCGAAAATCTGTGGGCGGCCTGCTGAGCGAACATGCCGACAGCCATCGCGGCCGTCACAAACAGCGAATTCCAAGTTGACCCGATCATGAGGACTTCCGGTGCGCTGAGGGATAGGAAGGCAGGTTGAACGGTAGCCGGTTCCGTGGCGGCCGGCCGGGTCGAGACGAATTCGCCTCGCGAGGGAGTGTCCGCGGCAGATCACCAGCCAGAGCCTATCGGACGCACAAGCTCTGACTGTCGCGATGCGCACACCGCCACTAGGATCAGGATTCGGCCGACGATCCCAGGCAAGATTAACCGCGTTGCCCTGAATCCGCGCGTTTGTGTCAAGCTTGCGCGGTTAGAGAAAATGGATGGCCGATCCAGTCCGAAAGCCGATCAACGGCGACGTTCTGATGAACTCGCGATAGCGCCGTGGTCCGCCTTGGACGACAAGGACATAGACCATGTCCCCCCGACGCCAGACGCCCAGCGTCAGTCCGCCGGACGCAGCGAACGCGTTCCAGGGCGGCGTGTCTGGCAACGCAGACGTCCTGGCCTTTGACAGAAGGCAGAAAACCACCGCCGTTTCCGATCCTGGCGGGGCCAGATCGTACACGACGGTCTGCGCGTCGTAGGCGGTGGCGATCTGGCACCATCGCCGAGGGATTCTGGGGATGCTTCGATCCAACGGGCGCCGGCCCAGTTCGGCGGCCTGAAGATTGTCGTTCCAACCCTGCCTCACGACCGCATCGGTCCAGGCCTGAATCTCGCCTGGCAGTCGTTCATCCGCCACGGGTTCGGTGGTCCCGAAGTACTGGGAGACAACCCAGACGCCAACGAGTGCCGCGGCGGCAGCCAGGCTTCCTGCCAGCGCAGTCCAGGTCCGCCGACGGATTCTCGGTGGCCCACGGCGCTGCGGTTCGGCATCCTGGCTGGCATCGAGCGTCGGCGATCTCGGACAGGGGCGTGGCGACAGGGCGACTGGCGGCTGATTGTCCCGCGCTGCCACGATCGCCAACAGCCGCTCGCCCAGACCGGCGGGCACCGGCACTTCGTGAAAAGCCCCGCTGACAGAGGCGTCAAACTGCTGGCTGCGTTCGTACTGGCGGCGGACCTCCGGATCGTTCCGCACGGCCTCCGCCAGAAAGTCCATTTCCGGCGACTGGAGGTCGTCGTCGGGGCGGCAGGCGTCGATCGCTTGCTGGATTTTCCGATCTGTCATGACTTAACCGCTCTCTGCCGCACTGTTTTCAGTTTGGAGACCGTGTCCGCTTGCACGTCTGCTTCCAGCAATCGAGCCCGCACACGGCCTTTGGCCCGCGTCAGCCGACTCATCACCGTCCCAATGGGGATCTGCAACTTCTCCGCGATTTCCTTGTACGAGCATTCCTCGAAATAAAACATGACCAAAACCAGCTTGAATTCGTCCGGCAACTCGTCGATCACCGACTGCAATAACTCCTCGTCGATCGGTTGATCGGCTGCTCCGTCCGGGATGCTGTCCACGTCCAGCTCGATGCCCGTCGCTGGCAACGGCACCGACTTGCGTTCACTTTTCAAGTAACAAGTCCGCAAAATGGCGAACAGCCAACTGCGGACGCGTTCAGGTTGGCGAACCTGGTGCAATCGCTGCTGAGCGATCAGAAACGTTTGCTGCGTAAGGTCTTCGGCGTCGTCCTGTCTTCCGGCAAGCCGATAGGCGTAGCGGTAAACATCGCGATGGTGGTCGACGACCAACGTGCCAATGTCCAGAGGCGACGGAGTCCCTTTCGGGGTCAAGCCCTCACCGCCTGCCGTACGTTCTGTAGCCATCGACACCCTACCCTCTAACAGATCCTTCCTGTGTGCCTATTATTCCCCAACTTGACCAAGAATTGCTAGGGGCGAGGCGGTCGCCAGCTTTTCTTGGCCGCAGCGGGAATAGCGGGAATAAAACGATCCGGCCCTGGATCTATCAGACGTGAACCAACGTTTCTTGCGCGGTCAAGGAGACCTCGCTTGGCGAAACTTCCGTTTTACGAAAGGGTGATTCGATGAAGAGTTTGAGTTTGTTGTTGGTCGTGTTGGCCGTTGGGTTCTTTGTCGTCGGTTGCGGCGGCGGCCAGCCGGCTGGCGGTGGCGGCGGTGAGCCCGTCGACGTGAGCCCGCCTGGTCCGGAGGCAGCCCCCGCGGATGCAGCCCCGGCAGAGGCAGCCCCGGCAGATGCAGCCCCCGCGGACGCAGCCCCGGCTCCGGCCGAAGGCGCTGCCCCGGCACCGGCCGAAGGCGCTGCTCCGGCACCTGCTGAAGGCGCGGCCCCGGCACCTGCTGAAGGCGCGGCCCCGGCTCCGGCCGAAGGCGCTGCTCCGGCCCCGGCGGCTCCGGCACCCGCCGCGACGCCGGCTCCGGAAGCTCCGAAGCAGTGAGCCAAGGGATCGGTTCTGTCTGAAGACTCGAGGGAAGGCCGAGCGTACGGCGCCAGCCTTCCCTCGTCTGTTTCTTGGGCCCGCCAGTCCTCGTCGAGAAACCCGCCATGAACTCGTCCAACCACCGCCGACTCCTGTTGCCCTTGCTGTCCTTTGTCTTGGCCGCTTGGCTCGGCACGACCGGAATCACCACGGCGGCGGAGGATGAAAGAGCCACCGACGACCGTGCCGCCGAACGCTATGCCGAACGGGACCCGGCTGGCTTCGCGGCTCCGCGGCAGCCGATCACGCGCCGGGATTACGTCGATTTCGTCCGGCCGCTGGCTGCCGGTTTCGAGGCCGGTCCAAATCGCGGCCAGTACGGACCGCGGCCCGCGCTGCCGGCGCTGGCGGTGTTCGCTTTGGAGGCCCTGGACGGATCGCCGCTACGCGTCGGCGGCCGGCTGCGCGCCCTGATCGTCGATGGGTTCAGCAATCACGATTGGCAGCAGACGACGGCCATCGCGCGGCGGATCCTGGAGGATACCGGCCGCTTCGACGTCAGCGTCTCGACCAGTCCGCCCACCAAAGAGGCCGCCGGCTGGGACACCTGGCGGCCCGCGTTCGGTGCTGCCGACGTTGTGATCCTGAACTGCAACAGCCTCGGCGGTCGTCCGACGTGGCCGCGCGAGGTCGAGGTCGCGTTGGAACAGTACGTGCGGCAAGGCGGCGGCCTGTACATCCTGCACTCGGCCAACAACGCCTTTCCGCACTGGGCGGAATACGACCGCATGATCGGACTCGGCTGGCGCGGCAAGGACGCCGGATACGCGCTGACGGTGGCCGCGGACGGCAGCCTCACGCGCATTGAACCCGGCGTGGGCAGCGGCACGAGCCACGGCCCGCGGGTGGACGCGGTGATCCACGTTCTGGGCCAGCACCCGATCCACGCCGGATATCCCCGGGCCTGGAAAACGCCGCAGGCCGAGATCTACACTTACGCCCGCGGGCCGGCCGAGGAGCTGACTGTGCTGTCCTACGCACGCGATGCACAGACCGAGAAGAACTGGCCCATGGAATGGGTCGTCAAGTACGGCCGAGGCGCCGTCTATAACTCGACGCTGGGGCACGTCTGGGCCGGCGACGACGATCCGGACAGTACGCGTTGCGTCGGCTTCCGCACGACGCTTGTCCGCGCGGCCCAGTGGCTGGCGACCGGCCGGGTGACGTGGCCCGTCCCGGCTGACTTTCCCACCCAGGATGCCGTCAGCTGCAGAGGCACCCCACCGAAAGGCCCGGATGTCAACTCGCCCCGGTAGCGCGTCGGAATGGCCAGATTGTGATCGGCGATGGCCGTGCGGGCCAGAGAGCCTCCGCGCGGCAACCCAACGACGCGCTGGCGGATCATTGCCCCGCCGGGTAGACCACGATGGCCTTGACCGGTTCGGTGGGGCAGCGGACTTGACACGCCCCGCAGCCGTTGCAGCGGCTGGGATCGACCGTGGGGGTGGACAGGTACGTTTCCTCCGAGAATACGATCCGGATGGCTTCGTACGGGCAGGCATTGCGGCAGATGGCGCATTCGTGGTCCTCGCCTAACAGGCAGACCTCCATATCGACGCGCGGCAGGCCGATGACGGCGTGCGGCTTGTCCTCTTCGACCAATCGCCGCAGCGCGCCGCTGGGACACACGTGCGTACACCGCTGGCAGGTCTCCAGGCAGTACTCATGCTCGTAACGGATCACTGGTGTGAGAAACGAATCCACACCGAATTCCCCCAGATCGGGATGGAGAATCTGCGAGGGGCAGACGCGGGCACAGTTGCCGCAACGCACGCACAGTGTCGTGAATCGGCCGTCGGCGACCGCACCCGGAGGACGCAACGGCGACGCCGGGCGGCGGTTCAGCCAGCGCATTATCGCCGCCGCGCCCAGGGCGCCCAAGCCACCCGCCAAGGCCACCCGCCGCGTCAGCAGCCAACCCCGCGGCGGCGGCGGATCGTCCACCTGGCGGCGGCGGAACTTCTGCAACGGCCAGGCCAGCAAGTCCTGCGTCGCACCCAACGGGCAGAGCCGCGCGCACCAGACGCCGGGAGCCAGCCAGCTGATCAGCAGGACCAGCGGCAGGCCGGCGGCGCACAGCCAGGCGGCGCCGGCGACTTCGCGCCCCCAGACGTGGACAAACGCGGCAAAGATCGCCAGCGGATCCAACCACAAGAACAGCGGATACCCCAGTCCTGCGCCGCCGACCGTCGCCAGCGCCAGCCACTGGCCAAGCGGCGGCAATTTGGCCCCGTACGACTTGCCTCGCCCCCGCAAACGCCCTGCGAGATCGGCCAGCAGACCGGTGGGACACACGTACCGGCACAACCACCGCCGCCGTACGAGCACGATCAGCAGTACGGGCACCGCGAACAAGGCGGCCAGGCTGATGGAACGCGTGGCGATCGCGGCGGCGAGGGCCACAAACGGACTGAGCGCCGGCACCGCCAGCGCGGCCGTGTCCCAGGACCACCCCGGCGCGAGCAGCACGCAGCCCACGGCCAGACAGGCAAATCGCACCGCCCACCGACGCCATGACCGGGCGCCGAGTGCTGGCGGTGTGCTGCGGTCCGTCGTGCGGGTGGTATCAGCCATCGTTATCTTGCAAAGTCGCGGAGCCGGCGGCTGTCCTTCGTCGGTTTCTTGTGGTTCCGAAACACGGAGGAGTGTGGCCGAGTGATGAAATCCCCGCGGCGGCACTCCCAGAGCGTCCTTCTCCTGCCGTCAACGGGTCCGAATATAATCGTCGTCGCAAGTTCTCGCAATCACGGCCTGCCCGGCCTGTGCCGACTCCGTCCGAACCGAGAGCTTGCACAGCACGGCTCCGGCTACGACCAGCACGCCGGCCAGCCACTGTTGCGGCGGTACGGGCAGGTCCAGGTACAGGCTGCTGACCAAAACCGACAGCAGGGGCGTCAAGTAGCTGAGGGCCGCGACCAGCGACAAATTGCCGCGCCGGGCGGCCGTGTCCCAGCAGACGTAGGCCAGCAGCGTCGGGAACGCGGCCAGATAGCCCGCCTCGGTCACGACGCGCGCGGACCACACCGAGTGCTCGGCCCGGCAGGCCCGCAAGGCCGCCAGCACCAGACCGCTGGCCAGCAGGAACAGGGGCATGGCGTTGGCCGCTTGAGGGCCACCCCAGCGGCGGCTGAGGTTCGAGTACAATCCCCAGGCCACCGCGGCCAACAAGGCCGGCAGCGTCGAAGTCGCGTGAGCCGTCCACGACCCGCCTGCTTCCGCCCCCAGACGGTCTGCACCCACGGCCAGCGCGACGCCCGCCACGCCGGCCAGCGTTCCGGCGGCCAGCCCCAGCGGCCTGGCTCGCCAGCCCAGGATGGGAACGGCCAACAGCAGCGTGAGACTGGGCCACAGATAGTTGGCCACCGTCACGGTGACCACCTGGGCTCGCGTCACGGCGAAACCGACGGCGACGTACAACAGCACCGTGTAGGCGACCATCAGGACGCCGCAGCCGATCAGGTAGCGACGACCGGCCTGACGCAGCGAAGCGACCAGTTGTCCGCGCGCGGCCAGGACCCCGCAGCCGGCAACACCGGCCGCCAGGTAGACCACCGCGGCGCCGGTGAAGACGCCGAGTTGCTCGGCGACGCTCCGCGAGCAGGCAATCGTGGTGCTCCACAAAATGATGGCCAGGACTCCCCACGCCGTCGCGGCTCGCGAGGACGTGTCGCTGGGTGGAAATCGAGCCTCTCTCATACGCCCCCCGGACCTGCCGCCTTTTGTCCCCACGAATTTTGATGTTCTGCCGATTGAGGGCCAAGCTTACCCGATTTCCTGCTGCTGACCATTCCCCCCGTGTCGCAGAGGATCCGGCGAACGGCCGGGGTCAGCCGGCCGCCGGCCGGATGTTTGCCCGCGCCGATGTTCCGGCGGCAACGCGAACAAAATGGACGTCAGAGGGCCTGCCCCCCTGACTCCAGCCTGCAAGTATGGCACAATCAGACACCGGTCAAGCCGGGGCGATTGGCCCACGCCGGAGGTCCACACCAGCCATGTCTGCACGTCGTTCGCTTCGATTTCCGATCCTGCTGGCGATCGTGATGATCGCCCTATTGGCCCTGCTGACCATCGGCTGGGTGTTGTTGAACGTCAGCGGAGCGCTGCAGGACGAACGCTCCTCCGGCCTGTACTGGGCGTTGTTGACGGTCGGCTCGCTGCTCAGCTTGTTGCTGTTGGTGGGCACCGTGCTGTACCTGATCTTGTCGATCAAGGCGATTAACCTGACGCGGCGCCAGTCCAACTTTATCGACAGCGTCACGCACGAATTGAAGTCGCCGATCGCCTCGATGAAGCTGTATCTGCAGACACTCGGCCGGCTCCCCGTGGGCGCGGCCGAGCGGGCGGACTTCTATCGTTTCATGCTGGAGGATCTGGAACGGCTGGACCGCCTGATCAATCAGCTGTTGACGGCCGGCCGTCTGGAAGCCGAAACGGTGGACAGCCCGCTCCAGGACGTCGAGTTGGAAGGGCTGCTCCGCGAGTGTGCGGACGCCGTCTGCCTGAGCTATCGGGTGCCGCGCGAGACGGTTCGGGTGGTCTCGCAGCCCTGCTGGGTCCGGGCGCGGCGGATGGATTTGGAGATCATCTTCCGCAACTTGATCGACAACGCTGTCAAGTACGCGGGGGCGCCCCCGCGCGTCGAAGTCACCGCCGGAACGGAGGGGCCGCGCGAGGTGGTCGTCCTGGTGTCGGACAACGGCCGCGGAATTCCCTTTCACCTGCGGCGCAGGGTTTTCCGCCGCTTTGAGCGTCTGGGATTGGAATTGGAACGCGACAAGCCGGGGACAGGCTTGGGCCTGTACATCGTCCGCACGCTGCTGCAGCGGCTGCGCGGCCGGGTCCACGTGCGCACTCCCAAAGCCGGACCGGGCACCGTGTTGGAAGTCCGCTTGCCCGGCCGGCCGGCCGCCGAAACGCGTGCGCCGGCGGAGGCCGTCAACGAAACGCCGCCGCTTGCCGCCTCGAAAGGCTGTACTCCGTCATGACCGAACAAGCTCACATTCTCGTCGTGGAAGACGAGCAGCACCTGGCGCAGGGGATCAAGTACAACCTGCTGGCCGAGGGCTATCGCGTGACCACCGTCAGCGACGGCCCGGCGGCACTGCAGTTGCTGGAGCAGGACCCGCAAACCGTGGATTTGATCGTCCTGGACCTGATGCTGCCCGGCATGAGCGGCTACGCGGTCTGCGAGGCGATTCGCTCGCGAGACACGGAATTGCCGATTTTGATTCTCACCGCCCGCACGCTGACGGAAGACCGCACCCGCGGCTTCGAGGCGGGAGCCAACCAGTACCTCACCAAGCCCTTTGATCTGGATGAATTCCTGGCCCGCATCAGGAACTTGTTGACCTACCACCGCCGCCAGAAAAGGCTGGCCGCCAGCCAGCGGTTGGGGCAAGCCGAGTTCGGCGGTGCGCGGGTCAATTTCGACACGTTCGAAGTCACCGTGGGCGGCGAGTCGGTCCGGATGACCCAACTGGAAATGAGCCTCCTGCGGTATTTCGTGGAGCACGAAGGCCGGGTCGTTCCGCGGCACGAACTGCTGGAAAATGTCTGGGGCCTGCCCGGCAGCATCAATACCCGCGCCCCGGACCAATTCATCCGCCGCCTGCGGAAGATCTTCGAAGCCGATCCGGCGGCCCCCCGCCACTTCCTCACCATCCGCGACGCCGGCTACCGCTTCGTCGCCAAGCCCGAGTAAAAAAGAACGCGGCGCCGTTGCCGGCCGGTCACGGCAGCAACCGGATACAGGACGGCCGGGGCATCGACAGCGTCGGGCCGACCGCACTCAAACGGCCGGTCTGCGGATCGATCCGAAACACGGCGACGTTGTCGCCGGGCATGTTGGCACACAACAGCAGTTCGCCGCCGGGAGTGATCGCCAGGTTTTGCGGTCCCTTGCCGAGACTCGGTTCGATCCCGATCAGCGTCAACCGGCCGTCCTCGCCAAGCCGATAGGCGGCGATGCTGTCGTGCCCGCGATTGGTGCCGTACAGAAAGCGGCCGTGGGGCGTAATCTTCACGTCCGCACAGTAACTCGTGCCGTCAAATCCTGCGGGCAACGTCGAAATCGTCTGCCGCTCGATGAGCATTCCGCCGTCAGACTCGTAGTCCATCACGGTGATCGAGTTGCCCAGTTCGTTGATGACGTAGATTTGTTTGCCGTTCGGGTGGAAGGCCAGATGCCGAGGCCCGGCTCCCGGCGGCGTTCTCACAAACGGCTGCCGGTGCGGCGAGAGTTTCGCGGCGGCCGCGTCCAGGCGATAAGTCAACACCTGGTCGAGCCCCAGGTCCGCGGCCAAGGCCAGACGGTTGTCTGGACCGATCACAATGCAGTGCGCGTGAGGCCCTGCTTGACGCGCCGGATCGACGCTCGAACCGGCATGCTGAAAGAACGACGACGCCTCGCCCAGCGAGCCATCCTCGCGCACCGGCAGCGATGCTACGCTGCCCGTCGAGTAATTCGCCACCAGCACCGTCTTGCCGGTCGCGTCGACGTCCAGATAGCACGAAGCGGAGCCCCGCGACGACTGCCGGTTCAATAATCTCAACTGGCCGCTTCGCCCCACAATCTCGTACGCGGCGACCTGTTCGGGCTCCGCGCCGCCGAACTTCAAGGCATGAATCGAATACAGGAACCGGTGATCCGGCGACAGGGCCAAAAAGAAAGGGTGCTCGACGCCGGTCGTCCGCCGAACGGGCTGCAGGACGCCGGTCTTCAGGTCCAACTGGAAGGCATGAATGGCGCCGTCGTCCCCGCCCGCAAAGGCCGAGATGAAAACCAGCGGCTCATCCGCCTGCGCCCGCTGCTCTGCCGTATCGAACGCCGTACTTAACATGGCACTCACCAGGACTGAAACCAGAAGTCGAACCCGGCCGGATTGCATGTGTCACTCCCCTGTGCGAAAGGCTGTCAAGGCTGTCAACTCGCTGCCGGCCGTGCGATGCCTGCGGCACAACGCCGCGGAGCGGCCAGCGTTGATTGCTGAGTGTAACACATCCTGGCACGCGGACTTGGTTTGCCCGGGATCGATGTTAGCACGAAATTTTCCGCTCGTCACGGCCCCCTGCGGATGGACAGCCGTCCGTCATCTGCATACACTGAGTTGTAGTGCTAAGGCACCTTGGGGGGGCGGAACATGGATTCTCTTCTGGTGATTTGTCGGACTCCCCAGCCACGCGTCGTTCAATGTGTCGGTTTCCACGCATCGCGGCAAGACAGCGAGACTCACGATTCTCCATCTTTTTCGAGGAGGGGGGCCATGCGGCGCCATCGAGTGACTGCGTTTACCCTTGTGGAACTGCTGGTCGTCATTGCCATCATTGGGATCCTGGTCGCCCTGCTGTTGCCGGCCGTGCAGGCGGCGCGCGAAGCGGCTCGCAGGACCCAGTGTACGAACAACATGAAACAGATCGGCCTGGCGATGCAGAACCACCACGACACGTACAAGGCCTTTCCGATCGGCGCGGAATTGGGGAACCGAGGCCCGAACTGGCGTCTGCGGATCCTGCCCTATCTGGAACATACCGCCGCTTACGACGGGATCGACTTCGTCGCCGGCCACTTCTGGTCCCACTATGACTACGGGGCCAATCGGGCTCAGATCGCGAGCATGCAGTTGCCGGTCTATGTGTGCCCTTCAAGCCCGCACGGGATGCTGAATACGGCGGACATGGTCAATGTCAAGGAAGGCATGCTGGCCGATTACTGCGGGATCAGCGGGGCCTATCCTGATCCCCTTGGCAGGTCCGCGGTGTGTACGTCCGGCGAGGTTCAGGGGGGGATCTATTGCGAAAACGGCATGTTGGTGGCCCTGCGCAAGCAGTCGTTTCAGCATGCGACGGACGGGAGCAGCAACACGATCATTGTCGGCGAGCAGTCGGGACAGGTGAATCGGCGAGAGCGGAGCGCCAATCCGCTGGGCGCCTGGCACGGCCTGGTCACCAACACCGTGACCACCTCCGACGGCAGCAATACGTGGACCGCCAACACGCCGGTCGCCAACATCACTTACAGCAGCGGCTATACCGGCGGCTTGACGACCGAACGCCATGCGCCCAACGCCTACTGGCTGAGCGGGGCGCCCGGCAGTTGCAGCAGCGAGTACGAGGTCAACTACGTGCTCAATTCCTTCCATCCGGGCGGAATCCATGTCACGCTGACCGACGGGGCCGTGCGATTCGTTTCCGACACGGTGAACATGGACACGTTCCGGCAGTTGTGCGTGCGAGATGACGGCATGGTGCCCGGAGCGTGGTGATCCTGAGAAACACACCGGGAAAGGGAGTCCGATGCGAGCACTCGATTGGCAGACCTGGATCCTGTCGGCCGGCTTGACGGCACTAGCGGGCGTCCTGGCTGGTTGCGGCAGCACGCCGCACTCTGAAATCCCCACCGCGTCGGTGGCGATCACCGTCACTCACGGCGGAGAAGCGGTGACCAAGGGGCAGGTCGATTTGAACAACGACCAGACGGGACTGGGAGCAGGAGGCGAATTGGACGGCGAAGGCAAAGTCGTCCTGTCGGCCGTGCCGCTGGGGGAATATACGGTGACTGTGCTGCCCCCCGATGCCGACCCGCTTCCGCCAGAGTCGGGGCGGCCGGCCAAGGGCTCGAAACCGGCCTCCCGCATTCCTGCCAAGGTCCGCAATCCCCGGACCAGCCCGCTGAAGGTACAGGTGAAAGACGAAGAAAACGACTTTCGCTTCGACCTGAAGGACGTCGCCAGATGACCTCCGCGCGCTTCCGCCACGCGGTAACCGACGTGCGCACTCGGCCTGCCGCTGGCGACGAAGGGCGTCCAGCGGACCGCAGCACAGAAACGACTGGCGACGGGAATCGTGGCTTGTGGGCTAGGGAGACGGAACGCATGGTGAATCGCAGGACGTTCATGAAAGCGGTGGGGGCGGGGACCGCGGTTCTGGCGGCCGCGCCGAACGCCGGCGCAGGGCAAACGCAGATCAAGGTGGGGGTCATCACTAACGCCGAGGGCGCCCATCTCGACTTGTATTTCGCAGCGCTGGCCGAAACGCCGGAGGCCGCAAGCGTGGTGCTTGCCGATCCGAGCGGCAAGGCCGTCTCGGAGGCCCGGAAGAGGTTGGGAAAAAGACTGACTGCGACTTACGATTCCTACGAGGCGATGCTCGACCGCGAACAGCCGGTCCTGACGCTGGTGTCCCTCGAGGCCCGCCTGGCCCCGCCCGCCATCGAAGCGGCCTTGAATGCGGGCTGCCATGTGCTGGCGGAGAAGCCGGCGTGCGTCCGGATCGACGACTTCGCTCGCCTGACAGCCCTGGCCGAACGCCAGCAACGCCACCTGATGCTGGCGTTGGCAAACCGCCTGAACCCTGAAGTCCAAGCGGCGCGGCGACTGATCCAGGAAGGAAAGATCGGCCGGATCTACGGCCTGGAAATGCATTTGGTCGCCGATCAAGCCCGGCTCGTCCAGCCTGCGTATCGCGCCAGTTGGTACGCCCACAAAGAGCGCGCGGGCGGCGGCCACCTGATCTGGCTGGGCATCCACTGGATCGATCTGGCGATGTTTCTGACCAGCGCGCCGATCACGGAAGTCTGCGCCCTCTGCGCCAACGTCGGCGGTCAACCGCTGGACGTGGAAGACTCGGCCGCCGTGACGTTCCGGTTCGACAATGGCACGCTGGGAACCCTGACGTCGGGCTACTATCTGGACAAGGGGTATCATTCGCACCTCAAGATCTGGGGGGCCCGAGGTTGGCTCCAGCTCGAGAAACATGGCGGGACGCCGCTGGCCTGGTACAGCCAGGACGACCCGAAACCCGAGGTCCACCGGCTCGAAAACATCAAGGGCCCCAGCGGCTATTCCCCGTGGGTGCGAGCCTGCGTTCGGGCAGCCGCCGGCGCCGAACAACCGCCGCTCACGTCGCAAGAGAGCCTCCGCGCGCTGGAAACGGTCTTCGCCGCGTATCGGTCGGCCGAAACCGGACAGCGGCAAACCTTGCGATAACGACGCCGCGAAACAGAGGAAACCGGAAGCCACTTGCCGAAGCGGTTTCACCCGGTCTCGCGCCCGCACCCCACCGTAGACCGCTCGCGTCCCGCTTCGTCTCGATCCCGGCGATGAAACAACTCCCAGGCCGTATCGCCCAGGTGGAAGAAGGGCTATCACTTGAAGGGATTGATGACGAAAATGGCGTGGCTCATGGCTGCCTCACCTCGATGTCCTTGAAGCGAATCAGCAACTCGTTGCCGGGGTGGATCTAAGGCAGCCCGCAGAAAATAATCTACCGGTCCGCCGGGCTTGTGTGGCACTGCCTACTTGTTGGCAGCGTGAGCGTGGGCGAGGTAATCGATGGGCAATCGGCCGCGATGCCTGATGGAGTGCGGTCGAGATGACGGGGAACTCCAAGTACCGGTGGCCTCTTCTGATCTCCGTTCCGGTAGGTGTTCGGGGGTCGGGATCTGCGTGAGCCTGTTACCAGCGTCGAATCCGGGGGATTTCTCGTCCCAGCGCGCGACAAAGATCGATCATCGCTGGGTGCAGTTCCCTCTTGGTGAAGGCTGCCCACAGTTCCAACTGGTTGCGTGGGGAAATGGGGTCGGGTCTCATTTGCGTCGAAATGAGACCCGCCGCATTTCCGTCGCTTCACTTCGCCTCGGGCCACAATGCCTTGATCGCTTCGACCGTGCGCTCTACGAGGACCTGGCCGCCTTCAGGGCCGATGCGACTGCTTCCCCCGGCCGCCCACAACGCCGCCGTCCCGATCCGTGAAAGGTCGCACCGCGCATCAAATCTACACAAATGAGACCCGACCCCATTTCGCTCGCCGACCCCATTTCGCTCGCCTCGTGCAGAGCGTTACGTCGCGTCGCGGCCTGCGGCCATTCGTTCGAGTTCCGCACGACTCACGGTGGGCTGCTTCCGACGCGTCGTGATCAGCTGCCAGAACTCGTCGCTGGCGCCAAGCTTCAATTGATCTTCGTCCAAGTCCTCGACGCCAACCATGATCGCGACCGGGCGCCCGTCACGGGTGACCACCACCCGTTCCCCTTGCGATTCACGAACGCAGGCGTCAAGCGTGGCCTGTTCGATTCCCAGTGTCTTCATAAGATTTCCTCCGTGGTGGCGTGAGGCGGCTTGCGGCGAATCGCTCGCACCGTGACCACGCGATCCGCGTCGTCCACATCGTAGAACACCCGGTACTCGCCCGCTCGCAACTCCCACACCGGCAGTTCTTGATCCCAGGGGGGCTTCAGGCCCGGCAGCAGTTTCTTGTTTCGAGTCTTCTGCGTGGGCTGCACCGTCAATTGCTCCTCGATCTGGTCGAGGACCCGACCCCATTTCCCCTCATCGTGTCGAAGTGCCCGAAAGAGCGGAAGCATCAATTCGTCGAACGGCGGTACTTGGCTCATGGCACACTCAAAGACCGAACGATTTAGCTCACCGATGGCGTCCCCGCCGTGACTCCCGGATTCCCAGGTCGCGGGGCGGGGCCGCCATTCCCTGCAGCGTCTTGTTCGATCAGCTTCTCCCGGTACCATTGTCTCCATCGTGAGAACGATTGGGCGCCCTCTCCAGATGGCTGTCCAAGCAGCAGATTCTCCACACTGATGTCCTCGTCCAGTTCCGGCCAGTGGATACCGTGTCCCCGGCCAATGAACTCCCAGATGCTGCGGTGCTGCGGCAGCGCGTGGGAAAGCCGAGGATACCAGGAAATCGGCACACTCACGACCCGGCCGTCCGCCAAGGTCACGGTTAATGTGTCGTCGCTGATTTGCACCTCGACGGCCGTAGGGCTACTCGCCAATGTCAAAGTACTCATTCCAGATCTCCAACAAGCGGTCTTCGTTCTCCTCTGCAAGCCTCTCAATCCTCCGCAACTCCGCCGCGGAAAAACCGCGATTCCAAGCCAAACGCACCGGAGCAAGCCAGAACTTCGCCTGTGCGGTGTCCCGCTGTACGTGGGTATGGGCCGGTTCGTTCCGGTCGCCCGCGTAAAAGAAGAACCGGTACGGCCCAATTCGGAGGCTCGTCGGCATATCGTCAGGCTCTCACGACACTGGATCTGGGGCGATGTTCTCTCGACCGAACTTCAGTAATTAACCCGTTGTGAGTCCGTGATAATGTGTATATCAGCGGGATTATCAGGGGCTCGGTAAAATTTGTCACCAGCGGAACGTGCTGCGAACGTCTTTGCTACGGGCTGGTGATAAAACGCAAATCGCGGGATTATCTCCTGACGCGGTCAACGTTAACCCCGACAACCCTGCCACAGTACATTGCCGGACTTCAGGGGCGTAAACGCTTCCTCCTCTTCAGGATTGGACGGCACAGGTTTTTACTTGTCAATAGGGGAGCTGAGACTGTTTTCAGGATTACAGGTACTCCTCCGGGAACTTCCAGGGCGCCCGGTACTCGGGACGCGCCGCCTTCGCCGCCTCGTCGTCGCCGACGATCTGCTCGGTGGCCGGGTCGAAACGCAGCTCGCGGCGACGGGTAAAAGGGACGGGTAAAAGGGGACGGGGGTCTTTTCTAGCGTGACGAGTCTATATGACGGAAAAGACCCCCGTCCCCTTTTCCGGTTTCGGCGCTGGGCCTACAACTCGGCGAAGAACTGCTTGACCTCGCAGCCTGTGTTGGCATTCGCAAACGAGGCAAGCACACGACCCTGCGTGTTCCGCTCGCGGACCTCGATGCACGCCTGCTCGTGATTGTACGAGAGGGCGTACCGCGTGCCGTTGATGCGAACCCAAAGGACATTCTTCATGTCCCCCTCGCGGGTCATCACCTCGATCTCTCCCTCTTTGCGCCAGAGCACCGCGCCGGCGATGGCAAGGGCAATCTCATCGACGTTGTTCGCGTGGTGTTCGGCACGCGCCATGACACCCTGGATGTACTGCTGGAGAACGTCTACGCTCGCGATCGCCTGTGGCATGAGCTTTCCCCTTACACGGGTCTCTGCTCGCCGAGCCTGCTACTCGGCGCTACTCCTCCGGAACTTGGATGACGCCGTTCGACGGTCGCTCACGCACGGCCCGCTCGAACACCTCCGGCGGAGGGCAGCCGTGGGCAACCCAGTCGAACGAAAACACCTGTTGCTGTGTTCTCGGAATGTCCTGCGCCGCGATGAACCCGACTCCCGGCATTCCGGACTTCTCGCTGACGACCAAGATTGTCAGCGGATGAAGTTCTTTCAGCAAGCAATACGACTGAATCGGTTCGAGGCAATGGCCAAGCCCGACCCTCGCCACGCCGGTGAGCTTGGCGACTAAGTTGTACGTGAGTACTTGGCGATTCCAGGACGCCAACGCCAGAATCGACCAGATTTGGGCAGCTCGCTCGCCTGTCGTCATCGTGTGTTTCTCCGCTGTGTGATATTCAACATGTCCCGTTTGATCCTCCCGTAGTCGCTTTTCTGTTCAGGTTCGCCGAGAAGAAGCTCATGATCGACTTCAGGAATTCCCGTTCCCGAGTGTCGATATCGGCTTTGCACCAATCACCGTTCGTGTGCGACGACAGCGGTCGATGGGGTCAGGTCTTGACATTCAACTTTTTCCAGGGCGCCGGTTCCCAAAAGTTAAAAGTCAAGACCTGACCCCTTTCCCCCTTGATGGGGAGCTGCGAAAACTGCGCGTAATGGCGAAGTCCAACAGAACTGGTGGGGTCATGAGAGACGGTCACTGCTTGCATGACTGTGCCTTCTTTTGCCGAACGTTTCGGATCAATCGGCGGCGACAGGATAGTCTGGCCATACCGCTGAACGCAACCGCCGCTCGATTGCATCCGTTTGTTCGGCGATTCGTTGCAGACCCTCCACGCAAACGGGCGTCTGTTTGCGCTATTCCGGTGGCACACGCCGCAAGAACAGGCGATCCTCGGAAGACAGTTTGCCCAACGGAACGGCGATTTGTCTACCGTCGTCTTGTCGCTCCAAATGAACGGTCTCACCGTCGAGCTTAATGAGTTTCGCTACCACCTGAAATTGCCCGTCTGTACTTGTCCACGTCCGGAATTCGGCGGCTACGTCGGGCGTTTCAACGTTCTGTTTGGCGTTGCTCGTTTGAGCCTTGGACTTTGGCGGACTGTCGGCAGCCACATCGCCAGTCGGCTTGTTGAGCCAACCCTTTGTCTTCCCACCGAACAAAAACAACGTGTTTTCGGGAGAAGCCAGCATTAGCGCGACTGTCGCATTGGCGAGGGGCGATAGACCGAGGTATTCGTCGCCACCGTAGTTTCGCTTAGAGCCGCAGTAGCTGGCTGCGCCCTGGGCAGTGCGGCACAATTCGAGGTAGGGAAGCCAATTCTGCAGGTGCCGCGGTAGCTGTCTCGTATTCGCCTGTTTGATGCCCGCCGTGCCGAAGAAGAGCCCCATCGAGCAGTTTGTGTGCGCATGACGCATGCGATTGTTCTTCTGGATCAGCCACGTTCCCATTGCCGCTGCGGCGTCCAATCGTTGACCGCTGATGGCGAGCGCCGCCGCCATGCCACCAGTCCGTGCTGGCGCGTCGTTGTCCCCGCGCGCGGCCGACGAATAGCCGACGGCGCCGTTGTTCGTCATGGCCTTGATGACTTCTCCCAGCGATCGGTTCCACGCGGCCAGATCGACTCGACAGCCACACTTGTCAGCCAGCGCCCACGCGAGGTGAGCATGCACGTTGACAATGGTCAATCCTCCCCCGCCATACGAGATTTCCGAGTGATGCCCCATACGCCCATTGGAAGCGACACGTAACGCCAATAGATCACAGCACTTCTGGATGTCCGGCAGCACCGACTCATCTTCCGTCGCCAGATGATACTCCGCCAGAAAGATCGCCGCGGCGGCGGCAATCCAATTCTTCGGACCGGCCTTTGGATCCGTGATGTCGATGCCCGTAATCCGATGGGAACGGACAAATCGAACCGCCTTCTCGATCGCGGGAAGATACTCCCGATTCCCGGCGCTGAGCAGGGCGAGGCCGACGTAGGACACTTGATAGTCCGGGGAATCGCCTCCGATATGCCCAGGCCAAGTTCCGTCGGACCGCTGGTGATCGATCAACCATCGATAAGCCGCCTTGCGATAGGCGGTCGCCTTTGGGCATTGTGAAGGAAACGTCCGAGCGTAGCGGGGAGAGGTTGGTAGGGGAATTTCGATCAAAACCTGCTTCCCGTCGCGAACAACGGTCAACTTCAGTTTTGGTTCGGGAAGAGAGCAGCCGAGATCAAGAGCCGAGGCCAAGGCAGCTTGCGGTCCCATCAATCCCGCGTCCAGATCCGTGGAGTACGGCGGCATGCCTTTGCCGTCTATGGCCACAATACCATCGCCGGTCTGCAAGCCGCCTAGCTGGCCGGGACCATTCGCGCCAACGTCCACAACCTCAATTGCCGTCGCGCGATCTCGGAGACGCCCCGTGGCCGACAGCACCCCAAGCGGGAAGTCATGTACTTCGCCTTCTTTGCTGTTCTTGAGTTTGGACGCGTAATACGGGTACGATGGCTGCGCGAACGTACGAGAACCGGTGCCGAGCACAACGGCTGCAACGAGGAGCAACCTTCCAATCTTGCTTGCCATCTGTCGGACCCTCTCGCCGAACGTTACGGATCACGCGGGCGGCCCGAATGACCCCACCATAGTCCAAGACGCGATGGCCGCCTCGCGTGCATCCGTTGGTTCGCTCACTCTTCGTTCTCGGCGTCGCGGACGAAGTGATCCAGTCCGCCGAGCACGTCGTAGTACTGATCCAGGAACGAAAGCCGTTCGTCACGGGATACGGCCACCGTCAAAGCCTCGCATCGCCGGGATTCCAGGACAAAGTCGGGTTCGTAGCTCAAATGAAGTGAGAACCGGCGCCCCGGCGGCCACAGATTAACGACAAAGTCGGCGCCGTCGAGGGCGTCGAACGTGTATTCCGCAGGCATGTCGATCGTCGGTTCATCGTCCATCCAGGGGCGTTTCACGGGCGAGCCATTGACCGTCAGAGAAACGAGATACCGCCGCGTCCCGACCTTAGTGATAGTCAGCACCCGGGATGGTCCGCCGATCCAGCGACCTACGTAATTGTCTTCCCACGGTATGTCAAATCGTGTCATCGCCGACCCATTGAGGTTCAGTTTCGCAAACGCTGCCTACTGAGCGAACGTCTGCGATAACCCAGCGGAAACGGCGCCGAGAAACTCACCATCATTCCAAAACCCAACCGCCGTTTCCGCTTGGGTTCATCGCCTTGTTCTGCACCCCTTGAACGGCAACCTCAGCATCCAGCTTACCCCGATCACGACCACGTAGACAATTGGTGTGAGCAGGATTCCATTCACCAATATCTGCGAACGCCTTCGGGCGTTGATGTCACGAACGTACCACTGACGACATTCCGGATTCCAGGAGTTCAAGTCATCGGCATCATTCCCGCTCGTGTTCGTCACGCCGTCTTGCCCCGTGGAATAGAATCCGACCGTGCGAGTCTCATCCATGTAGGAATGCCGATACCGAATACACCGATACGGGTTTCCCCAGGGATCCTTGCCTGGTGATTCCAGCAGGTCTTTCGCAAGCGGACTATCGGACGACAAGTCACCAGCAAGCCAGTCGTTGATGTCATCAAGAGAACTGTCAGACAGCTCGCCCTGGTCATGCATCCTACAGGTGGCGATCACGTCTCTGCTGATGCTCTGGAGCGTAACAACGGCCACTTGCCACTTGTAGGTAATCAGTGTCCCAAGGTCGATCAATACGGCGATGCACATGCCGGCAGAGAATGTAAGGCACACCAGAAGCAGGCGGCCAATTGTCCGTAGCATGCAACGCCTCGCTTCAAGTGCAGAACGACCCGATTCACCCGGCGGCGGCCGAGTGACCTTCCATTTTGTTCGACCTGATCCGCCGCTCGGGTGCAATCG
>ENA-UOUL01001691-UOUL01001691.1-bioreactor-metagenome-genome-assembly--contig:-NODE-1691-length-29183-cov-4.383907_pt1 | contig 29183 bp, 22 predicted proteins | sample MGYA00249838_ERZ747220 | MGnify/ENA primary metagenome ERZ747220 (study PRJEB28778, sample SAMN05720191) | bioreactor metagenome | isolation source: Anaerobic biogas reactor | place: USA:Washington...
CACATCCGTGACTGGAGCGCCACCGGCTGTGTGGAGCCCACCATTTCAGGACGCCACAACGGGCACACAGGCGCGGTCATGATCAACCTGGTGGCAGCCATGGAGATGGCGCTCAACAACGGCAGGCATCCGCTCATGGAGTGGGACCTGGGTCCCAGGACAGGAGATGTCGAGGACTTCACGACATTTGAGGACTTCTTCGAGGCGTTCGGCACGCAGCTGCGCTTCCTGATCGAGCAGGCGGTGAGCTTGAACGACCTCTATGCCGAGGCGCACGCCCGCCTCAGGCCAACGCCTTTCATCAGCTCGACAATCGAGGGCTGCATCGAGAGCGCCCGCGACATCACCCGGGTCTATGGCACCTCCGTGCCGGTCTATGCTCTCGACCATGTCAGCTTGGAGATCCGCGAGGGCGAGATGGTGGCGGTGATGGGACCCTCCGGCAGCGGCAAGTCCACCCTGCTCAACATGGTGGGCGCACTCGACCGCCCGACGTCCGGCACGGTGTTCATCGACGGCCACGACCTCGCTGAAGTGCGCGACATCGACAGCTTTCGCGCTCGCACCGTCGGGTTCGTCTTTCAGATGCACAACCTCATCCCGACCCTCACCGCCCTGGAGAACGTCGAGGTGCCCATGCGCGGCCAGGGCCTCGGCGCCGGCAGCCGGCGCGGCCGCGCCCGGGAGTTGCTCGCCACGGTGGGCCTGGCGGACAGGGAGGGACACCTCCCATCGCAGCTGTCCGGAGGCCAGCGGCAGCGCGTCGCCATCGCCCGTGCCCTGGCCAACGACCCGCGGCTCATCCTAGCCGACGAGCCCACCGGTAACCTGGATAGCGTGAGCGGCCAGGAGGTCATCGAGCTGCTCTGCGCGCTGAACCGCGACCAGGCAACCACCGTGATCCTCGTGACGCACGACAGCCGGGTGGCGCGTGCCACGGGCCGCATCCTGAACATGATGGACGGCAAGATCGTGCGCGAGCACGTAGTGCAAGCCCCGCTCACCGAGGACCTGCGCGCCCTGGCACAGTCGGACCTGGGCGCGCGTCTCATCGCCCGGGACTATGCCGCCCTTCAGGGGCTGCCTCTGGTCCGTGATGGCCGCCTCACCACCACGGCCGAGGCGTTGGCCGAGGTACTGAGCGACTTGCGGGCGTGAGCACGGGCTACTGGCGATCGGCTATCGGCGCTCGGCAAACAGCCGATAGCATACTAGGCGCTGACGGCTGATAGCCAAAAGCCCAGGAAGCAGGCATCGCATGGTCATCCGCAACCTGTGGCGCCGCAAGATGCTCGAGATGCTAGACGTCTATGCCTGGGGCGTCGCCATGATCGCGGCGCTGGTAGGCGGCGTGGGCATGATGAACACCATGCTGATGAGCGTGTTCGAACGCACCCGCGAGATCGGCGTGCTGCGAGCGGTAGGCTGGCGGCCCATGATGGTCTTGCGCCAGGTAATGGTCGAGGCGGTGCTCCTGACGCTCGTCAGCGGCGTGGCGGGGTTGGCAGCGGCGGCGGTCATCGTCTGGATCATCCAGGCCATCCCGAGCGCGGGGCTGCTACGCGACATCTTTGTCATCGCGCCAAGCACCATCGCCCAGGCGATAGTGGTCTGCGTGGTGCTCGGCGTAGTTGGAGGGCTCTATCCTGCGTCGCGCGCTACCAGGCTGAGCCCGGTTGAGGCCCTTCGTTACGAGTAGCCTCATCGGACCCCTTGCGCTCAGGTCACTTTCGTTGTACTCTAGGAGCACCGCGGACGCCCGCCGCACGTCGTCAAGACCGTCACACATATCGCTCCCGCCGACTACACATCGAGGAGCACATCGGCCGCGAAGGAGCCTGGGTGAGCAACCGGCCAACGGATGACCAACACTCCGAGGATGACGCCCATCCGCCGGACGGCCCGCACCGGCCGGCTGGCGAGCATCCCATCGATAACGCCCGTTCGCACCGTCGCCTCGCCATCGTGCAAAGCCGCCTGCGCCGACTTTGCCCGCGCATGCCGGGCAGACGGGCGCTCGTCGGCGCCCTTGTGACGCTGCTCGTCCTCTTGCCCTTCTACCTGCAGCTATCCTTGCGCGCCCAGGAATGGCTGCTGGGCGAGGCGCGGGTCGAGGTTGCCACCAAGCTGGGCTCCCATGGTAACGCCCTGGCGTCGGCGCTCTATCGGCGCCTGGGCCTCCTGCAGAGCCTGCGAGCGTATGTGCGCTCCGAGCGGGAGGGCGCGGCCTCCGAGCCCGGCGCGGCGTTCGGCGTCCGCTTTGACAGCTTTGCGTCCGGCCTCAGCGTCGGCACCACCGGCGTGAGCTACTTTTCCGTCGCCCCCGGCGCGCGCCAGCGGTACATCTATCCCCTGACCGCCAACGAGGACTTGTTAGGCGCGGACCTGCTCAACGACCCCTGCCCAGATCTGCGCGCCAACGCGCGCCGCGCCCTTACCACACACGAGATGGCCGTGGGCTGGCTGCGCGAGGGATGCCGGGATAGCCAGCGCCTCGCCGCTCACCTCGCGGTGCTCGATGGGGAGTCCCTCTGGGGGCTGGTGGGTATGGTGCTGGAGGTCAGCCCGATCCTCTACGAGGCGGGCATCCAGGCACAACCCTCGGGGCTCGACTTGGCGCTGCGCGACCACACCGGCATGGTGCTTGTTGGCCCCAGCTATGTCTTTCAGTCGCAGCCCGTCACCCACCGCATCGAGTTGCCCGATGGCTACTGGGAACTCGCCGGTATTCCCACCGGAGGGTGGTCGGCGTCGATCCGCGGAACGTTGCAGGCCCTGCAGGTGGCGGGACTCGCCATCGTCGCCCTAGCGGTGGGGCTCGTAGGCGTCATCGTCACTCGCCAAGAGTACTTGGCTCAGATGGTGCGCGATCGCACCACCGAACTGGTGACGGTGAACCGCGAGCTGCAGACCGAGCTGGGCGAGCGTCAGCGGGCCGAGATGGCCCTGCGCGACTCGGAGGAACTCTACAAGACACTCGTCGAGACGTCGCCCGACTCGGTGGTCATGACCGACCTCAACGGCCTGATCCTCAGCGTGTCGCGGCGTACCGTCGAATGGCACGGCCATGCCGATGCGGAGGAACTCGTCGGCATGAACATCGTGGACCTCGTAACGCCGGGCGACCGGGCTCGCGCCCACGAACAGCTGCTGCACCCCGTTGGCGGTGGCCCGCCGATCACCATCGAGTACACCCTCCTGAGGCGCGATGGCAGCACCTTTGTGGGCGAGGTGCGTTCTACCGTTATCCACGATGCCGCCGGACAGCCACGTGCCATCCTCAGCGCCACGCGCGACGTGACGGAGCGGCGCCGCGCCGAGGAGGCGCTACAGGAGCTTGCCGCCACCCTCGAGGATCGCGTGCGGCAGCGCACCTTCGAGGTGCAGGTGCTCTACGAGTTGTCACAGCAGATCGGCTTTGGGCTGCGGGACGACGAGCTGTTCCGCCTGACGCTGCAGCACGCGCGTCGCGTCGTGCCCTACGATGTGGCCGGTGTACTCCTCTCTGCGGGCGACCGCTGTAACATCTTTGTCCGGCCGGCGCGCGAACTCACCCACTATAGCGAGCGTCAACTCATCGACTGCCTGATCGCGAACTATGGTCGCGTCAGCGGCCAGGACCTGGACGCCTCCCGCGCCCGCATCCACTATCTGCACCAACAGGGCCCCCAGTCAGACTCTGTGCCCTTGCCGGAACTGGGCTCCGTCTTTCAGGTCCCCCTGGTGTTCACGCGGCGCCTCATGCCCAACGAGGTTCCGCCGGATGTCCTCGACGGCGCCTCCTCGGCTCAAGTGCCCATCACCGGCTCCGAGACGCGCGAGGTCGTGGGGCTGCTGGTGGTGGCCGCCGAAGAGGTCGGTGCGTTCAATGAGGATCAGATGCGCCTCATCTACACCATGGCCAGCCAGGCCTCGTCCGCCTTGCAGCGCATGCGGGCTCTGCTGGCGGCGCAGCAGGAGCGCCTCGAGAGCCTCGTGGAGAACCTTCCCGAGGGGGTGCTCCTCCTCGATGGCGACCTGAAGCCCTTGCTGGTGAATCCGGCTGCGCGCAACTATCTTGCCGCCCTGGGTGGCGTGATGCGCGACGGCGCTCTGTCGCAACTCGGCGGCAAGGCGCTTGCCCCAATCCTACACCGTGCCGATGGCCGCCAGCCGTACGAGCTGCTCGCCGAGGGGACGCCGCGTCGCATCTTTGAGGCCGTCGCCCGGCCGCTGCTGGCTGGCGACGATGGAGGTCGCGGCGCCATCCGCAGCTGGGTGCTGGTGCTGCGCGATGTCACCGAGGAGCGGAGCGTGCAGGATCGCATGCAGCAGCAGGCGCGCCTGGCCGCCGTTGGCCAGTTGGCGGCCGGCATCGCCCACGACTTTAACAACCTGCTCACATCGATCCTTGGCTATGCTGAACTCGCCGCGACCGACCCCGAACTCCCCGAGGGGTTCCGCGACGACATGGACGTGATCACCCGCCAGGGCAAGCGCGCCGCCGACCTGGTGCGCCAGATCCTCGACTTTTCCCGCAAGTCCATCAGTCGTCAGCAGGCGCTGGACCTGGCGCCCTTCCTGCGCGAGACGGTCAAGCTGCTCCAACGCACCCTCCCCGAGAATGTGGGCATCGTGTTGAGACTCGCTCGGGAGGAGGACTATACCGTGCGCGCCGACATCACCCAGATGCAGCAGGCCATCACCAACCTGGCCATCAACGCGCGGGACGCCATGTCCGACGGGGGCACACTGACCTTTACTCTGGCGCGCCAACAGCTGCGCGCCGGCAAAGAGCCCCCCATCGCGTGGATGCCGCCCGGCCACTGGGTGTGCCTGACGGTCGCCGACACCGGCTCGGGTATTCCGGACGAGGTCATGCCCCACCTGTTCGAGCCCTTTTTCACCACCAAGGGGCCGAACCAGGGCACCGGGCTCGGTCTCGCCCAGGTGTACGGCATCATCAAGCAGCACAACGGCTTCATCGGGGTACAGAGCCGGCCGGGTGAGGGCACCACCGTCACCATGTACCTTCCCGCGCAGGTCGCGCCGCAACTCGAGCCCCCTCCGCCCGACGGACAAGCGAACGCTCTCCCCCGCGGCAGCCAGGAGACGACGATCCTCGTGGTGGAGGATGAGGACGCGGTGCGACAGGTCAGCGCTCGCACCCTCGAGAGCTTGGGGTATAATGTGCTCGTCTCCTCCGATGGCGTCGAGGCGCTTCAGCTCTTTGATCGCCACCCGGATCGCGTCGACCTGGTGCTGATGGACCTGGTGATGCCCAACATGGGGGGGCGTGACCTGCTCATGTCGCTGCGGGAGCGCGACCCCGGCCTGAAGGTGATCGTCATGAGCGGCTATCCGCTCGACATGGACGTGGAAGAGGTTCTGGCGGGGGACCATGTAGAGTGGCTGCCCAAGCCGCTGCGCTTGGGCGACCTCGCGGCGCGCGTGCGTGCCATGCTCGATGGAGAGAGCCCCGCGGCGCCCGATGACGGACGGGACGGGGACGACGGCCACATCCTGCCCGAGCCCGCCGGCGACTAGAGGGAGCATAGCGCAGTGCACAAGATAGCGATGTCGGGCAAGGGGGGCGTGGGCAAGACCACCCTTGCCAGCCTGCTGGCGTACTTGATGGCCGAGACGGGCCAGACCGTCTATGCCATCGATGCGGATCCCAACCCGACCCTGGCACAGGCCCTCGGCTTTCCTCCCGAGAGCGTAGCGCGGCTCACCCCCATCATCGCCATGGAGGACCTCCTCGCCGAGCGGACCGGCGCGCGGCCCGGCGAGGTAGCGGCTACTTTACCCTCAACCCGCGCGTCGACGACATCCCCGCGCGCTTTTCCGTCGAGCACCGCGGCATTCGCCTCATGCAGATGGGCACCATCCGGGGGGCGGGGATGGGCTGTGCCTGCCCCGAGAACACCATGCTGCGCGCCCTAGTGACGCATCTCTTGCTTCGCGAGCCCGAGACCGTCATCATGGATATGGTCGCCGGCCTCGAGCACCTCGGGCGTGGCACCGCCGCCGCGGTGGACGAGGATGCCATCGAGGCCGACATGCGAGGCGTTGCCGTCTATGACGGCGCCCCCCGGCTGCGCGCCGAGGCACGCGCCATCGCCGAGGTCATGGGCGTTCTGTAAGTGGGCGCTTCGCTCAACGAACACCTCCTCGAGATCCCCCACAGCGAACCCTTGCGCGTACCGGGTTCGTTACGCGGTGACCTCCGGGAGGTGTTCTGTCCATAGTTGGCGGCCTCCACGTGGGGTGTTATAATCCGTTCTTGACCCCTGTATTCAAGATTAGTCAGGCGATGCGCCTCCCGTCTGCGCCGCCTTGGTTGAGGGATATGTGCCATGTCGTATGGTAGGTTCGAGGATCCGGGACCGCGATCGTTCCGGTGTCTGCGCATCCTGTCGCTGGTGATGGGCGGACTACTCCTCCTGATGATCGGCTTTGGCGCCGGCGTTGGCGCCATGTGGTTCGCCGGTGCCGACCTGCAGCGCGCCGTCTCCACGCTGGTGCCCGGCCCCGCGGCGCCCGCCGTCGTGGCCCCACCCGAGGGGAGCCTGGAGCTTCTCGACGAGGTATGGAGCATCCTTCACAAGGAGTACGTCGACCCCGACGAGCTGCAGCCGCAAGAACTGGTGCACGGCGCCGCGTCCGGCATGGTGGGCGCCGTGGGCGACCCGCACACCGTCTTTGTGGAGCCCATCTCGGCCGAGATCATGGACCAGGACATGCAGGGTTCCTTCGAGGGCATCGGCGCCTCCGTCGACATGATCGATGGCAAGGTGGTTATCGTGCGCCCCCTCCCCAACAGCCCGGCCCTGGCCGCAGGCATCGAGGCGGGCGACATCATCCTGGGGGTGGATGGCGAGTCCCTGGAGGGCAAGTCGCTGCTGGAGGCCATCACCATGATCCGTGGGCCGCAGGGCTCCACGGTGCGCCTCCTCATCCAGCGCGAGGGGGTGGACGAGCCCTTTGTGGTCCCGGTGACGCGCGACAAGGTCGAGTTGCTCACCGTCGAGTACCGCATGCTCGACGGCGGGATCGCCTACGTGCGCTTGACCGAGTTCAACGCCATCGCCCGCGACCGGCTACGCGAGGCCCTGCAGGAGGTTGCCAGTCAGAACCCCAATGGGCTGATCTTTGACCTCCGCGGAAACCCCGGCGGCTACCTCGATATGGCGGTGGACGTGGCGGGTGAGTTCTTGCCGCGCGGCACCCTGGTGCTCACCGAGAACGAGAGGGGTCGCGAACCCAGGGAGTACCACGTGCGCGGCCGGGGCCTGGCCACCGAGATTCCGCTGGTGGTGCTGGTGAACGGCGGCAGCGCCAGCGCTTCCGAGATCGTTGCCGGCGCCATTCGCGACCATGGCCGCGGCACGCTGATCGGCGAGACGACCTACGGCAAGGGATCGGTGCAGAACCCCCATCGCCTGACCGATGGGTCGAGTCTCCGGGTGACCATCGCCCGCTGGTACCTGCCCAACGGCGACAACCTCGACGGCAGCGGCATCGTGCCCCATATCGAGGTGGCGCCCTCGCCTGAAGAGGTGCGGTCGGGAGCGGATCCGCAACTTGACCGGGCCGTGGCCTTTCTCATCAACGGGGAGTAGAACATCGTGGCCCAGAAGAGCAGAGGGGCTGGGGCGCCCGCTCGCGGGGGCGACCGCCTGATCTCCAGCAACCGCAAGGCGTATCACGACTATTTCATCGACGAGAGCGTTGAGGCCGGCATGGTCCTCATGGGGTCGGAGATCAAGTCGATCCGCGCCGGCAAGGTGAACCTTCGCGACAGTTATGTCGCCATCCGTGACGGAGAGGCATGGCTCATCGGCAGCCACATCGCCGGCTATGCCCAGGCCAGCTACCAGGACCACGAGCCCCGCCGCGATCGCAAGCTTTTGCTGCACCGCCGCGAGATCGTTCGCCTGCGCCAGCGCGTCGACCAGAAGGGCTATACCATCATCCCGCTCAAGCTGTACCTCAAGGACGGCCGCGCCAAGGTCGAGATCGGCCTTGCCCGCGGCAAGCGTCAGTATGACAAGCGCGAGACCATCGCCCAGCGCGACGCCGACCGCGCCATCGAGCGCGCCATCAAGGATGCGTATCGGGGGTAGGTGGTGGGTTGTGGGTTGTGCGTTGTGGGTTGGCGCCTCCACAGGTCCCAGGTGACAGGTTTCAGGTCGCAGGTTACAGGCTACTGGGCCACCCGGCGTTGAACCGCCGGCCTACGCAAGACGTAGGTCCCTACGTGCTACCTTCGAGCCCCGTAGGGGCCTATCTGCCGCAGCCGGAGGGGTTTACCCCCGGCGCACTTGGCCAAAACCCATCTGCCCGTTCGCGACTCACGGGCTCCCGAGGTCGCCCCGTCACCCGCAGGACCCTGTGACCTGCAACCCCCAGCAACCCGCAACGCACAACCCACAACCCCCAACCTGCTGCTACGCTAGATACTTGCCCACCAGCAGCGCGAGTTCCTCACGTCGTTCGGGCGGGATGGCGTCGCGCTGCGTGATAAAGGCGTCGGCCAGGGCGCTGTCGCATGGGCACTCCCGGGGAAGCGCCACGATGCGCGGCAGCGCCGCGCGCAGGATCGCCTTGGCCGTGCCCACGTTGGCCAGCAGGTTGGCCACCACCATGTCCACCGTGACGCACTCTTCCGACTCGCGCCAGCAGTCGTAATCCGTCACCGTCGCGACGGTGCAGTAGTGTATCTCGGCCTCGCGCGCCAGCTTGGCTTCCGGCAGCGCCGTCATCCCGATGAGGTCGCCGCCGATCTGCCGGTAAAAGTTCGACTCGGCGCGCGTAGAGAACTGGGGCCCCTCCATCACCACCATCGTCCCGCCATCGTGCACCGTGGCCCCCGCCTCGGCGGCCGCCTCCACCATCACCTGGCGCAGCTCTGGACAGTACGGCTCGGCGAAAGAGATGTGCACCACCATACCGTCGCCGAAAAAGGTGGCCGGGCGGACACCCTTGGTCCGGTCGAGGATCTGATCGGGAATGACCACGTCGCGGGGCGCCAGCTCCTCGCGCAGGCTCCCCACGGCGCTGAAGGACAGCAAGTGCGTGACCCCCATGGCCTTCATCGCCCACACGTTGGCCTGCGACGGCAACTCGCTCGGACTGACGCGGTGCCCCTTGCCGTGCCGTGGCAGGAATGCCACCCGCACCCCCGCCAACGTCCCCACGGTGATAGCGTCGCTGGGCCTGCCAAAGGGCGTATCGATATCCAGCAACTCGATGTCGGCCAATGCCTCCATATCGTACAGTCCGCTCCCACCGATGACGCCGACGCTGGCCTCTGGCATCGTCTCACTCCTTCACAGGTATGCTGTCGTCCGGTCGATTATAGATGCGCCTCAGGCGATTGACAAGGCATGCGTGTTCTCTCGTCGCGCTTGGCACGGTCGAGCGGGTGCACTACAATACCGCTGAGTAACGCATCACATCGTCGGGATCGATACTCGAACGCACGGACCACGGCTGGCTCGCGTGGAGCCTCGATCCGAATTGACTTGGCCCGGCCCCGGCACTCCCCCCAGGGACCGAGTGAGACTCTGGAACGACCCGCGACGTCGCGCGGTTGTGGCGGCGCCATCAGGGCACACCCCCTACCCATTCCCTCTGCCTCAGCGCTGCATCGGCCAACGGCGGCATGGCAGCAATACCCAGCCGCCGTCGAATGCTGCATCGTGCCAGACCCGGCTCGACGCCCGTCGGGCCGCACCTATCGGAGGACCCCTATGGATAGCAGTCGCGCCTGGCATGCCATGACGGTGCCAGAGTCCCTTGCGGCCCTCGAGGCCACCACCCACGGACTCACGGCCGAGGAGGCGGGCTGATGGATGCGGACATCGTCGAGACCACGCTACAGGACGTGCGGCAGGCGTTGGACGAGCGTGATATCACGCGGGCGGTGCGCCTCCTCCACGGGCTCCTCCCGCCCGACCAGGCCGACGTCTTTGAGGAGCTGGAACTCGACGAGCAGCGCGTTCTCCTCCCCAGGCTGCGCCTACCCGAGGCCGCCGATATCCTGGAGGAACTCGAGGACGAGTACGCCGCTCTCCTCGCCAGGCGCCTGTCGCCGGCAGCGCTGGCCCGTATCGTCGACCAGATGGAGCCGGACGAGGCCGCCGACTTGCTGGGTGACCTCGATGCGGCCCTCAGCACGGCCGTCCTCGCGCGCATGGAGGAAGCGGACGAGGTGCGCCCGCTGCTCGTGCACCCCGACGAGAGCGCCGGCGGGCGCATGACCACCGAGTTCCTTGCCTTTCGCGAGAGCATGACCGTCCGTCAGGCGCTCCTGGCCATGCGCCGGACGGAGGACCACATCCTCGAGGTGCCGCGCCTCTTTGTGGCCGATACGGAGGGGCGCCTGGTGGGCGCGGTGGACCTATACGCCCTCCTGCGCGCCGACGCGAGCACGACGCTCGGCGATCTCATGGACCGCGAGATCGCCACCGTCCACCCGGAAGACGACCAGGAGATCGCGGCGCGCCTCATGCTACACTACGACCTGCCCGTGGTTCCAGTGGTCGACGCGGAAGGGTGCCTCGTGGGCGTGATCACCGGCGATGACCTTGTCGAGGTGCTGGAGGAAGAGGCCACCGAGGACATCCAGCGTATCGGCGGATCGGAGCCTCTGACGCACTCGTACCTGGGGTCGAGCATCGTGCAGGCGGTTCGTGCCCGCGTAGGATGGCTCATTCTCCTCTTGTTGACCACTGCCCTGGCGGGCACGGTGATCAGTCTCTTTGAGGAACAGCTCGGCGACACCATCGTGCTGGCCTTCTTTGTGCCCATGATCATGGGCACCGGGGGGAACGCCGGCTCGCAGACCATCGCCAACGTCATCCGCGCCCTGGCTGTGGGCGATATCACCCTGGGTGATGCCCTGAAGGTGCTGGCGCGCGAGTCCCGCGCCGGTTTGGTCCTTGGTCTCGTGCTGGGCATCTGCGCCTATGTCATCGCGCTCGTGTGGAGCCCCGGCCTCGTGGCACTCACCGTAGGTCTCAGCGTCGGGGCAGTCATTACGTGGGCGAACCTCCTCGGCGCGGTCTTGCCCCTATTTGCGGTGCGCATCGGCCAGGACCCCGCCCTGGTGTCGGGACCGCTCCTCACTACCATCATCGACGTGACCGGCCTGCTGATCTACTTTACCATCGCGCGCCTGGTGCTGGGCATATGAGGTCGCATGGGTCGGTCACCGGTGTTCCTTGTTCAGACAAGCATGTCTGTGGTCGCGGTTTCGCGACGCGCTGCCGACAGCTGACTGCTGATCGCCGATCGCTCTGTTCTGGCAATTCGCGTCTACGTGTGGTACAATATTCCTGTCTGGGGATGACAGGCTTCGACAGGGAGGGCTGGTCAGCGATTGCAGGCCGAGGTGCCTCACCCTCGCTAATCAGGGGCAAAATGACAAGTGCCAACAACACTTACGCTCCGGCTTATGCACTCGCCGCGTAAGCGGTCATCATAAGCCACCGGCCGACAGAGTCGGCCGCGTCCGCCTCCTGGCTTTGCCCGAGAGCCGGAGAACGGGCGTCGACTAATTCGGGATGCGGGTGGCGCGACGCCGATACCGTTGCCCAAAGATGCATCGGCTGGTAGTCCGGAGCCTTTGTCGGGCGAGGGCCGGGCTACGAGAAATCAATGACCGACTATGCCTGTAGTATATCTCTGGTCGAACTTTCTGGACGCGGGTTCGATTCCCGCCATCTCCACCTAGGGCGCCCAGCGCCGACACACCGACGCGACTCCAGTCATCCGGAGTCGCGTCGTGCATTGTCAGGCCTGCCTGCCCGCCGACGGCCCTAGCGTGCGGGGCCGCATCACGCAGCAAGTTGCTGAACGATCAGCTCGGCTGCGACGCGCGCCCCGTCGGTAGGGATCGGGGGATAGGTCGCCTCTCGTCCCATCTGGGCGCGGGCGGCTTCCGCCAGCACTTCCGGCGTGGTCTGCGAGTAGACCATGCGAACTCCGGCACCGTGGCGCGCGATGCGCGTGGCCACCGAGACCTCCTGTTCGCTGTGCCCTTCCACGGGGAAAAAGAGGAACGGCGTGCGCAGCGCCGTAAGTTCGAGCGTGATCGAGCCCCCGCCGTGGACGATGGCAAGGTCAGCGGCCGCCAGGCGAAAGAGCCGCACATTCTGGAGCCACGACTGGCGTGCCTGGAGGGCATACTGGACGAGATTGGCGTGCATGTTCTGGGCGATGGCTTCTGCGGGGTCGCTGTCAGAGGCGTACTGCGCGGCTTCGGGGAGGAGTGTCTCGCCGGCGTCGGCGAGCACCTGGCGTGCTGGGTCCCCGGCCATCCACGAGATGCGCGTATCGGGCCGGAGACGACAGATTTCGTTGGCGATGGCGAGGTCACGAAACACGTGCCCCAAACCGAATGATCCGCTGATAAAGAGCAACTCGGCCATTGGGAGCCCCCCTTTCCGGTAGCAGAAGACCGGCACGAACAGGGACGGCAGAGCTACCCAAATCGCTTGTCAGGGCACAATGGGAGTGGGCGGCATGCCGCCTGCATAGCCGGCGGCAGCGAACCCCTGCCCAGTCTATCTCGCCGTGGGCCGCCCTGTCAGCGCACCGGCGAGGCGCTTCGCCAGTGCCACGATGGTGAGGATCGGCGGCAGGCCCGGCGCCTCTGGCAGCACACTGGCGTCACAGACGAACAGGCCATCTACCTTGGTCTGCAGATCGGCATCGACCACCTTGCCGACGGCCGCCGTGCCGCCGGGATGCGCCCCCTGCGGGCACGAGGTCAGCACCGATCCGGGCTCGACGCCCGCCTTGACGAGGATCTCGCCAGAAATGCGCGCGCCCTCTCGCAGCTTGGTCCAGTCCTCGGCCGTGACCGGCTTGGAGACATGCCCGTTGGGGTAGACGCGCCCCGCCGGTGCGTCGGTGATCTTGGCCATGATGCCCAGCAGGTTCTTGCTCGAGGTCGTCAGTGCGCTGGGGCCCAACTCCATGGCTCGCACCGCCCGCGGGTGGTTCACCATCGGCGATAGGATGAACCCCTGGCTCTCGTGGAACTCGAGATCGACCAGCGCCATCGTAGGCTCGTGTATCTGGTTCAGTCCCTTGGTCATCCCGTAGGTGTTCACAAAGAGATCGACGAAGAAGCCCTGCCCGGCCTCCGAGATTCCTGATCGCTGGAGGATCACGGGCGTGCCCAGGCCTCCCGCTGCCAGGACTACCGCGCCGGCGGCGATCTCGTGCCTCCCCTCCGGGCCGATGACGCTGACCCCCTGCGCCTTGCCGTTGGAGATCAGCACGCGATCGACCCGCACGCCGTACATGGTGAGGGCGCCCTGCGTCTCGGCCTCACGCACGTATTCCAGTGCCGTCCACTTGCCGCCATGGATGCACCCCAGTACGCACTGGCCGCACTTGGCGCACCTCACCGCATCGACGAACTTGGGCATGGGCTCCATGTGGAACCCGAGGCTCGCGGCGGCGTCCCGCAGGGCGAGTGAGCCCTCTGACAGGAGCCGCTCATCGATGGGGGCGCATCCCAGCTCCCTCTCGGCCTCGGAGAACTCGGCGTCCAGTGTGATGCCGAGCTCGCCCAGCTCCTTCTCCAGACAGCGCACCCCATTGCCGCATGACACCATCGTCGAGCCCCCCGCCATAAAGGTACGCCACAGGATCACTCCCTCCTGCGACCTGGTGGGCATTCGGGCCGGCGTGGTGTCAAAGTAGCGGAGGCAGTCGCGAAAGGACCCGAGCTTTTTCTCGGGCTTGCCTCGCTCGATGACGAGTACATCCCTGCCCCGTCTAGCGAGTTCCCTGGCAAGCGTAGCGCCCCCGGCCCCGGAACCTACAACGACGAACTCGTGGCGGGAGTCGATCATCGTTCCGTCCTCCTCTCATCCGTTGCGGAGGTGGACGCCATCGGCATGGCCGCGCAGCCAATGTATGAGGGGAGATTGCGGGGGGGGGCCTACCGCGGGAGCCACCTCCATACGCCCGGAGCGGGCATCCAACGACAGGGCAACCGGTAGCACAAGGGAGCGGACGAGGCGACTCTATCGTACACCGACACTGTCGCTATGTCAAGTGTTTTGCTCACCTGCGACAGAACCGCTTGACGCCGCCTCTGGCCGTAGCCTATCATGCGATCAGTATCGCCGAGGCCAAGGAGGTCGTCATGGACATGACACGCGTATCTGCCTGCAGCTATGGTGTGCGGCACCTGCCCTGGGAAGAGGCCCTGGCGGTCATCGCCGCGGCCGGCTTTACCAGGGTCGACCTCCTCGGCCGCGCGCCGCACCTCTCCCTTGACCCGTCCGAGTGCGACTCCAAAGCCGTGGTGGCCCGCGCAGGCGATCTGGGGCTGCGCATCGCCAACCTGGGCACCTACGTTGGCAGGGCGTTCGCCAGCGACGACGACGCCCTCTGCGAGCAGGAGCTGGCCCAGGCGCGGCGCGCCATCGATCTGGCGGTTCTTTTCGGCGCGCGCTCCATCCGCGTCTCACCGGGCGATGACGACCCGCTGCACATCGAGCGTATGGCGCCATGGTTCCGGCGCGCCGCGGAATACGCCGCCCGGCGGGGCGTCGCCATGGGGTTCGAGACCCATGGCGGGGGCATCTCGGGCGATCCAGAGCAGTGCGTGGCGCTGTCCCGCGCGGTGGGCTCGCCCGCCTTTGGCGTGCTGTACGACCCGTGCAACGTGATGAAGGCGGGCGTCGACTATCGCCGGGCGCTGGACATCACGGCCGAGCACATCGTGCACGTTCATATCAAGGACGCTACTATGCGTGACGGCGCCTTCCGCCTCACCATGCTCGGCGAGGGCGACATCGACGTGCCGTGGCTGGTGGACGCGCTGGACGACCTGGGGTACCGCGGCGACCTGGCGCTGGAGTACGAGCTGGCCGATCCGCCGCCGGAGGAGGGCCTGCGCCTGTGGTGCGAGGCGGCGCGGCGCATCGCCTCGCCGCAGGGGCAAGCGTGATGGCCGCCGTGTCAGCGATTATGTCGCCTCGCCGGCGCTTCCTAGCGGCGATCCTCGGTGGTCGGGTGGCCCGGCCGGCCGTCGGCAGCCCCACCTCTGTCGCCACCGTTGACCAGATGGAGGCCACCGGCGCCAGCTTCCCCGAGGTTCACCTCGACGGCCGCGCCATGGCACGCCTGGCAGCCGGGGCCTGCGACATCCTCGGCTATGACGCCATCATGCCGGTGTTCAGCGTCGTGCAGGAGGCCGCCGCCCTGGGGTGCCCGGTGGACTGGGGCGCGCTGGATACCATGCCCACGGTGCAGGCGCCCCTCTGGACCGAGCCCGATCAGGTGCGCCTGCCCGCCGACCTCCTCGAGCGCCCGCCGCTCCGCGCCGTGCTCGACGCCATCCGCATGCTGCGCGCCGAATACGGCCACCGCGTGGCCATCATCGGCAAGGTGATGGGCCCCTGGACGCTCGCCTACCACGTCTACGGCCTGCAAGAGTTCTTGTCCGATACTCTCCTGGCGCCCGAGCGCGTCCGCGGCTTCCTGGATGCCCTCTCGGCCGTTCCGCTGGCCTTCGGACGCGCGCAGATCGCCGCCGGCGCCGACCTTTTGTGTCTCGCCGACCACGCCACGGGCGATCTGGTGCGCGCGAGCATGTACCGGGACCTGCTGCTGCCCATCCATCGCCGCCTCGTGCGCGAGCTGGGCGGTCCTACGGTGCTACACATCTGCGGTGATACCCTGGATCGCCTCGGCTACATCGCCGACGCCGGCTTTGACGCGTTTCACTTTGACTCCAAGGTGGATGCGGCCGACGCCGTGCGCGCCGTGGGGACGCGGCTGTCGCTGGTGGGGAACGTCAACAACCCGGAGACGCTGCTGCGGGGTACGCCCGAGGATGCCGCCGCGGAGGCGCGCTACGCCGTCGAGGCGGGCGTCCGCGTCATCGGGCCCGAGTGCGCCATCCCGCTGCATACCCCGCTGGAGAACCTCATCGCCATCCGCCGTGCCGTCGAGGGAAATATAACAGAACGCGGATGAACACGGATTTCACGGATCAACGCGGATCTACTATTCAGGATCTGCGAGAATCCGCATAATCCGCGTTCATCCGCGTTCCATCCTATGCACTGCGTGGCTTGGCCAGGATCTCGCGGATCTCCAGGTCGAGAAACGAGTGGGCGTAGGCGGGCTTGATGACGATGGCCGTGTCGGCGCCGGTGCTCGAGCCGGCGATGGCGATCGCCTCCTCGTCCACGCTCAACTCCCCCGCCTCGGCCGCCATGACGGCGCACTCGACCGCCACTTTCATCCCCTGGCAAAAACGGTACAGCGTGTCGCGCACGATCTCGTCGGCGGCTCTGCCGCCGTATTTGCCGGTGAACGCCGACCCCACCCCGTCGCCCAGGGCATGGATACCTGTGACCACGGCGATCCCCTCGGCGCGCAGCGCCTCCTTGGTCTCGCGGTCCATGCACCAGCCGTTGGCCTCCCAGCCGTGGCCGATGGTTACCGCCACGACGCGGATGTCGTGCGGGCTGAACATCGCCTGCGCCCGGCGCGCGGTGTCGCCGTGCGACGAGGCGACCACCGCCTGGCGAATGCCCAGCGCCCGCGCACGCTCCAGCGCCATGCGCAGCGTGAGATCGGTGTTCTCTGGCCCGGGTTGCTCAAAGCAGTAGGTGGTGAGTTCCATGACGTCTCTCCTAGGATGATGATCAGCCGGGCATGTTCGCCGCGGCGTTGGCCACGATCGGGAACCAGGTGCGCCCCAGCACGCGTGTGCGCACCACACGCTCATAGGTCTGCGAGTCGGCGGCATAGCGTCCGATGGCGGTGATGATGGTTCCGGTCGCCACGTCCTCGTCGACGCGCACCGTCAGACGCACGTCGACCATGGCGTTCGGCGTCAACGTCCCCGCGAACGCCACGGTCCCCGTGTTGGCGTCGAACGCGGCGCCGGCGCCGGTGTGTGAGACGTAGGTTGTGCCGGCGGGCACGCTCAGCGAGAAGGCCACGGTCGTCGTCACGTCGCCGGTGTTCTGTAGCACGGTGCGGTAGACCAGCGTGTCTCCCGGCATCGCCTCGGTCCGGTCCACGGACAACGTCGAGCCGCCGCCAGGCACCGCGGTCACCACCTCCTCGGTCACGGCCGTGTGCCCCAGCGCGTCCGTCGCTTCCACCGTGACGAGGTACTCACCTGCCTGGGGAAACGCCACGTGGATGACAGGCTCCTCGCTGGTCACCTCGGCCAGCACCTCGTCACCCGACGTCACCAGCCAGCGATAGCGCGTGATGGGCGACCGCACCGACGATGATGCGCTGGCCTCTAGGCGCGTGAGGTCGACCAACCCGGCGGCCGTGGGCAGCAACTCTACCGTGACCTCATCGTTCAGCCAGTCCAGGGCGCGCCGCAAGAGTTGGGCGCGCGACGTCACCCCCTCGCGGTTGTTGACCCCCTCTACGCCGAACGCGAGGTACATACTGCGATAGGCGATGTCCATCGCGCGTTCCTCGATGGTCGGGTCGTCCCACTTGGCGACTCCTACGAACCCCGCCCCCACCGGCCGGGCGTTCACCGCTTGCAGCACCGGCTGCACCAGGTCCAAGTCCGAACCGTCGGGCACCCCTCCCGGGGCCACCTCGTCGATAGAGGTCTGGTTCCCCTCGCCGTCCCCCTCGAGGCCCAGGTCGAGCGCCACCTGGCTCATGGCCGTGCCGGCCACGCCTACCACGGCGACCTCGCTGGAGGGCGGGCGCGTCGCGGCGTCGTTCGGCGCGAACACGTTCCCCTGCAGCCAGCGGGCGCCCAGATAGTAGTGGTAGAGGTCGGCCCGCCCAAAGGTCGGGTCCGGGTTGGGGTTCACGTCGCTCGCCTCGGCCAGATTCTGGCCGATGGCCAGCAGGCGTCCCCCGCCGTCCAGGTAATCCGCCAGGAGCTGCAGGTCGATGGGTGTCAGCGGCGTATCGACCACAAAGGTCCCGAAGGGGCTCTTGTTGTCGCCCGTCAGCCAGATGATGGTGGGATAGCGCTGCAGCGTCGCCAGGTCGGGGATAGTCTGGGGATTGTCGAAACGCAGGTCGGCGTCCCAGTAGGTATAGCTGTACGGCAGCGCGTCGAGGGCCGGCGTGATGACCCGCGCATAGTCGGTAAAGGTGTCAAAGTTGGAAAAGTCGTTGTCGATCAGCAGGATGTCGGCCGCCTCGGTGGCCGGCGCCAGATGCGCCCACAACGGCACATGGGCGTCCTGGCCCCCTCCCGCCAAAAAGAGGTCCGCACTGGCGTCCCCCGTGCCCGCGCCGGTGTTGACCGTCAGTCGGATCGACGCGGTCGCCGTGCCGCCCGGCGCGAGGGAAATATCGTCAAGCACCGCCACCGAGATCATCCCCGTGACGCTCACCGACGGCGTGTAGACGATCTCCTCACCCGAGGCGCGGGTATCCGTCAGGACGAGGGGCACGGTGTAGGTCTGGCCGGCGCGCAGCTCGGGAAGCGCGATGCTGGGTGGGTCGACCAGCAGCGGCGCGGACGCCGCCGCGGCCACGTCGATGAGGCCGGCGCCACGATCCAGCACCCCCGCGGGACTCGATGCCTCCGCATCCACCGCCAATCCCTCGATGCTCGCGCTGCCCATCAAGGCGGCCTTGACCTCGTCGTGCCCCCAGGAGGGGTTGGCCTGCAGCAGCAGAGCCGCCGCTCCCGCCACGTGCGCCGCCGCGACGCTCGTGCCCGTCATTTGCGCGTACTGCGGCTGAGCCGTGTCCGGGTCGTGCGTGGCCGCCAGCACCGATACGCCGGGCGCCAGCACGTCGGGCTTGAGGTAGCGCATGAACGCCGGCCCCCGCGCGCTGTTCTCCCAGATCACACCCTCGGCCGTCTCCGCCAGGCGCGCGCGTGGGTCGAGTTGCAGGGTGGCGGCGGGATACAGGGTGCGCCACGACGCCAGGGCCTCACCGGCGCTCTTCGTGACCATCACCGCCGGAATGCCGATCTCGCCGGGGCCGCAAAAGTCGCCGGAGCAGGCGAATTCCATCACCGTCTCATCGGTGTTTTGGATGATCGCCGCCACGGCGCCCGCCTGCTGGGCGTAGAATACCTTATCAGCGAAGGCGCACTCGCCGCGCTCGATCAGGGCGATCTGACCCTCGAGGCTGCCGGCCGGCAGGGGCTCACAGGCGAAGCGAAAGGCGCCGCCCTGGATGCTCGCCACGCTGACATAGGGCGCCGGCCCGAACACCGCATCGAGGGGCGCACCGAACAGCGCCAGTCCCAGGGGGAGATTCTGCAAAAAGTCGGGCACTTCGCCCGGCCCGGTGACGTCCAGGTGGTTGCGCGCCAGGATGGGGCTCTTGGTCACCGCGCCCACGGCGATGGTGGGGTCATAGCCCCCCAGCAGCCGGCTCGCGGAGCCATACGCCGGCCCGTCGTTGCCCGCCGCCGACACCACCACGATCCCCGCGTCGATGGCCGCCTGCACCGCCGACGCCTCGGCGGTGGCGAACGGCAGCCGCGGCGACGCGCTCACCCAGCTGCTGAGGATCACATCTGCGCCGTCGGCGATGGCGTCGTCCAGCGCCTTGAGGACCTCAGCGGAGCGCGCCTCCTCCACCTCGGTACGCTCGCCGGGGTAAAAGACGCGATAGTTCATCAGCTGTGCGCCCGGCGCCACCCCCGATAGCTCCAGGGTGAGCCCGTTGACCGTCGCCGTCACGGGATTGCCGGCGGCCACAGCGGCCACGTGCGTGCCGTGCCCCGACGCGCTGGGGCCGGGCAGCGGCGAATCCTCGCCCGCTAGCGGCGGGTCGGTGGGTCGAAAGTATGCCCGAGCGACGAGCACCTTGGGCGTGGTGTAGCGCCCATCGCCCAGGGGATACCCCTCGGGATAGGCGAACGCCCCCGGGGCGAACATGGGATGGCTAACGTCGATGCCGTTGTCCAGCACCGCGATGCGCACCCCCTGCCCCGCCGCCGCCCGGCCCCCCAAGGTGGGCCACAGCGCCGGCGCGCCGAGCGCCTCCAGGCTGGAAAAAAGCGCCGGGCGATAGATGACCTCCTCGAACACGGCGCGCACGCCGGGGATCGTGCGCAGCGCCTCTTCCGCACCATCGAGGTCCTCCGGCAGGCGCACCGCCAGGCCGTTGAGCGCCCACCGATAGCGCTCCACCGTCTCGGCGCCGGGCACGGCCGCGGAAATCGACGCGCCCACCGACTCGTGCGCCGCATCCAGCCCCGCCAGGTAAGCGCTCATCTCGGCGGAGAGCCCGGGCCCCCCATCGGCCGCCAGCTCGGGCCCAAGGGCGACGGCGGCGGCGGGCTCATCGAGTTGCACGATGACGCGCCGCGCCTCATTGTCTTGCGTGGCGAGGGACGCCACGGCATGCCGCGTCGCGAGCGACGCCGGCCCTGGGCTTGCGTCGATGACTAGCGGGGAGAGGAGCCATACGAGCGCCGCGAAGCATCGCGCCAACGTGTGCCCGAGCGCGCGCCACTGCGCCCGGCCAAGCGGCAGGTGCGGCCGAATGGAGTGTATCGGCACCATGTCTCATCCTCCACGGTATGGAACGGCGCCGGCACGGGAGGGCCAGCCCTCAGAGGTCCAACCAGCCGTCTGCCCCCTCGCGGGTGAAACCCGCGGAAAGATCGATGGTCAGGGGGCACACGGACACGACGCGGTCGACGAGGAGCGCCTGGGCGTCGCTGTCTGGTTCGAGTGTGGTAGCGTCTACGTGACGATAGTAGCCGCTGAGGCGAGGCAGCCCGTCGGGGCCTGCGGTTACGGCAGGCTCATAATAGCGCTGACGCGTCAGCCGCGTCAACCGCCAGGGGGTATCGAGGGCGGCATCGCTGGGCACATCCACCTTGAGCACGTCGGCTCCGCCGGGGAATGGATGGCTCAGGGCGTGCCGGGCTAGGCGGCAAGCGACGGCCGCGGCGACGGTAAAGTCAACGACTTCACTGTAGGAAAAGTGATGCTCGGCGTCGGTCTCTAGCGAGATGGCGATGGAGGGGATTCCATAGCTCGCGGCCTCGATGGCGCAACCCACCGTCCCCGAGACCGTCACGCCCGTGCCCATGTTCTCACCATAGTTGATGCCGGCGATCACGAGAGACACGGGCCGACGCGCTGCCAGCAGGATGCCGGCGCGCACCGCCGAGGCGGGCGTGGCCTCCACCGAGTACGCCATGACGCGATGTCCGTTGGCCGCCAGCGCCTCGCGCTGTAGCGGACCGACGCGCCCCAGGGCGCGTCCCGTGGAGGACTGCTGGTGGCGGGGGGCCACCACGAGGACCTCGCCAAGGTCGGCGACCGCCTCCACCAGGGCGCGCAACCCCGGCGAGGCGATCCCGTCGTCGTTGGTCAGTAGAATGAGCGGGGCCGGCTCCGGTTGTGACGATCCGGTGGGTCGCGTCATAGCCCCAAGCCGTACCCGAGGGAGTCGACCCAGGGCTGGTAATCGTCCCACTGCTCCACAAAGTAGGGCTTGACTGCCTCAAAGGCCCGCACGATGCGCTGCACCACCGCCTCGCGCTCCACCACCGTCATCGCCTCGGTCTCGCGCACGTACGACCCCGCGCGCCCGTAAAAGAGGGGTAACAGCGCATCCCCCACCTTGTCCGGGTCGCCATCCCCCTTGTTGTAGCTCAGACCAAAGTCGGCCACCACCCTGGCCCACAGGTCGATAGGGAACCCGAAGGCGTCGATCGGCTGCTCGAACAGCGCGTTCACGGCCGCCATCGCGGCCGGCGAGAGGGACTGCTCCCACTGGGGAGTATAGTCTTTGCGCGCCGTGAACATGGCCTCCACCAGGGCCGTGGCGCAGTCACTGCACGGCGCCGACACGTCGGGGCTGCGCCCACCGTGAAACGATGGCCGACGCGGTGGGAGGTTACGCTGCCAGATGCGGCGGTGCACGGTGAGGGTGCGGAACAGCGTGCCCACCATGTGGCCAAAGCGGGCGTCGCCCGGCGCTCCGGGCTCGCCGCTCCCCTCGCCCCGGTATCCCAGGTCCACCTGCGCGATGCGGCGCTCTTCCACCAATCCCTGGATCGTGAGCCAGATGTTGATGCCAAAGCGCGCCACATCCGTTTCCCACACGTCACGATTCGCCAGTTCACCCGCCATAGCGCCCGAGAGCGCAAACTCACTGGCCAGGGGCTCGCGGATGTCGGCATTGAAATAGGTGCGCAGGAACGGATACGCCAGGTTGTCCGTCAGCGCCGCCGCGTAGGCGCTGCGCCGATAGCACCCCAGGGCGATATCGTTGCCGCTCATCACCGGATTCACCAACGCGGGTATCCACTCGGGGACGATGCCCGGCGCGCGTGCCTCGATCACCACGCACACCTTGGCATCGACGATCGCCGAGGCCTCAAAGATGGAACGGATGGCCACGCCCTTGCCCATGCCGCCTTCGTACACCGTCACGAGCCGTTCCACGTTGGGACCTACGGTGGCGTCCGTCAGGTAGCGCGAGGTGTTGTCTGAGGAGCCGCCGTCCGCGTTCATCAGCACAACGCGCTGATTGGGCAGGTACACGGTGACGCCCTCAGCCACGGCGCGCACCACCTCCCCGATGGTGCGCGCGTTCCGATGGCTGGGTATCCCCACCACCACATCGGCGCGCCCGATTTCCCTCAACCGCCGCTGGGCATCGTCACCCAGCGCGCTTTCGTACATGAGGATGCCGCTGCGTCCCTCTGACATAGTCTCCTTCACCTCAGGCGAACGACCGTGGCCGCGGCCGCGACCGCCGCACGCTCCGGCGTGGCCAGGCCGTCCAACACGTCCTCGATAGCGCGCACGATGGCGGCCTGTATGGCGCCGTAATCAGCAAGACTCGGGTACGCCTGCGCATGCGCCAGCTGGTCGTCCAGAAAACGTCTGTACGGCGCGTCCTCAATGATGGCGGGCAGCACGTCGCGCTGGGTGGGCAGGTAACCCGTCGCCACGCCCCACGCCGTTGCCCGCTCCGGCTCCAGCGCCGTAGCGATATACTGCACCGCCAGGTCGCGCCGCGTCGGGTCATCGGTGATCACGCCCCAGGCCCACGAGCGTGCCACCGTCGTGGGGTTCCCCCCGACCGTCGGCAGGCGGGCGTACCCGCTCCCCTCCAACGAGGCCTCGTCCCAATGATAGAGGTGGGTGGTGACGTTCACCAACTGCGCCTCACCACCAAGATACGACGCCCAGCAGTCCTGGCGTGTGCGCATGCGCCGCACGGCGTCGGGCATCACACCGGCATCCATGGCACCACGATAGCTGCGCAGTACCCGCGCCACGATGCCCGAGTCGAGATAGGGGCGGCCGTTTTCCTCGGTCAACCGCCCGCCGAGCGCCAGGTAGTGCACCATGAAGGCATCCGCCGCGGACCCATCGCTGCCGGCGGTGGGAAAGATGTACGTGAGCGGCGGTCCCTCCCCCTCCACGCGCGCGCTCAGCAGGGTCTCCCACGCCTGGGGGGGCTCCTCGAGCGCCTCGCGGTCATACACCAGCAGGTCGATGTCGGCCTGGTATGGGGCAGCCAACCGCCGCCCATCTACGGTCACCGCGTCCACCGCAAAGGGGTACATCCCCTGCCACAGGGCGGCAGGCAGCGCATCGTCCAGCGGCTGGAGCAGGCCGGCCCGCGCCAGGCGCGGCAGCTCGGCGGTGTCGAACGCGATCACGTCGGGCAGCCGAGCAGGCACCACAGGGTGCGTTGCCAGAGCCATACTGACGATCCCGCCGGGGCCGTAGGCCGCCTTCGGGACGATCTCGATGCGCACCCGCGAGCGCGCCGCCAGGAACTCGGCATTCCAATCCGACATGACAGGCCGGCCGGGGTTCTCCTCGCCGACCAGGGCCATCTCCGGGGGCAGCCACAGGGTGAGGGTGATGGGCGCGTTGGGGTTCACGCGCGTGGCCGGAGGCGGCTGGGGAGTGGCGTTCGACGTGGGGCGCGGCGCCCGCGTGGGCGTCTCGGAGGAGGGAGGCACCGGCGGTGCCTCGGGCGTCAGGAACGAACACCCCCCCTGCCAGAGAAGCAGGACGAGCGCCAGCGCCAGCGGGCCCACCAACACCCCTCTGCCTTCTCTTGGCCGCGAGGAACGCCCTACGCCAGAGTACACATCCGCCTCCACCTTGCCAGGCCCTGCAATGATGCATGACGAAACACCACCACCATCGGGGCATGGCGTGAACCGTGGCACTATTATAGCACAGAACGCCCGCATCATGGGAAAACCCGAGAGGCATCGATATGGGCGCGTGCCGCCGCGCGGACTAGAGGCGGCAGCCGCACGAGGCGTGCGAGGCTAGCTGCACGTTAGTGTACGCGACAGAAAAAAGCTTGACATGTACGACAATGGATGCTAGAATGTCTGGACGAAAGGCGGTCTGTGGTGCGCATCACGCTCGACGTTGCGCGCCGCGGGCGGCCTTGGCGTTCATATGGCCTCCCGCGGCACAACGCGCTCGCTCAATGTAGATCAAGGAGACCTGCCCGTCATGGATCTTGCCAAACTGGTGCGCGACGTCCCGGATTTCCCTGTGGAGGGGATCCTTTTCAAGGACATCACCACGCTGCTCCAGCGCCCCGATGCCTTTCGTGAGGCCGTGGATGCGCTGGCAGGCCGCTTTGCGGACAGGGGCGTCGACCAGGTCGTGGCGATCGAGTCTCGTGGATTCGTGTTCGGCGCACCGCTGGCATACAAGCTGAAAGCGGGGTTCGTCCCCGTGCGCAAGCCGGGCAAGCTACCCGCCAAGACGATCTCGGTGGAGTACAGCCTCGAGTACGGGACGAACACCCTCGAGGTGCACGTGGATGCCATCGAGCCCGGCCAGAAGGTTCTCCTAGTGGACGACCTCTTGGCCACCGGGGGCTCGGCGAGGGCCGCCATCGAGTTGGTGGAGCGTCTCGGCGGCGTCGTCGTCGGAGCAGCATTTCTCATTGAACTGGAATCACTGCAGGGCGCCAAAAAACTGGAAGGTTACGAGGTGTTTTCGCTGATCAGATTCTGAGGCACGACCAAGGTCCCCAAGGTCGCGCCTGACGCGGCTTTGGCGCCGCGTTGGGCGTGTCGCTGCCTCGAACGACTCGGCCCCGTAGTTACTCGTCTGATCAGCGCATATCGGATCGGCCGGGTTGTCGGGGCAATCAGGAGACAGAAAGATGATAGATCAGGACGCCAAGCTGGAGGAACTGCAGCGCCTGCGTATACGCACTCTCAACGACATCGGGCGACTCAGGGATGAGCTTCACGCCGAGATAGAGCCCGCCTCGGCAACAGACGATGATTCGGCCGACGTTGCGGCCGACATCTATGAGCGGAGCAAGATCATCTCGCTCATTCAGAGCATGGAAACCAAGCTCCACGCCGTCGACCATGCTATCAGTGTCGCCGCTCGGGGCGCCTATGGCATCTGCGAGTTATGCGGCACCGAGATTCCCGCCGAACGCCTGGAGATCATGCCCGAGACGACGCTGTGCGTGAGCTGCGCCAGCAAGCTGGAACAGGGCATCCGCCGCCACCAGATCCTGGCGAGCGCGCCTCAGGCCGTGGACCTGTTCGATGAAGAGTTCGAGGAAGAGATCGACGATTCGGACGACGACGTCTGAGCCGAGTCATCGTGCAGCGCCCGAGCGCCGGCGCCGCAGCAGTTCTGTGCACTCTACGAGCAGCCCCCTTTTGACAAGGGGGCTGCTCCGTTCTAGAATAGACCAGTTTCGAGTCTCGTGTCTCGCGGGGGCGCCCGCCTATCGTGGAACGTCGGCGTCGCATCGGGCGAACCATCCGTGTTCATCCGCTTTTGCAGGAACCTCGCGCCACGCGGTTGTGGTCGGTAGCGGCGAGAACGGTCCGCCGTCCGGGGTCCTCGACCAACGCTCGCGAGAGCGGCTGCCAGCGCCTGTGCGGCGCGCTAGTTACGCACGGCCTGGCGTTTTTCTGTGCCGCGCCGACCGGCGCTCGGGGCGTCAGCGTCGCATGCCAGAAGCGCCCACCGCGTAGTGCCTGACGATCGTCTCACATACCATTCAGGAGGTACAGGGATGAGCCAGATGACCGAGTTTCGGTGGCACGGCCGCGCCGGTCAAGGAGTGGTGACCGCTGGCGAGCTGTTGGCCGAGGCGGCCATGGAGGAGGGCAAGTACTTCCAGGCCTTCCCAGAGTATGGTTCCGAGCGCATGGGCGCTCCCATCAAGTCGTACACCCGTATCAGTGACACGCCCATCGAGTTCCACTGCCCGATCCTCGAGCCTGATGTAGTCATCGTGGTGAACCCGAACCTCTTGGCGGTGAAGGATCTGGACCTCACCGAGGGCCTCAAGCCTGACGGCATCATCCTCATCAACACGCCCCAGACGCCGGACGAGATCCGCAAGCGCCTCAAGCGCACGACCGGCAAGGTGTGGTGTGTCGACGCGACCAAAATCGCCGTCGAGGAGTTCAAGCGCGACATCCCCAGCACCATGATGCTCTCACTGGTGGCCCGCGCCACGGGCGTCATTCACCTCGATGCCGCCATCGAACTGACGCGTGAAAAGCTCGGCGGCAAGCTGCGGCCCGAGGTCGTCGAGGCGAACGTGCGCACCCTGCAGCGCGCTTATGACGAGTGCGCCGAGGGATAACCCGCGGTCAGCGTTCGGCGATCAGCTTTCAGGCGACGGCACCGACGTATGCGACCGCAACCGAACGCCGATAGCTGACAGCTGACAGCCCATACATCGGAGGACATTTCATGAGCAAGCAATACGAGGCTCCTCGGCTCGATCGCCCCTGGACCGAGGTGAGTCCCGGTGGCGTGGTGCAGGCGCCGGGCAACTCAGTGACCTATATCACCGGCACGTGGCGCACCATGCGGCCCGTCCGCGACATGGAACAGTGCACCCAGTGCCTGATCTGCTGGATCATGTGCCCGGATTCCGCGATTACCGTCGAGGACGGCAAGGTGGCCAGCTTTGACTATGAGCACTGCAAGGGCTGTGGGATCTGCGCCGATCAGTGCCCCGTCAACATCAAGAAGCCGCACGCGGTGACGGGCGAGATGGGCAAGGTCATCCAGATGATGCCGGAGATCGAGTCGGAAGACGAATAGGCACCGGACGCGACCGATCCCTCGGATAGCGCCCATCGAGATGCCGCCCATCTCGACGGGGCACATCCGTCGGACAGCGCGAGTCCGTCAAACCCGCTGGAGGAAATCAGAATGGTTGCGTTGAAGCCAACGCCAAGCAAGTACATGCCTCTCGACGGTGCCAACTCCGTCTCGCAGGCAATGCGCCAGATCGACCCCGACGTTGTGGCGGCCTACCCGATCACGCCGCAGACCGCCGTCGTGCAGAACTTTTCGCAGTACGTTGCGGACGGCATCGTGCACACCGAGTTTGTGCCGGTGGAGAGCGAGCACGCCGCCATGAGCGCCTGTGTGGGCGCCTCAGCCGCCGGCGCCCGCGTCATGACCGCCACCAGCGCGAACGGCCTGGCGCTCATGTGGGAGATGCTCTACATCGCCTCCGGCATGCGCCTGCCCATCGTCCTGACGGTAGTCAACCGCGCGTTGTCCAGCCCCCTGAACATCCACTGCGACCACTCGGACAGCATGGGCGCTCGCGACTCGGGCTGGATTCAGCTCTACGCAGAGACCGGCCAAGAGGCCTATGATAACACCCTGCAGGCCATGCGCATCGCCGAGCATCCCGACCTGCTGACCCCGGTGATGAGCTGCCAAGACGGCTTCATCACCGGCCACGGCGTCGAGCGCGTCGGGTTGCTGCCCGATGAAGTCGTCAAGGAATTCGTCGGGTGCTATAGCCCCAAGGCCTCGTTGCTGGACGTGGACAACCCCACCACCATGGGCGCCTGGGACTTTACCGACTATTACTTTGAGCACAAGCGCCAGCAGAGCGAGGCGATCAACAACGCCATGCCCATCATCGAGGCGGTGAGCGACGAGTATGCCAAGCTGTCTGGGCGGCCGCAGCCGATCCTCGACATGTACGGCATGGACGATGCCGAATACGTCATCGTGGTGCTTAGCTCCACCGCCGGTACCTCGCGCGCCGTGGCCCGCGAACTACGCGCCAAGGGCCAGAAGGTCGGCGTGCTCAAGCCGCGCGTCTTCCGCCCCTTCCCCTCGGCGCAGATCGCCGAGGCACTCAAGGGCCGCAAGGCGGTCGCCGTGCTAGATCGCGCCATCTCTTTCGGCGCTCCGCAAGGCATGGGCCCGCTCTTTACCGAGATCACCTCGGCGCTGTACAACGAGGGCGTCAGCGGGCTCAAGATCGTCAACTATATCTACGGCCTTGGCGGCCGGGATACGCTACCCGCGCACATCGAGTCGGCGTACGCCGATCTGGAGCAGGTCAGCGACGCGGGCGACGGCGGTCGTAAGGTACGCTACCTGGGTCTCCGCGAGGCCTAGGGCGGCTGCTGCGGATCGACCCCATCCGAAGGAGAACACACCACAATGGCTGAGCGAATTCGCGTCAACCTCCGCGATATCATCAACAATGAGGACCGCCTGGCGCCGGGCCATCGCCTCTGCGCGGGCTGCGCCGAACCCACTGTCGTCCGCCAGATCCTGCACGCCATCGACGAGCCGGTGGTTATCGCCACGGCGACTGGCTGCATGGAGGTCTCGACGACGGTCTATCCCTTCACGGCGTGGCGCACCCCCTGGGTCCACAGCGCATTTGAGAATGCCGCCACCACTATCTCGGGCGTCGAGGCCGCCTACAAGGCGCTGCAGCGCGCTGGCAAGATCCCCGAGGACCAGGTCATCAAGTTCCTGGCCATTGGCGGCGACGGCGCCAGCTACGATATCGGCTTCCAGTTCATCTCGGGCGCGCTCGAGCGTGGCCACAAGTTCGTGTACGTCTGCCTGAACAACGAGGCCTACATGAACACGGGCATCCAGCGCTCCGGCGCCACGCCGCGCGGCGCGCACACGACCACCTCTCCCGTCGGCGAGGTGATCCAGGGCAAGACGCAGTGGCGCAAGCCCTTCACCAAGATCATGGCCGCCCACGACATTCCTTACGTGGCGCAGACCTCGCCGCACAACTATCGCGATCTCATGATGAAGGCGAAAAAGGCCTTTGCCGCCGACGGGCCCGCGGTGCTGAACGTCCTGGCCCCCTGCCCTCGCGGCTGGCGTCATGGCAGTGACGAGACCATGTCGGTGGCCAAACTGGCGGCAGATACCTGCTACTGGCCGCTGTACGAGGTCGAGAACGGCGGCGATGGGCAC
>ENA-UOUL01001693-UOUL01001693.1-bioreactor-metagenome-genome-assembly--contig:-NODE-1693-length-29169-cov-5.856662_pt1 | contig 29169 bp, 31 predicted proteins | sample MGYA00249838_ERZ747220 | MGnify/ENA primary metagenome ERZ747220 (study PRJEB28778, sample SAMN05720191) | bioreactor metagenome | isolation source: Anaerobic biogas reactor | place: USA:Washington...
GCGGTCATGTGCGAGAGCGGGGAGCCGCCGCGCGTGAGCGGCATGCAGCCTGGGATCAGTCGCGTTGCTGTGTGGTGCCCACGGTGTCGCCGGAACCCCCGTGCATCGGCGCGATCAGAACACCAACTCCACCACGCCCGCCACGAGGTCCGAGGGCGGGGAGAAGGAGACGCCCTGGCTGTCGCGGCCCAGCGCGAGAGGCTCAGGCGGCTGCCCCGGCCGGTGCAGCACCGCCTGCTTCACATCGGCGATGTCGGCGGTCTTCACCTGCACCGACACGTCAGGGATCGACCGCTCCGACAGCCGACGCATCGCCCCGACCAGGCTCACCAGCAGCGACCCCGTCTCACCCCGATAGACCTGGCCCTCGAAACTCGGCGGGAGCTGAAGCGGCGCGGGATCAAAGACCCAGCGCCGTCGGTAGAGGCGCTCCAGGACCGGCAGATAGGCGTCGTAGAGGTCCCTCGACGGCATGGCGGCCGGGTAACTGGCAAAGCCCGCGCCGAACAGAAGGGCCTTCTGGAACATCAACTCCACATGCTCGTCATCGTAGTGGTACATCAGGAAGAACAGCGGCTTGCGACCGATGCCGTAGTACTGCAGATGGTCGCACAACCACGTCGAGCCCTCCGCCATGACGCCATCGATGTACTTGAGGATGCCGATCCCATGCGGGCCGTTGGCGATGATCCACGCCGTGGAGGCGGCCCTGCAGCAGCTCGGCGTGGAGTGCTGGCATGCACCGCATGCCGCGCGCGTTCCGGCCTGGCTGCGCGAACACGGCCCGCGCTTCCACGCCGCGATGGTCAGCCGACACTACGTAGCCAGCGAACTGTTCCCGTTGCTGCGACGCTGGCAATGGCTGGCGCGCACAAGAGAAGCGCGGCGGTTACTGTTCTGACAAGCACGGCATATCCCCCATGTCGAATGGGGGCGCTGTCGCGGGTAACGCTTTAGATTAAGTTCGGGCACATGCCTTACCGCCGTTAACGCTTGCGGCCCGATACCGGTTTACCGCCCGGCGTAGCGCGCGCCCTGGATGATGCCGGATGGTTCGGTGAGGTACCCGGCGCGGCTCATCCAGGCGGCGAGCGCGAGGACGAGTCCGAGCATGAGGAGGAGCGCGAGGTCCGTGACCGGTGTCGCGGCGGCTCTTCTGGGTGGGCGACGGATCATAGGCCTCCGAGATCCATGACAAGGTCGGACGGCCGGAGCGGCGGCTCCTTCGCAGTGTCCGTGAACCTGCAGTCTAACGCACGATCCGCACCACGCGGTCGGGATGGCGTCTCGGTACGCACACGGACGCGTCCCTGCGGGGGCGCCTCAGTCAGATCGTCGCGTGCGCGCCGGCATCCACGTGCACGACCTCGCCGGTGATGGCGCGGCTGAGGTCGCTGAGCAGGAACACGGTCGCGTCGGCCACTTCGTCGCTGGTGACGTTGCGACGCAGCGGGGTGTGGCTCTCGAGCAGCTCGAGCATGCCGCCGAAGTCCTTGATGGTGCGGGCGGCGACGGTGGCGATGGGGCCGGCGGACACCGCGTTCACGCGGATCCCGGCCGGCCCCAGGTCCGCCGCCAGGTAACGTACGGCGCTCTCCAGCGACGCCTTGGCGGGCCCCATGACGTTGTAGTTGGGCACGACCCGCCAGGAACCGGCGTACGTCATGGTGACGATGGCGCCGCCCGCCGTCATGAGGCGGCGCGCCTCCCGGGCGAGCGCGATCAGTGAGTAGGAACTGATGTCGTTGGCCTGGGCGAAGCCGGACCTGCTGGTCTCCACGAAGCTCCCCTGCAGGTCCTCGGCCGGCGCCCAGGCGATGCTGTGGACGAGGCCGTCGAGCACGGGCATGTACCGGCTCACCTCGTCGACCGCCCGCCGCACCGCCGCGTCGCTGGCGACGTCAAGCTCGATCAGCGGCGCGTCGCCGAGCTCGTCCGCGAGCCGGCTGACGCGGCGCCGCAGGCGCTCCGCCTGATACGTGAGCGCCACGGCGCCGCCGTGGCGCACGATCGCCTCGGCCACCGCCCAGGCGATCGAGCGTGGATTGGCGGCGCCGGTCACGAGGAAGCGTCTGCCGTCGAGCAACCCGTCCATCAGTCCCCCCCACGAGCGGACGGCGCCCCGCCGGACGCAGCTCCGCCGGCGGGACCCGCCTCGTGCGTCGACGCCGGCGACGCTCCCTCTCCCGGCGTCGGGCTGGTCTCGCGCCGGTGCTCGTCCGGCGATCCTGTCGCGGCGCCCCCCGGTTTGACGGCCAGCAGCAGGAACTGCCGCGCCCAGTAGTCGCGGAAGACGTACAGGGACAACACCAACGAGGCGTAGCGGATCGCCCGGAAGCGGGTGAAGTAGGGCTCCACGCGCAGCACGGTGAGGCCTGCGCCCTCGAGCAGCCGGATCATGTCGCGCTTGGCGAACCAGCGCACGTGGGTGCGGTCGAAGATCCCCGAGCGGCGTCGCGGCCACGTCTTGAGCAGGAGCTGCGAGAGCACGTAGACGTTGGACACGTTGGGGAGCGAGAGGACGACGGCTCCCCCGGGACGCAGGACGGCCACCGCGCGGGCGAGGACGCCCTCCGCGTCGATCAGATGCTCGAGCACGTCGCTGGCGAGGACGACGTCGAAGGGCCGGTCCCCCAGCTCGGCGGGGTCAAGCTCGGCGAGGTCGCTCTCCACCACGCGGTCGAGCCGGCGGCGCGCCTCGGTGGCGGCGCCGGCATCGCGCTCCACGCCGACCACCTCGCGCGCGCCGGCCTTCTTGAACAGCTCGCCGTTGTGGCCGCCGCCGCAGCCGAGGTCGAGCACGCGCAGTCCGCGCGGATCGACGAGGCCCAGGAGGGCGGGCTTGGCGTCGCGGAAGTAGCGGCTCGGCACGTCCATCGTCGCATCATACCGCGGCGGGGCTGTGCGCCCCAGGGCCGTCGGCGCGGAGTCAGGGGACAGGGATGTCCACCGCGTCGGGATCGACCCCGGCGTCGAACTCGCGCACCACGGCCGGCGCCCCGTGGTAGGTGTAGGAGCCGGCGAGCTGTCGACCGTAGCGCCGATCGTCCTCGACCGCGGGCTCCGTCGGGGCCGGGGCCGAGAGCGCCCCTTCGGCCGCCGCCAGCGGGTCGAGCATCAGCAGGTGCAGCCTGCCCTCCTGGACGGGGGTCGTCCCTACGTCGAGCTCGACCACCGACGGCGCGTCGCCCTTGAAGACGCGTACCACCAGGAAGCCCTGTGACGCGTCCGTGGCGCGCCGTGCGCGCGCGAGAACGACCACCGCGAACTGGTCGAGTTGCCCCACGAGCCGCTCCGGGGCGATCTCGCGCGCGTTCGTCGCGGCGGCGCCGGATCCCCGATCGTCGGCAGCCTCCGCGCCGTCGGCCGGCTGGGCCATCTCGGCCGCGGATCCGGGGGAGAACGGCGCCTCGCGGTTGACGGCGACGATGCCGATCGCCACGGCGAGCGCCAGCACCGCCGCCACGGGGGCGAGCGCTCGCCACCAGCGGCGCACACGGCGCGGACCCGTCCGGGCCGGTGCCTCGAAGAATCCGTGAAGGCCAGACCAGCGGCCGCCGGAGAGGTCGGTGTACGACTCGTCCGGCGCCGGCACGGCGGACTGCACCAGGGCGCCGACCGCGGCGACGTCGGCGCGCAGCGCCGCGAGCCGCGCGTCGAGCTCAGGATCGGCGGCCGCCGCAGCCGGAAGCCCGGGCTCGTCCTCGAGCCCGAGGACGAACGCCAACAGCCGGTCGTCGTCGTAGACCGGCGGCCCTTCGCCGTCGCTCTGTCTGCGTGTGTCCGTCATCGTCCGTCGCCCACCGCTGTACGCCTCATCGCTCACGCTCGTAGCCGCGCTCCTCGAGGGCAGCACGCAGCTTCTTGACCGCGCCGTGCAGGCGCGACTTCACCGTGCCCACGGGGATGTCCTGGGCCCGGGCGATCTCGTCCAGGGGGAGGTCGGCGAAGAAGCGCAGCGCCACGCACTCGCGCAGGTCGTCGGTCAGCGTCGCCAGCGCCTCGCGCAGCGCCGGGTCGGCGGGCTCCGACGGCCCATCGAGCGCCGTCTCGGTGGAGATCCGCTGCAGCTTGTCCATCAGGCCGTACCGCGTCTTGCGCCGGCGGCCGTGGTCGCGTCCGGTGTTGAGGATGACCCGGTAGAACCACCCCAGGAACACGTCCTCATGGGGGATCTCGGCCCGGTAGACCTTGATGAACACTTCTTGCACGGCGTCGTCGACCTCCTCGCAGAACCCCTGGAGGTAGAGGATGCGCCGCACCTGGGGCGCGTAGAGCCGGAAGAGCTCGGCACGCGCCTCCGGCTGCTTCCTTCGCAAGCGGTCCACCAGACCGTGCGGCAGATCCTCGATCGCCTTCCTCCAGGGTGAGAGACGCCGGCGCCGCCGGGTGGGTTCGCCTGCGCAGTCCGCGGGAAGTATAGCGCGGCCGGAGTCGGCTCAGTGGAAGCCGAGGCGGCGGACCTCCTCGGTGAGCTCCCAACCGCTCGTCTCCTTGACGCGGCGGACGACCTCGGCCGCCAGGGCGGTGATGTCGTCCGCCGTCGCGCCCGGCTCCGCGACGAGGAAGTTGGCGTGCTTCTCGCTGACGTGGGCCCGGCCGACGCGCAGGCCCTTGAGGCCGGCGTCCTCGATCAGGCGGGCCGCCGGCAACTGGCGCGACGGGTTCTTGAAGAAGCTGCCGCAGTTGGCGTATTCGAGCGGGTGCTTGCTGCGCCGGAGCCTGGCGTCGTCGCCGATCCGCTGCAGGAGGTCGTGACGGCGCCCGCGATGGAGCTGGAAGGCGGCGGAGAGGACGACGATGTCCGTCCGGGACTTGAGCAGCGAGCTGCGGTAGCCGAAGTCCAGACGGCCCGGCTCGACCACGTGCTCCTTGCCCTCCTCGAGGATGTGCACGTCGAGCAGGCAGTCGCTCACCGACTCGCCGTAGGCGCCGGCGTTGCCGACGACCGCCCCGCCCACCGAGCCGGGGATGTTGGCCGCGAAGGTGAGGCCGGCGAGCCCCTGCCCCGCCAGGTCCGCGACCAGGGAGGTCAGCTCCACGCCGGCCTCCGCCCGCAGGACGTGGCCGTGCAGCGTGGTCGCCTCGTTCCGCGCCAGCACGGTCAGGCCGGCGACGCCGGCATCGGCCACCAGCACGTTGGTGCACCGCCCCAGCACGGTGACCGGCAGGCCCAGCTCCCTCGCCGTGAGCACGGCGTGGATGAGCACGCCGGTGGTCCCGGCGCGGACGAGGAGCTCCGCCGGGCCGCCAACGCCGTACGCCGTCACTGCGGCGAGGGGCACGCCCTGTTCGAGACCGGGCAGCTCGCGCCGGAGGACCTCGAGCACACGCGGATCGCGGCGCGGACCGTCCGCCTCCTGTGGCGCGGCGGGATACATGTCGGGCGGCGTCGTCACAGCGTCATCGTAGCAGGCCCGGCCGGGCGGTGGGCCGCCCGTCGCGCCACGCCTCCGGCGTCGGCCGACCGGCCGGCGGCGTCCGGGCGCCTGACGGTGACGGACACGCGGCGCCGTCCATGGTGGACCCGGTGGACCCGGTTGACAAGCTCCGCATCCGGCCGTAACGTCCCTCTCCCTACCGACAAGTAGGGATCCGACGGCCGACGCGGGAGTCACGTGGCGCATCTCTCCACCAAGAGCGAGTACGCGATCCGGGCGCTCGTCGGGCTCGCGCTCGCGGACGGCGCCGGACCGGTCCCGGCGCGCGACATCGTCGCCTTCACCGGAGTGCCGCCCAAGTACCTCGAGCAGGTCATGGCGGCCCTGCGGAAGGGCGGCCTCGTCCAGAGCCGGCGTGGCAAGGGCGGCGGGTATCTGCTGGCCGTCGATCCTGCGAGCGTGAGCTTCGCGGACGTGATCGACCTCATCGACGGCCGGGGAGCAGGATCGGCCGCGCTCGCCGGACCGCCGGCCGCCGCCGGCGGACGGGTGCAGGAGGGCGGCCAGGCCGAGGCCCTGGTCGCCCCGGTCTGGCGCGAGGTGCGCGAGTGCGCCCGCGCCATCCTCGGCTCGGCCACGATCGCCGCCGCCGCCGCGCGCGCCACACGGGCGCCCATGTACCACATCTGACAGGAGCGGAGCAGCCATGACGGACACCGAGACGCGGTCGCAAGGTTTCGAGACCCTCGCCCTGCACGGCGGGCAGGAGCCGGACCCGGCGACCAACGCCCGCGCCGTGCCCATCTACCAGACGACGTCGTACGTGTTCGACGACGCCGACCATGCGGCCGACCTCTTCAGCCTGAAGGAGCCGGGGAACATCTACACGCGCATCATGAACCCGACCACCGACGTCCTTGAGAAGCGTGTCGCCGCGCTCGAGGGCGGGGTCGGCGCGCTGGCCCTGGCCTCGGGATCCTCGGCGGTCACGTTCGCGATCCTCAACATCGCCGGCGCCGGCGACCACGTCGTCAGCGCCAACAGCCTGTACGGCGGCACGTACAACCTGTTCGTGCACACGTTGCCGCGGCTCGGGGTGGAGGTGGAACTCGTCGACCCGGTCGACCCCGAGAACTTCCGTCGCGCCGTGAGGCCGTCCACCAAGCTGCTGTACGCCGAGACGGTCGGGAACCCCAAGCTCGACACCCTCGACATCCGTGCCGTGGCCGACGTCGCCCATGAGGCCGGTGTCCCGCTGGTCGTGGACAACACGATGGCGACGCCGTACCTCATCCGGCCGCTCGACCACGGCGCCGACGTCGTGGTGCACTCGGCCACCAAGTTCATCGGCGGCCACGGCACCTCCATCGGCGGCGTCGTGGTCGACGCCGGCCGGTTCGACTGGTCGCAGAACGACAGGTTCCCGGGACTGGTGGAGCCGGACGCCAGCTATCACGGGCTGCGCTTCCACGAGGCGCTCGGGCCGCTCGCCTACATCACCAGGCTGCGGGTGGACCTGTTGCGCGACGTCGGCGCCACGCTCTCGCCGTTCAACGCGTTCCTCTTCCTCCAGGGGCTGGAGACGCTGCCCCTGCGCATGGAGCGCCACAGCGCCAACGCGCTGGCGGTCGCGCAGTTCCTGGAGGCGCATCCCAAGGTGACCTGGGTGCTGTACCCGGGGCTCGAGTGCCACGCCACGCACGGGACCGCCTGCAGGTATCACCATCGCGGGCTGTTCGGCGCGATCGTCGGGTTCGGCATCGCCGGCGGCCGGGAGGCAGGCCGGCGTTTCGTGGAGAGCACCCGGCTCTTCTCGCACCTCGCCAACATCGGCGACGCCAAGTCGCTCGCCATCCACCCGGCGACGACGACGCACTCGCAGCTCACCGCCGAGGAGCAGCGGGCGACCGGCGTCACGGACGACTTCGTGCGCCTGAGCGTCGGGCTCGAGACCATCGACGACATCGTCGCCGATCTCGAGCAGGCGCTCGCCAGAGCGTGAGACGAGGACGCTCAGCGGCGCCGCCGGACGCGTCGGGTAGAATCGCCGACGTCATGAGCGGGAAGAGGCCCACAACGCGCAAGGAGATCGGCGACGTCGCCATGGGGTTCGACGACGACGCCGGCAGCGCCGGCATCGTCCGCACCAGGCATGTGACGTTCGATCGCCCGGGTCAGGAACTGCCGCTGGAGGGCGGCGGCGTCCTGGCTCCGTTCACGCTCGCCTACGAGACCTACGGGTCGCTCAACGAACGCCGCGACAACGCCATCCTCGTCACGCACGCCCTCTCCGGCAACGCGCACGTCGCCGGGCGACACGACGTCGCCGACAAGCGTCCGGGCTGGTGGGACATGCTGATCGGTCCGGGCAAGGGGCTCGACACCGACAGGTACTTCGTGATCTGCGCGAACGTGATCGGCGGCTGCGGCGGGAGCACGGGCCCTTCCTCCGTGGATCCGGCGACGGGCAGGCCCTTCGGCACCGACTTCCCGATGATCACCATCAAGGATATGGTGAACGCACAGGTGCGGCTGCTGGACCACCTCGGAGTCGACAAGCTGCTCGCCGCCGTGGGTGGGTCGATGGGCGGCATGCAGGTGCTCGAGCTCGCCGTGTCCCACCCGGACAGGACGCACCTCTGCGTCCCGATGGCGACCGCGGCGCGCCAGCCCACCATGGCGATCGCCTTCAACGAGGTCGGCCGCCAGGCGATCATGGCCGACCCCGACTGGCAGGGCGGCCACTACTACGGCGGCAGGTCGCCGGCCAAGGGCCTCAGCGTGGCGCGTATGGTCGGTCACATCACGTATCTGAGCGACGAGGCCATGGAGGAGAAGTTCGGCCGTCGCCTGCAGGACATCCACGACTATACGTTCACCTTCTCGGCCGACTTCGAGGTGGAGAGCTACCTGCGTTATCAGGGCCTGAGCTTCACCAACCGGTTCGACGCCAACACCTACCTCTACATCACGCGCGCCCTGGACTACTTCGACCTCACCCGCCGGCACGGCACGCTCGTGAAGGCGTTCGAGGCCGTCAAGGCACGGTTCCTGGTCATGGGCTTCAGCAGCGACTGGCTGCATCCACCCTATCAGCTCAAGGAGATCGTCAGCGCGCTGCGCGCCACGCAGAGGCACGTCAGCTACTACGAGGTCGAGAGCCACTTCGGCCATGACGCATTCCTGCTCGAGCGCGAGAAGATGGAGGGCATCATCGCGGCCTTCCTCTCGAGCGGCTCGAAGTCGTACCACAGATGAGGGGGCCGCGTGACGCGACGCATCGACCATGAGCTCATCGAGGGTCTCGTGCCCGAGGGCGCGACGGTGCTCGACCTCGCCTGCGGGGAGGGCGATCTGCTCGACAAGCTCATCACGCGCAAGCACGTGCACGGCAGCGGGGTCGAGATCGACCAGTCCGCGGTGGAGAAGTGCGTGGCCCGCGGCCTCTCCGTGTTCCACGGCGACCTCGACGCCGGGCTCGCCGATTTCTCCGACCAGTCTCACGACATCGTCATCCTGAGTCTCAGTCTCCAGCAACTGCGCCGGCCACGGATGATCGTGCGCGAGATGGTACGGGTCGGTCGTCTCGCCATCGTCAGCTTCCCCAACTTCGCCCACTGGATCCCGCGCGCCTACCTCGCGTTGCGGGGCCGCATGCCGATGTCCCGTGACCTGCCGTACCAGTGGTGGGACACGCCCAACATCCATCTGTGCACGATCACGGACTTCCGCAGCCTCTGTCGCGCGGAGGGGCTCTGCATCGAGCACACTTTCTACCTGGCGTCGCTCGACAAGGACCCGCCGGCGCGCCTCGCCGTGCCCAACCTCACGGCGCGCATCGCCGTCTTCGCGGTCTCGCGCTGCTGATGTCACGCGGCGCGCCCCGGCCGCCGTGTCGAGCCGCGCCGCTTCGCCCACGAGAGACGGTTTTTCCGTCGCTCCAAACGCGGGTACACTGTCCCCACGCCGTGCGCCTCAGGAGGCCGGCGCGGGGGACGGACGCTGTGCGTCCGCTCAAGCCGCCGAGCGCCTTCGTGATGCGCATCGAGATCAAAGGAGAAGCAACGTGCCTCAAGGGAAAGTCAAGTGGTTCTCGACCGAGAAGGCCTACGGTTTCATCGAACAGGAGAACGGCAACGACATCTTCGTCCATGTCACCGGTTTGGCCGCCGGCGTGGCCGCGATCGACAAGGACCAGATGGTCGAGTACGAGGTCGAACAGGGGCGCAAGGGTCCGCAGGCTGCGAACGTCCGTCCCGTGACTGCGGCGCCGAAGCCGGCCGACGAGCCGCAGTCTGAGTCCGCGGTCGAGGGCGAGCACGAGGCCGAGATCGAGTAGGCCGCCCGTGCTCGCACCCGGTCGGCCGCCTGAGGTGCGTCCACGGGCCGGCCGGCTCCATCGTCGTTCCATCGTCGGCAGGGCGGGTCTGCGCAGACACCCAGGAGGCAAGCCATGCTCGAGAACGTTCACTGGCTGGGTCACGATTCGTTCCGCTTCGACGGGAGCGTGACCGTCTACGTCGACCCGTGGAAGCTGCCGACGGGACAGCCTCCGGCCGACGTGATCCTCGTCACCCACGACCACTTCGACCACCTGAGCCTGCCGGACATCAAGGCCGTCGCGGGGCCGGGCACCGTCGTGGTCGGCCCGGCGTCGGTGACCAGCCAGGTCGAGGGTATGTCCACGGTCACCGTGGCTCCGGGCGAGAGTACCGAGGCTGCGGGAGTGGCGGTCGAGGCCGTGCCCGCCTACAACCTCGACAAGTTCCGCGAGCCGGGCGTCCCGTTCCATCCGCGGGAGGCCGGCTACGTGGGCTACGTCTTCACGCTCGACGGGGTGCGCTACTACCACGCCGGCGACACCGACGCGGTGCCGGAGATGCGTGAGGTGCGGTGCGACGTAGCCCTTCTGCCCGTCAGCGGCACCTACGTCATGACGCACGACGAGGCCTGCGGCGCCTGCGACATGGTCACCGCCGCGGTCGCCGTGCCGATGCACTACGGCGACATCGTGGGCGACACCGGCGACGCCGAGGCGTTCCGCGCCGGGTGCAGCCTCCCGGTGACGCTGCTGCCCCTCGAGGGCGGCTGAGCGGCACTGCCGCAGGGCGCCGCCCGACCGGTCTGGCCACGGAGCGGTCCGTTTCGCGGCGCGCCGGGCTCGGGTAAGCACACGGGCAGACAAGGCCGGCCCCACCGGGGTCGCGCCGCCGACCGTGGAGGAGGGGCGGATGCTCAAGGAGGGCGACAAGGCGCCGGCGGTCACCGGCGTCTCCTACGACGGGACCAGCTTCGATCTCGGCGCGCCGGGCAGGCGCACGGTCCTCTTCTTCTACCCGAAGGCCAACACCGGCGGCTGAACGACCGAAGCCGTTGAGTTCAACGGTCTGCTGGACGAGTTCGCGGCCCTGGACGCCCAGGTGATCGGCGCGAGCGTGGACAAGCCTGAGGCCAACGCCCGCTGGGCGGAGAAGCACGGACTCAGGATGCCGCTGGTCAGCGACCACGGCGAGCACGTCGTGGCGAGCGCGTTCGGCGTGGCGCGGCCCAGGGTCGGCGTCGCCAAGCGCACCACGTGGATCATCGACCCGGACGGGACGCTGCGTCGGGTCTACCCCGCCGTGAAGCCCAAGGGGCACGCGGCGACGGTGCTGGCCGACTGTCGGGAGATCTGGGGCTGAGGATGCGACGGGGAGCGGGAGGCGCGCCTCCCGCTCCCCGCCTCACTCCTTCTCGGCCGCGTCGCGCGGGCCGAGATAGGCCGGCGCGTCGATCATGAAGATGCGCCCGGACCAGTGCTCGCCCGCCGGGGCCGCGGCCTCGGCGTCGTCGATGGCGGCGATGCGGGCGGTCATGTCGTCACAGTAGTGGACGATCACGGCCTCGCGTGTCTGTGGGACCACCGGGCTGCCCTTCTCGCGCATGCCGTGGTGGGAGACGATGATGTGGCGCAGCCGCAGTGCGGCCTCCGGGGGGAAGTCCGGGTCTTCCGCGATGAGGCCGCGGACCATGTCGTGACCCATGACGATCTCGCCGTGGAGGCGACCGGCGTCGGTCATCTGGGGGGTGAAGCCGTCGCTCGTGTAGGCGAGCGTCTTGCCGATGTCGTGCAGCAGCCCGCCGGCCACGCCGAGGTCGCGGTCCACGGACGGGAACCGCGCCGCGATGCCGGCGGCCGCCTCCGCGACGACGACGGAGTGCTCGAGCAGGCCGTGCCGGTAGGCGTGGTGGTTGCGCACCGCCGCCGGCGCGATGACGAAGGTGGCTCCCGGCTCGCGTGAGCCGTCGCAGGCCCGCTCCAGCAAAGCGCGGAGGTGCGGCTCGGTGACCGAGTCGATGAGGGCGTGCAGGCGTTCGGCGAGCTCGGCGGCGCCGATGGGCGAGACGGGCACAAGGTCGGAGGCCGCGTACTCGTGCGGCTCCGCCGGGCGCAGGCGGCGGACCTGCACCTGGGGGCCGTAGTTGGGGTGCACGCTGTAGGTGCCGCCGACGATGACGACGTCGCCGGCGCTGATGCCGAGCGCCTCGTCGGACGGGTCGAAATGGATGGCCGCGACCTCGCCGGTGGCGTCGCGCAGCTTGAGCCGCAGGTACGCCTTGCCGTTGCGGTCGGTGGCGTTGGTCTTCTCTGAGCAGCAGTAGGCCCCTTCGACAGGCTGGCCGCTCTTGAGGTCGGCGACGGGGGTGCGCTGGGCGACCGCGCCGGGGATACTTGTCTGGTGGTCCATGAGGTCTCCTTGGTCCGCCACAGGGTACCAGACGTCCCGGACGCGACGCCTGGACGCGGTGCGGCGGATCGAGGACGCGATGTGTTTACGGCACCCTTCAGTGACGTCAGGGGAGCGGAGGAGCCGCTTCCGGCGCTGTGAGAGTCCGTATCCTGAGGAGAGGATGACGATGCAACTGGGCGGGATGGCCCTGAGAGACGGGGTGCTGCTCCAGAGCGACGGCCATTGGGCGGCCGCCGTGCGGGAGGAGGACGGCGGCATCCGCGTCGTCTCCGGCGCCAAACCCCGGCTGCCGGGGCGGGAGGCGCTGCGTCACGTGCCCGTGGTGCGCGGGGTAGTGCGGCTCGGAGAGGCGCTCGCGGTGCTGCCCTCCGTGCGTCGTGCGACCGGTGCGCCCGTGCTGCCGCAGGAGGACCCGCGGCTGCTGGCGGCGACGGCGGCGAGCGCCGCGGCGACGGTCGCGCTGCGTGCGGTCGGCAGGGGGTCGCCGGTGCTCCGCGAGCTGGCGGCCGCCGGCGTGAGTCTGGCGCCGGTGCTGCTGGCTCTGCGCGACTCACGGCTCTCGCGGTACCACGGCGCCGAGCACAAGAGCGTGGCCGCCTACGAGGGCGCCGCGGATCCGGCGACGGCGGGCCGGGAGCACCCGCGCTGCGGCACCAACCTCGTCGCGCCCATGATGGTCACGAGTCTGGCCACCAACCTGCTGCTGCGCGCGGCCGGCAAGGAACGGCAACCGTTGGCGACGTTCGTCGCGGGTCTGGTGAGCATCGGCACGGCGATGGAGCTGTTCTCGTGGATGGCGCGCCACCAGGACCACCCCCTGGCGCGGACCTTGCGCAGGCCGGGTCTCGAGATGCAGCGGCTGTTCACTACCAGCGAGCCCAGCGAAGACCAGCTCGACGTCGCCGACACGGCGCTCCGGGAGCTGCTGCGGCTCGAGGGTGAGGCGCCGACCGGTTGACGCGCGGCGCGTGCCGGGTCGGCGTGCGCGGACACGCCCTCCGCCTCGCGGTCGACCTCAGTCGGCGGGCTCCCTCTCGGCCAGACGCTTGCGGCGCCGCTCGGCCGCCTTCTCGTACCACGCCTTCTGCTCGTCGGTCACCGGCGTGAGTCGGGGCACCGGGATGGGCCTGCCTGTGCCGCTCAGGGCCACGAAGACGAGATATGCCGAGTTGGTGTGGGTGACCATCCCGGTGGTGAGATCCTCGGCCTCCACGCGCACACCCACCTCGACCGAGGTGCGCCCCGCGTAGTTGACGTTGGCGAGCAGGCGCACCAGGTTGCCGATCTGCACCGGGTGATGGAAGTCGATGCGGTCGATGGCGGCCGTGACGACGTTGGTGCGACAGAAGCGGAACGCGCAGGCGCCGGCGGCCTCGTCGATGAGCTTCATGATCACGCCGCCGTGGATGTTGCCGAGGTAGTTGGCGTCGGCGGGCTGCATGAGATGGGTGAGGACCAGGCTGGTCTCGCTGCCGCGCGGCAGGGGGTCGTTCACGGGATCACCATGGAGACGGGGGTCAGATGTCGAACGAGCCGGGCGGCCGCCGCCGCCGGTCGCGGGTCTCGCGGGCGCCGCCGCCAGAGCGGTCGGTGCGGCGCTCGCCCCGTCGCCGGTCCATGATGACGGTGACGTTCGGGTTGTCCCGGTAGTGCTCGACGAGCCGTCTGTAGGTGTCTTCACCGAGCTCCGGCGGTACGACGCAGTAGATCACGGCGGTCTCCCTGTGGTCTGGGGCAAAGGTAGCATACGGCCGCCACCCGGGGCCAGAGGGCGGCGGGCATCTCCCGGGGACGTCGGAGGAGCGGTTTGTCGCATCGAGGGGCGGACGGGAAAGAACGCAGGGCCGGGCGGGTGGGGAACCGCGTCCGGCCCTCATGAAGGGGGAACCGATGCCTGTATCGGCAGACGCGCGTGGGACTTGAGCGATCGTCGTCGACGGTCCGCGCGCCTGCTAGTCTACGACGGTCGGCGAGGGAGAGAGGGGAGGACGGATGACCGAGACGCGGCTCACCCCTGCGGTCGCGGGGCGCGAGGTCGCGGACCTGCTCCACGCCGTCGTCGCGGACGTCGGCCGTGCGCTGAGCCTCTGGTCGGTCGATCTCTGGACCTTCAGCAGCGACACCGACACGCTGGAGTGCCGCGCCTACTGGTGCAGCGACGCGGCGGCCGCACGGCGGAGCGACTGCACCGGTGCCGTCGTGACGCTCGACCAGAGTCACGACCTGCGCCGTCTGGTGCTCGTCGCGGAGGTCGTGGAGCGCCACGCCGGCGACGACCTCACGCCGGCTGACGCCGCCGCTCTCACCCAGGCGGGCTACACGCTCCGCATCGACATCCCTCTGTCGGCCGGCGCCGAGGTGCTGGGCGTCCTCAGCATCGCCGACACGACCGAGGGGCGTCGACTCACGGCCGAGGAGCACGCCCGCCTCGACACGCTCGCGCGGCTCGCCGCCGCGGTGCTGCGAGCCGTCCGTCTCGCCGAGGCGCACGCCCGACGGTGCGACACCCTGACGGGCATGCTGGCCGCGGGCAGCGGCATCGCCGCCTCGCTGTCGACGGACGAGATCGTGGAGGCGGTCCGGTCCGAGGCGTCGCGGCTGCTGCCCGGCGTCGCGTGCCGGGCCGACGTGGTGGTCCGTCAGGACGACGGCACGTTCGCGCCCGCGGCCTCCGTTCGCGAGCCGGGCGCAAAGGAGTCACGCGCCGACGCCCTGGCGCGGCAGGCGGCCGATCTCGGGCGGCCGGAGCAGGCGCGCAGCGCGGACGGTCAGGCGCGGCTCCTGGTGCCGTTCCGGCGGGACGAGCCCGCCGACGGCTACCTCGAACTGACCGCGCCGCTGAACCGGTCGTTCCGGCGGCAGGAGGTCGAGCTTGCCGCCCTGCTCGCCGGGCAGGCCGGCATGGCGCTGGAGCGGGCCCGCGCGTTCCGCGCCCTGCAGGGCCGGACCGCCACGGACGTCGTCACGGGTCTGTACGGACGCTGGTACTTCTACGAGCGGCTGTACGCGGAGGTCGCTCGCGCCCGACGATACCGTCAGCCGCTCTCGCTCGTGATGGCCGAGCTCGACGGCGACGACCTCTCGCGGGCCCGAGGGCGTCCGTTCCGCGACGCCGTGCTGGCCGCCACCGCCCGGCTGCTGCTCGCGAGCCTGCGCGACAAAGTCGACGTCGCCTGTCGTCTCGGGGTGGGCAGGTTCGCGCTGCTGCTCCCGAGCACGCCGCCCGGACCCGAGGCCGCGGGGCTCGTCGCCGACCGGGTGCGGCGGCGGGTCGGGGGCACCCTCCTGGCGGACGACGAACTCGGCGAGCTCGGCAGGTTCACCATGAGCCTCGGCGTGGCGGGGTTCCCCCAGGACGCGGAGGACGGGGACGAGCTGGCGGCGGTGGCGGGCGACCGTCTCGCGCGGGCGGCGGCGATCGGCGGCGACCGTGTGGAACCGCCCCTGCCCGAGCCCGAGGAGGAGCCGGAGGGCGGGACGCCGGAGGGCGACTCCGACTGACGGCAGGTCGAAGTCCGCGATCGAACCGCCGTCACCGTGCGGCGGCGGACGTCAGCTGGACGTGAGGGCGCCGAGGCTGTCCAGCAGGGACGGGTCGGAGCCGAGGATCTGGACGGCGGCGCCCTCCACGCGCGCCCCGGCGGCGGCGACGAAGTACTCCGCCGCCAGCAGCCGGCGCGCATCGTCCTGGGCGCCGCGCAGCAGCAGGTACGCGCAACACACGTCGATGGCCATGTCCGTGAGCCGACGCGCGTGGAAATCGCGGAAGCGCACGTCCTGCACTCCTCGCACCCGGTCGATGCACTCCGTCAGCCGGGCGCGAGCAGCACGCACTCTGCCGAGCAGTTCCGGCGTGCCGCCCAGGTCCTCGGTGTCGTACTCGTCCAGCCGAGCAGCGAGCGTCCCGCCGAGGATCCCCCCGATGGCGGCCACCACCTGGAGTTGGGTCGTGCCCTCGTAGATGTTGGTGATGCGCGCGTCGCGGGCGTGGCGCTCCACGGCGAAGTCGCGCATGTAGCCGGACCCGCCGTGCACCTGCAGCGAGTCGTAGGCGACCTTGTTGGCCATCTCCGTGCAGCAGGCCTTGGCGAGCGGCGTGAACAGCGCCGCGAGGCGTGTGGACGTCTTGAGCTCGGCGCGCAGCGTCTTGAGGTCGGTGTCGGGGCCTTCGGGGGCCGCGCCCGATCCTGTGGGCGCAGCCTCGTCGGCCTTCTGCGCCGCCTGGATCTGCGCGACGCGATGCTCGAGGGCCTCCTTGGTGTCCACGATCAGCGCTGTCTCGTAGAGCAGCGCCCTCGCCGCCTCGAGGCTCACCTTCATGTCGGCCAGCATGGCTTTGACGGCGGTGAGCTCCGCGATGGGCGCTCCGAACTGGACCCGCTCGCCCGCGTACTTGGCGGCGGCGCGGCAGGCGGCCTCGGCGATGCCCTGCGCCTGTGCGGCGATCGCCAGCCGCGCCCCGTTCATGAGGCTCATCACGTAGGTGGTGAGCCCGCGGCGGCGCTCGCCGACGAGCAGCGCCGGCGCGTCGTCGAACTGCAGCTCGCAGGTGGGGGAGCCGTGGATGCCGAGCTTGTCCTCGAGGCGGCGGATGCGCATGTGCTCGTCGCGCTCATAGAGGAACATGCTGAGGCCGCGGGCGTCGGTGGTCCCTTCTTCCGAGCGCGCCAGTACGAGGCTGATCTGGCCGCAGCCGTTGGTGATGAAGCGTTTCACCCCGTTGAGGCGCCAGGTGCCGTCCGGCTGCTCGGTCGCCTTGAGCTGCACGTTCTGCAGGTCGCTGCCGGCCTCCGGCTCGGTGAGCGCCATGCTCCCGGTGACCTCGCCGGCGGCGAAGCGCGGCAGGTACGCCGCCTTCATCTCCTCGTCGGCGAACTTGTTGATCGTCTCGCTGATGTCCTGGAGTCCGAAGATGTTCATCAGGGCGGGGTCGGCGCGGCTGACCATCTCGATGACCATCACGCTGACGGAGACGGGGAGGTTGAGCCCGCCGTACCTGCGCGGCAGGGTCATGCCCATGAGGTCGGCCTGCCGCAGGCGCTCGAGGCCCTCGGCGATGCCGCGCGCGTAGCAGACCTCCCCCGCGACCAGCTCGCTGCCGGCGCGGTCCACGTCCTCGGCGCGCGGCTCGATGTACTCGCCGGCGATCTCGCCGGCGATTTCCAGGACGCGCTCGTACGAGTCCAGCGCATCCTCGAAGTCCCTGGGCGCGTAGGTGAACTCGCGGGCCTGGGTGTAGTCGTCCTCGCGCAGGCGCACGACGCGCGCGAGCGCCAGGTCGCGCAGGGTCCGCCGGAGGTCGGCGTTGTCGGTGAAAAAATTGCTCACGACGCACCTCCGTCGGGGGCTGCGACGGGCGCCGTCCCGTCGGGCGCGGCGGTCCCGGCGCCCTTGGTCCTGTACGCCCGGATCAGCAGCGGGATGACCTTGTGGAGGTCGCCGACGATCCCGTAGTGTGCGACGCCGAAGATCGGCGCCAGCGGGTCGCTGTTGATCGCCAGGATGCGGGCGCTCTGGTCCATGCCGGCGCGGTGCTGCACGCTGCCGCTGATGCCGCAGGCGATGTAGAGCTTGGGGCGGACCGTGGTGCCGGTCTGGCCGATCTGATGCTCGTGGTCGATCCAGCCCGCGTCCACGGCGGCGCGGCTGGCGCCGACCACGCCGCCGAGCGTGCGGGCCAGCTCCTCGACTAGCACGAAGCCCTCGCGCGAGCCGACCCCGACGCCTCCGGCGACGACGATGCGCGCGCCCTTGAGGTCGACGCGCTTCTCCTCCCGCACGCGGTCGACCAGTCTGACGACGAAGTCGGCGTCGCTGAGCACGACGCCGTCGGCCGAGTGGACCGGTGACGAGGAGCGCTCGACCGGTACGGTGACGATCGTGCCGGTGCGGCCTTCGTCGGCGTCCGGCATGACCATCACACCCTCGCGCACCGTGGCCATCTGGGGCCGGTGCAGCGGGCTGATGATGGTGGCGATGATGTTGCCGCCGAACGCCGGCCGGATCTGATAGAGGAGGTCCCTGTGCTCCTCGCCCTTCATCGAGTGGTCGCCGATGCGCAGGTCGGTGCAGTCGGCGGTGAGACCGGTGCGGAGGGCGCTGGCCACGCGCGGCGCGAGGTCACGCCCGGTGGTGGTGGCACCGTAGAGGACGATCTGGGGCCGGTGTTCGCGGATGAGGGCGGTGACGACCTGCGTGTACGGCTGCGTCAGGTAATGGGTGAGGTCGTCGTGGCCGGCCAGGTAGACGATGTCGGCGTCGCGAGCGACGAGGGCGGGTGCGAGGGCCGTGACGGCCTGATCCGCCCCGATCAGCACGGCGCCGACCCGCACTCCGAGCCGGTCGGCGAGCTCGCGCGCGCGGCCGAGCAGCTCCAGGCTGACCTCGGCCGCCGCGCCGTCGTGCTGCTCCACGACGACCCAGACGTCGTTGCGCGTGGCGCCGTTCACGGGGGCGCCTCCCGCCGTCTCATCCAAGGATGTGCTCCTCGATGAGCTCGTGGACGAGTGCGCCGACGCCCGCCTCGGTGGGCGCGACCATGCGCGCCTCGCTCTGTGCGAGCACCACGCTCTCGATCTGTTTGACGCGGGTCGGCGAACCGCGCAGGCCGAGCGCCTCGCGGTCGGCGCCCAGCGCCTCGTGGTCCCACTGCACGACGCGGGCGCGGCAGACGGGCCTGCCGTCGCGGCCGATCATGCACACCTCGGCCTCGTCGTGCTCCGGGTCGAGGTAGCTGTCGTCGTACTCGGGCATGGCCTCCGCGGCGATGCCCTTGTACGTCATGACCAGCTTCACGCTCGGAGGCCGCGGGTCGTTGGCCTCGGCGGTCACGGTGAGCAGGCAGGGCAGCGGGCTGGTGAGCGTCTCGAACCCGCCCTCGATGCTGCGCGTGGCGGTGACGGAGCCGGCTTCGCCGTCCGGCCGGGCCTCGCTCCCCTCCGGCGCCACCAGCGCGTCGATCCGGCTCACGCAGGTGATCTGCGGGTAGCCGAGCTTCTCGGCCGTCTGCGGTCCGACCTGCGCCGTGTCGCCGTCGATGGCCTGGCGGCCGCAGAGCACGAGGTCGGCGCCGCCCAGCTTGCGCACGGCGAGCGAGAGCGCGTAGCTGGTGGCCAGCGTGTCGGCGCCGGCGAACGCCTTGTCGGTGAGCAGGACGACCTCGTCGGCGCCGCGATAGAGCGACTCGCGCAGCACCTGGACGGCGGCCGGCGGCCCCATCGTGATCACGGTGACACGGGCGCCGTGGCGCTCCCTGAGCTTGAGCGCCTCCTCCAGCGCGTTCAGGTCCTCGGGGTTGAACACGGCCGGCAGCGCCGCCCGGTTGATGGTGCCGTCCTCCTTCATGGCCTCGCCGGTCACGTTGGCCGTGTCCGGGACCTGCTTGACGAGGACGACGATGCGCAGTTGCGGCATGTCAGGCGTCCAGGGTCGATGGGTTCGGAGCGTGCTGCACCGCGTACACGGAGCCGGAAGGTTACCAGATGGCCCCCGCGGGCGCACGTTCCCGTGCCCGCGACGACCGCGCAGGTCGGCCGGACGGAGAGGTGCGCGCAGGACTGGATCGCGAATGCAGCTTCACGCGATCGAGGGCAGGGCGAGGCGCGCTGACGCCTGCACCCCGCCCGTTCCCCTCCTCTGACAAACCTCTGACGTGGATCTGATGAAGCCGCGACAGGGCCGGGCGAAGCTGCGCCTGCTGGTAGCATCTGTCCACCGCAGGAGGAGGGGCCACATGACCACCGTGCTCGTCGTCGAGGACGAACACAACATCGCCACCGTCGTCCGCATCGCGCTGGAGCGGGACGGGCATCGCGTCGTCGCGGTGCGCACCGGCGAGGAGGCACTCGCCGAGCTGCCGCGCCATCCCATCGGGCTCGTCGTGCTGGACATCGGGTTGCCCGGCATGGACGGGCTCGAGGTCTGCCGGAGGATCCGGGCCGGCTCGAGCCTGCCGATCATCATGCTCACGGCGCGTGACGAGGAGGCCGACCGCGTCGTCGGCCTCGAGCTCGGCGCCGACGACTACGTGTCCAAGCCGTTCAGCCCGCGGGAGCTGGCGGCGCGCGTCAAGGCGGTGCTGCGTCGCAGCGCCGTCGCCCCGCGCGCCGACACCGTCGCCGTGGGCGAGGTCACGCTCAGCCGGTCGCGCCATGAGGTGCGCGTCGGCGACCGGCCGGTCCAGCTCAGCTCCAACGAGTTCAACCTGCTGGCCTTTCTCATGGAGAACGCGGGCTTCGTCTTCTCGCGCGACGCCCTCCTGGAGCACGTCTGGGGCCTCGAGTTCCCCGGCGGCACGCGCACCGTCGACCAGCACGTCGCCCAGGTCAGGTCGAAGCTCGGCCTCCCGGGGTTCATCGAGACGGTCCGCGGCGCCGGGTACAAGGCGGTGTCACGATGACTCCGATCGTGGTGTGGCTCCTCGTCGCGGCTCTGCTCGGCGTCGCCGTCTTCGCCTTCGTCCGCGGCGTCCGCTTCGTGCTCGCCGCCGTCCTCGCGGCCATCCTCATCTGGGCCGTGACCTTCACCTCCGCCCTGGGCATCATCCTCGGTGTCGTCCTCGTGGGCGGCGCGATCCTCGCGTGGAGCCTGCTCGGCGGGCTGCCGGGCACCGCGGCCGCGCGTGCGTCGCGTGCCGCACACCGGTCTTCCGGCACGCCTCTGCGCACCACGCTCTTCCGGACGGTCATCGTGGCGTTGCTGGCGCTCTCGCTGGCGGTGGGCGCGGTGCTCACGTGGAACGAGCGCAACCAGCAGAAGGAGTCGCTCTCCAGCTCCCAGCAAGGACTCGCCTTGCTGGACCTCGCCTACACGAGCCAGCCGGTTCGGGACCCGGGCTCCGGCCCCGTGTCAGACGACGTCCCCTTCGGGTCCGGCTCCGGTCTGTGGATCGACCAGGCGGGCTATCGCCAGATCAGGGACGTGGTCGCGAAGAGCAACTCAGGCACGCAGACGTTCTTGCTCGACGGTCGCGGACAACAACCGGCCAGGCTGGTCCTGCCGCCGTCCGCCTACGCAGAGTGGAAAGACCCCAAGTCCGGCAGCGATATCGCCATCCCCGACCAGTCGTTCCCCGACCAGGTCCTGGGGTTCCCCATCACGGAGGATGACGGCCGGGTCCAGGAGGCTCGACGGGACTGGCTCTCCTACCTGAAGGAACACGGCTGGCGCGTGGGTTGGTCCGACACGTGGGACGGACGAGTGCAGTACGCGATGTGGCGCACCGGGGCCAACACGGCTGCCTACGTCCAGTATCGTCCGGGCTCCGGACAGTCCACGCCTTGGTACCTGCGCCCCATCGGGTGGGGGCTCCAGGCGATGATCCTGTACGCCCTGCTCACGCCGTTCGCGGCGGTCGCCGCGTGGTACCTCAACCGCCGCATCGTGAAGCCGGTGCGGCAGGTCGCCGAGGCCAGCGTGGTCCTGGCGGACGGCGGGACGCCCATGGAGATCCCGACCAGGGCGCCGCAGGAGCTGTCGGTCATGGCGCAGTCGTTCAATCGCATGGCGAAGAAGCTGAAGAGGGCCCAGGACACGGAGAAGGACTTCCTCATGTCCGTGGGCCACGAGCTCAAGACGCCGCTCACGGCGATCGACGGCTACGCCGAGCTGCTGCAGGACGGGGCGGTAGACTCCCGGGAGGCGGCCGAGGTGCTGGGCGCCGAGTCGGCCCGGCTGCGTCGCCTCATCACCGACCTGCTCGATCTGGCGCGCATCGATCGCTCCGAGTTCACGGTCGTGGACGAACCGGTCGACCTGGCCGTGACTGCGCGTGAGGTCGTCGCGCGGTTCGCAGGCTTGGCCGGCAGGCTCGGCGTCGAGCTGCGGGCCGACGCCGCTGAGCCCGCGCCCGCACGCGGCGACGCCGGCCGGCTCCTGCAGGTGGCGTCGAACCTGGTCGAGAACGCGCTGCGTGCGACCGGGGACGGCGGGCGGGTCGACGTCGTGGCCCGCCCCGGTGCCCTGAGCGTCCGCGACACCGGCCCGGGCCTGTCGGACGAAGACATAGGCCGCGCCTTCGACCGCTTCTACCTGCATCGCAAGTACGCCGACGGGCCGAGCGTGGGCACCGGCCTCGGCCTCGCCATCGTCAAAGAGCTCACGGAGGCGATGGGCGGCGGCGTCGTGGTGGAGAGCGGGCAGGGGGCGGGCAGCACGTTCACCATCACTCTCCCCGCACCCGCACCCGCCGCCGCGATCGCCGACGTTTGACACTCCCCTGACAGTGGGCCGGCGGCGAGCTGACGCCGCCGGCCTACGCTCGTCCTCCACTGATCAAGGAGGCGGGGATGAGCATGGTGCGTGGGATGTAGTGGATCCCGGTCTCGCACCCGTTCTCCAACAGGCCGACATGGTCGCGTCACGGGTCGAGGAGCAGCGCGTCGGGGTGGCCGAGCAGCGAGCGCGGGAAGGCGAAGGCCTGTTCGTGGGTGTCGGGAGGGCTGAGCAGTTGGGATGAGTGGGGATTCGCACCAAGCCGGTGAGGACGTGCGCGCAGGGTCCGAACGGATCGTCCCCCACGTACATGCCCCGCAGGCAGTCGCCGCAGCGCTCGTGGAGCGTGCTGTCGGAGCGGTGTGCGGCGATCCGGAGGTTGAGGTCGGGAAGTGGTACGGCGGACGTTCAGCGCCGGCGCTCGCGGGGTGTGCCGTGGGTCGCCGCAGCGGGCACCGTTTCGTTCACGTCGCCTCAAGATCCGCCGGCGACGTCGCCTTCGAGAACCGGGACGCGCTCGTATGCCCCGTCGACGGTGTCGACGTAGCAGGCCAGGGGCGCGTTGCTCGACAGGTCGACGCCCGGCGCGACGCCGCCGGTACCGACGCTGGGGAAGTCGAGCGGCTCGGTGACGGCCTCGTCGCGTTCGCGGCTCATCTGCTCGCGCGGGGAGCCTTCGATGACGCCGCCGACGACGCGCTGCGTCGCGGCAGCGCGTCGCTTGAACCCGGCGAGGACCCGCAAGTCGATGGTCGGTGCGGAGCGCCGGTAGCAGCCGTCTGCGTGCCGGCCGCAGCCGTCTGCGCGCCGGCCTCAGTCGACGAGCACGAGGGCGAAGTAGCGGTACGCGCTCTCGTGCGTGCGGACGACCTCGATCTCCCAGCCGGCGTTGCGTACCGTGGCGTAGACGTCGATGCCGCAGCCCTCCATCGAAGGCCGTGCCTTCTCCGGCGTCGGGCAGTCCCTGCCTTTGGTGCAGGCGTTGCAGATGTCGCAGGGGCCGGCGCCCATCGTCCACGTCTTGTGGAAGCCGGCGAGGAAGAGCTCGCGCTCAAGGGCGAGAGCGGCGTCGTTGAGGCGCCGCGACTCGGCGTCGGACCGGTCGTAGCCGACGATCGGCCCGATGCGCAGCAGGACGGCGCGCCTGAACTCGCCGACCACGCGCCGCGTCTGCTCGACGCTCGGCGCTCCCTCCGGCGGGCAGGTCCGGTAGACGCCGAGGTCGTCGCAACCGAACAGGCACTTCATGCGCACCCAGTCGGCGACGACCACCTGGTCGGTCCCGATGACGATCGCCTGGTCCGCGCCGAGCTCGACGGCGCGCTCACACCACTTCGTCAGATCGTCGTCCACGACCACCTCCTCACGCAGCCAGGCGGCGGGCGCCGAACACCTCTCGCCCGTTCCCTCGCACGATGTCTTCGCGGCCTTCGTGCGCGGGTCTCGCGTCGCGCCGTACGTCCTCGTCGCCGGGCACCCCGGCCGGGCCGCGAGAGCGGCGCTCCCGGCGCACGGACGCGTCGCGCACAGTCCCTGCGGCGCGGCCCCGCGTCCTTGTATCGCCCGATTCTGAGTGAAGGGACGAGGGCGAATCAAGTGCGGGAGGGGGTCCGAATGAACGAAAGGACCGCCCAGATCGTCTCTCGCTGGAGCATCACCGACAAGCCGGGCCGCGGCGAGTGCCGACGCGGCTTCCGGCGAACACGACAGGACCACCCGACCAGGCAGGAGGACATCATGGACCATCCGATTCGTGCGAGCAGACTCATGTGGCGCGCCGCCGTGCTGACGGTCGTGGTCGCGGTCGTCCTGCTCGCCGTGGCCACGACCACCTTCGCGGCGCCGCCCTCAGACACCATCTCGATCGACCAGATCCAAGCTATGCTCGAGACCGGCACGCCGGTCACGGGGTACTTCGACACCGTACTGGGCGGGCCGACACTCGCCTCGCAGACGCCGACGCCGATCCCCGTCACGGTCAAGGCGATCGTCCCCGACGGCGGGCCGGCCGGCGACCTCATCCTGTTCGAGGCGAGCGGCGCCGACATCGCCACGATCGGCGGCATCGCCCACGGCATGAGCGGCAGCCCGCTCTACATCGACGTCGGGGGCGGCACGTACGAGCTGGCCGGGGCCGTCTCTTACGGCGACATCTTCACCACCCACTACCTCGGGCTCGCCACTGCGATCGACGACATGATCGCCATCGAGACGACGTACATGACGGCGCCGGAGATCACCGCGGCACGCGGCGCCAGGACCGTCGAGTTGGAGGCTCCCGTCAAGACGGCCACTGCCGGCAAGGTCCGCAGCATCACCGTGGCCCCGAGCCGGAAGGCGGCGTCGCGCCTCAGTCGCAGCGCCACCGGCCCGGTCATGGCTCCGCTCACCGTGGTGCAGGTCAACGGCCTCGACCGGCGCAGCGCTCTCTTCAAGAAGCTCGTCGCCTCGTTCGCGGCCCGCGGCATCGACATCGCGCCGTTCTCGGCGGGAGCCAGAAAGGGCGGCCCGGCGGCGCCGATGCCGACCTCGGGCGGCGATTCGCTCGGCGCCCTGTACGCGACCGGCGACGTCTCGATCGGGTCGCTGGGCACCGTCACGTATGTCGACCCGGACAACCACGTGCTGCTCGCCTACGGACACCCCTTTGACTGGTTCGGCCCTCACTCGTTGTTCCTCACGAGCGCCTGGGTGCAGGGCGTGTGGAGCACGACCATGGACCCCTACAAGGTCATGTCGCCCGGCGCCGTCGCGGGTGAGATCACCCAGGACCGCGCCGCCGGCATCGCCGGCACGCTGGGCGCCCCTCCGGCCGCCGTGCCCATCACGTCGGAGGCGACCATGGGTTCGGTGACGCGCAGCCAGTCGAGCGCTGCGACCAGCTTCGTCGTCCACTCCCCGTACTTCTCCGGCCTGCCCAGTTACGTGGCCGGAGCCGTCATGTACAAGGCCGCCGACGCCAACATGCTGCCGGGCAGTGCCGTCACGAGCGTGACCATCGACGTGACCGACGGCAGCGACGACTACGTGATCCAGCGCGACAACGTCTGGAGCGATTCTTTCGACGTGTGCTCGACGGCGGTCGGCGACATCAACGCGGCTTTCGCAGCTCTCGTGCCGCCGCCGGCCGGCGTGACGGCGACGGTCACGTCCGTCGCCATCTCCGCCGATCTGTCGCGGAAGCAGAAGAACGCCACGATCACCGACGTGAGCTGTCCTGGCGGCCTTCAGACCGGAAGCAACACGTTGACCGTGACGTTGACGGCGGCCGACGGCAGCACGCTGAACGTGCCCGTGACGCTCGAGCTGCCGCCCGGGTACGCCCGTCAAGGCTTCCTGACGGTGTCCCCGGCCGCCGGCGGCGGTGAGTTCGCCGCGCCAGCCAAGGCGGCCGGGACGACGCTCGCTGACGTGGTCGGCGCGATCAACAGCGCGCCGACCAACAGCCAGATCCACGTCGACTTCATCCCGAAGTCCGGTCCCGACGACGCCACCCTGAGCGCCGTGGGCGACACCCACAAATGGATGGTCGAGGGCAACGTCATGAAGGACACCGGGCGGCTGGCGGTGCGGGCGCCGGCCACTGTCGTCAAGGGCAAGGCGTTCTCGATCAACGGCAGGGTCGTGAGCGCCGACGGCGACACCACCCTCACCCTCTACAAGCGCGTCGCCGGGACGAGCACGTACCAGGTGGTCGGCCCGGTGCAGGCCACCGCGACCGGCGACGGCTCGGCTGTCTTCAGCAAGAAGGTGAGGATCACGAAGAACACCAGCTTCAAGCTGGTCTGGGAAGGCGACGGCAGTCACCTCGGTGCCACCTGGACCAAGCTGGTGCGCGTCAAGTAGTAGGAAACAGCAAGAAGGCGGGGCGTCTTGTCAGGGCACCCGACGCGCCCGCCGACGTTTGACACTCCCCTGACAGTGGGCCGGCGGCGAGCTGACGCCGCCGGCCTACGCTCGTCCTCTACCGATCAAGGAGGCGGGGATGGGCACGACGGCGATCACGCTTCGGCACACGGGGGACCTTGATACCATGCGGTGGCGCATGGCCGAGAGCATCCTCATCGTCGAAGACGACCGCAACATCGGCGACCTGGTGCGGCAGTACCTGGAGCGCGACGGCTACCGGGTCACCTGGGTGCGCAACGGCGAGGACGGGCTGGCGGAGCTGCGCCGGCAGCCCCGGTCGCTCGTGGTCCTCGACGTAGGCCTGCCGGGCATCGACGGGTTCGAGGTGTGCCGCCGCATCCGCGCTCTGGGCGAGACGCCCGTGATCATGCTCACGGCGCGCGACGAAGAGGTGGATCGCGTGCTCGGGCTCGAGCTCGGCGCCGACGACTACGTGCCCAAGCCGTTCAGCCCGCGGGAGCTGGTCGCCCGGGTGAAGGCCGTGTTGCGCAGGACGCAGCCACGGCCGCCGAGCGACGTGCTCACACTCGGCGATGTCGAGGTGAGGCGCGGCGCCCGCGAGGCCTCGTCCTCGGGCGCTGCGCTCGACCTGACGATGAAGGAGTTCGACCTGCTGGCCTGCTTCATGGAGAACGCCGGGCTGGCGCTCACGCGCGAGCAGCTCCTCGAGCAGGTCTGGGGCCTCGAGTTCCCCGGCGGCACGCGCACCGTGGACCAGCACGTCGCGCAGCTCCGTGCCAAGCTGGGCGGCGCCCTCGTCATCGAGACGCTGCGCGGCGTGGGCTACAAGCTGGTGCGGCCGTGAGCGCCCCGGTCGCCGTCCCGCCGCGAGGCGGCGTGCACGTCTCTGCCGTCACGACCCCGGTCGAGGGGCGCCGCCCGGCGCCGTGGCTGACGATCGCCGCGGTCATCGCCGTCTTCTCCGGGCTGCTCCTGGTGCTCGCGCTGTTCCTCGGCGCCGCCTTTCGATCGTGGCCCTGGCCCGCCGGCCTGAGCACCAGCTTCGGCCTGGTCCCCCTCCTCGGTTGGGACACCGCCGTGGCGACCGGCGTCGCGGGCCTCGTCGTGGCAGTGGCCATCGTCCTCACGGTGACGCTCTCGCGACGCCGCACGCCCGGCGGGATGAGTGTGGAGCCGGGCGCCACCTTGGCCGGCGATGGATCATCCGATCCACGGGTGCTTCGGCGAGTGGTCATGATCGCGGTCGCGGCGGCGCTGGTCGCCGGCTCCGTCCTCTTCTTCTCCGCCTTCGCCGGCATGGGTCTGGGCTACGGCTACGGCCTCCCCGGCAGGGTCGTGCTGATCGGCGCCGGGGCGATCGCGCTCCTGGGCATCGCCTCCGCCGTGGTCGTCGGCGCCCTCGCCGTGCTGCCGGGCAGTCGCACGCGGGCGACGTCGCTGCGCACCCGCACGTTCGTCGTCCTCGTGGTCGCCATGATCGCTCCGTCGCTGCTGCTGGCCGCCTTGGGCGCGTATGCGTACATGCGCGTGTGGGACTCCGCCGCGAGCCTGCGCGCCGAGCAGACACAGTACTCCGCAGCACGGCTGGCCGACGATGTACGGTCCCTGCGCTCCGCGCCTGATCGCCTGAGCCCCGCCGCGCGCGCACGGGTGGGCGAGGCGATCGTCAAAGCCTACGCGGCCGGCAACACCGGCGGCGCATGGCGCTCCACCATGGCGGACGTCAAGAGACTGCACGTGTTGCCCCGCTGGGCTATCCGCGGCCTCGCCAGGCATGGCCATGCCGTGGGAGCCCTTGATGGCGGCGTCTCCCGGGGGTCCATGCCCGACATCGTCGCCTGGCGGAGTGGGCCGCGGGAGGTGCGCTACTTCACGACAGAGGCGTTGTCGGAGCCGTTCGACTACTACGGCCACAGCCCGATCGACCGCGGCACCGTGGAGGGCCTCCTGGTCTTGGGGGGCATGGGGCTCGCCGTGGTCGTCGTCCTCGGCCTCCTCGGTGCCTGGGTCCTCTCGAGGGGCGTCGTGCGGCCGGTGCGTCGGCTGGCGGAGGCGAGCGGCCGGCTCGCCGAAGGTGAAGCCGGCGTCACGGTGACGCCGGAGGGCCCGCGTGAGCTGCGCGAGCTGGCCGTCGCCTTCAACGACATGAACGCCAAGATGGCCAAGGCCCAGGAGACCGAGCAGGCGTTCCTGCTCTCGGTCAGTCACGAGCTCAAGACGCCGCTCACCTCGATCCGTGGGTACGCGGAAGGCATCGGCGACGGCACGGTCGAGGCGGACCAGGGCGCTGCGGTCATCGGGGCGGAGTCGGCGCGGCTGGAGCGGCTGGTCGGAGACCTGCTCGAGTCGGGCAGGATGCGCAAGGCGGCGTTCACCGTGCGCCGCGAGGCCGTCGATCTCGCCGCGGTGGCCGCCGACGTGGCGCGCCGCTACGAAGCCACGGCGTGCGACGCCGGGCTCACGCTTCTCCTGAACACCGAGGCCGGCGGCGGAGCGGTCGCCGACCACGACCGCGTCCTCCAGGTGGTGTCCAACCTCGTGGAGAACGCGATCCGCTGCACGCCGGCGCCCGGCACCGTGACCATCGCCACCGCACCGGGGACGATCACCGTCTCAGACACCGGCCGCGGTCTCACGAGCGACGACCTGCCGCGCGCCTTCGAACGGTTCTATCTCTACAGCCGGTATGGGACCGACAGGCCGGTCGGCACCGGATTGGGGCTGGCGATCGTCAAGGAGCTGACTGAGGCGATGGGCGGCAAGGTCAGCGTCTCGAGCGCCGTCGGTGTGGGCACGGCGTTCACCGTCGCACTCCCCGTCGGTCCGCCGAGCGAGCCGGCCGCGACCGCCGTCACCGCCGCCCTGGATACCGACCCGGCGGGCGCCGTCGTGCCGGGCTCAGATGCGGTCGTCACGCCCGCTCCGGAGACGGCGGCCACAGGCGCTCCGGCGGCCGCGCAGGACGATGTCCCGTG
>ENA-UOUL01001694-UOUL01001694.1-bioreactor-metagenome-genome-assembly--contig:-NODE-1694-length-29141-cov-6.750551_pt1 | contig 29141 bp, 27 predicted proteins | sample MGYA00249838_ERZ747220 | MGnify/ENA primary metagenome ERZ747220 (study PRJEB28778, sample SAMN05720191) | bioreactor metagenome | isolation source: Anaerobic biogas reactor | place: USA:Washington...
GCGACCTTCTCTTCACCCACGAAGTTGATCAGGTACTCGGGCAGCGAGTAACAAGTGACATTGCCCGTGTAGGGCTTGTCGAGGATCTCGTTGACCTCGGCGCGGAATTCGTCGCTCTCCTTGATCTCGACCGCCGCGTTCTTCTCGCGTTGGTAGCACGAGGGGCACGGAGCCACGAGTTCGTCACCTATCTCGGTCGCCTGACGCAGGTTGCGCGCGGCGAGCGATTGAGCCAGGAGATGGTCCACCATATGCGCGGGGGTCGATCCGCAGCAGGTCCAGTCGGGGATCTCTTTGAAGTCGACTCCCAAGGCTTCGAGCACCTTACGGCTGGAATGATCGAGTTCTTCGGAAGAGTGGCGAAGAGAGCACCCGGGATAGTAGGCGAGGGTCATTCGGCCACCCCGCTTCCGGCTGCCGCGGCCCCGTGTCCGGCCGCCCCGGACGCCGCCGCGCCGGCCTTGGCGGCCTCGGCGCGGAGCTTCTCGAGCGTCTTCATCTCGGCCTTCTCGCGAGCCTTGGCCTTCTCCATGGTCTTCTTGTAGATGCGGCCCACCTCATCGGCGCCTTTGGCCCGGCGCGGGATGAGCGGCATCTTACGTCGCGTCATGACCGGGACCATGAGCCCCACGTTACCCAGAGCCATCTTTGGATTCATGGTCCCCATGTAGAACGTGGCCATGTCGTAGAACTCCGGGAGCCGGCCGAAACGGGCGACGGCGCTGAGAAAGGCCTTGTTGAAGGTCTTCACCTGCTCCGGGACCTCGCGTTCTTGGGCCACCGCAACGGTCTTGAGGTCTTCGAAGATACCGGCGATATCGATGTTGCGCGGGCAGCGAGCCGTGCAGGTGAGGCACTGGATGCAGAGCTGGATAGCACTGGAATCCAGCACCTTGTCTACGAGTCCCACCTGGAGCATTCGCATGACCTGGTTGGGAGTGTAGTCAAAGGTGAAGGCGGCCGGGCAGCCGGCGGAACAGTTGCCGCACTGATAGCAGTCGCGGACGTCCGCCTCGACCCTCTTGACCAACTTCTCCCGATAGAACGCTGCTTGGTCTGCGTCGTATCGGATCAAGCTGACCCTCCTTATCGCTAAGCGAGGCAGTGGTATATGGAGGAAATGCGCCCAGCGACCGGCCTAAGAATCGGACGGGCTAACTGGTGCGACACACCAGTTAGCCAGTATATCACCTGAGGCCCGGCTTCCCGGAACGAAGTGGGGCCGGCATGTTGCCCAGAATATCCCTTTTTGCAGCCGATTTGCGAGGGTCCCTACACGGAACAGTTCCGCAGGACGAACCTGGGCATACGGGTCAGCGTTGCGTGGCTCTGACCACCTCGAGAAAGTAGTCGTGCAGCCGGGTATCGTCGCCCAGTTCGGGATGGAAGGCCACAGCGAGCATATGGCCCTGCCTGACCCCCACGATATGCCCATCGTAGCGAGCGATGACCTCTACCCCCGGGCCGACCGCCTCGACCCATGGCGCCCGGATGAAGATGCCGTGAATGGTCTCGCTCACCCCCGGTGTGAGGCTGAGTTCCACGGGCGCTTCGAAACTGCGCGTCTGCCGGCCGAAGGCGTTACGCCGCACGGTCACGTCCATGACCCGCAGTAGGGGCTGTTCCCCATCGGTCGTCTCTCCGGCCAACATGATGAGTCCCGCACAGGTGCCGAAGACGGGGTGTCGCTTGGCGAACTCCCGCAGGGGGCGGCTCATCGCTTCCTTCTGCATGAGCAGACCCATTGTGGTGCTCTCTCCGCCGGGGATGACCAGTCCGTCCAGTCCGTCAAGCTCACGCGCCGCACGTACCTCGCGCGCCGTCGCCCCCAGACCGCCCAGCATGCGGACATGCTCGCGGAAGGCCCCCTGGAGGGCCAGGACCCCGATGGTCAAACGGTCGGTGTCGCGGCGGTGGGTGTCGCCGCGGTCGGTGTCGCGGCGGCGGCTCTCGGCGACACCTGCTCCCGGGACAGTGAGCTGGGCGCTACCAGCCACGATGCTGGATGAGTTCCTCAGGTCGCATGGCGCCGATCTCCAAGCCCGGCATGGCTTCTCCCAGGCCCCGGGATATCCGGGCGAGAACGCTGGGATCCTGGAAGTGAGTCGTGGCCTCGACGATGGCCTTGGCCCGCACGCTCGGATTCTGGCTCTTGAAGATACCCGAACCCACAAAGACCCCGTCGGCGCCAAGCTGCATCATGAGGGCCGCATCCGCCGGCGTGGCGATGCCGCCCGCCGAGAAGTTGACCACGGGCAGCGTGGCGTGCTGGGCCACCCAGGCGACCAGGTCGTAGGGGGCCTGATAGTCCTTGGCCGCGCGGAAGAGCTCGTCTTCGTCCATGCCCGCCAGGCCCCGGATCTCGTCCACGATGGTGCGCATGTGCCGCACCGCCTCGACGACGTTGCCGGTGCCGGCCTCGCCCTTGGTGCGGATCATGGCTGCGCCTTCGTTGATGCGCCTGAGAGCCTCGCCCAGACCCGTGGCGCCGCAGACGAAGGGCACTTTGAACTTCCACTTGTTGATGTGATGGGACTCATCGGCCGGAGTGAGCACCTCACTCTCGTCGATGTAGTCCACGTCCAGAGCTTCGAGGATCTGGGCCTCGACGAAGTGCCCGATACGGGCCTTGGCCATGACCGGGATGCTCACCGCTTCCTGGATCTCCACGATCTTCTCGGGATCGGCCATCCGGGCCACGCCACCCTCTTTGCGGATGTCGGCCGGGACACGCTCCAGGGCCATGACCGCGCAGGCGCCGGCGTCCTCGGCGATCTTCGCTTGTTCGGCCGTCGTGACATCCATGATGACCCCGCCTTTGAGCATCTCGGCGAGGCCCGTCTTGACTCTGAGTGTTCCCTCTTGTTTCATAGCCCGTCCCTCCATCATATAAGCGAAGACATATGATACATCCGACGGCGCGCTGGGGCGTGGAACGGCTCTAACAGAGGCGTGCCGGTGGAGTTACTGCGTGTCGGCGACGTGACTGCGCGTCGGAGCGCGTGAGGCAGGCCGTCAGACCAAGCTGTAGTCGGTGCGCCGCTGCGCGGGAGTGAAACCCGCCTCCTTGATGACATGCACCAGCCCGGCGCGGTTGGTGCGGGTGCGGACGCCTGTGGACGCGACCACGTTCTCCTCGATCATGGTGCTGCCCAGATCGTCGGCGCCGAAGTGCAGACCAATCTGTCCCACCTTCAACCCCTGTGTTACCCACGATGCCTGGATATGCGGGATGTTGTCCAGGTAGAGACGGGAGACGGCCAGGGTCATGAGATAGTCCATACCCGTAGCTTGGTCGGTCTCTCCCGCGAGTTCGGTATGCCCCGACTGGAAGCTCCAGGGGATGAAGGCTCGAAAGCCACCGGTCTCGTCCTGCAGATCACGGATGACGCGTAGGTGCTCCACCCGTTCCTCGAGGGTCTCAACACTACCGAACATCATGGTGGCCGTGCCGGGGATGCCTTGCTTGTGGGCCTCGCGCATCACATCCAGCCATTCCCGGGTGCTCGCTTTGTGCGGCGCGACCTGCTGCCGCACCCGTTCGACGAGGATCTCCGCCCCGCCGCCGGGCAGGGAGTCGAGTCCGGAGGCCTTCAGCCGCCGCAGCGTCTCGGCCACGGTGAGCCCGCTCACCCTGGCGATATGGACGATCTCCGGTGCGGAGAGCGAGTGGATGGTGATGGACGGGAAGCGGCTCTTGATAGAGCGGAACAGGTCCTCGAACCAGGTGATATCCAGGTCAGGATGAAGGCCGCCCTGCATGAGGATGCCCGTGCCGCCGAGGTCGATGGTCTCTTGGATCTTCTCGTGGATGACCTCTTCGGGAAGGACATAAGCCTCGGGATGTCCGGGGGCGCGGTAGAAGGCGCAGAACCGGCACCCGGATACGCAGACGTTGGTGTAGTTGATGTTGCGGTCGACGATGAAGGTCACGAGCGACCCCGGGACGAGGCGCTCGCGCACTTCGTGGGCTCGCGCCCCCACTCCCAACAGGTCACGCGAGCGCAGCAGCTCCAGGGCCTCTTTCTCGGTCAGACGGGTCATGGCGCACCGGGGCCGGGGCTGCGACTGGGGGGCGCCGGTGCCGGTGTCTGACCGCCCGCCGCCGCGCCGGGCACTCCGGCGGCCGCGTCCGCCACCTCGTCGATGAAGCGCAGCACGGGCACCTCGTCCAGTTCGCCGGCCTCGTAGGCCAGTTCGTAGAAGCGGCGCAGCCCCTGCTGGTACTCCTCGGTGAAGTGATAGCGCAGCAACGCGAAGTACCGGGTGAGACTGGGACGGTCGAACCGGTACAGTCCTACGGCGGAGTCCACCACCTCTTCCAGGTGTGTACGTCCGAAGTCCACACACTTGGCCAGTTCTCGCTCCACCGCCATGAGTTCGGGCCCGTTGCTGCGGGCGAAGTCCTCCCGGGCCGCCGACACCGCGTACACCATGGGCAGGCCGGTCCACTCCTGCCACAGCGCTCCCAGATCGTGACAGGTCGTGCCGGGCTCCGGGAAGTAGAGGGCCTCGAGTCCCTGATCGCCTATGAGCAGCGCCGCGTCGTAGCTCTCCAAGGCCTCCTCGATCGATCCGTCGATCTCGCCGTAAGTGACCACCTGCCGGTAGCGCAGTTTAAGGAGCGTCTTCAAGAGGGCGATCGACGTGGCGCTCTGCCGGGTGAGGGCGATGCTCCGGATATCCTCGAACGGCTTCCTCGTAACAAGCTGGATGCTGTCGACGGCCCCCAGTGACGAGATGCTCACGTTGCGCGAAAGGAGCAGCTGCCGGTGGTTCCGCCCGTAGGCGATCGAACTGACGAGTCCCAGATCGATCCTCCCTTCGACCAGCCAGCGATTGAGTTCGGTCGGCACGCCGGGGTACATCTCGATGCCGGGTCTGCCGGGCCGGTCACGATCCCGGCCCTCCTCGAGGACCCCGCAGTGCTCCAACCCGTAGTAGAGCGGGTGGCAATTGAGGAAGCGGATGTGCCCCACGCGGACGGTCACGCGGCACCTCCCGTATCAGGCTGCTCCGCGGCGCCTGCGGCCGCCTCCGGGCCGTCATACCTGTGCACCACTTGGTACAAGGCGTCGCGCTCCACGGGCGTCCGGCCCGCGTTGCGGATGACCCTCGCCAGCTCCGACTTGGCCACCGTCTGGCCATGACAGGCCCCCGACATCAGCGAGATGACCTCTTCCACCACCGTGCCGTCCATGTCGTTGGCGCCGAAGAAAAGCGCCACTTGGGCGATCTTGAGACCCGTCATGACCCAGTAGGTCTTGATATGCGAGAAGTTGTCCAGCAGCAGCCGGGCGGTGGCGATGGTCTTGAGGTCGTCGGCGCCCGTGGTGGCGGGCAACTCGGAGAGGGCGCTGTTGTCGGGCTGGAAGGCCAGCGGGATGAACGCTTGGAAGCCCCCCGTCTCGTCTTGCAGATCACGCAGCCGCAGCAGGTGGTCCACCCGGTCGGCGTAGTTCTCCACGTGGCCGTAGAGCATGGTGGCATTGGTCTTGAAGCCGAGGCCGTGAGCCGTCTTATGGATCTCCAGCCACCGCTCTCCCGAGATCTTCGTCGGGCACACGCGGGCCCGCACCTCCGCCCCCAGGATCTCGGCGCCCCCGCCGGGCATGCTCTCCAACCCGGCCGACTTCAGGTCGCGCAGGATGTCCTCCTCGGTCACCCCTTCCAGCTCCGCAAAACAGGCGATCTCGGAGGCTGTGAAGGCCTTGATATGAACACTGGGAGCCATCTCCCGGATGCCCGCTACCATCGCCCGGATCGACTCGTAGGGCAGATCGGGGTTCTCTCCCCCCACTATGTGGATCTCGGTGGCGCCCTCTTCCACGGCTTCGCGGGCCTTCGCCAAGACCTCGTCCACCGACAGAGTGTAGGCCCCGGGTTCACCTTCCTTGCGGGAGAAGGCGCAGAAGCGGCAGCGATTGCGGCAGACGTTGGTGTAGTTGATATGCCGGTTGACCACGAAGTACACGTCGTCGCCGACCCGTTGGCGGCGCACCCGGTCGGCCAGCCGGCCTACCCTCAGCAGGTCGTGCGATCCGAGCAGGGCAAGGCCATCGGCGGCGGAAAGTCGCTCCCCCTTGGCTACTTTCTCTTCGACGACTGAGAGCGGATCGACACGGGGGTCGGCGGGCATGTCTCGGAGTCTAGCACGCACCGCGGAGGACTATGACGTTGCCGAACGGGGGAAGACAGTTCTGCGAGCCATCGCGGAACCCGAGACGTTCTAGAGGACGGGGTATGTCTGTCAACCACACCTTCGCCCTTTACGCCGGTCGCGTGAAGAGCCGGCTGAGTCGTGGCCTGCGGGGTGCTTACCGCGGCGCCGGTGCCCACCTGCGCACCTCCTTTCGGCTCCTCAAGGATGCCGGATCAGGTTGGCTGCAGCATCGGTCGGAGCGCGTGGCCGCCGCCATTGCCTACTACGGCATCTTCAGCATGGCTCCACTCATCGTCATCGCAGTGAGCGTGGCAAGCCTTTGGTTCGGCCAGGAGGCGGCCGAAGGTCTCGTGGTCGACCATCTGCGAGGCACGCTGGGCGAGGATGTTGCCCGATTCGTCGAATCCCTATTGACCTCCGCCTACGTCGGCGGAGGTGGCTTGGTGGCCACCATCATCGCCGTGGTCGCGTTGTTGTTCGGCGCCTCCCGAGTCGTAGGAGGCATGAGGTCGGCACTGAACGACATCTGGGGTGTGGGAGCCCGGGCGGGTGGAGGCGTCAAGGGGTTCGTAGTAGCCAAGCTCTTCGACCTGGGAATGGTCCTGGCGATCGGCTTCATGTTCTTGGCGACCATGATGGCCAACACTGCCGTTTCGATAATCACCGGCTACTTCTCAGACGCCCTTCCCCTCTCCGACCTGCTCTTGCGGACCTCGAGCCTGGCGTTCTCGCTGGTGGTGGTGACCTTCTTCATGACCGTCGTGTTCCGCCTGCTCCCCAACACGCGTCCTCCGTGGCGCGATGTCCTCGTGGGCGCGTCGGTGACGGCTGTTCTCTTCACCCTCGGCAACTACGCGATCGGTGTCTACCTGGGCAGAGCCGGCCTGAGCTCGGTCTTTGGCGCAGCCGGCGCTCTTGTGGTCATCATGGTGTGGATCTATTACTCGGTACAGATCATCCTGTTCGGAGCCGAGATCACTCGAGCCCGTTGCCATCTCCGACGGCAAACGTGCCGGGATGATGACGAAGTGGGACAGTCCGATTCTCTTACACCAGCGCGTGATGCAGAGCGATGATCCCCCCGGCCAGTATCTCGTAGCGCACATTGCGAAGACCGGCGTCCTCCATCAACCCCTTGAGATCCTCAGGGTTCGGGAAACGCCTCACCGAGGCCGGTAGATACGTATAGGCCGATTCGTCGTGGGCGGCGAACTTGCCCAGACGGGGTACGGCATGATCGAACCACAGCCCGTAGAACTGCTTGAACACCGGCAGCTGCGGCTGGGTTATCTCCAGGCACACCACCTTGCCCCCCGGACGGCAGACCCGCCGCATCTCACGGAAGGCCTGGGTGATGTCGGCCACATTGCGGATACCAAAGCCCGCCGTGCAGGCATCGAACCCCCGGGCGCCGGCCGGCGCCCCTTCCAATGCGGCGGCCCCCGGCGCCAAGGTGCGCCCGGCCACGGCCGCGCCGTCATCCGGGAACGGCAGGTCGAGCACGTCGCCGGTGCGGAACTCCACGTGCAACTGGTTGCGGCCGCACTTCTCCCGCGCTACCTTCAACATCTCCTCCGAGACATCCAATCCGATCACGCGGCCGGTGGGTCCCACAGCCCGCTTCAAGGCAAAGGCGAAATCCCCGGTACCGCAGCACACGTCCAAGGCGCTGGAGCCCGGGCCCACGCCGCTCACCATGACCCCCATGTCGCGCCAGCGGTGGTGCAGCCCGGCGGTCATGAGGTCGTTCAACCGGTCGTACGACCCGGCGATCCCATCGAACATCTGCCTGACCTTGCCCGGCTCCGGCATAGCGTCGAACTTGCTCATGGCACGAAAAGGCTGAGGGTAGTGAAGAACAAGAACACCACGCTGATGAGGCCGTTCATGGTCATGAAGGCCACGCCCACCTTCTCCAGGTCGGCCTTGCGCATCAACCAGTTCTCGTAGAACAGGAGGATCGCGCAGATGCCTACTCCCACGTAGTAGACGAAATTGGCGCCCTGCACCAAACCGGTAGCCGCCAACAGGACTATGGCCAGCACGTGGAAGATACGCGTTGCCCACAGGCCCGCGCGCTCTCCAAGGTCCGCGGGGATAGAGTGGAGCTTCTGAGCCCTATCTACGGTGACATCCATGAAGGCGTAGATCACATCGAATCCCGCGATCCACAGGGCCACACCCGCGCCCAACACGAACGGTTCCCACGTCACCTCGCCTGTCACAGCCACCCAGGCGCCCACCGGCGCCAAGCCATCGGCGACGCCCAGAACCAGGTGGCAGTGCTTGGTCCAGCGCTTCGTGTAGGGGTAGACGATCATCGGTAGGATCACAACAGGCCACAGATACCGGGTGATCACCGGCAGGCCGAACGTCGATCCGATCAGCACCCCCAGCGAGACAAGCGCGAAGAGCCACACCTCCCACCGCTTCAGAAGGCCCGCCGGCAGCTCACGTCCCACCGTGCGGGGGTTGCGCGCGTCGATCCGGGCGTCGATGAGGCGGTTCACGGCCATGGCGAAACTGCGCGCGGAGACCAAAGCGATGGTGATCCAGAACATCCGCCAGAACCCAGGCACGCCCATCTCGGCCAGGAATGCGGCGGAGTACGCGAACGGCAGGGCGAAGATGGAGTGCTCGAACTTCACCAGACTCGCGAAACGACGGACGTAGGTGAGCGCGGCGCCTATGCTTCGCCCCCCAGACCCAGGCTGGGCCACAGCTCGTCTATGCGGGCCTTCACGTCGGCCGACATCTCTACGTCGGCCGGCCACTCCCTGCTGTGACCCTCATCGGGGCCTTTCTTTGTGGCGTCGATGCCTATCTTGGCCCCCCACAGAGGCTGCGGCGCCGAGTGGTCGAGTACGTCGAGCGGCCCTTCGGTGACCACCACATCCCGCTTCCAGTCGACGTTGTTGAAGACCCTCCAGGCCACCTGGGCGTAGTCGTGCACGTCCACGTCGGCGTCCACCACCACGATGCATTTGCTGAACTGCATCTGCCCCGCGCCCCAGAGCGAGTGCATCACTTTTCGTGCGTGCAACGGATAACGCTTCTTCACCGACACCAAGGCGCAGTTGTGAAAACCGCCCTCTTTGGGGAGGTCGAGATCCACCAGTTCGGGCAGCGTGAACCGCAGGAGCGGAAGGAAGAGACGTTCCGTAGCCTTGCCAAGGAAGGCGTCCTCCATCGGGGCCTGCCCCACGATGGTGGCGGCGTAGATGGGGTCGCGCCGGTGGGTCAGAGCCGTGAGATGCAGCACCGGATATTCATCGGCCAAGGAGTAGTAGCCGGTGTGATCTCCAAAGGGACCTTCCACCCGCCGCTCGTCCACGTCCACGTAGCCCTCCAGCACGAACTCCGCGTGAGCGGGCACCTGCAGATCGACGGTTCGGCATTGCACCAGATCGACCGCTTCACCCCTCAAGAAACCGGCGAACAGCATCTCGTCGATGCCACCCGGCAGCGGAGCCGTGGCCGCGTAGGTCACCGCCGGGTCGGTCCCGATCGCCACCGCGACCTCCATACGCCCGCCGCAAGACCGGTAGTGCTCGGCCCCGTCCTTGTGCAGATGCCAGTGCATGCCCGTGGTGCGCTTGTCGTACACCTGCAGACGGTACATGCCCACATTCCGGGCCCCAGTCTGGGGATGACGAGTGAACACGAGCGGCAACGTGACATAGCGGCCCCCGTCGAGGGGCCAGCACTTCAAGATGGGGAGAGCCTCCAGGTCGATCTCGTCACTGGTGAGCACCACCTCTTGGCATACGCCGCTCCTCACCGTCCGCGGCTGCAACGCGGCCAAGTCTTTGAGCCGGGCCAGGGCTTTGAGCTTGTCCCAGGCGCTGCCGGGCGCCTCCAGCGTGATGAGCTTCTGCACCCGGGTGGCCAGATCGTCGTACGAGTCCGACCGCAGCGCCATACACACCCGCTTCTCGCTGCCGAACTGGTTCATGAGCACGGGGATGGAGGACCCCTTCGGATTGGTGAAGAGAAGCGCCGCGCCGCCGGCCTTGCTCACCCGGTCGGTTATCTCGGTGATCTCCAAGACCGGGTCCACCGGCGTATCGATCACGGTCAGCTCGCCGCGGTCGCGCAAGAGCTTGATGAAGTCGCGTAGGTCTTTCACCGGGCGGCGCTCACTCTGCCAGAGCGCTGCGGTAGACCTCGAGCGTCTCTTCGGCCGACCTGCTCCACGAGAAGCGGCCGGCCTGGCGCAGGCCTTCCCGGCACAGGTGCTCGCGCAGCTCGGGCTGTGTGAGGACCCGGATCACGCAGTCCTCAAACGAGTCGAGCGAGGTGGGATCGAACAACAGGGCGGCGGAGCCGGTCACCTCGGGGAGCGACGAGGAGTTCGACACCACGCACGGCGTGCCACAGGCCATGGCTTCCAGAGGTGGCAACCCGAACCCTTCGGCCAGCGACGGGAACACGAAGACGGTAGCCGCGGAGTAGACCGCGGGCAGGTCTTCGTCGCCGATGAAGCCGGGAAACAGGATCTTCCCGGTCAGCCCCCGCTTCCGCACCTCGTCACGGATCCTGTGGTACTCCAACTTCTGGGCGCCGGCCAAGACGAGGTCGGGAGGATCCAACATCCTCTTATGCATCCTCGACCACGCCTGCACGAGAAAGAGGATGTTCTTCTCCTGCCGGAAGTCGCCCGCCCAGAACGCGAACCGGTCGGGCAGAGAGTACCGGTGCCGCACCGCCTGGAGCAATGCCGGATCGGTCTGCGGCGTGAAACGCTCAGAGACCCCGTTATGGATGACCCTGACCTTGGCCGGGTCGACGCCGGCGTAGATGCTGAGGGTAGAAAAGAGGATCTGCGACACCGTGATGACCCGTCTGGACTCCTGCAGGGTATCGTGCAATTGCGCCTTGTACCGCATGCGGAGAGGAAATGGCACGCTCTGCGGATAGAGGAACGGGGTGACGTCGTGCATGGTCGAGACCAGGGGCACAGGCAATGGGGTAGGCGCCCAGGGGCTGGGGACATGCAGGATGTCGACCCCCGATTCCTTCAACAGAGCTCTGAACGAAGCCTTGGCGTGGATGGCTATGGGGTTCATGTTGGCCGAGACGAGGGTGAGCGAGTCGGCCGAGGGGATGCTGTGCTTCTCATCGTCCTGGCAGAAGACCACCACCTCAAGACCGGCATCGGCGAACTGTCGCAGCAGGTTCCGGGAATATATGCCGATGCCTTTACGGTACGGTATCGCCCTCGCATCGAAGCCGATCTTCATGCATCCTCCAACTCGCGGCAACCGCGGGTGATGCTGACGGTCAAGTTATACCCGGATATAGCCGAAATATTACCAGAGGCGGCCCGGGCCACTATTGCACCGGCCGGGTAACTCCTCTTATAATGTGTAGATATTTTCGTCCTGTACGAAGAGGTTAGCCTGTGCCGAACGCGGGAGACATAGGCGCGAGTGATCAGGGACCCGAAGCGGGCCCCATTCTTTTCAAGGCGCAACGCATCCTCGAAGAGCGCAAGATCGACATCACCAAGGCCTGGTTGGGGAGCTTGGTCAGCCGGCTCGACGACCTGGAGGCGCTCGAACGCTTCCCCACCCAAGAGAGCATCCGCACCTCCGTTGAGCTGATCGAGGGCCTCAAGCGTTGCCTCGCCGACGAGGAAGCACTCAAGCAGTTCTTGCCCGGCGGCACGTACTACAACCAAGCCGCCACCCTCGGGACGCTGCAGCGCGACGGCGCCGATGCCATCGGGTCTTTGGCCGATAGCCTCTGCGCCCTCGAGGAAGCGATCTGGGACGGCCTCGCCGACGGCATGCGTTCTCAAGACCAGGAGCTCTTGGAGTTGGTGCGGGTGCTACGGCTCGGTCTCCACCGCATCATGACCGCCGCCACCGAGGCCTACCACAAGCAGTCCAACGCCGAGCTCGACAGGCTCGCCCATACAGACAGCCTCACCGGGCTCTACAACCGCCGCTACTGGGAACCGGAGTTGGAGCGCTACGTGGAGCTCTACAAGCGCTACCGGCACCCGTTCGCGATACTCATGCTCGACTTCGACAACCTCAAGTGGGTCAACGACACGTTCGGTCATGCAGCGGGCGACACCGCTCTGGTGCATCTGGCAACGGTTATGCGCATGAGCATCCGCGACGTCGACATCCCCTGCCGGTTCGGGGGCGACGAGTTCCTCATACTCATGCCCGAGGCCGACAAGAACGCCATCCAGATGGTGGGCCGCAGGATCTCGGAGTCCATCCACAAGACCCGTTTCAAGCTCGGCCGTTCGTTCGCGAGCCTTCAGGTGAGCTTCGGTTCAGCTGCCTGCCCAGAGGATGGGTCCGATGCCGAGGTGCTGCTGCGTGTCGCCGACACTATGCTCTACGAAGCCAAGGAGTCCAAGAAGAAGCGTCTCAGCTCTACGGCTCCTTAGTCTGCGTCCTCCGCAGTCGCGCACTCGAAGGCTTCTCCACGCAGGGTCTCCACCGCATGGTCGAGCACCGGCCCGATGACGGCAAAATGCTCACGGCAGGCCTTGGGGCTGCCAGGCATGTTGATGATCAGGGTGCTCTTTCGCACGGCCGCCACGGCCCGGCTCATCATCGCGCGAGGTGTCACGTTTAGAGAGGCTGCCCGCATGGCCTCGGCAAACCCAGGGGCAAGCCGGTCGGCCACCGCCAGAGTGGCCTCCGGAGTTCGGTCGCGCGGGGCGAGGCCGGTGCCGCCGGTGGTGAGCACAAGATCGACCGACCCGCCGTCGGCGAGAGCTGCGAGCGTCTCCTCGATGCGTGGCTGATCGTCGGGGATGACAACCGCGTCGCCCACCTCGGCCCCCAGGTCGCGGAGTAGCTGCACCAACATGGGACCTGAGGCGTCGGCGCGAAGACCGACGCTCGCCTTATCGCTCAGAGTGATGACCGCGGCACGGATGGGACGGGTGGCCGCCTTGTTGGGAGAATGGCCGTGCACGCCAGAGTCGCTCACGGCTCGGTGTCCGTGGCGACGGTGGCCCCGACCCCTCTCGCTCCGGTTCCCCAGGCCCTCACGCGCACCGTGTCGCCGGGAGCGACGCGGCCACCTCGCAAGACCCGGACGAAGATGCCCTCACGCGGCATGACACAGTCACCCGCCTGGTTGTAGATGGCGCAGCGGGTGTGGCACTCCTTGCCGATCTGAGTGACCTCCACCAACGCTTCCCCGATCTCCAGAGTAGTGAGCAGAGGCAGTGACGCCACGTCGATACCCACAGTGGTGATGTTCTCTCCAAAGTCGCCAGGGCCCACTTTCAGCCCTGCGGCGGTCATCTTGTCCACCGACTCTTGGGCGAGCAGGCTCACCTGCCTGTGCCAGTTGCCGGAGTGGACGTCGCCCTCGATACCGTGATCGGTGCGCATCCGGGCTTCGGGCATGGGGATCTTGCGCTGGCCCTTCGACCCGCTCACGTTCACAGCGACCACCGTGCCTGCCTCGCTCGTAACGGGCTCGGGTGAACGGATGTAGTCCTCTTTACCGCCCGTCTTCTCCAGTAGGCGCAGGTCCCCGATCACCATGGCGCGGTCGACCGCCTTGCACATGTCGTAGATGGTTATGGCCGCCACGGCGGCACCGGTGAGTGCTTCCATCTCGATGCCGGTGCGGTCTTCGGTACGAGTGACGCACTCGATGTCTACGCGCGAATCCGCCTCCACCACCTCGAAGGTGAGGTCCACCTGAGTGAGCGACAGCGGATGGCAGAGCGGCACCAGTTCCGCCGTGCGCTTGGCGGCCATGATGCCCGCCACCTTGGCCACGGCCAGCACGTCGCCCTTGGGCAGGGCCTCCTCCTGAAGGAGTCGTAGGGTCGACGGGGACATCCAGATGCGGGCGCCCACCCGCGCCGTACGTTTGCTGATGTCCTTGCCCCCTACGTCCACCATGCGGGCATTGCCGCTTTCATCTACATGGCTCAGGCGGAGTTCGTCCATACTAGCCACCCACCTGGGACATGCCGCGGGAGGCGCGCCCCAAGAACGTGTTCTTGTCGAAGGTCTTGCGCGCGATCGACTCAGTCACCAGATCGATCACCGCGTCCAAGTCCCGGGCCTGCACCGCCGACCTCACGCTGATCTCGTCGTCCGAGAAGAGGCAATTCTTGAGACCCCCGTCGGCGGTGAGACGCAGCCGGTTGCACGTGGCGCAGAAGTGGTCGGACGTGGAGCCGATGAACCCCAACGTGCCTTGGTATCCGGGGAACGAATAGTAGTGAGCGGGGCCCCAGCCGGCCGGCGAGTCCACAGGGGTCAACTCTCCCAACCCTTGAGCGCCCATCTCGTGAAGGGCGGCCAACACGTCGGCCTTGGGGAGCGAATCGCCCACTGCTCGCGGGCCGCAGCCGCCCACCGGCATCCACTCGATGAAGCGCACATGCAGCGGCCTGTCGCGCGTGAGAGCGACGAAATCGGCAAGCTCAGACAGCAGGGTGGGCATCATGACTACGTTCAGTTTCACCGGGCTCAGGTCGGCCGAGAGCGCGGACTCCACTGCTTTCAGGACGTTTTCCAGGGAACCGCCGCGGGTCAGTTCCCGGTAGCGGTCCGGTTGCAGCGAGTCGATGCTGATGTTCACGCGGTCGACGCCTGCCTTCTTCAGCTCGGTGGCGAACTTCGGCAGCAAGACACCGTTGGTGGTAAGAGAGATACCGTGGAGCGCCGGGATGGCCTTGAGCAACCTCACCAGATCGGGGAGGCCTTTTCGCACCAGCGGCTCGCCACCCGTGAGCCGCACTTTGGTGATGCCCAGCGAGGTAGCCGCCCGTACGAAGAACTCCATGTCTTCGTAGGTGAGCAGATCCTCGTGTGGTTTGAACGGCACCCCTTCAGGGGGCATGCAATATACGCAGCGGTAGTTACATCTGTCGGTTACGGAGAGACGGAGATAATCGACTCTTTGTCCGGCGGGGGGGTTCACGAAGTGGCCTCTTTCAACATGAATGGAAGCGTTATACTCGTGCGAGTATACGCTCTTCGATGAGATCAGCCAACCCGCGAAAATCGTCGAGGGCAAGCTGCGGGACGGGGTAGTCGGGGAACGGTTGATCGCTTGTGATGCCCACGAGCTCGTCGGGCGTGCTCACCAACTCAGTGCTGCGCGCCCGGCGGGACACCTCGATCTTGGGGGCGTCCTGCTTCTTGAACCCCTCGGTGATGATGAGATCCACCGGCTCGCGGATCTGGGCGGCAAGATCGCTCAACGGACGCTCTTCGTCCACTGAGTTCAACCAGACGTACTTATCGGGCGACGAGATCCCCACCACCTCGGCCCCGGCCTCGCGGAACCGGTAGGAATCGGTACCCGGCACGTCGACCTCGAACCCGTGGGTATCGTGCTTGAGAGCGGCCACCCGGTAGCCCCGGCTACGCAGCTCTTTGATGACTCCCAGCACCACGGTTGTCTTGCCCGACTTCTTCTTGCCGATGAAGGACACGGCGGGGAGAGGGCAGGTGTCCATGAAGGCCTGGATGCGGGGCTGGAGCGCCGCGCGCCAGCCCCCTTCCTCTGCCGCCAGCCGCTGCCGGGCCGCCTCCAGCTCCTCAGGCGTGTTGACGTTCATGAAGAGGGCTTCGGGATCGCCGTGGCTGCCGTCGTCCATGTCGAGGTAGCCGGTGTTGAGATCAGGGTAGATGTCGAAGATGCGCCGCCTGCCGGAACGGATGAACGCGTAGTAGGCGTCGAGCGTCCCTTTGCCGTAGACGGCGCAGAGAGGCTGCATGTATTCCCCGTGCCGGGGCACGTACACGTCGTAGCCTTGGGATCTCTCGACGAGGGTCGTGAGAAACTGCGGCGCCACGAACGGCATGTCACAGGCCAGGCAGATGACCCGTTCGGTGGGAGCCGCGAGCGTAGCGGTGTACACACCCACCGCCGAACCGTGCTCGGTGAGAGCATCGACGACCACCGGCATGCCCGAGCCGTGGAAACGGGAGGATTCGCGGGCGACGACGAAAGCATGTGAGAAGAGCGGACTGAAGCGCTGCCACATCCATTGCAGGAGAGTGCCGCTATGGAACGGCGCGAAGGCCTTGTCCTCACCCATACGGGTGGACTGACCCCCCACCAGTAGCGCCAGGCTCACCTCTTCGTGCACTCCATGCCTCCTTGGCCGTTCGTCGTATCGGAGAGATTACCCTACATCGCGCGACTCATGCACCCGCCGCTGGCAGCCGACATTTACAACTAGTAGAATCGCAGCAGCCTGAGAGCATCGGAGGGACCGTGGCAACGTTCGACCGTATTCTTGCTTCGTACGAGCAAGGCATCAAGAAACTTGCCGACGACCTCATCGCGGAGAACAATCCCCCCGACGAGGAACGGTCGAACCTTCTCATGCTCACCCGCATGCTGCAGGCTCTGGTCACCACCTATCAGACGCACCAACTCGACCGCGCCGCCGCCCTGCAGGCCACCAAGCCCGTCGGACCGGGCGCCGCCATCCCTCGTGGCAGCGGCATCCTCAACGTGTCGTTACGCCGACTGGTCGACGACGCTCTCATGACCCCCTGGTACGCCCGCTTTCTCAACAGCAGCCTGGGGCTCAAGCGCACCATCATCATCAGCGGGGGTCCCAAGGCCGGCAAGTCGACCCTGCTGAACGCCCTCATCGACCTGCTGCCCCGCGACCACCGCATCGTCGCCATCGACGATGCCGACGAAGGGCTCCCCATCCTCAAGATGCGCTCGTTCACCGTGCAGCTCAAGGCCAAACGGGGAACACCCGCCCGCATCTCGACCTTCCGCAAGGCCGCCGACATGCGGCCCACCTGGATGGTGGCCGGTGAGCTCGTCCGTCGCGATGCGCCCCCGTTCCTCGAGTACCTCACCGGCAGTTCGACCGGGGGCCTCACCACCGTGCAGAGCCTCGACCCCGAGACCACCCTCAACGAATGGCTGGCCATGAACAAGGCGACGGCGGAGCACCTCAGAAAGCTCAATCCGCTCGTCGTCCACTTGGAACTCGATGAGGAAGACCGTCCCCGCGTCGTGCGGGTGATCGAGGTGACCACCGACCGGGGCAACTTGGTCATCACACCACGCGAACAGGTGGATAGCGAGCAGGTGGGAGTCCAGGGTGGCCAGCGGAGCGATCTGGCCAAGGCGGAGCAGCAGGCGGCCATCGCGGGCTGACGCCCGGACGCGACAGCGCGTCCCCGCCGTTCGCGCACCCTAACCGCCCAGCACGCCCCGCAGACCCGCCTCGTCCAACAAAGCGACGCCCAACTCCTCGGCCTTCTTCAGCTTCGAGCCGGCCTCATCGCCCACGACCACGTAGTCGGTCTTGGAGCTCACCGAACCCGTGACTCGACCGCCCGCCGCCACGATGAGGTCGGCGGCTTCTTGGCGGGACAGCGTCGGCAGAGTGCCGGTGAGCACCAGGGTCTTGCCCGCCAGCGGCCCGGCGGGCCGCGGCGTACCGTCCGCGCCGCCGTCCGGCCCCGCCTCACCGCCGTCCCCGGCGGCGCCCACGCCGGCCGGCGTTTCCATAGTCACCCCGGCTGTCTCCAACCGCGCGATCAGGTCCAGATTGCGCTCATCGCGGAAGAACCCCGCTACGCTCTCGGCGATGATGGGCCCGATGCCCGGCGTCTCGCTGATCTCTTCTACTGAAGCTTCGCGCAGCGCAGCCACGCTGCCGAAGCGGCGCACCAGTAGCTCGGCATTCTCGGCGCCCACGTGCGGGATGCCAAGCGCGAAAAGCACCCGCGCCAGAGGCCGGGTCTTCGACGCCTCCACGGCCGCCACGATGTTCGCCGCCGATTTGTCCCCCAGGCGCTCCAGTCCCGCGAGTTGAGCGGCCTCCAGGTCGTACAGCCCCGCCGCGTCGTCGATCAAGCCCAGGGCCAACAACCGCTCCACCAGCTTCTCGCCCACGCCGTCGATATCCATGGCGCCCCTGCTGACGAAGTGCTTCACCGCCTCGGCCAACTTGGCCGGGCAGTCGGGGTTGGGGCAGCGCACAGCCACCTCGCCCGGCGTCCGCACCACCGGCGTGCCGCACGACGGGCACTGCAACGGCATCGAGTATGGCTTTTCGGCGCCGGTGCGCAGATCGGTAAGAGGCGCCACCACCTGCGGGATGACGTCACCCGCCCGCTGCAACACCACCATGTCGCCCTCGCGCAGGTCTTTGCGGCGGATGTCGTCTTCATTGTGCAGGGTAGCGCGCTCCACGGTCACCCCGCCGACCTCCACCGGTTCCAGCTCCGCCCAGGGGTTCAGCACGCCCGTGCGGCCCACGTTGATATGGATCCTCACCAAGCGCGTCTGCGCCGTGGTGGGAGCGAACTTGTAGGCAACGGCCCACCGCGGGTCGCGGCCCACCGCTCCGAGCGCGGCCTGCAACGCGCGGTCGTCGAGCTTCACCACCACGCCGTCGATGTCGTAGTCCAGCTGGTCGCGGCGCTCCTGCCACTCCCGGCAACCGGCCACGATGGCATCGACGGAGTCCACCACCCGCACGTCGGGGTTCACCCGAAACCCGGCCCTGCGCAACCACTCAAGCACGTCGTGGTGGCCGGCGAACTCCATGCCCTCCCGGTAGCCCACACCGTAGAACCACGTGGAGAGCGGACGGGCGGCGGTGACGCGCGGGTCCAACTGGCGGAGCGAGCCCGCGGCGGCGTTGCGCGGGTTCGCGAAGGTCGATTCCCCCGCCGCGACGCGTTGCTCGTTGAGCCTCTCGAAGGCCGCCAAGGGCAGGTACACCTCGCCCCGCACCTCCAGGGCTGGAGGATAGGGAGCAGCCTCAGGAAGCATGGCCAGCGGCACCGTGGAGATGGTGCGCAGGTTGGACGTCACGTCTTCGCCGATCTCGCCGTTGCCGCGCGTGGCCCCTACCGTCAGCCGGCCGTTCTCATAGCGCAGCGAGACCGCCAGGCCGTCGATCTTGGGCTCGAGCACGAAGCGGAGAGGGCCGGCATCCGCAGCGGCGTCGGACGCGCCCGCCGCCGGATCGTCGAACAGGCTGGGCGCGGCGCCCGCGGCGCCGGCCCGCGCCTCGGCCACCAGCTTCACCACCCGTGCGTGCCAGGCCCGAAGCTCGTCCTCGTTCTTGGCATTGGCGAGCGAGAGCATGGGCTCCCCGTGACGCACCTGCGTGAAGCCTGCCAGCGGCTCGCCACCGACCCGTTGCGTGGGCGAATCGGAAGTCACCAGCTCGGGATGAGCAGTCTCCAGATCTTGTAGCTCGCGAAAGAGGGCGTCGTAGTCGGCATCGGAGATCTCGGGACTGTCGAGCACGTAGTAGCGGTACTCGTGGTGGCGCACCAGCGCCCGCAATTCCTCCACGCGCTCGGCGACTGTCGACGCCGGCCCGCCCCGCGCCGCCACGCCTGTGTCCCCCCCGGCTCCGTCTCCCGCCACCAGGCTCCTCCTATACCCCGAGTACCTCCGATAACTCAGGGATAGTATGAACCAGGATGTCCGGCTTTTCAGCCACCATCGTCTCGGTGTCGAAGACGCCCCACGTCACCGCTATGGCGTCCACCCCCGCGGCAAGCGCAGCCTGGACATCCGACGGACTGTCGCCCACGTAGGCGGCAGCGCCGACGCCCACCCCCAGCAGCTCCAAACAGGCCAGTATCGGGTCGGGCGACGGCTTGTTGCCCGGACTCTCGTCGGCACAGATGGTCGCGTCGAAGTAGCACCCGATGCCGGTAAGGTCGAAGGCCATCTGCGTGGTGTAACGCGACTTGGAGGTCACCAATCCCAGCTTGACCTTGGCCTTCACCAGATCGTTCAGCAGATTCAGGATGCCGTCGTACAGCTTGAGCATGCGGTCGTGCTCGCGGTGGTTGAACTCGCGGTATACGTCCACCAGTTCTTCGGCGTGTTCGGGGCTGAACAGCTCCATCTGCTCCCGGAGCGGCCGGCCCACGTGGGCGATGGATTCCTCCCGCGACACTTCCTGGCCCAGCACCTCGCGGATGGCGTGCTGAAACGAGATCGTGATGAGTTCCACCGAATCGACCAGAGTTCCATCGAGGTCGAAGACCACGGCCTGGTACGTGGGGACACGATCTGCGCCCATCAGCGCGCCCTCCAAGAGGCCAACTCGCCCTCCCAACACCGCAGAGCGTCCAAAGCCTCGTGCGACATGAGGTCGAAATGCAGCGGGGTTATAGACACGTAGCCTTCCGCGATGGCTTCGAAGTCCGTGCCCGGCTCGTGATGCCAACTCAACTCATCGCTGTAGATGTGGTACACCCGCCGGCTGCCTCTGGTCTCCCGATACTCCACCTTGTCGCCGTAGATGCGCTTGCCGAGCACCGTGAGGCGGGCGCCCTCGAGTCCGTCCCACGAGCGGTCGGGACAGTTGACGTTGAGCAGAGTCTTGGCCGGAAAACCTTGAGTCAATACGGTGGACACCAAGTGGCGGGCAAAGCGGGCCGGAACGGACAGATCGTAGCCGGGATGATATGCCTCGGCCGAGAGGGCTATGGCCGGTATGTCCAGCATGATGCCCTCCAGGGCCGCCGCCACGGTGCCCGAGTAGGTGATGTCGTCGCCCAGATTGGCGCCCAGATTGATGCCCGAGACGATGAGGTCGGGCGCCCGGTGGAGCAGGCCCAGTGCGGCCATACGCACGCAGTCGACCGGAGTGCCGTCGGTGGCATAGGCCAGACTGCCGTCCGGCAGCTCCACTTCTTCTACACACAGGGGGGAGTGCATGGTGATGCTGCGGGCCGCTCCCGAACGGTTCTGGTCGGGCGCGATTATCTGCACGTCACCCAGAGGTTCGAGAGCATCTTTGAGCGCGGCAAGTCCCGGCGAGCTCACGCCGTCGTCGTTAGTGAGGACGATGAGCGGGCGAGAGGAGCCGAAGGCGACGAGCGCGCAGTCTCTAACCGCCATGGCTGAAGGTGAGGTGCTCAGTCGCTCGAGCCCGCCCCGGCTGCGACGGGAGCGCTCGTCTTGGTGACAGGCGGTTTGACGCTCTCGGTAGACCCCGTGCTGCCGTTAGACCCCGTGCTCTCGGAGCCCGACGACGAGTCGCCGCCGGAAGAATCCGATCCACCGTTGGCCGCGTGCGAACCCGAGTGGCCAAGATTGTTACGCCGGGCATAGTCGGTGGTGTAGAACCCCGAGCCTTTGAAATGGATGGCGACCGGGAACAGCAGCCTTCTGACGGGCTCGCCGCAGATCTCACACTCTTTGATCGGCTCGTCCGACATGCGCTGAAAGCGTTCGAACTGGTGGTCACATGAAAGACAACGATATTCGTATGTAGGCAAGGCGCTCACACCTCCTGATTCAGCTCCTGGCAAGTATATCGGAAAACCTCGGCATGTCCAATAGTGATTGGCACTCTATTGGGGAGAGTGCCAAGTGCTGAAGTCTTTCTCCCCGCCTGCCGATAGTAATCAGGACCCTTTGCCCTTGGCATGATCGGCCCTGTGACTCGCTGCGGTTGCATGGTCCGTTCCTGCCAGGGGCTCACCTTGAGGAGGAGTGATATCCACATGACCATCCTGAGAAGGCAAACCATTGGCTATGGAAACCTGCTGTTCTTGATCCTGGTGCTGGCGGGCATGAGCATCGGCTGGCTGGTGTGGCAGGAGGGATGGAAGCAGGAATACAGCGATGCCGTTACTCAGGTGGAAGCCGTGACCCAGATCGACGTGAGGGCGCAGGACATGGTCTCGTCCGCCACGGGTTGGGAACTGGCGGAGATCTACCACATGATCTTGGCCGACGACTGGGGGACCACCGATGTCGGTCCGCTGTTTGAAGCCGTCTCCTTTCTCACGCCGCACGTCGACTCCTTGGCGACGCTGAAGACCGCCGGCGCGGAGGACCTGGCCATCGTGGAGAGCATGCGCGACTTGATCGCGCAGCACGAGCAGGCTGTGGAGACGTTCTATTCGACGGCGGAGAACGAGCAGGAGAAGGCTCTCACGATGGTCGACCAACAGATCCTCCCCCTGGCGCAACAGCTGCAAACCACTGCGGGTACCTTCAGGGAGCATGGTAAGACGCGGCAGGAAGACCTGCTGCGCAGTCTTGATAAGAACTCGACGATGATGCTGTGGTTGGTGATAGGTTGGACCGTGCTGGCCCTCGTGGGGGGCATCTTGTTCAGCATCTACCTGAGGAGAGCCACGAGCCGGCACCTGCACACGGCTATCAACGGCATCACTACTTCGGCGACCCAACTCCAGACCGTCTCCTCCCAGGTGGCGGCGGCGGCCGCTCAGACCGCGGCCTCCACCAACGAAACCACCGCCACAGTGGAGGAAGTCAAGCAGACGGCCCAGATGGCCCACGAGAAGGCCAGCGAGGTGGCGGCGGGTTCCCAGGACGTGGCGCGTGTGGCCGAGACCGGAAGGGCGACGGTGGCGCAGACGCTTTCGGGCATCGAGCAGATGCAGAACCAGATGGGCATAGTGGCCGAGACTATCCACCGTCTGAGCGAGCAGACCCAGGCCGTCGGCGACATCATCACGACGGTGAACGACTTGGCCGAGCAGTCCAATCTACTCTCGGTGAACGCCTCGATAGAAGCGGCCAAGGCCGGCGAGCAGGGCAAAGGGTTCACCGTGGTGGCTCAGGAGGTAAAGAGTCTGGCCGAGCAGTCCAAGCAGGCCGTGGTCCAAGCGCGCGCCGTTCTCTCTGAGATCCAGAAGGCAAGTACTCTGGCTGTGAGCGCCGCCGATGAGGGTCAGACAGCTGTTGAGGCCGGGCGAGAGCAGTCCAGAGAGTCTGGGGAGGCCATCCGATCTCTGGCCGAAAGCGTCGTCGAGGCTGCCGAATCGGCCATCCAGATCTCCGCCTCGAGCAGGCAGCAGCTGGCCGGCATGGAGCAGATCAGCCAGGCCATCGACAGCATCAGCGAGGCCAGCACTCACTCGGTGGAGGGCACCCGGCTCGTGGAGCAAGAGGTCAGACAGCTCCAGGAACTCGCCAACGGCCTGAGACGGTTGGTGGACTCGGGCGCGAAGGCGTAGCCCGTCGCCCTCCCCTAGCTACTGCAACCCCTGCTCTTTGAGCAGCAGCATCCGGTAGAGGGCGTAGGCCGCCTCTCCCCGGGTGGCAGGCTCAGCGGGGGAGAAGAGGCCGGGGGCGGTGCCGTCTATGAGCCCGTTGTAGTGGGCCGTGGCCAGGAGGGCTCGGTCGGCAGGATCGGTGACATCGGCGAACCCGGGGTCATATCCGGCCGGGGGTTCCTCAAGGAGCTCAGAGGCGGCGCGCACCACCATGCGCACCAGCTGCATGCGGGTGATGGCCTTATAGGGGCGGAATCTGCCGTCTGTATATCCCACCACCACTCCGGCCCGGGCCGCGGTCATGACGAAGGAGTAGGGATAGGGAGATCCGTCGTTAGGCACGTCGATGAAGTCGGGGATGTTGCCGTAGGGGTATCCCCAGCCACCTCCCAGGGCCAGCACCAGCATCTTGGCCACCTGGGCCCGTAGGATGGGGTCGTAGGGACCGAAGTTGCCATCCCCATAGCCGGCGATGATGCCCCGCTCGGCCAGGTAGATGACGGCCGGGTAGAGCTCATGGTCCTGCGGTACGTCTAGGAAGGCGAAGGGACTGGGGGCCTCATCGGGAGCAAAAGCGACCTGCACCCGGTGATGGGTGTTCACCTCTTCGATCACGAAGGGACCTAAGAGCGGCATGGGCTTGCCGTCTACCGTTATCTCGCTTAGGTGATATCCGGGGGCAGAGGTGATGTCGACGGTGGCGCTCTTACCGGCGAGGACCCACTGGGCGGCCGGGGAGACCGAGCCCTCTCCTTGGGTCACCGCGGCCGAGACCGAGTAGACCACCGGTAGGGGGGGCTCCGGTAGGGGGGCAAAGCGGGCCCTAACGGTGATATCAGCGGTCACCTGGGTGTCGGTGCGGGGGTTGTCATTCACCCAGTCACTCCAGCCCGCGAACAGGTAGCCCTCATCGGGCACGGCGAGCACTGGGGTGCCGTCGGCGCCCTCGGACACAATCTGCAGAGTGTCGCCCTGCAGGGTGCCCCCGGGGGTGGAGAGGTAGGTGAGGGTGAAGGTGGGAGCGGGCGCGATGGTGAAGGTGGCCGAGATGGTGTGGTCGGCTGCGACGGCCACGAAGGTGTGGGTGTCACCGGTGGGGTCGAAGCCGGTGAGGGCCACGCCGTCCACTAGGAGGGAGGCGATGAGATATCCCGCCTCGGGGGTGATGGTATAGGTGGCGTCTGTTCCCCAGGTCACGGTGCCGGTGGGTGGGGTGATGCTGCCCCCCGCGCCCGCGGTGACGATGATGGTGGGTAGCGGGGCGAACACATAGGCGGCGCCGGCATTGGAGGCGTCGTTGTTGCTGTCGTCTCCGTTCACTCCGGTGGCGTTGCTGTCCTCGTAGGGGGCCGCCACCACCACCGTGTCGCCGGAGACGGCCACCGAGTAGCCGAAGAGATCCATAGTCCCGGTGTTGAACGCCTTCAGATAGGCCTGTTGGCTCCAGGTGGTGCCAGTGCGTACGAAGACATAGGCAGCGCCGGCAAAAGAGGCGTTGCTGTCCTCGTAGGGGGCTCCCACCACGACTGTCTCGCCGGAGACTGCGACCGAGTGGCCGAAGTTGTCATTGGCCTCGGTGTTGGACGCCTTCAGATAGGCCTGTTGGCTCCAGGTCGTACCGTTGCGCACGAACACATAGGCGGCGCCGGCATCACTGTCCTTGTAGGGAGTTCCCACCACCACCGTGTCGCCGGAGACGGCGACCGACCAGCCGAAGAAATCCATATTCCCGGTGTTGAACGCCTTCAGATAGGCCTGTTGGCTCCAGGCGGCGCCGCTGCGTACGAACACATAGGCGGCGCCGGCACTAGAGGCGTTGTTGTTGTCGGTCTGAACCTCAACCACCCCGATGGCGTCGCTGTCCTCAGCGGGGGCTCCCACCACCACCGTGTCGCCGGAGACGGCGACCGAGTACCCGAAGTTGTCATAGGCCCCGGTGTTGGACGCCTTCAGATAGGCCTGTTGGCTCCAGGTGGCACCGCTGCGCACGAAGATATACGCGGCGCCGGCACTAGAGGCGTTGTTGTCCTGGTCCCCATCCACCCCGGTGGCGGCGCTGTCCTCGCCGGGGGCTCCCACCACCACCGTGTCGCCGGAGACGGCGACCGAGTAGCCGAATTCGTCACCGGCATCGGTGTTGGAAGCCTTCAGATAGGCCTGTTGGCTCCAGGTCGTACCGTTGCGCACGAACACATAGGCGGCGCCGGCATCGCTGTCCTTGTAGGGGGCTCCCACCACCACCGTGTTGCCGGAGACGGCGACCGAGTGGCCGAAGTGATCGTCGGCCTCGGTGTTGGACGCCTTCAGATAGGCCCGTTGGTCAAGGGATGCGAGGCTCCCCTGGGCCAGGAGAGCGCCTGCCGCCGCCAGGCCTTGGGGCGCCTCCTCCGCGGGAAGCAGCGCTAGGATCTGGCTCCAGTCTTGGGCGCTCAGCCCCTCGGGAGGCTCCACCTGAGAAGAGGGCGTCATGGGGTGCGGGAGCGGTCCAGAAGCAGGGCTCTGCGTCCCAAGAGCCGTCGAGGCAATACCCAGAGTGCAAAGGCCAACAAGCAGAGTGAGCAGGAGCACGGGCAGCAGGCGTTTCACAGAGTCACCGTCCTGGCGGAGTCGGAAATGGACAGGCATCGGCGCGCAACCAGCCGCTGTGTCTGAGGCCAGGCCGGCGGGTGTTGCACGCGCAGATAGGCGACAGACTCTCATCACCACAAGAATCCTATCACGGGCAGAGCTACGTCTACCGGTTGCGCCTCCAGGCGAAGAACGCGGCCAGGGCCATCACGATCCAGTTGATGACGCCGGTGGTCCGCGTGAAGCCGAACACGATAGAGCTCCAGCTGAAGCCCATGTTGAGAAAGACCGAGAACAGCGGCGGGATGACGAACGCCCACACCGTCGACGCCGCCGCGATGATGGCCGTCGCCCGCCCATGGTAATAGCCGGAAGCGCGGATCACCGCTTCGCCGACCAGCCATCCGATGCCCATGGCGATGAAGAAGATCAGAAAGAAGAAGCGGCCCGCACCCAGGATGTAGTAATAGACGAAGCCGACGGCCGTGCCGGCGCCCAATCCGGCCGCGACCGCCCGCGCCAGGTGGCCGCTCTTGATGGTGACTTTCGACGACCGCGGCATCTTGGCGCATTCCCGGCACTTCACGCCCACCGCCGAGTAGACCATGCAGTCGGGGCACAGCGGCTTACCGCACTCGCTGCAGGTCACCATGGTCATGCGCTTGGGATGATTGGCGCACGGCTGTTCCAACAGCTCCCCGCGCGGCTCGTACTGGTCCGGCCGGTCGCCGTCGTCGTACGGAAGGCCTTCGTTCACCGGCGACGGCGCTGTCGGGCTACCACGATGACCTCGCCGGGACTGCCGAACGGCACCAGCTCCTTGCGGTAGCTGCGGTGGACGGCCTCCAGTTCTTCCTGTGCCTGCGCCGTGAGCCGCTCCACCTCAGCCTCCAGCTGATCGAGCTTACGCTGCAGCCTGGCCACCTGCTCTTCCATCTCTAGAACTCGTTCGACCCCGGCCAGGTTCAGGCCGCACTCACCAACCAACTGCTGGATACGACGCAGCCGCTCCACGTCGTCCATCGAGTAGAGGCGGGTGCTCTTCGACGACCGCTGCGGGCAGATGAGCCCACGCCGCTCGTACATGCGGAGCGTCTGGGGATGCATCTCGGCCAGCTCGGCGGCCACGGAGATCATGAAGACCGGTCTCATCTTGTCGTCAAGCGGCGGCATCTACCCTCCTCCTACGCCGACCAACCGGGACGGCCGGCCCGCGGGTCTTTCTTATACGACTCGGCGAACTTCTTGAGCAGTTCCTTCTGCTCCTTGTTCAAGCCGTCCGGCGTCAGCACGTTTATGCGCGCTATGAGGTCGCCCTTGCCCGAGCCGCCCAGGCGGGGTGCGCCCTTGCCCTTGAGCTTGAGCAGCTTGCCGTCCTGAGTGCCGGCCGGCACTTTGAGGGCCACGCTGCCCTCCGGGGTCGGCACTTTGACCGTCGCCCCCAGGGCCGCTTCGGTCATGGTGACCGGCACCTGCACCACGAGATCGGCGTTGCGCCGCTCGAAGATCGGGCTCTCGTCCACCTGGGCGATCACGTAGAGGTCGCCGGCGGGCCCGCCGTGCAGGCCCGGCTCGCCCTTGCCCTTGAGGCGGATCTTGGTGCCGTCTTTCACGCCCGCGGGGAGCGGCACCGTGAACTTCTTGAGCGCGCGGGTCAGTCCGGTGCCGTGGCACGTGGCGCACGGATGCTCGATGACCTGCCCGGTGCCATGGCAACGTCCGCAGGGTTGGCTCATGGCGAAGAACCCCTGGCTTTGGGATACCACGCCCCGGCCCTGGCACTGCGGACATGTGGTCGGCGACGTGCCCGGCGCAGCCCCGCTGCCCCGACAGGTATCGCACTGCACGGTCATGGGCACGCTGATCTTGGTCGTGACCCCTTTCAGGGAATCCTCAAACGAGATCTTCACAGCCACGCTGAGGTCGTCGCCCCGCTGGCCCCGCTGCTGCCGCCGTCCGCCGCCGCCGCTGAAGCCGCCGCCTCCAAAGCCGCCTCCACCGCCGAACAGGTTGCCGAAGAGGTCGGCCCAGTCGCCGCCCATGGGCTGCCCGCCCTGGTAGCCGCGGAACCCTCCGCCGGCGCCACCACCGGGCGCGCCCTGGCCGAAGAACGACGGTCCGGCGTCGTACTGCTTGCGCTTGTTGGGGTCGGAGAGGACCTCATAGGCGCTGGAGACTTCTTTGAACTTCTCCTCGGCCTTGGGGTCGTCGGGGTTGGCATCGGGATGGTACTTCCGCGCCAACTTGCGGTAGGCCTTCTTGATCTCGTCCTGGGTAGCGGTCTTCTTGAGCCCCAAGACGTCGTAGTAATCGCGGGTGCTGGTAGCCATGATGACTCGCTCCTAGGCGGTCCCGCCGCCAGCGCCGCCGTCTGTTCCGCCGGCCGAGCCCCCCGGGCCTGCCGACACGACTACCCGCGCAGGCCTCAGCACACGCTCGCCCTGCCGGTATCCTTTCTCTATGACCGCCGCGACCTTGCCCTCGTCGTGCTCGGAGGGCTGCACCACCATGGCGTCGTGCACCTGGGGGTCGAATTCCGCGCCCGCGCCTTCGATCTCTTCCACGCCGGAGCGGGTGAGCAGATTGACGAACATGTCGCGGGTCATGCGGACCCCATCGAGCACCTTGCCCTCTTGGTGGTGCTCCGCTGCGTCCAGGGCCCTCTCCAGGTTGTCCAAGACCGGGAGAACGTCGGTCAGCAGGTCACATTGGGCCCTGTTACCGGCCTCGAACGCCTCGCGGGTGGCCCGCCTGCGGTAGTTGTCGAACTCGGCCCGGAGGCGCAGCAACTGGTCGTTCAGCCCGTCGCGCTCGCTGGCCAGCCCGTCCCGCTCGGTGGCGAGAGCGTCGCGCTCCTCGGCCAAGGCGTCGCGCTCAGTCTGGAGCGTCTCCAGATCGGCGGCCAGCCTCTCCACCTCGGCCTGCAAAGCCTTGAGGTCGGCGGCGCCGCCGCCGGAGGAGTGACCCGCGGAGGCGTGACCACCGCCGTGCGCCGGGTTGCCCGCGCCGCCGGCGGCCTTGGCCGCACCTGCGGCGCGCCCATGGTTGATAGGGATGTGTCTCTTATCTGCAGTCATGGCCTGTCTCTCGTTAGGTCCTGCTTGCACGGGCGGCGGCCACCGGCCGCCGCCCCGCGATTCTCACTGTCGTCGTATCATTCTACGACGCGGCGTCACCTTATGAAGCGCTCTCGGTCGCCGTGGCTTCCACCTCGGCAGGCTTCGACTCTCCGATAGCCACCGAGATCTTCTTCGGCTTCGCTATCTCAGCCTTGGGAACAACCACTTCCAGCACGCCGTTCTCGTACTTGGCCTCTATGGCCTCCTCCTGCACGGTCTGCGGCAGAGCCAGCGACCGGCTGAACGATCCATAGCGCCGCTCGATGCGATAGTACTTGTCTTCTTTGACCTCTTCCT
>ENA-UOUL01001697-UOUL01001697.1-bioreactor-metagenome-genome-assembly--contig:-NODE-1697-length-29091-cov-4.457710_pt1 | contig 29091 bp, 25 predicted proteins | sample MGYA00249838_ERZ747220 | MGnify/ENA primary metagenome ERZ747220 (study PRJEB28778, sample SAMN05720191) | bioreactor metagenome | isolation source: Anaerobic biogas reactor | place: USA:Washington...
GGCAGCGGGTTCGCATCCTCCTCAACGGTGACGTCGTCTCCTGCTGCCATCTTCTGGACCTTCCGATGGGCAATGCGCTGACCGAGCCCCTCGAAGGCGTGTGGAATGGCAGGAAGCTCCAGGATTTGCGGCAGGCCATCAAGGAAAGCCGGGACGATATGCCCGATCGGTGCAAGCACTGCCAGATCCTCATGGGAGGGACCGACTCCAACGATGTGATGTTGCACGTTGGTTCGGCTCTCGTGCCGGAGATGAGAGAGCGTCTGGCCCAGCCGTGCGGCGCGCCGTCGTCGGCCTCCGTTTCCGTGTCGCATCCCTCAAATCCCAAAGTCGCCGTGGTGACGACATGCCGGAATGCCCAAGCACATCTTGCCGAGTGTCTGGACGGCATCCTGGGCCAAACACTGGTCGAATGGGAGTTGCTCCTGATTGACGATGGCAGCACGGACGATACGCGGCGGATTATCGAGGCATATGCCGCCCAGGACGCACGCATCCGGCCTTTCTACTTCGACGACAGCGCCGGACCGTATGTCCGTCGCAACTTCGCCATCCGGCAGACCCGCGCGCCGTTCATTTCGATCCAGGACGCGGACGACATCATGGTTCCACAGAAGCTCGAGCGTCTGGTTGACGTGATCGTCGGGGACGAGCGCCTCGGAGTCGTCGGGTCGTTTTATCGCAGCTTCCTCGATGAATTCACTGGGATCGAGCACACGGAGGCGGCGATCCTGCCCACGACGCAGGAACAGATGCTGGAAGTCTACCGGACGCAGTGCATCTGGGACTATCTGTGGCATGGCTCGGCCCTTGTCCGACGTGATCTGTTCGATACGATCGGTCTCTATGATGAAAATCCCTTCGGCGCCGATTCGTTCTGGCTGGCCAAGGCAATTGAATACGCCCATCGCACCGGTCGGGTGCGTCTCGGCACGATCCCGGAGTCTCTCACCCTGCGTCGGGTCCATGCCGATTCGCAGACCGGATTGCTACCGACGATGGATCCGCGCAGTCGAAGGGTCGCCTATGCTCAGTACTGTCTGGAGAGGCTCGAAGCGGCGGTCGGTCGGGCCGAACGCGACCCGGGTGTCGACCTGGCCCACGAGCTGCGCGAATGCACATGCAGCGATTTTCTGGAGCGACGGGGCGATCAGGCGATCGAAGGGGAGAAGCGGCCTGCGGATGACCAGGCGATAGACGACCTGCTCCAGCGTGCCTTGGAGCACTTGCGAGAACGGCGGTATGTCAGTTGTGTGCGGACGCTGCGCTGGCTGGAAATCATGGACCCTGCCGTGGCGGTTCGCGTGGCCAACTTCGATCTGATCCACGCGATGGCGCTCTTGGGGCTGGGACATACGAAGCGCGGTCGGGACTGTCTGCATCGCGAGATGGTCAACCACGACAACTCGATGGCTCGACAGTTGCACGAGGAGATCTTCGAACGAGGCATTGCGATCGATGTGTCTCAGTGGTACACCGAACGTGCCGATGTCATTACCCCTCGGATCGACAGGGCCCTGTGGCCGAAGGCGTCTCCGAAAGCGCATCTTGCGGTTGCGATGACGCCGGCAGGTCCGCCCAAAGTCACAGTGGTCACGGCGTGCCGAAACGCCGAGCGGTTCCTGGCCGAGTGCATGGACAGCATCCTGTCCCAGACGCTGGGAGAGTGGGAGTTGTTCCTGCTCGATGACAGCAGCACGGACGATACACGGCGAATCATGTCGGAGTATGCCCGACGCGACGGCCGCATTCAGGTGCACCGCTTCGACGACAATCGGGGCCCTTACGTCCGGCGTAACTTCGCCATCGAGCGGGCCGCCGCCGATTTCATCGTCGTGCACGATGCCGACGACCTCATGGAGCCAACGAAGCTGGAGACCCTGGTCAACGCGATCCGGACGGACGATCGGCTGGCCATGGTCGGATCGGACTATCGCACGTTTCTGGATCGCTATCGCGGTCCCCAGTGCAGCGAGCACAACCGGTTGCCGCGGGCGAACGAGGAGATCCTGGCCCGATTTCGGTCCTGGCAGCACGGCATGAGCCACGGATCGGCCATCATCCGCAAAGCTCTTTTCGCCGAGATCGGTCTGTACGATGAGAATCCTTTTGCCGCCGACTCCTTCTGGTCGGCGAAACTGGCCCTCTATGCCGAAGCGGGCAAACCGGTGTGCGTGAAGAACGTGCCCGAGTGTCTGACCCTGATTCGGATGCACGGGACCAATTCCACACGGCTCGTATCCACCTTGGACCCGCGCAGCCGAAGGATACGGTATCGACAATACTGCATGAGCAAGCTGGAAGGCGTCCGCGATCGTCTGAGGCTGTGTCCCGGCGTGGATATCGGATGTGAATTACGCCGATGCACCTGCGGTGACTTCCTGACGCGCTTCAAGGCCCCGATCATCACCTGGGAGAGCGAACCGTTGGACGACCGCGTTGTTCCAGAGTATCTTCGTCTGGCCGTGGATCTGTTCAACGGAGGCTGCTACGTCAGTTGCACAGGCATGCTGGACGACGTCGAGGCCCTGACGCCGACTGTTGCGGACCGTGTGGAGGGCTTCGACTTGCTGCGAGCTCTGGCGCTCTATGCCCTGCGGATGGAACCGGAGGCTCGGCTGTGTCTGGAACGCGAGATCGATCGTCACGGCAGTCCGGCGGCCCGCCAGTTCGTCAAGGATGCCTTCGCCTCGGCGCGGCCGGTGGACGTTGTGGCGTGGTGCCGGCGACACGATGGGCGATTTCCCATCGGCCTGGCGGAGGCCCGAACGCGAACCCCACAGCCGACGTCGGCATCGATCGGCGCGCGCTGAAAAAAACGAATCGCAGGGGTTCAGGATCGTTGGCGTCCGGACGATAACAAGACCAGAGTCGTTGGCTGCAGCGGCTCCGGCACCTGTCCACCGGTTTTCCGGCGGAAGATGAAGGGGCGATAAACATGGGCGAATTACGTCTGGCAGGCTTGTCAACCGGAATCGACACGAGCGCTCTGATCACGCAGTTGATGCAGATCGAGCAGCGCCGGCTCAACAAATACGTTGAAACCAAGAACACATGGGACCAGCGCAAAGAGGCGCTCAACACGCTGAAGACCAAGCTGAACGACCTCAAGACGGCGGCGGCCGCCCTTTCGGATTCGCGAAAGCTGCGCGCCTATGCCACCGCCTCGAGCGACACGGACGTTCTGACCGCCGAATCGTCCAATAACGCGTTCGAAGGCAACCATTCGGTGGTGGTCAATCAGCTCGCCAATGCCGAGCGATGGGTGCACTCGACGGGAATGAAGTACAAGGAGGAATACCTCGGAGAAGGGGTGTTCATTTACTCCTACAACCACAAGGAAGTGACCATCACCACGACTGCCGATACCACGCTGGAGGAATTCGCGGGACTGATCAACAACGACGCGAACAATCCCGGCGTGACCGCCACGCTGCTCCACCACAACGGGGCCTATCACCTCGTCCTCAATGGCAACGAGGCCGGTTCCGACTACGAGATCTTCATCAACACCAGTAACACGGAAGTGTGGCAGGCCACTTCGCCTGTTACGGTGGGAGGGGAAAACGCCTCACTGACCACGAAGATCAACGAGCTGGATCAGTTCACGGGGACCTTCGCCGGCGATGAATCCATCACCATCAGCGGGCGGCGGAACGACGGGACTGTGGTGAGCCACAGTTTTGCGGTGAATGAGAACACCCGGCTCGACCATCTCGTCGAGGAGATCAACACGGCATTCGAGGGGACGGCCACGGCGACCGTGGTGAACGGTCAGATTCGGCTGACCGACCACATCAGCGGTGCCAGCCAGATGGAGTTCAGCCTCAGCTACGATCCCGGGTCCGGCGGCACGAATCTGGCCCTGCCCGCCATCGCTCAGTTCACCCAGGGCGGCAGCACCGCGGCAAACCTGGCAGGATTCGCCGAAGCGGATTTCACCGAGACCCAATCCGCCCGGGATTCACAGATCAAAGTGGACGGGTTTCCTCCGGGCGAGGAAGAATGGATCAGCCGGAGTTCGAACACGATCGACGACGCCCTCCAGGGGGTGACGCTGCACCTGCACGACACAGGGACGGTGCAGGTCAATCTGACGCGCGACGTCGAGTCGGTCAAGCAGAAGCTCACCGCGATGATCGATGCCTACAATTCCGTTGTGACATTCCTGGCGGAGAAGACCGGTTACAACAGCAACCTCGGGACGGCCGGCGTTCTGATGGGCGACTCGACCGTATCGAGCATCCTGAACAACCTCCGCATGCCGCTGCTGCGTCAGACCGACGGCTTCGTCATCGACGTCGACTCGTTCCTCATGCCGGGACACCTCGGCCTCGAACTCGAACGAGACGGGACGCTCTCTCTGGACAGCACGGTGTTCAACGAAGCCATCGCCCAGGACTACATGGGCGTGCTGGCCCTCATCGGAGCTGACAAGACCGGCACGTCCGACAGCAACATGATTCAGTTCTACAGCGCATCGAGCAATTATACGCAGGCGGGAACGTACAACGTGCAGGTAAGCGTTGCCGGAGGGGCCATCACCAGCGCCCAGATCAAACTCAAGAGTGAATCCACTTATCGGGACGCCACCATCAGCGGGAATATGATCTCGGGCAACAGCACGTTCACGGAAGGCGGGATCCCGACATATGCCGAGAATGGCCTGTTTCTGAGCGTCGATCTCAGTCAGGACGGCACGTTCGACGCCACCGTCCGCGTCCGTCAGGGATTCACCGGCGCGATGGAGGACGTGATCGAGCGGTTCGTGAAGTCGTCGGATGGATGGCTGACGCTGGATCAGAGTTCGGTCGACGTGCAGATTCAGAACCTCGAAGATCGAATCACCCGAGAAGAGGACCGCCTGTCGAGGGTGGAGACACGCCTGGTCACCAAATACGCGCGACTGGAGAAAACGCTGACGCTGCTGCAAAACCAGATGGCCGCCCTCAATATGGGATAGGGCCGGATGGTGTCCCCGTCATCTGGTGTTCTTCTTGCTCTGTCGGAGCCGATAGATCATCGCCAGCACCTCGGCGACGGCCACATAGAAAGCCTCTGGAATGCGCTGGCCGGGCTTGATAGAGGCGTAGATGGCGCGGGCCACTTCCGGCCGCCGGACAATTGGAATCCCATAGGAACGGGCGATCGCAATGATCTTCTGCGCCATGTGGTCGGCCCCTTTGGCCAACAGGACCGGCGCGTCCATGGTCGCGGCGTCGTATTGCAGGGCGACGGCCACGTGCGTGGGGTTCACCAGAATGACGCTGGCCTTGGGCACGTCGCGGATCAGGCGCTTCATCGACATTTCGATCTGGATGCGGCGAATCCTGTTCTTCACCTCCGGCGCCCCTTCGCTTTCCTTACGCTCCTGCTTGACCTCCTGTCGGGTCATCTTGAGTTCATGGATGTACTGCCATTTCTGGTAGAGCGTGTCGGCCAGCCCGAGGATGAACACCGCGATGCCGACGCGGATTCCGAGGCCGAACGTCATCGAAGCGATCGCCCCGAGCAACTGGGAAGACCATGCCCATCGCAGCGCAGCCATTGCTTCCAGTTTGTCCCGCAGGTAGAGCCAGACGATCACGCTGACGATGAGGAGCTTGGCGATCGAGGCGATCAGGCGGACCAGGGACCGTGGATTGGCGGCTCTCTGGATTACGGTGGCGGGGTTGATGGCGTCCCATCGGAACTGGATAGCTTGCGGACTGAACATCGCCCCCCCGACGGCGATGCTTGCGGCGATTCCCGCGACACTGATGGCCGCCAGGATGGGCAGCATCACGACGACCGCGTCGATGATATTCCCGTTGAGATAGGCGATGAAGACCTGGGGATTGGCCAGCGGGCCGATTTGGCCGGAGGCGCCCGATTCGACTTGCGCCTTGAACCATTGGTACAGACTGGGCGCTAGCAGGGCCAGACTCAGAAGCAGCGCGACGAGTGTGGCGGCGGCCCCCATGTCCTGGCTCTGCGGGACCTGGCCCTTCTCGCGGGCCTTGCCCAGCTTTCGCGGGGTTGGTTGTTCTGTCTTTTCGGCAGCGGGTTTGTCGGCCATGATCGTAGCGAATCAGGGATACACGAGGATGGCTTCCCGGACAAGCACAACGCTCTCGATGGGAATCCGTTACTCGCGGTCGATCGTTCTTCCTACAGGGGTAAAATCTTGGCCATCCAATCGGCCAGTTCCGTGACATATCCGTTGATGAAAGGCAGAAACATCGCCACCATGATCAGTCCCAGTCCGATGCGTGCCGGCATACTGATGAAGAGAATGTTCATCTCGGGAACCAGACGAGCCAGGAGGGCCAGCGCCACCATGAGAACCATGAAAGCCGCCAGCATGGGGGCCGCCAGACGCAGGGCGGCGATCAGCATGGTCGAGCCGGCGATGACCACGCCTTCGCTGAGGATCGGAATGCTCGGGAGGGTTCCGACCGGGAAGGCGGCATAGCTCTTCGAGAGGACCAGGAGGAACAGGTGGTGGCCGTTGGCACTGAGGAACAACAGGACAAAGATCATCTCCAGCAGCCCGCTGAGCGGCCGGGCGCTTTCTCCGGTCAGCGGATCGAGAACCTCGGCCATGGTCAGTCCCATCTGTTGTTCGACGATCTGTATGCTGAGCTTGACCGCTGCGAAGAGCAGATGGCAGATCAGTCCGAGGGCCAGACCGTACGTGGCTTCCCCGGTCAGCAACAGCACAACCTTCGTCGTGTTCTGAAGGCTGTCGGGGTCGATTGTGTCGATTGCGACAGACATCGGGACCACCGCGGTCAGGAAGAGCGAGATCAGCACGATGGCTGCGATCTTGGTCTGGACGGGGATTGTCTGCCATCCGAAGACCGGCACGATCAGGAAGAACCCGGAGACGCGCGTCACGACCAGAACGAACCCGAGCAGTGTTTCAAGCATCCGAAGCCCCTGGGATCAGTACTTGATATTCTGGATCTGGGCGAAGATCTCGGCGGTGAAACGCAGGGCGATCTGGAGCATCCAACTGCCGAACAGCAGGCTGACCACGGAGACGGCCAGCAGCTTCGGCACGATGGTCAGCGTCATGTCCCGGATGGATGTGACCGCCTGGAGCAGAGTGACGATGACGCCCACGGCCATACAGGTGATCAGGATCGGCGCCGACAGGAGCAATGCGGTTTCCAGCGTGTGTCGTCCCAGATAGAGCACATAGCTGCTATCCATAGATTTCCATCCTCTCTATCGCAAAGCGGCCGTCACAAGAACCCGAGACTGAGGCTCCTGGCCAGCAGCCCCCACCCATCGACCAGAATGAACAAGATCAGTTTGAACGGCAGCGAGATCATCACCGGGGGCAGCATCATCATGCCTGCGCTGAGCAATACACTGGCGATGACCATGTCGATCAGGAGAAACGGGATAAAGAGCAGGCAGCCGATCTCGAAGGCCGTCCGGAATTCACTGATGATGAAGGCGGGAACCACCACATGCAGTGGAATGTCCATTGGTGTGGCGGGCGGTGCGGCGTTGGCCATCTCCACGAACAGCGCCAGGTCGGTGTGGCGGCTCTGACGCAGCATGAACTCCTTGAGGCAGCCGGTCGCCGTATCGGTGGCCGCCGTGAACGTGATCCGGTCGGCCAGATAGGGCTGGATCGCCTGCGTGTTGATCTGGGAGTAGGTCGGGGCCATCGTGTAGAGCGTCAGAAACAGGGCCAGGCCGATGATGGCCACGGTCGGCGGGATCGTCTGGGTGCCCAGAGCCCGCCGGATGAACGAAAGGACGATCACGATCCGGGTGAACGAGGTCATCATCATCAACAGGCTGGGCAGAATCGCCAGACCGCCGAAGATGACGACGAGCTTGACCGGGGTGGACCAGTCCCGGCCTTCGGTGTTCTCAGCGGTGGCCTTTTCAAGAACGGTCGCCAGATCGCTGAGGCTCGGGACGTTGTCCTGGGCCGGGGTGGAGGGGGCGTTCGATACGGTCCCCGGCACGGGCAGCGGCGCCATCGGGTCGACGATCTGGCCGTACGATGTCGCGGCCGTCGCCAGCCCAAGCAGCAACAGCGCCATCAGTCTGACTCGGATGCCGGTCATCTACACGTCCACCGAACTGTCGATGTCCTGTTTGGGCAGATCCAGCCAGGTGTCCCCGATGTGGGCCAGCATGGCGATACTGTCGCTGGTGCTGCCGACCAGCAACCTCTGGCCGCCGATCTCGACGAGATGGAGGGCCTTGCGCGGTCCGAGATAGGTGGTCTCCACGATGCGGATTTCCTTGCCGCCTGCTCTCGCGACGCTGGGAAGCACCTTCTTGGACAGATACAGGGCCCCGACCCCCAGACCGATCACCAGCAGGACAGAGAGCATCATCTTGAAGAACAGTTCACCGGTTCCGACGCCGCGCGACCGTTCGAGGCCTTGTCGGGCGAAATTGGGATCATCGAACAGGGTGCGCTGCGTCTGTGGCGCAGAGGCTTCTTCCTTGTCCCCGTCGGTCGCCCGGGTGGTGAAGCCGATCAGACTGCCCACGACAACCACCCCGGCGAACACGATTGCGATCTTCTTCTTCCTGTTGTCCACACGATCCTCGAAATCCCGGCCCCGTCGTCCCGAAGGCATCGCGATCGGGTTTCCGGATGTACATGCAGTGTCTGGCAAGGATGTGCAAACGGCGTGCCGAGACCGAGGGGGATCCCGACGGGGGCTTTTCGGGGCCTCCAGGACGGGCCGGCGTCTCGCGGCGCATGAAGAATGACCCTGCTGTCGAGAAACTTGACAGGGTGAGGGTCAGAAACCGGATTTCAACATGGCAATCAGAATCTGCGATTGACCGGGATCAGGACGGTCCTGCCCCGCCCAGTGGCCGCCCGGGCCGGCGCCCCACCAAAGAACGCGCCAAGGAGGGGCCTCTGTGGACGACGGTCCTTGTCCGGCGTGGCGAGCCAACTCCTCGCTGATGAACTCGGCCACGGTCTTGGCCCGTTGGGCCGAGAGCATCCACTGACGCATCTGCGTTGCCTCATCGCCCGCCAACCCCAGCACGTATAGCGTGCAGGTTTCCGCGCGGAGGTTCTGCTGTAGATCGACGCAGTACCTCGCCAGGTACTGGCGGGAGGCATCGCTGAGAAGGGCCTGTCCGGCGCCGAACTCGATCGGGGTGATCGAAAAGTCGAGGCGGTGTCCGACGATCTGCGACGGCAGCGTGGTTGTGGACTGGGTGAGACGCTCGAACGCCTGGCGGAGCTTCTCCCTGTACTCGTCAAGCGTTCGATCCGGCGTCGTCTGTGGGTCTGTGGTGAGGTGTTTGACCTTGTCGGCTTCGAAATCGGGCTTGGCGTCGCTGCCCAGAAGCACGCCGAGCCCGCAGAGATGGATCGACTCCCAGAAGGAATCGCGACCCTGATTGAACAAATCCGGATCTTGTACCTGCGCCAGCGACAGGAGCAGGACAAAAAACGTCAGCAGCAACGTCACCATGTCGCTGAAGGTCACGATATAGGCCGGGACCTTCTGCTTCTCCTCCTGCGGTGGTTGGCTGCGGGACTTCAACGGTACGTACTCCGTTCCAAAATGACGATTTCGATGACACGCTGGACCTTCGGATTGATGGCCGCCAAGCCGCTGTGTCGAAGCGTCTCGGCGTCCACCGTCGCGGCCGCCGTGATGCTCAGTCGCGCCTTCTCGAGCCCTTCACTCTCCGTCAGGAGCTGGGCGACCGTCCAGGCCCGTTTCAGTCCAAGCTCATCGGCGTCGCCTCCGCCGGCGTCCATGGCGTGCTCGCTGACGATCACACGGTTGGGCACGGCTTTCAGCAGGGTGGCCACGTCCGTCACGATCTGACGGCCGTGACCGGTGGTGCGGGTGCCGCGACCCAGAAAGACGCCCTCGGACGGCACCAGAAAGACCTTCTGGTCCTGAAAGTCCATGAAGTCCAGACTGGTGGCGGGGTTCGATTCGTACTTTCCATCGACGGTCGGCTGCTCGCTGCCCATCTCCGGATCCCGGTCATGTATGATCCGTGGCGGAGGCAGAAACGCATCGTGCGTGCGGGTCTTACTCAGACCGATCGACGAGAGTCCTCCACTGAAGGCCGACTGCATTCTCGGAAAGACCTTGTTGTCGAACGAGGAGAAACTCAGCAGCAGGACGAAGAACGTCAGCAGCAGGGTCATGCAGTCACTGAAGGTGACCATCCATTCCGGCGCCCCGGGATCGTCATCGACCTGCCTGGGTTTGCCTTTCGGGGCCATCAGACGGTCGCCTTGATCTCTTTGCGCCGACTATGGGAGACGAACGCCTGCATCCGTTCCCGGACGATGGTCGGGTTGTCGCCCTGGGCGATGGCACAGACGCCCTCCAGGATCATCTCCATGGCCAGCGATTCCTCCTTGGAGTAGATACCGAGCTTTCCGGCCAGCGGGATGAAGATCAGGTTGGCGGCGAAGGCGCCGTAGAACGTCGTCAGCAGGGCGACAGCCATGCCCTGGCCGATCTGGTCGGGCGAACTGAGGTTCCGAAGCATCTGGACCAGGCCGATGAGAGTCCCGATCATGCCGAAGGCCGGGGCGGCGGCTCCCATGAACTCCAGGATCTTCTTGCCGCCGGAGTGGCGTTCCTGGAGGTACTGAATCTCGGGCTCCAGAAGGTCCCGGATGGCCTCGGAATCCTGCCCATCCACAAGCAACTGAAGGCCCTTGGCGAAGAAGTGATCGTTGAGCTTGCTGATCTCCGGCTCCAGGGCCAGCGTGCCGTCGCGACGGTTGATGGCGGCGAAGTTGACCATCTTCTGGACTACTTCCGATTGCCCGGGAATCTTGGCGACGATCGTCTTCTTGACGATCGAGAAAATGCTGAGGAATTGCGGCAGCGAGAAATGGATCATCGTTGCGCAGAGCATCCCGCCGATGGTGATGCACAGCGAGGGGACATGAAAGAACATGGCGGCCCCGCCGCCCATGGCGATCGCCCCGATGACGACGACGAAGCCCAGCAGCGTTCCGATAATGGTTGCGATATCCATACCCGCGTTATCCTCCCGTGACCTGTTTGAGCTTCTGGCTCAGCAAAGCCGCCAGAGCCGGCTCGGTGCTGGCCAACTCGGCCAGGACCTTGGCCTTGGTCCGGTCCTGCATGAAGAAGAGAATCTTGACGGCATCGTCGATGTTGGTGCTGCGATTGACGGCACCGCTTTTCGATTGCGTCGCGGCCATATTGCTGAGGATTTCGCTGGCCCGCGCCGCGTCCATCTTGTCGTAGGCCGCTGCGATGGCGACCAGGTTGGTGCGTTCGGCCTGCTCGACCTCCACACGCGTCTTCTGGAGCATGTCTCGTTCGTTTCTGAGATTGGCCACCGTGGCGGCGAGCTCGACGCGCAGGTCGTTCAACGCCGCGATGTCCTTTTGCAACGTCTGCTGGGCGACCAGCAGGCGTTGTTTCTCCTTGTCCAGGCTCTGGTTCTTCGCTTGGTATTCCTGGATCTTCTCACGGACTTCGAAGATCAACTCCTTGAGCTGCTCTTCGGTCATTGCGCGGGTGTTGGAGCCGTCGTGGGCCGGTGTCATCGTGGGGGCCAGGACCGTCGGCGGACTCTTGGTGCCCGAAGCGGTCTGGGTCGACGCCTCGCCAGGCTCCTCGCCGGACGCTCCCTGGACGGCGGCCGGCCGGGTGAACCACGCGGCGCCAAAGGCCCCGAGGAAACTGACCACGCCCGCCGCTGCCGTGATAAGGAGAAGTTTCTTGCTCACAGTACGTGCTCCCAATTCGTATTCCTGCGACGTTCGTGCCGTGGCACGGAACGGTGCATCACGATCTTATGCTCTCGTTTCGCGCGAAGGCGACGGTGGTCCGGTCATCCATCTCCTTCTGCTCGATCTTTTCCTGTTCTTCAATGAACCGGGCCTTGGCCTCGGTCCGCAGTTTCTCCAGGCCCTCTCTGAAACGCTTGGCGGCCAGGACCTCGGCGGTCTTCTGCGTTCGTTGCGTATCGAGCTTCTCGACTTCCGCACGCAACGTTCGAATGATCCGGTCGTCGGCGTCGGCATTCCTCAGGAAGAACTCCTGGGCCTCCAGGCGTCCGCGCGACCGGTCGCGGGCGATCTGGGCCGCGATCTCCTGGAGAATGCGCCGACGCATGAGCAGTTCGCTCCGCTTGATGGCCAGTGCTTCGGTCAGGCGAACCAGTTCCATGCGTTTGAACTGTTCTTCCTTCGTCTTGACGTCCAGCACCTTCTGCAATCGCCATTCGAATCGTTTCATGGCTGTTTCGACCTTATCCGCGACGCCCGTCGGGATTGAGCAGGTGTTCCCATGTCTGCCGGATGTCCATCAATTGGCGAACGGTCTCCTCGAAGGGGGTCCTTTGGCGGATCGGCTGTACGAGAAAGTCGTTGATGCGATCGATCAGGCTGATCGCCCCGTCAATCCTCCGGTTGCTGCCGGGAGAGAAGGCTCCGATGTTGATCAGGTCTTCGGCGTCGGCATAGGTGGCATGGATCTCTCGGAGTTTCTGAGCGGCAGTGCGGTGCTCGTCGCTGACCACGGCGGACATCAGACGGCTGACACTCTGGGAGATGTCCACCGCCGGATAGTGGCCTCGCCCCGCCAGTTTGCGCGACAGGACGATATGGCCGTCCAGCAGGCTGCGCGCGCTGTCGGCGACGGGATCCGTCAGATCGTCGTTCTCAACGAGCACGGTCAGGATCCCCGTGATGCTGCCCATGTGGGAACAGCCCAGCCGTTCGATCAGCCGGGGCATCAGAGCGAAGACACTGGGGCAATAGCCCTTTGTGGCGGGCGGCTCGCCGGCGGCCAGCCCGATTTCCCGCTGGGCCTGTGCGAACCGCGTCAGGGAATCCATCATGAACAAGACGTTCTTGGCCTTGTCCCGGAAGTACTCGGCGAGCGTCACGGCTACGAACGCCGCCTTGACCCGCTGAATGGGCGGAGCGTCCGACGTGGCGACCACCACGACGCTGCGGGCCAACCCCTCGGGGCCCAGGTTCTCTTCGAGAAACTCCCGAACCTCCCGACCGCGTTCGCCGATCAGAGCCACGACGTTGACGGCGGCGTCGCTGCCGTTGGCGATGTCGCCCAACAGCACGCTCTTGCCGACTCCGCTGCCGGCGAAGATGCCGACGCGCTGGCCTTGGGCGCAGGTAAGGATCCCGTCGATGGAACGGATCCCCAGTGCCAACGGTTTGGTGATCTTCTCACGGCTCAGCGGCGGCGGGCTGCTGACATCCAGCGGCCTTTTCTCGTGGCCGTTCAATGGGCCTTTGTTGTCGATCGGCTCGCCCAGACCGTTCAGGACGCGTCCCAGGACGCCGGGACCGAGCATGATGTGCCGAGGCGTGGTCCGGGCCGTGACGATGTCGCCCGGCGAGACGCCTTCGATGTGTTCCAAGGGCAGCAGGATCACGTGATCGTGGCGGAAGCCCACCACCTCGGCCAGGACCCGTCGGTCCCGCCCGATATGGATGCCGCACAACTCGCCCAAGCCGACCACCGGGCCGGCCGACTCGATCGTAGAGCCCGAAACACGTACGACATACCCCTGGCAGTTCACCAGGTCCACCGTCTCGAGGGCCGAGTGATACTTGTCGAAATCGATCGTGGAACAATTGCCGTCGATCATGGTTTACTGAGCCTTTTCCAATGCTTCTCCAATGCGGGCGAGATGCTCTTCGACGAAGGACTTGACAATGCCCTTGGGGGTCTCCACCAGACAATCGGCCTGCGCGACGCTCCAGTCCGCGATGAGGTCCAGCTCCGCGAACTGGCTGTCGGGGTTTTCCTGCTGGAACTGCTGGCAGGTCGCCAGGTCCTCCGGGTGGAGGTGGACCACGAGATTCTGTCTGGCGGGCGCTCGTTTCAGAGCTTCCTCGACGATGGTCTGAATGTCGTATTCGCCTTGGTCGATCCTCTGGGTCAGGATCTTCCGGGCGATCTCCACGGCCAGTTTGGCAATGTCGCTGCGATGGTGAGCAACCGTCTGTTGATGCAGGTCGTTCAACCGAGCGGCGAGAGCGTTGACCGTTGCGACCAACTGCGACAGGGTCTCGTGCTGTTGCCGCAGTGTCTCAGACAGACGGGACGCATCGGCCTGAGCTCGTTCGGATTGCTCCCGATCGATTTCCACTGGCTCCGGCGCCGACGCGCACAGAGGTTCCTCGACGACATGAAATCTCGCCGCCGGTCTGGGAAGACGAATCGTCAGTGTGTCGGTCGGCATGCTATTCTTCCACAAACGTCAGCTCGCCGTTGCGGTTGAGTTCCCGCAGGGCGCCGACGATCCTGTCACGCGCCAGGCGGATCTCTTCTTTCTTCGGCGCCGACATCAGGGATGTTTCCTCGTTTACCATCGCCGCCGCACGTTCGGAGATGTTGGACTTGACCTTTTGGGCGATCTCCTCGGGGCTCTCGTGCAGCGCCAGCGCCAGTTGTCGCTCGTCGATGCCGCGTAGCGCCTGCTGGAGGGAGCGGTCACCGATCTGGGGAATGTCGTCCCAAATCACCATGAGGTTCATCACCTTCTCGGCGGCGTCGCTGTCTTTCTGCTGGATGGCCTCGAGGACTCCGTCGCGGACCTCCTTGTCCAGGTTTCGCACGATGACGGCGACCTTACGGAGCGATTCTTCAGGAGGCACCTGCCCGCCTGCGATTTGGTGCGTCGAGTCGAGACCCTCGATGCGCTTGCGCACCATCTGGGCAATGCTTGCCTTGGCCTCGGGCGTGACGCTTCCGATTGCCGTCATGCGGCTGATGGCGCTGACGCGCATGCCGTCGCCCAGCAGCCCGAGGACCTCCGAGCCTTTCTTGGCGGGCAATTCGGACAGGACCACCGCGACGGCCTGCGGATGCTCGGTTTCGAGCACGGTCGCCAGCTTCTGCTGGTCGGCCGAGCGGATCGTCATGAACGGATCGCGCTTCTGAAGAAGGGCCTCGATCTCCTCTTGAACGTGCTTGGCCTTGTCCTCGCCCACAGTGTTCTTGAGGATCTCACGCAGGAAGCTCTTGAACTGAAAGGTCGATTCGCTCTCCAGCGATCGGCAGAACTGCCGGGCGACCTCCGCGGTCGCCTTGGCGTTGCGATGGCCCGACGCGTCGAGATAGCTCAACTCCACGGCCAGTTCCTGGACCATTCGGGGGTCCACTCCTTTGAGCAGTTCGGCGGCAGTGGCCACGTCCAGACTGGTCAGGAGCAAAGCAGCTTTCTGTTTTCCCGTCAGTGCCACGGTGTTTTCGTCACTCCTTCTCTTCGATCCAGTTGAGGAACATCTCTCGGACCTGCTCGGGGTTGTTTCGCAAGGCGTGAGTGATCTGGCGTCGCAGCATGATCGGTTCCCCTGCCGGAGATCCCGGTGGCAGCAGGCCGGCGCTGACGCTGCCCCCTTCGGCCAACTGTTGCGCCTCGACGGCAGCGGCCACCGCCTTGCTCCGGGCGCGGCCGAAAATGCGGAAGACGAGCAAGGCACAGACGGCCATGATCCCCAGCGACAACTGACGCGCCAGCGCCAGGTAATGCGACCAGGCCACCGGTTCGTCCTCCATCGGTGATTCGCTCGGCGAGCGGAATCGTGTGTTGGCGACTTTGAGCGAGTCTGTATCCTTCAGGCCCAGCGCCGTGCGCACGATCTGCTCGACCTCGGCGATCTCCATGATCAGGGCCGGTTGTCCCGCCGGGGCACCTTCCTCGGTGTCCGAGGCATACAAATCGACGAGCACGGCGACCGAGAGCGAGCGAATCTCGCCGGGCACCACGACATGCTGCTTGATTGTCTTGCCCACCTGGTATTCCGTGACGATGGTCTCGTCCTTCTTCGTGCTGCCGGCGCCCGCCTGCTGGCCCGCAGCGCCACCGATCTCTGAGTTGTTGGTGATCTCCTCCTTTGTGGCGACCTTGGCCGACGGATCGTAGCTCTCAGTGACGGTGCTGACGCTGTTCATGTCGACGACGGCGCTGACGCGGACGGTGGCGCGGCCGGGACCGAGGACGATTGTGAGCATGTCTTCGGCCTTCTTGACCAGGCCCTGCTCGACGCGTTCCTTGTAGTCATGAACGGTCCCGGCGCCGGTGGCGAGCTTCGAGTCGTCCTGGCCCGAGAGGAGATTGCCCTGGCTGTCGATGACCGTGACATCCTGCGACTTGAGGCCCTTGACGCTTCCGGAGACCATGTGCGTGATGGCGGCGATATTGGTCCCGCTGAGGCGATAGCCGGGCTTCAATCGCAGGACGACGGAGGCGGAGGTCTGACCCTGCTCCGCGGCGAACAGACGCTGCTCCGGATTGACGATGTGGACCCTGGCGTGGGCGACGCCGTCGATCATCTGGATGCTCTTGGCCAGCTCGTCCTGCAAGGCCCGGCTGAGATTGACGTTCTGGACGAACGGGCTGATGCCGATCTTCTCGTCGTCGAACAGCTTGTATCCGTTTTGTTCCCCGGCCGGCAGACCTTCCTTGGCCAGGTCCAGTCGAAGCTGGTAGACGTGTTCCTGGGGCACGTAGATGGTGGTGCCGCCGTCCCGCAGCAGGTACACGATTCCTTTCTCGGTGACCTTGTCGGTGATCTTGGCGGCTTCGCCCGGGGTCAGATCCTGGTAGAGCATCCGCATGTCGGGGCGGCGCGCCCACTGGACCAGCAGCGCCCCAATGATGGCCGAGGCCGCCAGGACGGCGACCAGCAATGCCCGCTGGATGAGGCTCACCTTTTGCCAGACGGCGGCGATTTTTTGCAGGATTTCCATCAGGCCTCTGAACCCGTGTTAGGACGGCCAGCCAAGAACATCACTGTCTCCGGCCGGGCCTAAATCGACATGTTCATCGTTTGCTTGTAGGCCTCGATGAGCTTGTTCCGAACGCCGACCAGGACCTTGAAGCTGACATCTGCCTTGGCGACGCTGGAGACAACGGCCGTGATATCGTTGTTCTTGCCTGTCAGAAGGTCTTCGATGGAGGCGTCGGAGGCCTGCTGGAGATCATCGACCTGACGGACGTATTTGTCCATGGCCTTGACCGCCTTGGAGAAATCGGCCTTCGTGCCGAGACCTTCGGTCTGCGACATGGGGGATTTGCCATTCGGCAAGATCGAACTGACGTTGGGATCGAACTGGATCATCGAGTTGTCCTTCCGTTACCGGAGCAGTTCCAATGTAGTCTCAACCATCTTCTGGTATCGCTTCAGAACGGCCGCATTGGCCTGATATGCCCGGGTGGCCGTCGACATGTTCATCATTTCGACGGGCAATTGGACGTTGGGCATGTTGACGTAGCCTGAGGCATCGGCCTTGGGATTGCCCGGATCGAAAATCCGCTCCAGCGAACTCATATCCTGGGCGACGTTGTTGATTGTGACGCCGGCGATCCCATCGTCGTCTTCATTGTCGGTGCCGAAAAGCACCTGGAGCCGGCGGTAGGCCTGGCCCTGTCCGTTATCGACGGTGCGGGCATTGGCGATGTTGGAGGAGATGACCTCCATCTGCGTGCTCTGGGCTCGCATGCCCGAGACGGCGATATCGACGGGACCGAATGTGTTGTTTATTCGCATAGTGGCGAATCCTTTCTTTCAATACGCCCCAGACGAATCGACGGCCGGGAGAGCGCAGGGCTCAACTGCCGACCCGAATCGCCGTTTCGATCTGGGTGAACCTCTTCTGGAGAAGCCGAACGTAAGCGGTATGACGCAACGAGTTCTTCAGGAGGTTTCCGACCTCGGCCTCCATGTTGACGTCATTGCCGTTGGGCCGGACCGGGGTGTTCCTGGGTTGATGGACCTCCGGCTCCACCTTGTCGAGGTCGACTGTGGTGGAAGAGGTCAGGGCCTTGGCCAGCAATTCGTCGAACTTGACATCGATTCGCCGATATCCCGGCGTCTCGATGTTGGCCATGTTGCTGGCGATCGTCCTTTGGCGAAGCCCTTCGGCTTTGAGCCCGGCCTCGAGCAGGTCCATGATGTTGTTCGACTGTGACATCTTATGCGTCCTTGCTGTGCGTACGAACATTCTGTGACGTGAACGTGCTGTGCAATAACCGTGCCAAGTCCCGATTCTCGGCCGAGTCGCCGCTGACGGCCCCCGGATCTGCTGGCGGGCGACGTCGAGAGGCCGTTCTTTCGTGTTCTCGGACCCTGCGGAGTGTGTCAGGATTCTATACGCGCGGTTGGGTAATTGGACGCGCGCGGCGCCGTCCGTGGGGGCGGCACCGTCGGCTGCCGGTCGCGGAAGGGATTTCCTCGCCGGCGGAACAATCGTCCGGCCGGCGGGAGGGGGATTGAAGAGGTCGTCTCTTTCTACGGCTGGGAAAAATCTGTAAACGGTTCGACAGAAGTAGGTTGCGCATCAGTGGCTACGATGGATTGCAGACTGGCATGCCGATTGCTACTCAGTGCATAGGTATTTGAGCACGACTTGAGGAATTGGTGTATGAGCAACGTAGCGATTGCGGTTGGCAACATGGCTGTGGCGACGTCAGTCGAGGCTCTGGTGGCCTGCCCGAAGGGTTCCCAATCCACGGGCAAGGGGGGCGGAAAGGCGTTCGCCGACGCCGAGCCCCTGGTGAAGCTCAGGGATGAACTCAGGTCTCATAAAAAGCCACTCGGCGATTCTGCTCAGTCGGAAGATGTTGCTCAGACGCAGCCCATCGAGAGTGAGGGTGAGCCTGCCGAATCTGCTCCACGCGATGAAGGCGATGCGCCACAATGGCAAGACCCAACGATCGACTCCGCAGTGGCACAGACGGCATCCGTTGCGGTCGTATTGCCTCTGGAAGAGAACGTCGTCGCAGTTGCACAGCCGGAGGTTGTCGGCACGCCTGTGGCTAAGGAAGCCCCGGACACAACGGCCATCGTGGATCATCAGCAGTCAAGCGAGACGCTGCCGGTGGTGTCGGATACAAGTGAGGTGCTCCCCCAGACACATCTGACCGCCACGGTTGAGCCGGGCGAGGCAGAGGGGGATTCCGCTTCGATTGCGGGCATCCCAACCGCAGGGCAAGATGGTGCAAAGGTCGCCGAACAGGTGCTCGTCGCAGATCAGACGGCCGGCACCCAGCCCAGTCGGGAGGGGCCACCGGCGACGGCCATGCCGGCGTCGGAAGGCCACAAGGCGCCTGTGGCAGATTCAGCACCGGCGACCGTCGAGGTGCAAACCGGCGGATCGGTGGAGACGCAGGCCAAGGTCGCGCCAGCGGCGACGCCGGCCGAGCCTCTTGTTGCGGCCGAGGCTCAGGTGGTCGCGAAAACGCAGCAGGCAGCGCCGCAACCAGCCCAGCCTCCGGCCGAAGGGCCAAAGGGACTCGACGCCGACACCCCGGCCGCAGCCGCTCGTGCAACAGTCTCATCCGAGGAAAGCACCGACACCGCAAGTCGGGACAACGGGCAGAGCCTCCCGCGACAGGCCGGCGACACCCCGCAGGCAGCCGCAACCATAGCCACGGCGGGGACCAAAGAAAAAGAAGCGGCGCCCCTGAATGCAACGGAGGCTTCACCGCCTTCCGCTGAGCCGGGCAGTTCATCGCAGTATGGTCTTACCGATGCCGTGGGGCGCATGGCGGCCCAGGTTTCGGGATCGGCTGGAGCCGAAACGGGATCGGTGCGGAGCGCCGTGCAGGACATCAGCGATCAGATTCTCAGTTCCATCCATGCCTCAATCGCTCGGGCCGACAAGCAGGTGCAGATTCGGCTTGACCCGCCCGAACTCGGCAGCGTCCTGGTGCGGGTACAGGAAACAGGCGATCAGATTCGTGGGATGATCGAGGTGGCCCGGGACGAGACGCGACGGGAGATCGAGCAGGCGCTGCCCCAGGTATTGAGGGGACTGCAGGAGGCCGGCGTTCAGGTGCGACGTCTGGAGGTTGTTGTTTCCGATCAACCTGACAGGGGTTTAGGTCGGGAGCAGTCCCAGCAGGACGCCTGGGCGCAACAGCAGCAGGAGTCGGCTCGGCAGGGATATCGTCCTCAATATCCCTCGGGCAGTTTCCGGTCGTCGACGGCCGACCTCGGATGGCTGCAACGAGGGCCATCGGCCGTTGGGGACGGACAGTCCGGCCTCGGCGAGGGTCCCTATGGCCGGATCAACATGCTGATGTAGACGAGAAGGGACCAGGGGCCTTACCGACCGACGGCTACAGGCGGCCGGGAGGGGCCGGGGATTGCGGAAGGATCGACCTTTCGAGTGTACCACTTGCGTCGGGCGATCTCGATGGATCGTGTGAACGAGTGCTTGAATCGCGTCAGGGAGAACCTCTCGGCGACGGTCCTTTGTGCCTGCCGGCCCATCAGGGCCGCAAGGTCCCGGTCTTCGAGGAGGATTCTGGCATAGTGCTGCAATTCCTTGGCGTCGTTGCTGAGAAATCCGCTGATGCCATGCCGGATGGGTGAGCTGGGGTGTCGGTTCCCGAGCACCGGCAGTCCGGCGGCCATGGCCTCGGCGCTGGCCATGTTGTGGCCTGCCTCAAGGAGTGGATCGGCCGTGTGGATATAGAAGCGGTGCGACTGGAGCGTCCTCTTCAGGTCGTCCCAGTCGCGGGCGGCCTGGACGCCCGGCAGGTCCGGGTTGTGTCCCACCAAGGTCACCGGAATCCCCTCGAAGGCCCTTTCGTGGAAGTCCCATCGCAGGATCTGCTGACGCGAGCGGATGAAGTTGCAGATGCGCAGGCCGCGAGCCATTTCTCCGGAGTAGGGCAGATAGGTGTTGGCATCGATACCAAAGTGGACGATGTCGTCGAAGAAGCCCCAGGATTCGCCCTTGAACATCGAGGTGGCGACGACGTGGGCCCCTACCAGTTCGACATACTTGTGGAGCATGTCCTTCAATTGGTTCGGGTCGCAAGTGGCGCCTTCTTCCCGGATACGCCCTTCCAGGGTATGGTGTAGCACGAGGATTCTTGGCTCCGGGCGGAGACGCGCATCGAGAAGGTCCGCGACATTGTGCGTGATGATGCAGTAGTAGTGCGTTGGTGACTGGATCGCCTCGGACAGGGTGACCAGACGCGCGTTGGCGGGCAGCGGACGCATGCGTTCGTCCCAACCCGAGTTGTACTTGCCCTTCAGGTCCACAATGATGTCCAGCCGATACCCCAGCACGCCGAGTTGGTAGACCCACGGTTCGTGGCAATTGAAGACCAGCAGGGCCTTGGCGTGCTTCGGTGTCGTTGTTTCCATCATGCGGTATACATTCCCGTGATCTTGCCTTGCGGGTTTCGGGCAAGGCCGGTTGCCAGAGGGACGCGGATGGCGCCGCCGTCCGGACGGCCCAGTCGCTCGAATGCCCGCTGCGCGCATCCCAACTCCAACATTATCGGCATCAGCGATAGTTTGCATGAAAAAACCCGTCCGACGCGACCGTCGATCGATTGGGAATCCGCCGAGGGCCAGGAGGATTGCAGGCAAACGGTGCGATCCGAGGATTCGCTCCCGTCAGGAAGAGGATTCTTGAACTTTTTCGTGAAGAATTGTGCCTGGGCCGGGCGACCGGTCCGGCGATATCAGTGCCGCCAGCCGGGGTTTTAGGGGTCTGGGCGCTTTTGTGCCACTTCCGGAGCCTTCGCTGCCTTAAGTCCTTGTGACTTTGGACGATAATGACCAGTGAATGTCGAAAGACTGTGAGTGGATGTGTTGATAAGCGAGCAAACGAATAGGGGCCAAATTGGGGTCTTTGTCAAAAAGGAGATGGAAACATGTTAGCAATCAAGAACAACCTTATGGCCGCGAACGCCGCCCGGTATCTGGGGATGAGCTACGACAACCTGGCCACATCCGTGGAGAGGCTGTCGTCTGGTCTTCGCATCAACAGCGCCAGCGACGATGCAGCCGGCATGGCCGTCCGCGAGTTGATGCGGGCCAACATCGCGGTCTTGCAGCAGGGTGCCCGTAACGCCCAGGACGGCGTGAGCCTGCTGCAGACTATGGAAGGTGCTCTGCAGACCATCGATAACCTGATGGTGCGTATGCAGCAGCTTGCCGAGCAGGCCGCCACGGGCTCGTACTCGTCGGCCCAGCGGGTCATCATGGACAACGAGTTCTCCGAGATGGCCGACGAAATCACCCGTATCGCCGGGGCGACCGATTTCAACGGTATCAAGATGCTCAACAACTCGGCGACGGTATCGATCCACTTCGGCAACGAGACCGACAAGATCGACATCAAGGGCGACAATCTGGATGCCTCGTCCCTGGGGCTGACGGCTCTGTCGATCACTACGGCCGGCAGCGCGCGATCCGCTTTGACCGCGCTCAACAGCGCGATCAACGCCAAGGACACCGCGCGGGCCAAGTTCGGGTATATGATCAACCGTCTGGAATCCACCGGCGAGGTGCTCGGGATTCAGGCCGAGAACCTGATGACCGCCGAGTCGCGCATCTCGGACGTCGACGTGGCCACGGAAATGGCGACGCTGACCCGGAACCAGGTGCTGTCGCAGGCCGGTGCCTCGATGCTGGCGCAGGCCAACTCGATTCCGCAGATGGCCCTGACGCTGCTGAGGTAATCCTCTCGGCAGTCGCATCACATAGCGCATAGAGGGAGATGGCTGATGAGGATGTCAGCCATCTCCCTATCCATGAGAATCTCTGTCGGGCCCGTCTGCCTCTTGGGCCTCATCTGGCAGTGAACCCGCTGCCTCCAGGGACCCGGAGGCCGACGTCTTTGACGAGGACATTACCATGAACGGAATCGCTGCATATCAGGAAGCTGCCGTCGGCACGCAGAGCAAGGGCCGCTTGATCGTTATGCTGTACGACGGGGCGATCAAGTTCCTCAAACTGGCCATCCGGGAGCTGGAGGCGCAGAACTACGCGGCCAAGGGGCAGTACATCAATCGCGCGCAGGACATCATCAACGAACTCAACGCGGTGCTGGATATGGAAGCGGGTGGGGAGATCGCCGAGAACCTGCGCAAGCTCTATGTGTTCATGGGGCGGCGTCTGAGTCAGGCGAACACGCAGCGCGATCCCCAGATGATCCGGGAAGTCATCGCATTGCTCGAAGAGTTGAATCTCAGTTGGAAGGCCATCACGGGATAGACTCGGCGCCTGCCGGTGTCACTACGCGCGATCTCCGTGTTGTCCCCGTCGGCGACGGGCACGCTCAGAAGTCGCGGATCAACTGGACCTGGACGATGTGGTTGTCGGTGTAGCCCGCGCCTTTGCCGTCCTCATATCGATAGCCGGCCGCGATCCGCCAGTTTGGCCAGGCGAATGTGGTCAGATCGCATTGCACGATGTCCATGGATGGGTGATCGTTGTTTGACAGATCGTGCGTCAGGCGGTCGTATGACAGATCGATGGCGACGTCGTTCGTCAGATAGTGCGACAGTTGCACGAAGACACTTCGCGAATCGGTCCCCATGAAGTGGCCCATCACCCGACTTTTGTAGGTGTATCCCGACTGGTAAATGCCGTGTCCATAGAAGACGTTCGGTTTGCCGGAGACGTGATTGTCGGCGTATTCGACACGCAGATCGGTTCGTCCCGTCTTGAAAAGGTCGTTTAACTGAATCCCGCCGAGGGCGCCCCAGTTGCTGGGCATTCCGCCGGCCTCGTCTTCTCCGGCGGCGTCCACGTAGAGCTTGACGGAACGCAGCGGAAGGCCGCCACAGTAGGGGATATCGGCCAGAGGCAGTAGCACGGCCGTGTCAAAGCCGGCGATCTGGTTGTCCTTTTCCTGATTGCTCATGGCCAGCATCAGCTTGCCGTAATCGAACAGGCCCACACTCGACATCCCTCGTCCACCGAACATGAACACGCGGGAGAACCCCACCTCCCAGACGGGCAGGGGTTTGAAATTCAGACGGACGCCCGACAGACGCGCATTGGGAACGTAGCGGTCCTCCTCTAACTCGCCCAGAAACCACTGGGCCCGGAACAGTCCCAGGTGACGAAAGACCCAAGGCAACTGCATGGGTTGCGGGTTGGTCACCTTGATCATCGTCAGCGGTTGGGCGTTGTTGCTCATGAGGATCGAGCCGCGATACCCGGGACCCCACCAGAGGGAATCCTTTCCAACCTGCACCTCGAACGGCCCGCCCTGCACTTTGCCGTATCCCTCGATCAGCCGGACGCTGCCGTCGGAATCGGCTGAGGCGATGCGAAACTCGGGGTGCAGGTAGAACGCGGCATGCTCCCAGAGCCCGATGCGCGAGGCGAAGCCGGCCCGATAGTTGGAGCCCGATCGAAAGGTATCGCCCCGGATGTTCTCCAGATCGGGCCTGCGGTCCGCATGGAGAAACCGGATATACGGGTCCTCCACGGGTTTGACGAACGTATCGCCGTGCGTGCCGTCAAGCACGCCGATCCGGACCAGATCCCCTTTGAATTCATCCGTGAGTCGGTCGAGGATGCTTGAAAGCACCTCCGGGGGATCGTCCATACGTCGGAGCTTGGGCATGGCCTGTGCGATGTGCCGGGCCATCTCGATGCGCGATATGGGTTTGACGGTCAGCATGGCGCTGTCGATCAGGCCATAGGCGGCCAGTTTATCGACCGCCGAATAGCTCCAATGATCGAGGGGGACATTGGTCGATACGAGGGCCGGACACGGCAGTGCCGGCAGAGCGATCAAGATGAGAGACGCCGCAATCCTTCGCATGGCCTCAGTCAATACTGTCGTTCGAGCGAATCCTTGCTACAGCGGACGCAAACATAGGGTATCCGGCGGGAACCGTCAAGGCGAATGTTTGAGCGGGATAACCGACAAATCTCTCAAACAAGTGAAGATTTGCGGGGTTGTTGTCCGATAAATGCCATGGAGCCAGTGTTGTCTCGGTTGCGATGCGCGCCGCGACACCATCTGCGATTGTGGAACGGTCTTGACGCCGGCGATTCGCCCCGTACCATCGGGGGGCATTCAGCGCGACGGTGGATGGGTGAGTTCGGTAGAACGCGTCCACGAACGCTTTTCGCAACGTCCGGCCATCGCAAAGACGGGGGGCCGGAAGGCCCCGACATGGTGGTCGGGCGGTCATGATGTATTGAGGAGTCTGGAATGGAATCCGGTGAGGCCTTGTCCCGGAGTGGATTGACAGATCGAACGCTCGCCGGCGTCGCCGTCCTGTGTCGAACGCCGAACAAGGCGCCGGTCCGATCGTTTGCCGCGGGGCGGCTCTGGGCCTTGACGCTGACGGCGCTGGGATGGTGTGTTCTGGCCGGTGGGTCTGCCGGGGCCCAGCAAGTCCCTCGTTCGGCTGAACCGAGCCCGCCCGCCGAGCGAATCCTGTCCGACATGAGCAGGGTCGATGCGCGGCAGGCGTCCGATTTGCTGAGGAAGCCGTTGCCGACGCAGCCGGAATCGGTGCCGTCTGAGCCCAATGATCTCGAGGAGCCCCCAGCGACGGATCCGCCCACTGAGCGCGAGCCGTCGGCGATGGAGCGACTGATCGCCGGCGAGATCGACCCAAACGTCTCCACGCAACTGAAGCAGTTCGGATACGATGTCTTCGAACGACCCGTCTCCACCTTCGCTCCGGTCAGCGACATACCCGTCGGGCCGGACTACGTGATTGGGCCCGGCGACAGCTTCAGCGTGACGCTGTGGGGCCGGGTCGATGCCCAGTTCGTCCTCCAGGTCGACCGCAACGGCCAGATCGTCGTGCCCCAGGTCGGGGCGCTGAGGGTCTGGGGAATGACGTTCAGCGAGCTCGAAAGCTATCTCCAGCACGAACTGGCCCGCAAGTACACGGACTTCCGCATGTCGATCGCGATGGATCGACTCCGCGTGATTCGCGTCTTCGTCGTCGGAGAGGCGGCCACGCCGGGCAGCTATACGGTCAGCTCATTGTCCACCGTGATCCATGCCCTGGTCGCTGCGGGGGGGCCGTCCAGAAATGGCAGTCTGAGGACGATCCAGTTGCGGCGTAGTGGAAGCGAGCCGACGACGATCGATCTGTACGATTTCCTGCAGGGCGGGGACCGCAGCACGGACGTGCGACTCCAAAATGGGGACACGATCTTCATTCCATTGATCGGCTCCATTGCCGGTGTGGCCGGCAACGTCAAGCGTCCGGCGATCTACGAGATGGCCGGGCCCACGACGCTGGGCCAGGTTCTTGATCTGGCCGGGGGAGTGACCTTCGCCGGCTGGCTTCAGCGCGTGCAGGTGGAACGGGTCGAGAACCACCGCAGGAGGATCGTAGTGGACTTCAATCTCGCCGACGCGGCCGGCGGTCCGGACAGGCAACAAGCCCTGGACACGATGGTCCGCGACGGCGACGTCGTCAAAGTCTTCCCGGTAGCCGTCCGCGAGCGGGATGTTGTCTATCTTGAAGGACACGTCGAGCGGCCGGGCAAGTACGAATGGAAGCCCGGCATGCGTCTTGGCGATGTCGTCTCGTCATACGACGTCATCCAGCCTCAGCCGAACGTCGATTACGGTCAGATCGAGCGCCTCCTTCCCCCGGATCTGCATCCGACGTTCCTGCCATTTCACCCCGGCAGACTGCTGGCAGGCGACCCGGCGGAGAATATCGAACTGGCCGAGTTCGACACGATTCGCATCTTCCGTTGGGACGAGAGGAACTACCAGACTGTCACGATCACGGGCATGGTATTCGACCCGAATCAGTACCGGCTGGCGCCGGATATGCGCGTCAGGGATCTGGTCGATGCCGCCGGCGGTCTGAAGAAGGATGCGTATCACCGCGCGGCCGAGGTCACTCGCAGGCACATCAGCCAGGATGGTGTCAGCACGGAGAAGATCGACATCCACCTGGAGAAGGCCCTGGCCGGCGACCCCGAACATAATATTCTGCTGTCCGATCGTGACACGCTGGTCGTACGGCCCGTTCCGGAACTCGACTTCGATCGGATGGTGGAGATCCTTGGAGAGGTGCGTTTCCCCGGCCGCTACCCGATTCGGCGGGGCGAGACCCTCAGCGCACTCATCGAGCGGGCCGGTGGCTATACGGAGCAGGCCTATCTCAGAGGCGCCGTCTTCACGCGCGAAAGCGCCAGGGAAACCCAGCGTCGACGACTGGAGCAGATGATTCGTCAACTGGAAGAGTCCATGTTCGGCGGCGCCGAGCAGGCCATGGGCTCGGCGCTCGATGCCGAGACGATCAGAGGCCAGCAGGCGGCGCTCGATGCCAAGAAGGAATTGCTCGCCAGACTTCGGGCGAGCGAGATCACCGGACGCGTCGTCGTGAAACTGGCCGCGTTGGAGCAGTTTCGCGGAACACGGTACGATCTGGAACTGGAGGATGGAGACGAACTGGTCGTTCCCCGGACGCCGGGGGTCGTGCACGTCGTCGGCGAGGTGTTCAACGAGACCTCGCTGCTGTACGAGGCCGAAGGCACGGTCAACTACTATCTCCGGCGGGTCGGCGGGATGACCAGGGACGCCGACACCAAGCAGGTGAGCATCATCAAGGCCGACGGTTCCGTCATCAGCAGGCAGCAGAATCGCGGCAAGCTCGTTTCCTGGGACAATGAATTCAACCAGTGGTCTTTCGGTAACTTCATGGACGTCGAGCTGGACCCAGGCGATACGATCGTCGTGCCCAGAAGGCTCGACCGTTACTTCTGGCTCAAGACCACCAAGGACATCACGCAGATCGTCTTCCAGATCGCCGTTGCCGCCGGCGTGGTGTTCGCGATTTAGCCGATTGAGGAAAGGACGCCCACATTGGCTCCACAGCAGCAAAACCAAAGTGGCTTGCCCCCACAGGGCCCCGGACAGGTTGGCGTTGAAGAGATCGACCTGTTCGACTACCTGCTGGTGATCTGGCGGCATCGCTGGATGATTGTGCTGCTGTCGTTTACGGCGATGGCGGCAACGGTAGGCATGATGCTGTTGCAGCCGCGTCGCTATCAGGCCAGCGCCACGATCGTTCCGCCGATGCAGGTGCTGCAGAAGCAATCAACAATGGCTGGTGCTCTCGGTGGACTGGGCAGTTCGATATTCCGCAACATCCTGGACACCGGCAGCATCGCGAGCATCTACGTCGAGATCCTCACGAGCCGCGAGGTCTACGACACCATCGTCGACCAGTTCGACCTGATGAATGCCTACGAGAATATCGAGAATCGGACCAGGGCCCGTCGCCGGCTGGCGAGCAATACCAGCATCAAGACCACCACCGAGGGCGTAGTGAAGGTTGCCGTCACCGACCGCGACCCCAATCGGGCCGCCGCAATGGCCAACGCCTATATCGCCGAGTTGGACCGTCAGAACAAGAGAATCTCGACCGGCGAGGCGACCAGCAAGCGCATCTTCCTTGAAAGCCGGCTCAAGGAGGTCGAGGCACGCCTCAGTCGGATTGACAGCACTCCCGCCCACGAGGCCCAGATCCAGGAGATGCTCTACGAGCTGCTCGTCCGCGAAACGGAGCTGGCCAAGATCGAAGAGGCCAAGAGCATGCCCACGCTCCAGGTGCTTGACGACGCCGTCGTGCCCGAACTGCCCGTCGCTCGCGGCACCGTCACCAAGGGCGTGCTGGCTGGGACCGTCGCGTTCGTCTTCGGTATCTTCCTGGCCTTTCTGCGTGAATATGTCGCCGCCGTCAAAGACCGCAACGCTGCGACGATACATGTGACGCAGCCCGAAACGAACGTCCATTGTGTTGCGTCACAAGGCGAGGGTGTGCCGAACCGCGCGCGTTCGAAAGGGCGAAGGCCGGTCGCCGAGGTCGGGTCGAACGCCTGACGGAATACCGTCAGGATACGGCGGACGACAGGCGGGCTGTGGCCCGGATCGACGGAACGCCACCGAGCGGAGCGCCCCGGCGCAGCCGACGGGGACGGAGTCTGCCCGCAAGCGGACGCCGGGACCGATCGTTGAATCAAGATGGACGTTCACCGGGGTTGTGGATAGGCTCGAATGGGTCACATCTTCCGCTGCAAGCCTCTGTTAGCAGCACCCGGTTGCCTGGAGCAACGGACCATGACACGAGAGGACGCCATAAAAGAACTCATACGGCAACAGCTCCAGAAGATTGCGCCGAAACTGGAGGGTTACAGGGTCCTGCTTTTCGGATCGCGGGTGACCGGCAAGGCTCGCGAGCGATCGGATTTCGATGTGGCCATCGTGGGGGACAGGCCGATTTCGCTGCGGACGTTTTACGAGATCGAGGACCTGCTCGAGGATATCGATACGCTCTATCGGATCGACCTGGTGGACATGAACCGGG
>ENA-UOUL01001700-UOUL01001700.1-bioreactor-metagenome-genome-assembly--contig:-NODE-1700-length-29035-cov-6.891256_pt1 | contig 29035 bp, 25 predicted proteins | sample MGYA00249838_ERZ747220 | MGnify/ENA primary metagenome ERZ747220 (study PRJEB28778, sample SAMN05720191) | bioreactor metagenome | isolation source: Anaerobic biogas reactor | place: USA:Washington...
GGACGACCAGCCCCTGCCCAAATGGCGCTACAGCGTGGAGGAGTTACTGATCGACTGATGGCGCCGACCGACTGATGAGACGGGCCGACTAGTGGTCTTCTCGCCCGACCGGGAGTATCCGGAGGCCGACGTCTCGCACGTGGGCCGCAAACGGCTGGACCTCGCCTACGCGGGTATCTCGCCCTCGCAGCGGCTGGATATCTACCTGCCGCAGGCGGGTGAGGGCCCGTTCCCGGTGGTGCTGTTCATCCACGGGGGCGCTTTCGCCTACGGGGACAAACGCGACGTCCACGTACTGCCGTTTCTTCGCGGGTTGGACCATGGGTATGCCGTGGTGGGCGTCAACTACCGCATGAGCGGCGAGGCGGTCTTTCCGGCCGGCGTGCAGGACGTCAAGGCGGCGATCCGCTGGCTGCGGGCGCACGCGGGCGAGCACTATCTCGATGCGCGGCGGTTAGTCGCCTGCGGCACCTCGTCGGGGGCCAACTTCGCCGCCCTGGTGGGGCTCACCGAGGGCGTGCGGCTTTTCGACGACCCGACTCTCGGCAACGCGGCCGAGCCCGCTGACGTCCAGGCCGTGGTCGACCTGTTCGGGCCCACCGACTTTCTTGCCATGGATGAGCAACTCACTGCCGGCGGCCTCGGGCCGGCCGACCACGGGGAGCCGGGATCGCCGGAGTCCTTGTATCTGGGGGCCACGATCGCCGATGTGCCCGACCTTGTGCGGGCGGCCAACCCCATGACCTACATAGACGACCACATGCCGCCTATCCTGATCCAGCACGGCACCAAGGACTGGGTCGTGCCTGTGCAGCAGTCCATCGAGTTCGCGCGCGCCATCGAAGAGCGGGTGGGACCCGGCCGCTGCGAGGTCGATCTCTTGGAGGGCGCCGACCATGATGACCCCGCCTTCTTCACCAACGAGAACCTGGTCAGGATCTTCGGGTTCCTGGAACGCCGACGCTAGGAACTGTGTCAGCCCTGTGAAGGGGGCCTAACCCGGGATGGTCTGGGTGCGTCCCACCTCGAAGTACCCTTCCCAAGGGTCGCCTTCGAGCCGCCTCAACCTGTTGGGCAGGGTCCTCAGCGCATAGGTGTCGGACCGGATGCGTCCGCTCAACTCCGTCCAGCGCAGTGGCACCGAGACGGTGGCTCTCTCCTTGGCCCGAGTGGAATAGGGAGCGATGGAGGTGGCCCCGCGATTGTTGCGGACGTAGTCGATGTAGATCTTGCCTACTCTCTTCGCCTTCGACATGTTGGCGGTAAACCTATCCGGCGCCTCACCGGCGGCCGTCTCGGCCACGCCTCTACAGAACACTCGGACCTCCTCCCAGTTGCGCTCCGGCCTGACGGGCGCCACCACGTGCAGGCCCTTGCCGCCCGTGGTCTTGACGAAACTCTTGATGCCGACACCGCTCAGGAGGTCCCTCACCAGCCGGGCGCCATCCGCTAGCTCCCGCCAGGGAACGGTGGGGTCAGGGTCCAGATCGAAGACCAGCGTGTCTGCACGTTCGATATCCGGCGAAGTCGATCCCCACACGTGGATCTCCAGGGTCCCCATCTGAGCGAGGGCGGTGAGGCTTCCCGCCTCTGTGATGGCAAGGTAAGGAGCAGGGCCGCCCGATTCCGTGATGACCACCCGTTCGAAGGGCCCAGGGAAATCATCACTCGGATGCTTGTGGAAGAAGCAGGCGTCGACTCTCCGCCGGCCTTGGCGGACCTCGGCCGGGAGCTCCGCGAGCCCCCCGGGACAGCGGACCATCGAGAGTGGTCTCCCGAGGACGTAGGGCAGCATGTGGGGGGCGACCATATCGTAGTACTCGGCGAGTTCTCGCTTGGTGATGCGCTCCCGTGGCCAATAGACACGATCGGGATTGGTGAGGGTCACGCCGTTCAGGGTGTCGGCACCGTCAGTCACGCGGTGACCCCGGTGGGATCTCGGCCACGACCTCCGCCGCCGGCTTGTCCTCGCGAAGGCCTTTGAAGCTGGGATGGCGGATTCCGCCCGCCGCGGTCCACTCCAGGAATGCCACCTGGGCGACCAACTCTGGTCGGACCCAGTGGAAGCCGGTTCGGCTCTTGGGCAGGTTCTCATCGAAGGGGGGATCGTCTAGCTCCAGCTCGCGCAGCCGCTCGCCGAGGCTGAGAAGGAGCTTCTCGTCGAAGCCCGTACCCACTCTGCTCACGTAGCGCAGCCGACCGTCGCGATATACGCCGAGCAGGAGTGCTCCAAAGCCCGTCCGAGCCCCGGCGGGGTCGGTGTATCCACCGATCACGAACTCCTGTTCGTGGCGGCACTTGGTCTTGATCCAGTCGCCTCCCCTCACGCCTGCCCGGTCTCGGCTGCTGGCCCTCTTGCTCACCACTCCCTCCAGTCCTAGACCACACGCCTGCTCCAGCACGGCAGGGCCGTCTCCCGGTATGTGGTCGGAGAAGAGTATCCTGCCGCTCTCGCCCCGGCCGCTCGCACCCGGCTGGGCGAGCACTTGTCGAAGCAGGCGTCTGCGCTCCTCGATGGCGACATCGCGCAGATCGAAGCCGTTCAGATACAGCAGGTCGAACGCATAGTAGAGGAGGCGGCCGGAGGTGCCGTCGTTCCGCCCGGCGTCCCGGCGGTCGGTGCGCCGGGGCCGCTTTGGCATCTCCGCCGCCGCGCGGGGTAGGCGCCGCAGCGCGTCAAAGCTGGTGGTGCCGTCCGGGAGCTGCACCACGATTTCTCCGTCGAGCATGGCGCTACCGACCGGCAGTTCGCTCATCTCCTTGGCCAGCGCCGCGTAGGGCTCCGTCCAGTCCTTGTCGGTACGAGAACGTATCTCGGCGGTCCCGTTATCGATCCTCGCAAGGGCTCGGTATCCGTCGAACTTGACCTCGTGCAACCAGTCCTCGCCCTCGGGTGCCTGCTCGGCCAGGGTGGCCTGCTGAGGAGGCAGGAACCGGGGCATCTGCGCCACCCTTTGGGCGCCCTTCAACTCCGAGAGATCCACTAGGCGCCCGTCTGCGCGGCTTTCTGACCGGGCTTGACCTTCTTGCGCTCCTCCACGCTCCGTTTGAGCAACGCCATGATGTCCACCACTTCGGCCTCGACCTCCGGCGTCTCCTCCCGAGGCGGCTCAGGCGCGACTGTCACGTCGCCCTTCTTGATCTTCTCGTCGATAAGCCGGAGCAGGTCGTCACGGTAGGTGTCCCGGTACTGCTCCGGCTCCCAGGATGCTGCCATCGCCTCTACCAACTGCTCGGCCATCTTCAGTTCTTGGGGGCTGAGGTCGAGTGACTCGAGATCCTCGCTCGGTAGTTCCAGGTCGGAGGCGGTCCGCAACTGATACGGCCAGCGGAGCGTGTACGCCAGGAGGACCGGCCCGTCTGCCAGGACCGCGCACAGACGCTGCCGCTCCCGGATGACGATCTTGGCCACGCCCACCTTGCCGGTGCGGCGCAGTGTCTCTCGCAGAAGGGCGTAGGCTCTGCGCCCCATCTTGGCCGGCTCTGTGTAGTACGGGGTGTCGTAGAAGGCGACATCGATGTCGGCGCCGTCCACAAAGTGCATGATGTCGATGCTCTGCGTGGCTTCGGGCCCGACGGCCTCCAGATCGGCCTTGCCTATGACCACGTACCGATCCTTCTCGTACTCGTATCCCTTGACGATCTCCTCGTAGGGGACTTCATGGTCTTCGTCGTCGACCCAGCGGTTGCGTACCCGACGCAGATCTTCGGCGTGAAGCATGCGGAACGTCACGTTGTTCTGAGCGTTCTTGGCCGGATAGAGCGAGACCGGGATGGTCACGAGACCGAAGCTGATAGCACCTCTCCAAAGCGGTCGCGGCATGGTCGTCTCCTCCTTGTGGGTGCCACTCGACTACACATGGACCGCCTATCGCACTATCATAGGATACTCCACGAAAGGTAAGGGCTCGACTCGTGCACCCACCACCCGACACAAGAGGGAACAGATGATCAAGTTCAGTGAGCGGCAGCTCAAGACGCCGAAGTTCATGCGGCCGGTCTATCTGGTGACTGCCGGCCAGTCCAAGTACGCGCGGGCGATCCCCGAGAAGCGCACCGAGGAGTTGTGCATCGACGCTCTGACCATGGCGGCGGAATTGCTCGGCATGACCCCGGCCGAACTGAAGAAGTACATCCACACCTGCTACTACGGGCATTTCGCCGACCACTTCGGCGATCAGCTCCTGGGTGAGGCCGTCATCCACGACCGCCTCGGCCTGGATCCTCTGGGCAACATCGGCATCAAGTCCGGTGGAGCCACCGGCGGCTCGACCCTGTGGGAAGCGGCCAAGGCCGTTGCCTCCGGCTATTCCGACTGCGTGCTCGCCATGGGTTGGGAGCGCATGGACGAGGTCCCCACCGACGAGGGCAACTTCCTCATAGCTTCCGCCGCCGACCGCGACTGGGAATCCCCCATGGGCCAGATCTACACCGGCTACTACGCGGTCATGGCCCAGAAGTACTGGCAGGTGTTCGGCAAGGCCGAGGCGTCGTTCCGCCGTACTCTTGCCGAGATCGCGGTGAAGCACCACGGCTACGCCCGGTTCAACCCGTTCGCGCACGGCGGCATGGAGATCACTGTTGATGACGTGTTGGTCTCGCCGATGGTGGCCGATCCGTTGCGGGCCCTCGACTGCTGCCTCATGAGCGTGGGCGCGGCCTGCGCCATCCTCTGCGACGAGGATACGGCCATGGAGCTCACCAAGAACAGCAAGAACAAGCCGCTGCGCGTATGGGTGACGGCGGGGTCCCATACCCTACGTCCCGCCGACAGGCGCGACATGGAGATCCCCCTGCTTCCCCACGAGACCGCCGATCAGTACAAGGACCTGGGCAAGGAGTTCCCGGGCGGCGACCGCTATCCCGGCTTCACCGGATTTCTCGCGGCGAGGATGGCCGCCTACTACGGCTACCGCATGACGGGCATCAACGATCCCATGGAAGATCTGGACGTCATCGAGCTGCACGACGCCTTCACAATCAGCGACGTACAGACCTACGAGGACATAGGCATCAGGCCTTATGGCCAGGGTCGCGACTTCGTGGAGTCCGGCGACTGCTACCACAAGAACCCGCTCACCGGCAAACCGGGCCGGTTGCCGTCGAACCTCTCCGGTGGATTGATCGGCTGCATGCACGCGGTCGGCGCCAGCGGAATCATGCAGGTCTTCGAGATCGCCACTCAGCTCTGGGGCCGCTGGGCCGAGATCCACGGCGACGAGAAGCTCTGGAAGGAGTTCGGCCGGGAGAAGCCGAAGGACTGGACCGACCTACAGGTGAAGGGCGCCAAGCGGGCCCTCTCCATCAGCCACGCGGGCGTGGGATCGCATGTGACCGCGACCATCCTGATGGACCCCGACCATCTGTTGAAGAAAGACGCGTGAGAGAGGCCTACGATGAGTTCATACGGACAGGTTCAGGTCAAGAACGGTCGCTACAAGTTCCGGGGCGATTTCCACCGTCTCGAGCAGCATATGCCCATCAGGAATGCGGACGAGGGCTGGAAGTTGGTGGGGGTCACGAAGCCTCGTGATATGACGTACGTACACACCTACGGCGGTGAGGCGATCTTCTTCGAGTCGTTGTCGCAGGGCAAGCTCCTTGCCACCAAGTGCGAGAACCCCGCCTGCGAGTCCAACGGCTCGATCTTCCAGCCGTTCAGGATCCACTGCCCCGACTGCCTCGGCAAGAACGCGGTCATCGACATGACCGACGTCGCCAAGAAGACGGCCACCATCCATACCTACATGGTGTGCGAGAGGTCCGGCGCCTTCAACATGCTCGACAAGCCCATCCGCTTCATCAACATCGAGTTCAAGGGCGTCTCGACCATCCTCTTCAGCTACCTGCTGGTGGGCGAGCCCCAGATCGGCATGCGGGTGGTGCCGGTGTTCAAGTACTACAACCCCACCTACACCATCCTCGATCTGTCGTGGGTCCCGGCGGACACCAAGGCCGAAGCGCTGCCGGAGGGGTTCGGCTTCTAAGGGGAAACGAAGACTGCGAAACGAAGACCGCGGGTCTTCTGGGGGCGCGCCGCTACGCGGCGCGCCCCTCTTCCTTGCGCGGTCGCCCGTCTCTACTGCGGCCCCTGCTCCTTGAGCAGCAGCACCCGGTAGAGGGCGTAGGCCGCCTCTCCCCGCGTGGCAGGCATAGCGGGGGAGAAGGTGCCGGGGGCGGTGCCGTCTATGAGCCCGTTGTAGTGGGCCTTGGCCAAAAGGGCCCGGTCGGTGGCATCGGTGACGTCGGCGAACCCGGGGTCATATCCGGCCGGAGGCTCCTCGAGGAGCTCAGAGGCGGCCCGTACCACCATGCGCACCAGTTGCATGCGGGTGATGGCCTTATAGGGGCGGAATCTGCCGTCCGCGTATCCCACCACCACTCCGGCCCGGGCCGCGCTCATGACAAAAGAGTAGGGGTAGGGAGACCCGTCGTTAGGCACGTCGATGAAGTCGGGGATGTCCCCGTAGGGGTGTCCCCAGTCACCTCCCAGAGCCAGCACCAGCATCTTGGCTACCTGGGCCCGCAGGATGGGGTCATAGGGACCGAAGTTTCCGTCCCCATAGCCGGCGATGATGCCCCGCTCGGCCAGGTAGACGATGGCCGGGTAGAGCTCATGGTCCTGCGGCACGTCTAGGAAGGCGAAGGGAATAGGGACCTCATCGGGGGCGAAGCCGATCTGCACCCGGTGGTGGTCAGCCACGTCGGCGATGATGAAAGGGTTGGCAAGCGGCACACGCTTCCCGTCTACGGTGATCTCACTCAGGTGATATCCGGGGGCGGAGGTGATGTCGATGGTGGCGCTCTTACCGGCCAGGACCCACTGGGCGGCCGGGGAGACCGAACCCTCCCCTTGGGTCACCGCGGCCGAGACCGAGTAGACCACCGGTAGGGGGGGCTCCGGTATGGGGGCGAAGCGGGCCCTAACGGTGATGTTGGAGGTCACCTGGATGTCGGTGCGGGGGTTGTCTCTCACCCAGTCGCTCCAGCCTGCGAACAGATAGCCCTCATCCGGCACGGCCAGGACCGGGGTGCCGTCGGCGCCCTCGGACACAATCTGCAGAGTGTCGCCCTGCAGGCTGCCTCCGGAGGTGGAGAGGTAGGTGAGGGTGTGGTAGATCTGCACGAACACATAGGCGGCGCCGGCATCATCGACGTCGTTGTTGCTGTCGTCTCCGTTCACTCCGGCGGCGTTACTGTCCTCCCGTTGGGCTCCCACCACCACCGTGTCGCCGGAGACCGCGACCGAGCAGCCGAATGAATCGTCGACGTCGGTTCTGGACGCCTTCAGATAGGCCTGTTGGCTCCAGGCGGTGCCGCTGCGTACGAACACATAGGCGGCGCCGGCGTCAGAGGCGCTCCCGCCCTCGTCGCGGGCTCCCACCACCACCGTGTCGCCGGAGACGGCGACTGAGGAGCCGAATTCATCGCCGGCCCCGGGGTTGGACGCCTTCAGATAGGCCTGTTGGCTCCAGGTGGTGCCGCTGCGTACGAATACATAGGCGGCACCGGCACCAGAGACGCTCCCGTCCTCGTCGAGGGCTCCCACCACCACCGTGTCGCCGGAGACGGCGACCGAGCAGCCGAACTCATCGCCGGCCCCGGTGTTGGACGCCTTCAGATAGGCCTGTTGGCTCCAGGTGGTGCCGCTGCGTACGAATACATAGGCGGCACCGGAAAAAGACGCGTTGTTGTCGTCCTGGTTCCCGCCCACCCCGGTGGCGCCACTGTCCTCGCCGGAGGCTCCCACCACCACCGTGTCGCCGGAGACGGCAACCGAGAAGCCGAAGCCATCGCCGGCCCCGGCGTTGGACGCCTTCAGATAGGCCTGTTGGCTCCAGGCGGTGCCGCTGCGTACGAAGACATAGGCGGCACCGGCATCAAGGGCGTTGTTGTCGTCCTGGTTCCCGCCCACCCCGGTGGCGCTACTGTCCTCCCAGGGGGCTCCCACCACCACCGTGTCGCCGCAGACGGCGACTGAGTCGCCGAAGTTATCGTAGGCGTCGGTGTTGGACGCCTTCAGATAGGCCTGCTGGTCGAGGGACTCGAGGCTCCCCTGGGCCAGGAGAGCGCCTGCCGCCGCCAGGTCTTGGGGCGCCTCAGTCGCGGGGAGCAGCGCTAGGATCTGGCTCCAGTCTTGGGCGCTCAGCCCCTCCGGGGGCTCCACCTGAGAAGAGGGCGTCATGGGGTAAGGAAGCGGTCCGGGAGCAGCGTTCTGCGTGCCCAAGGCCGTCGAGGAGATGGCGAGGGTGCACAGGACCACAAGCAGCACAAGCACGAAGAAGGGCGACAAGCGTTTCACGAAGGTACCATCCTTGAGGAGCTGGAAGCGGGCGGGGATAGGCGCGCGGCCGGCATGGGATAAGGAGGCCGGACCCAGAGCGGATGCAGGCAGCATTCACGACGGACTCTCATTACAACAGGAATCCTATCACCGCAGAACCCCGACGCGCACGGCGGAATCCCGCGGTGTGCGCCCGCGCGGATCGGGCCCGGCTCGTCGGTGTCGCCGAAAAGCCCCGGCCTTGTTGTAGACTGGCAGTGTCCGAGAGTCCCGAAAGGGGGAGAAGCGATGGTCCGCGATTATGAGGCGCTCAGCAACCAGGTGAACCTGCTGGGGACGATCGAGGCTCGCAGGGTCATCGGTCGTTACCTCAACCGCACCAACCTGACCTACTACTCCGAGCTCTCCCGTCTGGTGGGCTCCGAGGTCTACGTCAAGCACGAGAACCACAATCCCACCGGCTCGTTCAAGATCCGCGGCGCTCTCAATTTCTTCCACCACATGTCGGGTGAGGAGTTCGAGACCGGCATCCTGGTGGCTACTCGTGGCAACCACGGGCTGGCCATGTCCTGGGCGGGACGCTTCTTCAACGTGCCCTGCACCGTGGTGGTGCCGGAGCAGAACAACCCCGAGATGAACCGCATTGTCGAGAGCTTCGGCGCCGACCTCATTGTCCACGGGCACGATTTCTACGATGCCCAGTCGTACTGCGACGAGCTGGTCGATACCGCCGGCTACTACTACGTGGAGCAGGGTAACGAGCCCGAGATCCTCAACGGTCTGGGGACCATGGGGCTCGAGATCTTCGAGGATCTGCCAGACGTAGACGTCATCATCTGCCCCATCGGCGGCGGCTCGGGCTGCGCGTCGCTCATCAAGGTCGCCCAGGCGATCAAACCCGAAGTGGAGATCATCGGCGTGCAGGCCGGGCGGGCGGCGGCATTCTATGAGTCGTGGAGGAAGGGCGAGCGCGTCACCATCGAGGTGGCCGACACGGTGGCCGACGGCCTTGCCGCGAGGAGCGTCTTCCAGCTCCCTTGGGTGATCATGAAAGACCACGTCACCGACGTGGTGCTCCTGAGCGAAGAAGAGTTCCTGAGCGCGGTCAGGCTCGCCCTCGAGACCACCCACAATCTGGCCGAGACGGCGGGGGCGGCGCCCCTGGCGGCCGCGCTCAAGATCAAGGAGCGGTTGGAGGGTAAGAAGGTTGTGCTCGTCATGTCCGGGGGCAACCTCGATCACGAGCACCTCGTGCAAGCGCTCTCCTGACTATCAGTGGCTGAGAGGGCATAGGGGCCCGCCTCGAGCACTCGCAGAGTACTGCAAAAGCTCTCGGCCCGCCCCTACGCCCTCTCAGCGACCGAGACTGAGGGGGCGATCGCGCGAGGTGTCGCTTTCGCACGGGGGCGGGCTTCGCTTCGCTCGCCCTTTCGGGCCGGGCCTTGCTTCGCTTCGCTCGCCCGTCACTCTCTGTCTGGTAGTCTTTTCTGTACGGCGGCTGTCGCGTCTCTTGGGGGCGCGTTTCCTGCAGAAACCCTTCGCTCCCCGAGACCTGGCCGCGGAAGTGAGGGCTGCGCTGGACGCCGAATGAGCTACCCCGCCTGGTAATACCCCGCCCATTTGGTGTCGATCTGTGACTGTATCTGGGCGATCTGCTCTTCGGAGAGCAGCTTGAAGCGCGCTTGGCTCTGCAGGTATTCGCGTACCGGCACGAGCTGTTGCTTCTCCACCAGCTTCTCCGAGGCGCCGGTGAGTCTGAAGACGCCCTGCTCCACCTCGTAGAGGTCGTAGTAGCCGGTCTCGATGGCCGATCTACCCACCTTGACGCTGTAGCGAGGCTCGAAGCCCCAGCCGGGCGGGCACGGTGTATGGATGTGGATGTATTTGGTGCCCTTGAGCGTGAGGGCCTTCTTGATCTTGTCGTATAGATCGAGCGGATAAGCGGCCGAGGCTGTGGCGACATAATCGATGCCGTGCGCGGCCATGATGGCCGGGACGTCCTTCTTCTGCTGCAGCTTACCCTTGAAGGGGGTGTTGGTGGTGATGGCTCCCTGAGGGGTCGTCCCCGAGCGCTGCACGCCCGTGTTCATGTACCCCTCGTTGTCGTAGCACATGAAGAGGAAGTCGTCGCCACGTTCGGCCGCCCCGGAGAGCGCTTGGATGCCGATATCGCTCGTGCCGCCGTCGCCGGCCCACGCCACGACCTTGATGTGCTCCCTGCCCTGGGCCTTCAAGGCCTCCATCACGCCCGTGGCGGCCGCAGCGGTGGAGGCGAAAGTGACGTTGAGACAGGGCAGCTTGGTGGTGGCCACGGGGAACAGTCCCTGCAGCACGGTGAGACAACTGGGCGGCACCACCAGGATGGTGTCGGGCCCCAGGGCTTTGAGCCCGATGCGGTAGGCGATGCTAAGGCCACAGCCTGTGCAGGCACGGCTGCCCGGATGGACGAGCTCCTCCTTGGGAAGCGTCAGTATGGTGGTCTTAGGGGTCATGAGAGGCACTCCTAGAGTCTGAGGCCGATCCAGCCGGGATCATCGCCGGCATCGCGGGGGGAGCCGGTGACGGCCGCGCGCAGAGTATCGGTGAGGTCGGCGGTCCTGATCTCGCGGCCCCCGATGCCGGCCACCATGCCCTTGACGAAGGGGACCGGGTCACCGGACTGGGCGCTTTCGAACAGGGCGGCTTTGACGTCCGAGAACAGCGCGCCCTCGTATCCGTACGACACCGCTTTCTCGATGACGAACACCCCGCGGGCCTGCCGTACCGCCTGCACCAGAGCCTCAGCGGGGAAGGGCCGGTAGAGCCGTATGCCCATCACGCCGATCTTGTGCCCCTCGCTCCGCAGGGTCTCGACCACGTCGTGCAGCTGATAGGTGAGCGACCCGAGGCCCACGACGATGTACTCGGCGTCGTCGCAGCGGTAGGGCTCGAGCAGGGCGTCGCCGCCACGTCCGAAGATCTGCTTGAACGAATCTTCGGTCTGCTGGGCCACGGCGAGCGTGGCGCGCAGGTCCTCCTGCAGCAGATAGCGGATCTCCATGTAGCCATGGGCCATGTCGCCGTTGATGTCGACGCGCGTGTCGGGCAGGGTGACGGTGTTGAGGTTGGCCGGGTTCTCGGGGTCGAGCGCGTACGCCGGCCGGAAGGGCTTCAGAAAACGGGCCACCTGCTGCTCTTCGGGCACCTCGAAAGGCATGTAGGTGTGCGAGAGCAGGTAGCCGTCGTAGCAGACCATCACCGGTATGCTGACGGCCTCCGCGATGGCAAAGGCCTTGAGCACGCTGTCGATGATCTGCTGGTGGTCGCAACAGTACATCTGTATCCAGCCGGTGTCGCGCTGCGAGATGGAGTCTTGGTGGTCATTCCAGATGTTCCACGGGGCGCCGACCGCCCGGTTGACCACACACATCACGATGGGCAGCCTTGCGCCGGCCGCCCAGTGTACCTGTTCGTGCATGTAGAGGAGCCCGTTGGCACTCGTGGCCGTGAACGCCCGTGCGCCGGTGGAACTCGCCGCGATGCAGGCCGCCAGCGCGGAGTGTTCGCTCTCCACCGGGATGTGCTGAGCCTTCATCTCGCCGGCCTCGATGAACTCCGAGAGCTTCTCGGTGAGAGGGGTCTGCGGGGTGATGGGGTAGGCCGCTATGACCTGGGCGCCCGCCAGCTTGACCCCGATGGCCGCCGCTACGTTGCCGTTCTCGATCATGTGCATGGCCGGGGTCCTTCGGTGGAGCAGGCTGCCGGGTCTTCGTCGTTGGCCACCACATCGGCCTCATCCACCATGGTGATGGCCTTGGTGGGGCACTCCTCGGCGCAGATGCCGCAGCCTTTGCAGTATTCGTAGTCGATGGTGGGCGGGATGGTGCGCGAGATCACGTTGTCGGGGCAGTAGAGCCAGCAGATGAAACAGGCCTCCGAGCCGCGCCTGGCCGGCGTGCAGCGCTCTAGATCGATGATGGGACGCTGTACGCGCCACGAACCCGTCTTGCCACCGTCGCCGGGCCCCGAGAGGCTGTGCGAGGTCTTGTAGCGGTATCCCCTGGTGCCCATCAGGCCTCTCCCGCCGTTACGACGCGGGCGTCGCCGACGACCGTCTTCTCGTAAGCGAGCTTGGCCGCCTGGGCGTTGGCCTGCGGCTTCTTGGTCTGAAACTCCGCTTCGATCTCGGCCAGTACCAGGTCGAACGGCACGACGTCGAACGCCCGGCACAGGGCGCCGATGATGCCGGAGTTCACGCGGCCCTGCGGCAAACCCGCCTCGACCGACAAGGCCGTCACGTCGGCCGTCGCCAGCCGGGCGCCGTTGAAGTCGTAGGCCGAGATGGGCTGGGGGGTGTTGAGGACCACGAGCCCGCCGGGCTTGAGTCCCGCGGCCACATCCACCTCGGTCAGCAGCAGATAGTCGAGCACCACCACGATGTCGGGGGTCTCGATGGGGGAGATGTCGTAGATCTTCTCCTTGGATATCTTGAGCGATGTGAACACGGGCGCGCCCCGGCGTTCGGTGCCGAAGGTCGGGGCCATGACCACTCCGGTGTAGCCGGACTTGAACGCCGCGGTGGCGAATATCTTCGCCGCCGTGATGGCGCCCTGCCCTCCCCTGCCGTGCCAGCGTATCTCGATCATGCCGTCGTTCCCACTTTGTCGAATCGTCTGTGCGGGGTATTCTACTTCGCCTGCGGGGATTTCGGAGCTTTTTGTCTCACAGGGAGGGCACGATCGCACATGAAACGCAGATTCGAAGACATCGAGGTTGGCGATACCAGCACCTTCCGCAAGACGGTGAGCGAAGCCGACATCTTCGCGTTCTGTGGCATGACGGGGGATTTCAACCCCATCCACGTCGATGAGGCGTTCGCCAAGCAGACCCGCTGGCAGGGCCGCATTGCGCACGGCATGCTGGTGGCGTCCATGGTCACCCAGACGCTCTCGTCCCTCCTCGGGGAAGGCGCCGTGCACGTGTCCCAAGAGGTGTGTTTCAAAGCGCCGGTGCACATCGGCGATTCCATCACGGTGGTGTCGGAAGTGACGGACAAGGTCGCCGACAAGCGCAGAGTAGTGGTCAAGACCGTGTGGACCAACCAGGACGGGACGACGGTCATCAGCGGCAGCGGGGAGGTCTTGGTGCCGCGCGACAAGAGCGAGTGCGCCTGACGGCGCAGCCCATGTAGGTATCGCAGAGTTCCTATCGAGACAACGGGAGTCGAAGTGGATTTCAGACTGACTGAAGATCAACAACTCATAAGGGATACGGCCAGGGATTTCGCCCAGCGCGAGATCGCACCCCAGGCTGAGGAGATCGATCGCACGGGCGAGTTCCCCGTGGACATCTTCAAGCAGATGGCGGATCTGGGGTTGATGGGACTGCCCATCGATGAGGAATACGGGGGGGCGGGCGCCGACTACACCAGTTACTGCCTGGCTCTGGAAGAGATCACCCGGGCCTGTGCGTCGACAGGTTTGGGCTACGAAGCTCACATCTCTCTGGGTTGCATGCCGCTCGACTACTTCGGCACCGAGGAGCAGAAGAGGGAGTACCTGCCTCAGCTCTGCAGCGGGGAGAGCATGGGCTCCTTCGGCCTCACCGAGCCGGAGGCCGGCTCCGACGCCGGCGGCACGAAGACGACGGCGCGTCTGGAGAACGGCGAGTGGATCATCAACGGCTCCAAGTGCTTCATCACCAACGCGAGCTACGCCAAGTTCGTCACCATCACCGCCGTGACCGACAAGGACAAGGGCACGCGGGGCATCAGCAACATCATCGTGCCGGCGGGGACTCCGGGATTCGTCGTCAAGACCGGCTACGAGAAGCTCGGTCTGCACGGCTCCAACACCACGGAGCTCTTTCTCGACGACGTGCGGGTGCCCGAGAAGAACCTCGTGGGCGTGCGGGGGCAGGGCTACAAGCAGTTCCTCATCGTTCTCGACGGCGGGCGTATAGCTATCGGAGCCATGGGGGTCGGCATAGCCCAGGCTTGTCTGGACGCAGCCCTCAAGTACGCGAAGGAGCGTTGCCAGTTCGGCCAGCCTATCGGCAAGTTCCAGGCCATCCAATTCAAGCTGGCCGACATCGCCATGAACATCGAGTTGGCCCGCAACATGTATCTGAAGGCCGCGTGGCTCAAGGATACGGGGCAGCACTACTCGCTCGAAGCCAGCTACGCCAAGCTGTTCGGCTCGGAGATGTCCACCAAGGCGGCGTTGGAGGCCATCCAGATCCACGGCGGCTACGGCTACATCAACGAGTTCCCGGTGGGCCGCTACCTTCGCGACTCAAAACTGCTCGAGATCGGCGAGGGCACCTCGGAGGTCATCAGGCTGGTGATCGCACGGCGCCTGGGGTTGTAGCCGACATTGGTTTGAATGGCTGTCCATTTCGTGTATAACCAGAGCAGCATAATAGGCCGGGAGCTATTCAGATAGTGGATACCCACTTGCGCTCGTGGACGAAGGCTCCTATAGTCAGCACACCCGACAGGGGCGTGTCGGGTGATCGGATGTGACGGGTACGTGTAGGGGCGCATTCGTTTTCGGGGGAGGCCATGGTAGAAGGGGCGGGGAGCGGCCAGGGCAGGCAAGATCATGAGGTCGTCGTTCGCATCGACGATATCTCACTCAGCTTCGGTGGCGTCAACGCCCTTTCGAGCGTCAGCCTCGATGTAAAGAACAATGAGATCTTGGCCGTCATCGGTCCCAACGGCGCCGGCAAGACCGCTCTCTTCAACTGCATCAGCGGTTTCTATAAGCCGCAAAAGGGCGAGATCTACTTTCACGACACCAAGATCACTCGTCAGCGGCCCGACAAGCTGGCCAGGATGGGCATCGCCCGCACCTTCCAGAACATCGAGCTCTATACCGGGCTCACCACCCAGGACAACATCATGGCGTCCCGGCACGTCTTCATGAAGCAGACGTTCGTCGAGGGCGCCTTCTTCTATGGCCGTGCCCACAGGGAGGAGATCAGGCACCGGCAGATCGTGGAGGAGATCATCGATTTTCTTGAGATCCAGGCCATCCGCAAGCAGCTTGTCGGCGCTCTCCCATACGGATTGCGCAAGAGGGTGGAGTTGGGACGTGCTCTGGCCTTGGAACCCAAGGTGCTCCTATTGGACGAGCCGATGGCCGGCATGAACCTGGAAGAGAAAGAAGACATAGCCCGGTTCATCCTCGACCTCTACGAGGGCCAGGGCGACACGTATCCCGATACCCCCATGCTCCGGGACGGCATCCGCAGCATCATCATGGTGGAGCACGACATGGGCGTGGTCATGGATATCGCCGACAGGATCGGGGTGCTCAACTTCGGACGCAAGATAGCAGAAGGCAGCCCGGACGAGATCAAGTCCGACCCGGAAGTCATCAAAGCCTACCTCGGCGCGGAAGCGTAGGAGCGCGATGCTGCGAGTCAACAACATCGAGGTGTCGTATCTGGGGGTCATCAGGGTCTTGCACGGCATCTCCCTGGAAGTGGGCGACGGCAAGATCGTGGCCCTCATCGGGGCCAACGGGGGTGGCAAGACCACCACACTCAAGTCTATCTCTGGACTGCTCAAGACCGAGCAGGGGCAGATCACGAGCGGCGACATCACTCTGGACGACAAGCGGCTCGACAAGTACGGGCCCGAGGATATCGCCAGGATGGGTGTGAGCCAGGTCATGGAGGGCCGCCGGACTCTGGAGCATCTGAGCGTGGAAGAGAACCTCATGGTGGGGGCCTATCGCCGCAATGATAGGGCCGGGATCAAGCGAGACCTCGAGATGGTCTTCGAGTACTTTCCCAGGATCCGCGACTATCGCAAGCGAGTGAGCGGCTATCTGTCCGGTGGTGAGCAGCAGATGATGGTCATCGGTAGGGCGCTCATGGCCGATCCCAGCCTCATGCTCCTGGACGAGCCGTCTCTGGGTCTGGCGCCTATGGCGGTGGCGGAGATCTACGAGATCATCCAGAGGATCAACAAGGAGCGCGGTGTCTCCATGCTCATTGTCGAACAGAACGTCAAGGCGGCTCTGGGTATCTCGAACTACGGGTACGTGATGGAGAACGGCAGGATAGTCCTCGATGGGCCGGCGGACAAACTCAGCGGCAACGAGGACGTCAAGGAGTTCTACATGGGCATCTCGTCCAGCGGCGCCCGCAAGAACTACCGCGAGGTCAAGCACTATCGCCGGCGCAAGAGGTGGCTCTCGTGAAGAGGTGGCTCTGGTGAAGAGGCGGCTCCCATGACAGCGGTGACGGCGCTGGACTTCAGCAAGCTGGACACCTGGCCGAAGGTGCTGCAGCATAACGCCGCTCACTTCGGCGTGCGCAGCAAGGCCATGCGCTACAAGCACTACGGCATCTGGCAGGCCTACAGTTGGGCGGAGTATCTCGACAACGTCAAGTATCTGGCCCTCGGGTTGATGGCCATGGGCTTCGCCCCGGGCAACAAGCTGCTGGTCGTGGGGGAGAACTCTCCCGAATGGTACTTCGCCGAGTTGGCCGCTCAGTGTCTCCGCGGTGTCAGCGTGGGGCTGTATGCCGATCTCTCCGCTGCCGAGATCGAGCGAGTCGCTCGTGATTCGGAGGCCGAATTCGCCATGGTGGGTGATCAAGAGCAGGCCGACAAGATGATGGTGATCATCGACGGGCTGCCCAAGCTTCAGAGTGTCGTGTACTGGCGCTACAAGGGTTTGGGCAATCAGCAAGACAGTAGGTTCACGGGCTTGCGCAGCGTCTTCGAGGCGGGGCGCCGCTACGAGCAGGAGCATCCGAAGGCCTTTGAGGAAGGCATAGCGGCAGGCAAGGCCGACGATGTCTGCGCCATCGTCTATACATCGGGCGTCACCAGTAACGCTCCCAAGGGGGCGTTGCATACCTACCGGTCGCTTATGACCGGTTCGCGGTTCTACTATGAGGCCGATCGCCTGGGACCAAAGGATGATTTTGCCTGCGCTCTGCCGCCCGCATGGATCACCGAGCAATGGCTGGCGTTCGGTTGTCACTTGCTTTCCGGCGGCACCATGAACTTCCCCGAGAGCTCCGAGACCCTGCAGGAAGACCTGCGCGAGATCGCTCCCAACGTGGCTCTTTACAACTCCCGGCTGTGGGAGAGCGAATCGGGCCAGGTGCAGGCAAAGATGCGGGGCGCCGGGTGGCTCAAGCGTAACGTCGCGGGCAGGCTCATGCCTGTCGGCCGGCGGGTGGCCGGCGCCAAGTATGAGAAGCGGCGTCCCAACCTGGGCGATCAGGCGTTGAACGTGTTCGCGGACCTTCTGGCGTACCGCCAGATCCGTGACAGTCTCGGGTTGACGAAAGCGCGTGTGTGTTACACAAGCGGGTCTTCAGTGGCTCCGGAGTTGTTCCGCTTCTTCCATGGTCTCAAGGTGCCCCTCAAGGACGTTTACGGCTCCACCGAAGCCGGACCCGTGACCGGCGCCGCCGACACGATCCAGACCCCCGGTACGGTCGGGTCGATCAACCCGGGTGTGGAAGTAAAACTCAGCGACGAAGGCGAGATCTTGGTGCAGAGTCCGGCTGTTTTCGCCGGTTACCAAAACGACCCTGAGATGACGGCCCGGGTGTTGGCCGATGGCTGGGTGCGCACCGGAGACAAGGGTCGCATGGAGGACGGGCAACTGGTGTTTGTAGACCGGCTGCAAGACATCATGACGCTGCCTTGCGGCGATATCCTCGTGCCTCAGGACATCGAGAGTCGCCTGAAGCACAGCCCCTACATCAAAGACGCCTGGGTGGTGGCAGGGCAAGACTGCCCCTTCGTCTCGGCGGTGATCATCGTCGACTTCGACAACACGGGACGCTGGGCCGACAAGATGAAGACCACCTATACGACCTTCGGCGATCTCTCTCAAAAACCCGAGGTGTATCGATTGATCGAGCAGGAGGTGGCTCGTGTCAACGAGAACCTGCCCACTACCCAGCGGATAGAGAGGTTCGTAAATCTGCACAAGGAGTTCGACCCCGACGAGCTCGAGTTGACCCGCAACCGCAAGCTGCGCAGAGCGTTCCTCAGGACCGCCTACGCCGATCTCATGACGGCCCTGGGCGGCGACAGCACGAGCGCCGAAGTCGAGGCCGAGTTCACCTATCAGGACGGCCGCACCGGCAAGATCAAGACTGCTCTACAAATCGCGACGGTCGGGCAGGGTGATCGATGAGCTTCTTCTTCCAACTGGTCGTGAGCGGATTGTCGTTGGGCATGATGTACGCTCTCATCGCTGTGGGCTTCGTGATCATCTTCAAGTGCTCCCAGGCGTTCAACATCGCATCGGGGCAGATCGTCATGTTGGGAGCCTACATCGGCTATACGTTCTTAAAACCCCTCGATCTGCCCATCTGGGCCGCCATCATAGCTGCCATCGTCGTGGCGGCGATCATGGGTCTGGTCGTGGAGCGCCTGGCTCTCCGTCCGCTGCTGGGGCAACCCGCCCTGGCCATCGTGATGATGACCATCGCTCTGGCCGGCGTCATGGATGGCATCGCCATAGTCGGCTGGGGCGGCGAGTACGTCACGTATCATGACTCGCTGCCTGCCTTCTCGCTGGATCTGGGCGGTGGCGTGGCTGTTCCTCCGTCGTCACTGCTGGGGCTCATCGTCTCGGTCATCGTGGTGGCGGCCCTCCTGGCTATGTTCCGCTGGACCAAGATCGGACTGGCCATGCGGGCTACGGCCGAAGACGAGCAGGTCACCCGCAGCCTGGGTATCAAGGCCACCGTGGTCTACGCGCTTTCCTGGGTCATCGCCTGCGTGGTGGGCGTGGTCGCCGGAGTGCTCTTGGGTGGTGTCTCCGGGGTGTCGCCGCCGCTGGCCGACGTGGGACTCAAGGCTCTGGCGGTCGTCATCCTGGGCGGTCTCGACTCCATCGGCGGCGCGGTGTTCGCCGGCGTCATCCTGGGCATCGCGGAGAACCTGGCCGCCGGCTACCTGGATCCTCTCCTTCCTTCCGGCGGGGGTTTGGCGAGTGTGTTCCCGTTCTTGGTCATGTTGGCCGTGCTCATCTTCAAGCCGCATGGGTTGTTCGGCTTGAAGAGGATCGAAAGGGTGTAGGCCATGAAGCTTCCGAGCGGCACATATGCACAGAACTACAGCCAAGACATGGCTGTAGTGCGCACGAGGACACACTGGATCTTCCTCGCGGTGCTGATGGTGTTCATTTTCACGGTGCCTCAATGGGCGTCGCCTTCTTTCCTGACTCTCACGACCATCATCGGCATCACCATCATCAGCGCTCACGGCCTGAACATCCTTACCGGCAACTGCGGACTCGTGTCCTTGGGGCACTCGGGCTTCATGATGGTGGGCGGCTACGCCATGGCCATCCTCACCCATACCGTGGGCCTGCCCTTCCTACCCGCTCTCATCATCGCCGGATTGGCGGCCGGTTTCGTGGGCATCATCTTCGGACTGCCCTCGCTGCGCATCAAGGGCTTCTACCTGATCATGGCCACAGTGGCGGCGTATTTCATCATCCACTGGCTGGTGCTCCAGTTCCGCAAATACACTGGGGGCACGGAGGGTCTCACGGTGCCCTCTGCCGACCTGTTCGGCTGGTCGATAAGGCCCAAAGCGAACTACTACTATGTGGTCATGGTACTGGTGATACTCGCCACCATCGCGGCGAAAAACATCCTTCGCACCCGAGCCGGCCGGGCCTTTGTGGCCATCCGCGACAACGACCTGGCGGCCGAGGTCATGGGTGTCAATCTGTTCTCATACAAACTGCAGGCGTTCTTTATCGGCAACGTCTTTGCCGGCGTCGCCGGCGCGCTGTCGGTGCAGTACTATTCGTTCGCCAACGTCGAACAGTTTCCGTTCTTCGATTCGGTATGGTTGTTGGGGATGCTGATCGTGGGGGGTATGGGTAGCGTTTCGGGCACGATATACGGGGCGATAGCCATCAAGCTGCTGCAGCAGTTGGCCGTCAAACTGGGGCCCTCGCTATCCGAGATCGCGAATCCGCAGGTCGCTACCGGGCTGAGCCTGATCCTGCCCAGCCTGGCCATCATCCTCTTCCTGATCTTCGCTCCCCACGGTATCTCCCATATCTGGGAACGCCTGAGGAATTACTCTCAGGCGTGGCCCTTCTGACTCTGCCTGCAATCCACCGAGAGAAGGCAATTGTCTCCATAAGGAGGTACGGCGAAAGGATAAAGGCATCCGTGTAGGGGCATCAACCGGGGACATCAAGTGAGAGGGGTAGAACAAGTGAAGAAGAGTTATTGGGTCCTGAGCCTGCTCGTGATCGTTCTCCTGGCACTCCCTCTGATGGCGGCGTGTGGAGAAGACGAGCCGGCAGCCACGACTACCACCGCCGCTGCTGTGACCACGACGGCCGGCGGCACTGAGACTACGGCCGGCGGCACTGAGACTACGGCGGCTACGACCGCCACCACTGTCGGAGAGCCGATCACCCTCGGTGTGGGCGGCACCTTCGCACTCACCGGTGCTTACGCCGAGGACTGCGCAGCCATCCTGGCAGGCTTCCAAGACTATATTGCGTGGGTGAACGACAATCATATGATCGCCCCGTGGTACCCGGACAAGACCATCCCCGAGAACATCACGTTCGAGGTCATGTGGGCCGACGACGCTCTGGCCGCGGACAAGACTCTGAGCATCTACGAAGACTTCAAATCGAAAGGCCTGCTGGTCCAGAGAGTCAGCGGTTCGCCGGAAGGCTTGGCACTGAAGGACTTCCTCATCGAGGACAACATCGGCGCCACCAGTCAGTCCACTACCGCTGCGTATCTGCAGCCGCCGGGCAACATCTTCCTGAACGCCCCCACCTACAGCGACGAGGCCGCTGCGGTGGCGGAGTGGTTCTTGGAGAACTGGACCGAGACCCGTGCTCCCAGGATGGCCTACCTGACTGCTGATGCCGCTCTGGGCCGCGCCATCGACCATCCTGAACTTCAGGAATACATCGAATCGCTGGGCTACGAATTCGTGGGTGCTCAGTTTGTCGACCTTGTCCCGAAGTCTGCTCCCACCACCCAGCTCGCATGGCTGAAGGACAACCAAGTAGACCTGACTTTCGGCTGCATGGTCAACCCGGGCAGCCAGCCCACCATCAAAGAGGCCGTCCGCCTCGGCATGGGCACCAACCAGGCCTACAAGATCACCTTCGCCTTCGGTAACCCGGGCCACCTTCAGATCTTCGTTCCCGACATGGGTGAGCTCGGTGAGGGTGTCGTTGTGGCCGGCGACTTCTGCGCCGAGGATGCCGATGTTCCGGGCGTTGAGTTCTCCAACCTGCTGAAGGAGACCTACGGAGCCGGCAAAGACCGCAACGTCCTCTACTTCGACGGCATGGTGGAAGCCATGACCCAGGTCGAGGCGCTGCGCCTTGCCTCTATGGAGGTCAACCCGTCCGAGTTGACCAGCGAAGACGTGCTCAAGAAGGGCTATTGGCAGATCAAGGATCTCGACACGGGCGGCATCTTCATATCGCCGTTCACCTATGGTGAAGGCGACGTGCAGGGCCCCGACACCTGCCGTATCCAGCAGGTCATCGACGGCAAGATCGTCGATGTGGGCGCCTACCCGCTGCGTGGCATCCTCCCGGCTGCTCAGTAGGCCCTCACAAAACGCGGACCGTTCCGCGTGACTGTTCGGTGGGGGGTCCCGTTGGGGCCCCCCTCTTCATTGCGATGCAAAGGTCGACATGCTAGGCTCAGCGAGTGGGCAGTGTGTGCGGTATCCTGCACAGGGTTCCGCCTGACTCCCATTGCGCTCTACTCATACGGTCAATCAGGGAGGGTGCGGACAGATGTCGGAGACTGAACAACCGGGACGCGGGGAAAAGACCGTCGTTCGCGGGCTCTGCTTCATAGGGATCCCCGCCGACTCGAACAGCGTGCAGGTGGAGTGCAAGGACGGCAAGATAGTCCGCATCCGGCCGCTTCACTACGATTGGAAATACCCCGATATCAAGCCGTGGCAGATGGAGGCCCGGGGCAAGACCTTTTCCCCCTGCATGGAGTCGCTCATCCCTCCGTACACCCTGGGATACAAGAACCGCGTCTACTCCCCCAACCGGGTCCTTTACCCCCTGAAACGTGTGGACTGGGACCCGAGCGGCGCTCCCGGTTCGGTCGGAACGGGCGGGCGCAACACGCAGAACCGGGGCACGAGCAAGTACGTGCGCATCAGTTGGGACGAGGCCTTGGACATCGTGGTGGGCGAGATCAAGAGGATCAAAGAGACGTACGGCATGGAGGCCATCCTCTCCCAGTCCGACGGGCACGGGGAGACGGCCGTCGTGCATGCCGCCCACGGCTGCATGCGCCGTCTGCTGCGACTCCTGGGGGGCTACACGCTGCAGACTCGCAACACCGACAGTTGGGAAGGCTGGTATTGGGGAGCCAAGCACGCCTGGGGTTGCGAGAGCCTGGGCCAGATGGTGCCGGTCACCAACGTCATGTGGGACATCTCCAAGAACACCGACGGCATCCTGTTCTGGGGGTGTGACCCGGAGACCACCCCTTGGGGCTTCAACGGCCAGTTGGCCAGCCGTCTTTCTTACTGGTTCACCGAGATCGGCATCAAGTCCATATACGTGTGCCCCGACCTCAACTATGGGGCAGCGGTGCATGCGGACAAGTGGGTGCCGGTGTTACCCAACACCGACGCCGCCCTGTACTTGGCCATCGCAAACGTGTGGCTGAATGAGGGCACCTACGATCAAGAGTACGTGAAGACCCATACCGTGGGCTTCGAGAAGTTCCGGGCCTACGTGCTGGGTGAAGAGGACGGCATTCCCAAAGACCCCAAGTGGGCTGCCGGCATCACCGGTGTGCCGTCGTACACCATCCGGGCCTTGGCCCGGTACTGGGGCAAGCACACCGTCTCGGTGGCCATCGGCAACGGTGGGCCGGGCATACGGGGTCCCTACTCCACCGAACCGGCGCGGTTGCAGGTTCTCCTGCTGGCCATGCAGGGGGTGGGCAAGCCGGGCGTGCATCAGTTCAAGATGATCGAGTGGGGTCTCTACAACAAGAAGTCGAACATCCCCCTGCCGCCGCCCAAGTACATCCCGCTGGTACTCGCGGCTCACCGGGGCTGGGCGTACACCGACACCACGCCTCAGTTCATTCCCAAGGACCTCATCCACGACGCCATCCTCGATCCGCCCATCAGCTGGTATGGCACCACGCTTTCCCGTGACTCGGTGGACCAGCAGTTCATCCGCTACACCTATCCCCGCGAGGGAGGCACCGAGCTGCACATGGTGTGGACCGACACTCCTTCCTGGATCACCTGCTGGAACGACACCAACTCGTATATCAAGGCCTATCAGGACCCCAAGATCGAGTTCATCCTGGCTCAGCACCCCTGGATGGAGAACGACTGCCTGCTGGCCGACCTGGTGCTTCCGTCGCTCACGGTGCTGGAGACCAAGGACATAGGGGTGGAGTCGCTCTCCGGCCAGTTCGCCTGCCTGTTCTACGAAGATCAGGCCATCGCCCCTCGTGGGGAATCGAAGAGCGACTACGAGATCGTGTGCGCTCTTGCCGAACGCTTCGGCCTTCTGGAGCAGTATACGGGCGGCAAGAGCGTGGACGACTGGATAGAGACCGGCTGGAAGACCTCCGGCGCCGCGGACGAGATCAGCTTTGAGGAACTCAAGGAGAAGGGCTACCACATCGCCCCCCAAGACGAAGACTGGCAGGAGAGGAAGGCCGGCCTTCTGGACTTCTACGAGGACCCCGAGGGGCACCCCCTGAGCACTCCCTCCGGCAAGGTGGAGTTCTACTCCGAGCGGCTGGCCGAGCACTTCCCCGATGACACCGAACGGCCTCCCATGCCTCGCTGGATCGCCGAGGGCGAATCGCATCAGGAGAGCCGCGACGGCGCGCGGGGCAAGGCCTACCCGCTCTTGGTCATCTCCAACCACCCAAGGTGGCGGGTACATTCACAGCACGACGATATGACCTGGCTGCGCGAGATCCACACCTGCAAGGTCAAGGGTCCTGACGGCTACTACTACGAGCCCCTGTGGATCAACCCCGCCGACGCCGGGGCGCGGGGCGTCTCGGACGGAGATGTGGTCAAGATCTACAACGAGCGGGGCGCCGTACTGGCCGGGGCTTGGGTCACCGAGCGCATCAGGCCCGGCGCCGTCTACATCGACCACGGGGCCCGCTGGGATCCCATCGTGCCCGGCGAGATCGACCGGGGTGGGGCCATCAACACCATCACGCCCCACAACGTCACGTCAAAGAACGCGGCAGGCATGGTGTGCAGCGGGTTCTTGGTGGAAGTGGAGGCGGCCGATCTGGAGGCGTTGCGCAAGTCGTATCCCGCGGCCTTCTCGCGTCCCTACCGGGCCGACGCCGGGCTTCGATTGGAGCGAGTGCTGGAAGGGGGTGCGTGATGGGCAAGGTCATGATCATCGATATCACCAAGTGCAACGGATGCCACAATTGCCAGATAGCCTGCAAAGACGAGCATTGCGGCAACGACTGGAGCCCCATCGCCAAACCCCAGCCGCTCACCGGCCAATTCTGGACCAAGGTGGTCGACCGGGTGCGCGGCCAGGTGCCTAAGGTCAAGGTGGCCTACGAGCACACCATCTGCCAGCACTGCGACGACGCCCCCTGCATCAAGGCCTGCCGCGAACAGGCCATCTACAAGCGTCCCGACGGCATCGTCATCATCGATCCCGAGAAGTGCAAGGGGAGTCATAACTGCATCGAGGCCTGCCCGTATCCGGGGGTCATCTTCTTCAACGAAGATCTGCGGATCGCCCAGAAGTGCACCTTCTGCGCCCACCTGCTGGACCAGGGTTGGACCGAGACCCGGTGTGTCGAGGCCTGTCCCACCGGCGCGTTCACCTTCGGAGACGAAGAAGACCCCGAGATCAAGGCCCTCATGGCGGAAGCGGAGGTGCTGCGACCGGAACTGGGGACCAAGCCTCGCGTCTACTACATCGGGTTGCCCAGACTGTTCGTGGCCGGCTGCGTCTACGACCCCGCGGCCGACGAGATCGTCGAGGGGGCCCAGGTGACCGTCATCCGCACCGACGGGGGCGCAGGGGCCGCCGGTGGCGCCGGCAGTGAAGGCGTCGCGGCTACGGTCGCCACCGATGAGTTCGGCGACTTTCTCCTGGACGGTCTTGCGGATGGGACCTACAGGGTCTCCATCGAGAAACAGGGCTACGCGCCGATAGAGAAGGGGCCGTTCGAACTGACCACGGACCTCAACCTGGGCGACATGCCGATGCAGCCGGAAGGGAGCCGGTCATGAGAGCGATCGTTAACATCATGACGGGCAAGGCGTCCGCGGCCGCAGGCTGGCGAGCCCGCGAGGTCAAGGTAGATGCTGAGACCGCCTCCCTGGGGGACATACTCCGTTCGGTGTATCTCAAAGACGGCACCACCTCGCTCTTCGATCTCATTGCCGAGGAGGCGGGGGTCAAACCGGATTTTGCCGTCTTCGTCAGTGGGGAGTTGGTGCGGGGCGCGCTCGACTGGAGCCGGGCCGTCGCGGATAGCGAGCAGATCCATGTGTGCGACTGGCCCATGGTGGATGCCTGAGCAAGACGAAGATGTACGACCGACACAAAGGGGCCTGGGAGACCGGGCCCCTTTTCTTTTGTCCGCTATGTGCGTACATCGCGTCTTCAAGGGCGCTACAGGCGGTTCTTCTCACCGGGCCGGCCTGCTACTCTGTGCTCCCACAGATGAGGAGCCTGCTATGGGCACGGTCGGCAAACCTACGAAGAAGCAAGGGACTCCGGCCCCGCAAGGATCCGTGCCCCAAGACATGGTGGTGCCGCAGGGGTACGTAAAAGTCCTGCAATTGCTGCAATCAGGCGCCCCGGTGGTGTTCGTGTCGGGCAATGCAGGCACCGGCAAGACAACCCTCATCCGCTACCTGAGGGAGAACCTTGATCGCCGTAGCGTCGTGCTGGCTCCGACCGGGGTGGCGGCGCTGAACGCGGGCGGCATGACCGTGCACTCCTTCTTCCGGCTCCCGCCCCGCATACAAGATCCCAAGGACGTCCGTGTGCCCGACGAGCGTAGGGTCTATCAGAGGCTGGAGTTGGTCATCATCGACGAGGTGTCGATGCTGCGGGCCGACGTCCTGGACTGTATAGACGTTATCTTGCGCGAGTGTCAGGGAGAGCTCAGACCGCTCGGAGGGGTGCAACTGCTCTTTTTGGGCGATCTCTTCCAGCTACCGCCGGTGACCTCGAACATGGAGAAAGAGGCCCTTGACGCTATGGGGTATGAGACCCCGTATTTCTTCAGCGCAAAGGCTCTGGACGACCTGGCGCCGGCCCATGTGGAGCTGGACGAGATCTTCCGCCAGAGCGATCCGGAGTTCGTCGCGCTGCTCAACCGTCTGCGCGTGGGCGAGGACCTTGCAGAAGTGGTGAGAGAGCTCAACGCCCGGTGTCTGGGGGAGAACGGGGAGCACGAGATCACTCTGACCTGCACCAACAAGCTGGCCGATGATCTGAACGCGGCCGCCATGGCGGCGCTTCCGGCGGAGGAAGTGTTGTACCTGGGAGAGCTGGAGGGGAGGTTCAAGCTCAGCGCCGACCGGTTGCCGTCTCCCCTGGAGTTGCGGCTCAAGGTCGGGGCTCGGGTCATGTTCACCAAGAACGACGAATCCGGCCGGTGGGTCAACGGGTCTCTCGGCGTGGTCTCCTGGCTCTCCGGGGACAGGGTGGAGGTGGATCTGGCCGGCGTGGGCGTGTGCGAAGTGGAGCGCGTCACTTGGCAGTCCTTCGAGTACCGGCTCGACCGGGGGGGCGACAAGATCGTCGCGCAAGAGGTGGGGCAGTACACGCAGTATCCGCTCATGCTCGCCTGGGCGGTCACCATACACAAGAGCCAGGGCAAGACGCTCGACAGCGTGCTTGTGGATCTGGGCTGGGGGGCTTTTGCTCCAGGGCAGGCCTATGTGGCTCTGAGCAGGTGCCGCGCGCTGGAAGATCTTAGACTGGCCCGCCCGCTCCGGGTCTCCGACGTGAAGTGCGACCCGTTGGTCAGGCGTTTCCACAGTATGTCTTCTGCTGAGAGTCGCGGGAGGTCGTGATGAGCGAACAATTGGCGTTTTCTCTGACGGAGCGGCCCGGCGATGACACCAGGTTCAACGTGGACGACATGCGATTGATGATCATGATGGCCTCGCCCAGGCGGGTGTGCAGTCTGGCGGCGGGTGCGCGGCGCCGGCGGAGTGCTCCGTACCGCCGAACGTTGGCCGCGCTCGTGGAGCAGAGAGCGCGCAAGATGAAAGACACCAGGGCACGGCGGCGTCTTTTCTGGGCATTGGGGGAGTTGCACGCGGGCCTTGACCAGTTGTGGAAGGCGGCCGATTTCTACGCCCGGGCCGCCGACGACCTTGAAGGCCAGGCCGACGGCCTGGCGCTCGCGTGCGTACGCGCGCGCATCGTCTGTCTCGCGCGTCTTGGCTGTCGCACACAGGTCGCGACCGAATGCAACCGGTTCCACTCGTTGGCCTACGCATACCCCAGCCTGGTGGGGGCGCGGCTGGAGCGAGATCTGGCAGATAGACTCGTCTCCATGGGATTGGTGCGTGAGGCTCTTCCGGGCTACCTGGCCTCGTCCAACTACTTCCGCTGGGCCGGCCGTCCTCGGTGCGCAGCCTCCTCTCTTCTGCTGTGCGCGCAGGGCGAGATACTGCTCTCCTCGACTGTCGATACTCTTGACAAGCTCACGATGGCGAGCAGACATTACGAGATGATGGACGACGAACAGGGGATCGCCCGCGCGGATCTGCTGCGGAGCGAGCTCTTCAAGCAGCAGGGCAGGCCCGAGGAGCAGTTGCGGGCTGCGCGCAAGGCTTTCACTGTGCTCGCCCGCTCGGGCGATCCGTATCTGGTGGCTGCCGCTCTGGCAAATCGCGCCGATGCGGAGGCCAGGTTGGGCGATACCCGCGAGCGAGACCGTCACTATCTGCAGACCTTCAGGCTCCTGGTGGCCACCGCGGCCAACGACCGCGACGACGCGGCCCGTTGGATGGTGAGATTGCAGGCCGCCGAGCTGCGATTGGAATACGTGGACCACCTGGTCTCAGACGATGATTCCTACTCCAAGGCTATAGACGAAGCGGAGCGGGCCGTCCGGGACCTTCGGTCCCTCAAGGATCTTGGCGCCCGTCAGTTGGTGCGCGCGCTCGACTCGATCGGTCGAGCGCGCCGGGCACTCGAGGGTTCTGTGCGCCGCATCTGCGACCCGGGGCCTTCGGACTCTCCCGTTCCCAGGGGGTCGCGGTTACTGCCCATAGACAGCCCTGCCCTGCTCATCCACCTAGGCGTATGCATGGATCCGAACTAGAGAGCTCGCGCGCAAGATTCAAGCGGTCGCGTCGGCCTCGACCAGACGCTTCAGGCCGAGTGCCAGATCCTGCAACTGCTTGACTTCCTGTTCCACCTGGCGCGTCCCGGCCACCGACTGATTGCCCGCCTGGTTGATGCTGTCGATGGCTTGGCTTATCTGGTCCATGCCGGCCAGTTGCTGGCGGCTGGAGGCCGATATCTGCGCTGCCGCCTGAGCCGTCTCGCCGGCGCTCTCCGCGAGGGCATGGATGGCATCACCTGATTCGAGAGACTGCCGCCGTCCGTTCTCGATGGCCTGCCGGCCCTCCTCGGCGGCTCTTACGGCCAGTTCGCTGGCTCTCTGGATCTCGCCCAGGATGCTGCGCACCTGGCCCACGGCCTGCTTGGACTGCTCGGCCAGGCTCTTCACCTCTTGGGCCACCACGGTGAAGCCCTTGCCCTG
>ENA-UOUL01001701-UOUL01001701.1-bioreactor-metagenome-genome-assembly--contig:-NODE-1701-length-29028-cov-14.868295_pt1 | contig 29028 bp, 30 predicted proteins | sample MGYA00249838_ERZ747220 | MGnify/ENA primary metagenome ERZ747220 (study PRJEB28778, sample SAMN05720191) | bioreactor metagenome | isolation source: Anaerobic biogas reactor | place: USA:Washington...
GCCCCCATGCCACCGAAGCAACAATCCACCGTTTACCCCGATTGTTTGTCCATCAATTACCTCCCTTGCGCTCAGGCGTTGACCCATACACCGTTTATGAACACATGTGCTCTTGTGGGTGGTGCCTCGATGACTTGGCCGTATGGCGTTGCATCCAAAACACGATGCTCCCTGAATCGCAGGAACATCGACTTCGCTTTCTCGATAGCGTCGTCGGAAACGCCGGTGAGAATGAAGTCCGTGCCGCGGGCCGCCGGATCGCCGGGTTCGTGCAAAATGTGAAGCGTTTTGACAGCGTCGAAGTCGTGCTTGGACGCTTTGGTCAACGTGAAGGAGCCGTGTGAAGAGCGGATGGACACCTTGACTTGATGGCGATAGAGAGTTGCAAGGGCGTCTTTCAGCCCGACGCCAAACTTGCCGATGACACCGTCGGCTCCACTCTTTTCCGCATTCTCGTTCTGCGTGAAATGTTCGATCTGGATTCCTCTGCCGTAGTCGCGGATATGCCAACGTCCCCATTGATCTTTCGATATGTCAATCGGCGGTGTGCTGCTGAGCCGGCATTCGTCAAGAGCATTGGCAATGATCTCACGAACGCCGTGTTCAACGCCCCAGTGCTCAAGAAATGTCTCGATATTGAGGTCGAACAGTCCCCCGCGCGTCGCCGGGGCGGCCTCTGCCGGCTTCTCGGCCAGCATCTCGGCGACGTCGCCAGGATCGCCCATCGGCAAATTCGGCAACCGCTTCCGAATGTTGTCCCACATCGTCCGCAGATCCTGCGCGTTGTCGATGGCGAACTGTCGCCCGTACTGCTCGACGACACGCTCGACGAACGCCTGGAACTCGTAGCGTCCCAGCTTGATCGTGGCCTTCATCAGATCGAGGACGGCGACGATCATGTCTTTGTTCAGGCCCAGCGCGCCGGGCTGGCTTCCCCTGGACACCTTTCTCAGACGGTCCACGGCCTCGCCAATTTCCTTCCGGGCCTCTTCCGCCTTGGCCTGCGCCGCGGTCTTGGGCTTGGGCTTCTTCCGGCCCGTGGACTTCGCGGCGGGGGCGGGCGTGGTCCTCTCTGGCCGCCCCCTGGTCTGATAGAACCACTGAATAGCCATGCGAGTGCCCTACCTCCTTGCCAGGCCCGGCCGGAGGCGGCCGTCGAAGGCAGAAAACGGCCGCCTACGGCTCGATTTCAGCCCGCCGAGGAGCGACCCCAGCGAGCACCCGGCGATTGCCAGAATACTCCCAGCGGTGGGCGAATGCAACGGAGTGGCCAAGAAACCCCGTTCAGCCCCTCGCGCGCCCGCGCCCGATCGTCGCCGAGCGGCGGAAATGCCCGAACGCGCCCATCCCCCAGCCTTTTTAGTCAGACGATGGGCCTACGAGTCCGACCTGTCCTGGAGCATCTCGGCGAGCAACCCCCGAATCTCCTCGATGGCCATCTTCTCACGCCGTACTAGCTCTTGCTCGTCCTGCTGCACGGCTAGGTTCTTGGCCACAACGTCGATGTATTTCGCATACGATCGAATCGACGTCTCAAGCCATCCAAGGGCAGCCCATGACGGCGCTGGGGAACGGGCTCGATCGAGGTGAACCCGAGTCGCCCCGGACGGCTTCTCTTCCACGACGCGCAGCCGATTGCTCTGAACCCAGGCCAATTCAGCCTGCAAGGAAGCGTTGTCAGCCAACTCGGGCCACGACGCCGGAATGTCGCCGAGACCCTGGACGCGGACGTTGACGGCCGCCGCTTCTGCCCCGGCCAGCGGCGGATACGCTTTCTCCATCGCGTCCCACGCGGCTTCGGATGCTTCGTCGCGCTTCATCCCCTTCGCGCGGGAGTCGCCCAACGCCGCGTCCTTGTATTTGCTGGCTTCGGCCCAGCGTCCTTCAGCCCTCAGCCTCTCAGTCAACTCGATCTTCGATTCGTTCATGGCAGAACGCTCCTTTACCTATTTTGACAGCCAATTTGGCCTTCCGTTCCAGACGTATAATCGTTGGGACTCCGCGCCCCCCCCGGCAGGGTCCGGTTCGTTTTCTGGTGACCGCGCCCGGGGCCCCATTCGCCGCCCCGACCGCGGGTTGCCCCGTGTTCCGGTCGATCCTGTCGGCATGGCCTCTGAGTCGCACAAGGCCCTTGGAAGGCAAGGACGGGCGGTCGCCCCCTGCGTCGCGTCCTGTTCGTCGCCACGCCCGCGGGTTGCCCTGGACGGTCCAGAGAGCCACCCGAAGCCCCGGAATGCCGTCAGCGTCGCCCCTTGAGCGTCGGCACCGCCTCCTATCCCCCGCGCTCATCGGTCAGCCCTCCGCACCGTCCCGCCGTCAGCAGTTCGGCGATCCGGCGGCGGCGTTCCCGGCGGCCAGTAAACGGAAGGCTTGCCGAGTCGAGTAGCCGGCTTCCTTCGCGGCCTCGCAACAGAGCTACCACGGGCCAGCGCCACGGCGAGCGCGTCCCGCCGTCGCGCTTTTCGTGTCATTTCCTGCCGTCCTTCTGGAGTAGTTCGGCGAGCCGGTCCCGGTCCCCCGGTGCCAGAGCCGAGATAGCGGCGGCGAGCGTCGCCAGCGCATCGGCCGATGGCGTCCCGTCGGTCCCTTCGCTCTTGCCTTCCTCGTCCGTGTCGAGGTCCCCGGCGTTGCGGTTTTCGCCTTCGCCGGTGCAAGCAGCGGTGCAAGCCGGCGCGGCCGTTTCCGTAACGTCTTGGCCCGTCAACACGTTAGAACGGCGTGCTTGTAGGTTCGGGACCAAGAGGTCGCTGGTTCGAATCCAGTCACCCCGACTCAGTAAGCCTTTGAAGGAAAAAGACTTGCGAAAAGTCATCCAAGGGCTTACAATTAACAACCGACCCGCAGGACACTGAATGGGACACTGAATTGCGTCCTGCGGGCCGGCCCCTCACGGGTTTTCTGTGGTAGTCCTCTAACTCCATGGGAGACCCGAAATGGCTCGTAAGTCTTCTGGAAAGCCGTGGCTCCACGGCGCCTCGGGGTGGTGGTGCGCCACCATCGGCGGTAAACGTAAAAAGCTGGACAAGGACTACAAGGTCGCTTGCCGCAAACTGAAAGCTCGCGTCACCCAGGCCAAACGAGGAGATGCTTCGGGCAGAGAATGGCTCGACGCGAGTTTCAGCGAATTGGCCGACGAATACCTCGATCACATCAAGGCCACGAAGAAGCCGGCCAGCTACGTGGCCTTTCGGTACGGGATTCTTCGTGCCCTGCGGATTCTGGGAACGAAACTCCGCGTGTGCGAGTGCCGCAAGTTCCACTTGGCCAGGATCGAGCAGGAAATGACCAAGCGCCACTACAGTCCGACCACGATCAAGGACACGATTACTACGGTCCAGCAGGTCTTCAACTGGGCGGTGGAGCAGGAGTTGCTCGACAGCAGTCCGGTTCCGAAATATCGGAAACCGCGGGCACGCCGCCGGACGCGGATCATCTCGCCCTCCGAATTCAAGGCACTTCTCCGGGGCAGCGACCGCCCGTTCCGGCGATTCCTGATCGCGCTTCGCCTTACCGGCTGCCGGCCTGGCGAACTGCGGAGCCTCATTTGGGAATGGGTCGATCTGGAGCGTGGACTGTGGATCATTCCCGAACACAAGACAATCACCCGCCAGCGCGAACCGCGTCCGCGGATTATTCCCCTTCCTCGGACCGTCCTGATGATGTGTCGCTGGCTCGCTCGAAAGCCGCACAAGCCCGCGGATCACGTCTTCCTCAACCAGCATGGCCGGCCCTACACCAAGGACTGTCTGGTGACCAAGATGGACCGGATTCGTGAGCGGGCGAAGCTGGGGACCAAAGGCGGGGAGCGAGTCGTCCTGTACAGCGCCCGGCACACGTACGGAACCGACGGGGTCGGGAAAGTCAGCGACATCGAACTCGCCGAGTTGATGGGTCACACGGAGGCCCGCATGACACACCGGTATGTTCATCTTAAGGTTGAGCATCTTCAGGACATTCAGCGTCGGGTTCAGGGTGAGCGTTGAGTTCTGGGAAGTGCTTTAGTCTCGGGGGCGTGCCGTTGCGACGAATCGGCCTCCGACGAGGAGAATCGCAATCGGTCGGCGCAATAGCCCACTCCTGCTCCTTTTGCAGGATGCTTGCCATCGGGATTTTCACAGTGGCGCCGTATCGGCCGACAGCGGGGATCCGGAACGTTCCTGGAATTCGGCCGCTTTCGATGAGCACCCGCACCCGGGCCACGCTGACGCCCCAGCGCCGAGCCAATTGGCCCGATGTCAGGGCTTCGAGTTGGGTTTGCTGTCGGGGCATTCAAGACGTTTTCATGGTCAGGGGGCTCCCTGCACGGGCAGCGGGAACAGTAAAGTGAAGGCCGATGGCGTGCGAACAACCATTCGGTCTCACGGCAAAACAAACGTTCACGTTGTGGGACGCACGGGGCTGCGGCCGGTTGGGCCTGACAGCACGGCGCGTTCGGCGTTGGTGACTGTCAGATCGAAATACGGACGACCGTCGGATTCGAACTTGCTGAAGCCGGAAACAAGGGACCAAATCTCCTCCCTTGACAGGCCGAGCCGCAGCAAGTCGCAGACGATGGCAAAGTCGCGGCGGCTTCGATCACGGCATGGGCGGTCGAGGCGACTGATCAGCGCTGCAGCCTCGGCGTGGACCGTCGAGGCGTCGATGTCTGGATGTGAACTCGGTCGGGCCGAAGCCAGGGGGAGTTCACCTTCGTCTTTCGGCATCCAGCAGGCAAAATCGCCCAACGGGTATCGCACGTCGGGATCGCAGAAGCACAGGCTGCAGGGCAGCGGCGGTCGGCCGTTGCGGGCGTCTTTGTAGTTGACGGTCCCAGGCGGACGGAGTATGCGGGACAGGTTCTGGACGTGGTCGCCACCGAAGCTGCGGTAGAAGTTCTGCAACATGGCCACAAACTCCGACCGCTCTGGTTGGGACGTCAGGTCTTGCTGCAAGAGCCAGTAACCGTGGACTCCCGAACCGCTGCTGACAACAATCGACGGACGCGGGATTCCAGCCTCGCTCCAACGCTTGTGTGCCTCGTCGGTGCTGACTCGGTCGATGTCACACCAGACGCAACGGATCGTCTGGATGCTGTGATCGTCGGCGTCGCCGCGCTTGGCGCGCGGGCACACGCCGAAGTAGATGTTGGCCCGCTCGCGTCTGGCGAACGCGGTGAGATCGCCGTGTGCGGCGATGAACTCGCCGGGCCGGAGCCACTCCGAGGATCGGACAACGCGACTCCCTTTCCTGTTATCCGAAAGCCAACTTTCGATAAATCGCAACTCGATCAGTTCCTCCCGCAGAAAAAGGGCCGAGAGGAACTGCGCAAGCTGGCCTCGGGCCGTCTGCTGCTTGGTCATGAAGTTCCTCCGAAATCAAAGGGGATTGGGCAATTGGCCCGCCGGCTCTGTGAGCCACCGGGCCGGGAATCAACACATCGAATAGCCACACGCGTGGCACTTCAGGCAGCCCTCCTCAAAGGCAAGCGTCCCCGCCGATTCGCAGTCCGGGCACTTGATCTTGAAGAGGGCTTCCTGTTGGCGTTCTTGCGGAGCGGCGTTGGGCCGCTGCGGCGATCGAAGCGTTTTGACACGGCCGGACAGGAGGGCTGGCAGCCCTTCGCGTTCCTTCGCGGTCAGGTACTTTCGCAAGGCTTGGGCCAGTCCATCGCCAAGGGACTTGATGCGCCCATCCTTGGACGGCACAGACAAGCTGGAGCCGATACCGTCGAGTTGGTCGATGACCGTCTTGATGTCGCCATCCAGACGCAGAAGCAGCGACACCAGGCGGCAGATGGCCTCCAAGTCTGAGTTGGCCAGGTCACCGCCCTTGCCGAGTTGGGCAAAGACCTCGCGTTCAACGCCCGTTTCCGGGTCGACGCTGATATGGAGATGCATGTTGCCAAACGGCGTCGCCTGGCGGAGACGGATGGACGGGATGATCTCCGGCAGTTTCAAGGGACGTACGGGTCTCGTCGTAGGCTCCGAGGTCTTGGGATTCGCGTCACCCGTGGAAAGCGTCATGGGCTGAAGCGGTCGGGCACCATCACGGTAGACGGTAATGCCTTTGCACTTCAGCTCGTACGCGAGAAGGTATGCTTGCTCGACGTCCCCAACGGAGGCATCAGCCAAGAGATTGACCGTTTTGCTCACGGCGGCGTCCGTATGCCGCTGCCAAGCGGCCTGCATGCGGACGTGCCACTCGGGAGTAATGTCGCGCGCCGTGCGAAATACGCTTTTCAGCCCGGCTGGCAGTTCGTCTAGGTCCTGGACGGACCCATGCGTCGCCGCGTGAGCGATGACTGCATCAATCCGCGACTGTTCTTTGACGTGCTCACGAAGGGCCGCCGCGAAAACCGGGTTGACTTCGACGAGCGTCTGGCCATCGAGCACTTGCCTGGTAAACGCGAGCGAGAACAGGGGCTCGATGCCCGAAGAACAACCTGCGACGATCGAGATGGTGCCGGTGGGGGCAATCGTCGTTACCTGGGCGTTCCGCATGGGGCGGCCGGCGTGTTGGGTATCCCAGACGCTTCCCGTCCAGGCCGGAAAGACGCGTCGCGATTCCGCGAGCCGCTGGCTGGCGGCCCAGCCGGCATCACGGATGAAGGACGCAATCCGTTCGGCAAGTGCGATGGCATCCTCCGAGTCGTAAGGAATGCCGAGTTCGAAGAGAAGGTCGGCGAATCCCATCACGCCCAGGCCAATTTTTCGCGTAGCTCGGGTCGCCTCGTCGATCTCCTTGGTCGGATACCGGTTGACCTCCACGACGTTGTCGAGGAACCGGACAGCTAGATCGACCGTTTCGCGAATCGCCGGCCAGTCGATGCGATCAGCCAGGACTGCACCGCCCTGGGGCTTGCTGAAGGCGACGAGATTGATCGAGCCGAGATTGCACGCCTCGTAAGGCAGCAAGGGCTGTTCGCCGCAGGGGTTGGTCGCTCGAATCGCGCCGGAGTGCGGCGTCGGATTGTGGCGGTTCACCTGGTCGATGAAGATCACGCCCGGGTCGCCTGACTGCCAAGCCCGCTCGACGATGCGGTTCCACAGGTCGCGAACGGTGTAGTAGCGGCCGGCATCGCCGCTTGGTTCCTCCGCATAGTCGGGGACCCCGGTGTCCTTCAGCAGCCGGCCGCGTTGCCCCGTGTGGTGGTTCCTCACGGTGTGCGATTGCTGCGGAACGGCTTTCAAGGTCCCCATGAACTCGTCCGTGATCGCGACGGAGACGTTGAAGTTGCTGATCTGGGCCAGGTCGGACTTGAGGTCGATGAAAGCAACAATGTCCGGGTGGTCGACGCGCATGACGCCCATGTTGGCGCCGCGGCGGAACGCTCCTTGTTGGATCGCATCCGTCACAGCCGAGAGCATCTTGAGGAAAGAGAGCGGGCCGGCCGTGGTACCACCTGACGAACGGACGATCGAGCCCTTGGGACGCAGGGCGGACAAGTCGATGCCGGTCCCACCGCCGGCCCGTTGCACCAGGGCGATCTGTCGGGCCGTCTCCATGATGTCGGGGATCGAATCCTCCAGCGGCAGCACAAAACACGCCGAAAGCATGCCGAGCGGCCTGCCTGCGTTCATCAGCGTGGGCGAATTGGGCAGGAACCTGCGACTTGCCATCAGGCAATAGAAGTCGTGTTCGAGCCGCTGGCAATCCTCGGCGGATGTCCCCCAAGTCGCTTCGGCGTCGGCCACGGTCTTGGCGACACGGCGGAACAACTGGGCTGGCGTCTCGACGACTTGGCCCCGGTCGTCGCGTCTCAGATACCGATGTTCCAGGACGGTAATTGCGTTCGGAGTTAGATCGGGTTCGACGGCAATCGGGGTGTTGCTCGATGGTGCTAGATCAGTGGACATACGACGTCTCCTGCGATAAGCCAAAGAAAAAACCGATGCACGCCACCGGCTTCGGGCCGAGAGCGCAGATCCCGGCGTGGAGTCGGTGGGTATGGCGTCTACACGCGCAGCCAATGAAAAGAGCAGGGGCTGAGAAGCTACACCGAAATGGTGCGGCTTCGGACGACCGTAGCACATTTCCGAGGAAACTACAAAGTTGCCTCGCCGGAGCAGAGCGATTCCTCAGAAAGGCCGAGATGTTAGGACTTTTCGCGGGTGTCATTGTGCGGGCGGTTGATCAGGTTTAGGGCGTCTGGAAGTCGTTGGATGGTCCATCAGGAGTTGCGGAAGATCCAGGTGTGGGCCTCGTCGAGCAGCAGACGCAACAGCGGGATGTCGTCGCGGCCGAAGCGGCTGGACTCCTTCCAGACATCGCCGTTGCGGAACAGACGGGTGACGGCAAGGGTGTGCCGAAGTCCGGATCGGGTTCGCTTTCGCCAGATGCGGACCTTGATCAGGCCGCGGCGGATTTCGTGGACGGCTTTGCGTGGCATGGGTTAGATCCTTGTACGAGTAATCGCATCGAGTTTGTCGGCAAGATCGGTCAACGCTTGCTGCTGCGGAGAGGGAATACTAGTGTCCTCCGCGACAAGTGCGGCCACAGCCTGGCAGAGTTTGACCAAGTCGTGCAGATCCGCCGGCCGAAACGATTGCCGAACCCGGCCGGTGCGGCTGCTCTGGCGAAAAAAGGTGAAGCGGTATTTCTCGGAGTCCTGTTGATCGCCATCGTTCCAGAGGGTGGCTACGACCCGGCCAGCACCCACAATCGCAGCAGGTCTGGACAGGATCGGCTGTTTCGTTGAGGTCATCGCGTTGGTCCTTTTCAGTGCGTTGAGCGAAATCTGTTTAGGGACGATCGAGTCGATTGGAAAGACATGGAGAGTGGTCACATGCTCTCCATGCCGCGAGAAGTACGCCTCAGTGTTCTTGTGCTCCAGCCAACCTTGAGATGGCCTCCACGACATCGTCGGTTAGTCTGTACCGTGGTGGTAACTCGCAAGAAACGGCGATGCTGTCGTTGAGGTCTTGTCGGTGGAAGAGCAGGAGCAAAGGCCACTGAATTTGGTTGGGGCAAGGTAGGTTGAGATTGGGTTGCAGTTCCGTTGATGTCATCCATACGACTCATTCCTCAAATGACCGGTCGTCTCCTTGCTGGCTGCAAAGTTGTGACCGGGCTCTCCGCAGTGTTGTGCCGGCCAGAGAGTCTCTCTGGCCGGCGTTTGATTCACCTATTACTTGGGAGCCTGATCCGGGTCAGTTGGCTCGCTGTGGTCCCGCATCCAGGCGTAGACTAAGTCCATGACTTCGGCGACCATGGGAATGTCCTTCTGAGAGAAGGCTTTCCTAAACCCTAAATGGTCGTCATCTGACCTCACGAGACCAGAGACGACGATGTTGAAGCACATTCCCTGACTTCGAGTGGGAAGTAGGGAGATCATCGCTTCAATGTCTCCTCTCCGGATTATCCCAGCGGACACTGGTGCCCGTTTTCTAGACTGCAATGCACCGGTATTGGTGCGTTTTCTTCTAACCATAACTACTCCTGTTTTTGTCTTGATCTCCTGGCTCCTCCTTGCGCCATTCGAACCGCATCTTGTCACGGCAATGAAGTCCTTATCGATGCCATAGATGTTGGGGTTAACCGGCTGGCGAACCAGCCGGCAAGAACCAACGGAAGAGAGGCATGGAGAGCGGTCACGTGCTCTCCATGCTCCTACGTTGTTGATGTTCATCAGGTCTTTCTCCTCGTTGATGCTGCTGGGTTGTGACCGAGGTCCCAAACAGCAGTTGTTTGCCCGCCCGTGACGTGTTCCCGTCGCGGCGAGACCGAGAGCAGAAAGACCGGCTGGCGAACCAGCCGGCAACAAAACCAGGTGTAAAACCTGTGGCTAAACCGGCTACTGGTCAGTACTCTTCCGCGAGCAGAATGGTCGTGACAGAACGATCGTGCTCCGTAATGACGTAGAACTTCGTTCCGGTTGGAGTCACATAACGCGAGAAGAGTTGAAAGCCGTGTTCAAGCGCGGCCTCATTCTGCTTCCGGTCATGGTCATCCAACACACCCCAGTCGCCCGATACGTGACGCAGTAGGCCCATGAAGGCCTCCAGTCGCGGCAGTTCGGCATCGGCTCGTCGGGTAATCACGATGTCTCCCGTCGGGAATTTCCCACCGGTGATGATCACGGTCATGGCTTGCTTCCTCGGTGAGGAAAATGCCGGCCGGATTGCATCCGGCCGGCGCGGTTGTCATCCGTTACTCCACGGCCTCATCCGGGTCGGCTGGCACGTCTTGCCCCCAGATCCAGGCGTAAGCCATGTCCGCGGCCTTGGCGACGATCGGCAGGTCATCTCGGCGAAACGCCGTGGTGTCCTTCCATTGCTCGCCGTCCTTGTAGAGACGCGTGAGCGAGACGTTGAACCAAACGTCTTGACCTCCGTTCTGATTGGCCCAAATCGTCGCTCGGATACGTCCCAGGCGGATCTCGTGTGCCGGTTTTTGTTTTTGTGCCATAAGCACTCCTGTGGTATAGTGGCCCGACAGCGATTCCACTCGTCCGCCGGACCGGGTTGTTTCCAAACAGCGGCGTCCATCACCGCTGCAACTCAAATAGGGGGCTGTCCTCGGACAGCCCCAAAACCAGACAGAAAACCTTCAGGCAAACCTACCGGCGGGCGCGTCTGTCACCCACGCTCGCCCGATACTCATCTCGTGCCTGCGTGACGACTTTGAGCAGGGACTCCAGTTCGTACTCCGGGATGAACTCCGAGAGAAAGAACTTGTGACTTCCTGCCTTCCAGCGACCGAAGCGGACGACGAACTCGCCGCTGCGGAAGCTGCCGGCCGGAAACACCAGCCCCTCGACGTTGCCGTCGCCGTAGCGTTTCACTTCCTGGGGAAGCGGCCCTTCGTGATAGGGCATCCCACACTCGCGGCAGAAACGTTCGTCCACCTTGAGCGGGAACAACAAACGCCACGGCCACTTCAGCCGCCAACGCTTGCGGTTATTGCGGACACGAAACATACTGGTTCTCTCCAGTGACTCGGCGTACCAGCGCTCCCCTGAGCGTCAGGGCCGCCTACGGTTTGCTGAGGTACAGCGCCCGTTGTTTTTCCGTGCTCCAGGGCCAGGAGCGTTTTGCTCCCAAGGTTGGGAGGTAAAAAGTATCAAGTGGTCGGGACTTCTCCTTTCTTGGTCATCAAGCAATAAGGGGTAGCAGCTCGGGCAGCGCCACAACCTGCAGCGGCAGCCGTTCTGCCTCCCGCAGCAGGGACTCATAGATTCGCTTGGCTTTCTGGCGAAAGACGGTCAATACAGTGATCTCGAACCGGCCGGCCTGGATAAACTGGCGAAATCCAGGCCGGTGCAGGTGTTGCAGAATGTCTTGGCGGACCGACTCGACGACGCGGTCCCATCGTCCACTCCGTCCGGCGTCCACGCGGCACAGGCCGAGCCGACCAGCACCACCGGGGTCGAAGTAGTAGCCGCTCGGGAGTCCCGCTGGCGCGATCACCGGAAACGCGGCGGCGAGTTCTTCCGGTGTCAGCCGGCGCCGGGGCCGATCCGACAAGCAGCAGAATCGGAGCATGGCGAGGGCGCGAATCTTGGCCGGCTCGGACAGAGGGCCGACGCGTTCTTCCGGCAGCTCGCAGGCCTGGGCGCCAAGGACGTCCAGGTACCAGTAGCGTGCGCCGTGATGGAGCGGGGCGGAGCCGATCAGGGATTGCCGCTGGCACTCGCGGAGCACGTTCTTGATTCGGCGAGGCCCGCAAGCGGCAAACACCGGCAACTGCTGGAGGGCGGGAAATACGGTCAGTCGATAGCGTGCGATGTGATCGAGCACGGCATCGATGAGTTCATCGGGGATGATTTCTTTGTTGGTCAGGGTTGCGGGCATTGCATCACCAGATTTCGTAGGGGAGAGTTAGCTCAGTGCAGTAGTCGTGGAACCTCTCGACGCGAGCCGCATTCCAGCGTCCCGCGGCCTGGATCAGTCGCAGTGGACGCCCACTGCCGTCACACAGCAGGGCGTCAGGATCCCTGAGCCGGAAACCGGCCCTAGGTCGGGCATGCCGGCCAAGCCACAGGTGTGCCAGCCGCGGCCATGTCCTTCGATAGTGGACGTAAACGGCGGCCAGCCGGAGGTCGTGGTCGCGGATTTCGCGCGGCGGAAGCCCGCGAGCGTTGCTGCCCAGCAGGCCGGCGGCTCGTGGTGTGGGCACGCACACCTCAGTCGGTTGCGCGGGTTCGCAGCACGCCGCTCGACACTCGCGAGAGATACGTTCGACATCGGGGTCCGCAGCGCCAGGTTTCCAGGCAAACAAAGGGCTGAGCATCGGGGGCGGACGATGTGCATTGATAACATGCACCGCGATCCAGCCCGATTTCGCCAGCCGGGCCAGGCGGTGTCTCGGGACTCGCTGGCTGCGAGCGTTTGGCCACCACACATCGGCAATGTGCGGGATGGTAAGCACCGGCACTTTCAGCGTCAGCGTCTCCACGAGATCAAGGTCACGTTCGGTGAGGGTCATGGTTTGTTCCTCCGCTTTCGAGGCTTGTCCGCAGGCGCCGATTGCTGGAACTGCTGGAACATGTCCTCGATGGATTTGGTGTCGGATTCAGACAGGGGAGCCGCCCCGCCGTTGATGATCTCTGCCGACCATTGCGGACCGTCAGACCGCGGGACGTGAGGCTGAGTTCCCCGACTCATCTCCACATCCGACAATCGCTGTGGCTGGAACATGCCGGGAAGCATTGGCCACGGGAGCGATCTCCGGCGGTCGTACTCGTCCTTGGAAATGTGATAGGTAGACTCGACGATGACGGGCAGTCCGCCATACTGGGCGTAGCCGGCGCCTCGGCTGATGCGGAGAAAGCTCCGGAAGGGGTGGTCGCTGGTCAGTGAGACGTCGTTGATCGTGAAGCGATTGACGACCTGCTCGGATTCCGAGTAGGAAACCGTGCGCTGGCCGTCGGAATTCGTGGACACGGAGCGGCTGACCGCTCGATCCACCGTCAGGCCGCTGGCGTTGATCAATCGCTGCTGGTCATCGCTGGAGGACACGGAAAACCACTGCCGCAGGCGGCAATTGGCCTCGATGGCGGGGATCAGGTTCGTCGTGGACTTCTTGAGGTCCTCCATGCTCTGGTTGGCCAGGATGACGCCGACGCCCATGCTGCGGGCCAGTTGGAGCATGTATTCGAGATTGCTGGCGACCATCCGCTGGAACTCGTCGATGACGAGGAACACGGGGTGCCGCCGCTTGGTCTGCGTGGCGGCGGCCAGCAGCATGTAGTTGACCAGCCGGGCGATTTCCGGGGCCCCACTGGGCGACAAGGTGGCCGAGAGGTGGAAATAGAGCAATTGTGGTTCCTGAAAGACCTGGGTCAGATCGATGGCCTGCTGGACGACTTCGGGGCTGTGGCCGGTGGATGCCGTGACGTTAAGCGGTTCGCAGGCGGCCAGCCGCTTCATGACCTCATGGACGTGGACTCCCGCCCGGAGAATCTCGGGATGGAGTTCATGCCTCTTGGCGGTACTGATGACGTTGCCGATGCATTCAGCCAACTCCTTGAACGTGCTGACGTGCGGAAAGGTCTTCAAGGTGTGGTGCGTGATGCCGGCGTTCGACGAGCTGTAGAATCCCTGGCCGTAATCGGTCCCGTACGTCAGGCCGTTGGCGCCGCAGAGGATATCGGTTCTGGTGAGAAGGTCGAATTTCGCCCAGAACGGCTGCGTCATGGGGTTGAACGCGAAGGTCGGCATCGCGGCTTGGTTGGAGAACGTCTTGAGCGGCATCCGCACTCCGCGTTCTCGTCGCACCGCTTCGGCTGCGGCTTGCAGCGTGCCCAACAACTCGAGCGTGTCGGCTTTGAGATCCAGCACGATGACGCTGCAATCGCCCTGCATCACGAGCTGTTCGATGATCGGGCACAGAAATAGGGATGTCTTGCCTGCCCCGCTGTCGCCAAGGCCGTGGGCGTGTTCTCGAAAAACATCCCGCGGCACGAGAACGGGACTGCCATCCGCGACGACGCGCCCCAGATAGATGCTGCCCCGTTCGACGCGATCGGGTGACCTTCTCAGATCAGCGAGGGTGGCCTGAACAGGATTCGAGGATTGCGACCGATCGCGGTGGGCTGCGGCCTCTAACAGCACGGGCATCGTCAACGGCAGGGTGAGCATCCAGGGCAGGACGACCGGGAGCAAGGCGATGGCGATAAATGTCAGGCCCCAGGTGAACGTGCCGTAGCGAAGGTGTTCGAACGCCCCTGCCCCGCGATCGGTCAGTTGCTCGGTGACCGCCTGATGCTGTGATTGGGCCATGGTGATGAGACGTAGCACGGGCGAACCCGGCCATCGGACCAGGGGGATGGCAGTGAAGACAGCCGCCAGGACCAGGAGAGCGCAGCGGTATCGAGCCGGCGCGACTGGGCTTTGCAGGATTCCGGGTAACGGGCGAGCATGGTACGTGAACCAGGAAACGAGGCTGTCGACAAGGACTTTCCAGCGCGGCGTACAAAGCCCGTCGGGTGCTGGAACGACGGCAGCCGCCAGGGGCAGCGTGACGATCGCGACTTTGGCGAGCAAAGCATCCGTCCAGAGCAGGACGCCAGTCAGAAAGACAGCGATTCCGGCCAGGGCCAAGAGCTGCAACTGCCATTGTGATCGGAGAACATCGGCCGTCGAGCGAGCGGTGGGGCTTGCCGTGCATACAGTGGTCCAATGCCTGCCGAAAGCATACACGAGCAGACCGCTTGCGGCGGAAACTGCGAGTACCTGGAGCCCCCAGGGAATGCGATGGTTCAGGCAAAGCAAGGCCGCGGCCAGCAGCGTGATCGGGTGAAGCAGCCAGCGGACTTGACCAGTAATGCTCCACGCGGCGAGGCCGGCTACGAAGGCAGGACCCGCGAAGATCAGATCGTAGGGTTCCAGCCAAGTGACGCCGGGGTAGCGATAAAGGAGTAGTACGGCGATTCCTGCCCCGACGGCGGTGAGTGCGGTGGTCATGACTTGGGAGAAGGCTAGGTGCCTCGCCAACGGCGGCGGGAGCATTTCCGTCTCCGGACGTGTCGTGGGCAGTCTGTCGAGTTGGAGAGGATTGCCGACGGATTGGTAGTAGGTGTCACGCATGGTTTCGACTCGCAGTAAGAGAAAGAAGTTGAGGAACGACAGAAAAATGGACCAACAGTCCGGCCGGCCAGCCGTGGCGATCCAACGCCCGCTGCACGGCGGCCGCCTTCTCCTTGGTGGCGGTGATGATGACCAATCGGAAACGGCCCTGGGCCACGAAGTTGGTGAACTCACGCAGGCGGCGGCGTTCGTTTACGTCGGCGGCACATTTGCGGGCCACGTGATCTGCTGGCCCACCCAAGTCAACGCGGACAAGTTCCAACACGCCACGCGATGCGTCTCCGCAGTGTGGGGCCTCGGCCAAAGCAGACGGAAGCCAAGGGCACAAGCGTTGAATCTCTTCGCCAATCAATCGCTGGCGAAGGGCCTTGCCCAGTGTGGCGTAGGCCAGAATTGCGTACTCGATCGGGAGCGACTGGGGTCCCAGCGGGGCGCTGCGATGTCCACCGATGCCCAGCAAGTTCGCGCCCGCCTCCCCAAGCACGAAGTACCTTGTGGGATGAAGGAGCGTGTACTTACGGAGGTAACCGGCATCGCAGAGACGGTTAGCCAGCTTTGAAATGGCGTTGGCGGACAGCCCCGGCGTGACGACACGGCGGAGCACGCCGACTGTGGTAAGCCGGTAGCGTGCGACGTGCTCGACGATCTTTCGACCTCGGTCCGTCAGGCGACGTCGCATGTGTCGCATGTTTGGTTTCGCAGACCCCATAGTCCATCACCACAATTGATAGGGCAGCTCGCGGGTCACGCAGTCCTTGTGGAACGCCTCGACACGCTGAGCGTCGTAGCCGCCGCCGAACTCGATGACCCAGATCACTTGGCCGGCCTGGTCGACAATAAAGGCGTCGGGCAGCTTCTCGCCGCGACGCGTATGGGCCAAAAGGTCTTCACTTCGCCAGGCCGCCGCCCACTGGGGTGCGGCCTGCTTGAGCCGGAGCCAGACCGCGGCCACGCCAAGATCGTGTGTCGCCTGCATTGCATGTTTCAACTCGCCCCGGCGGACGCCACCGAATAGCTGTTCGCCTCGCTCCGTGGCGATCCAGGCGGTGCATGGCCGAGTGGGGCGCATACGCCAACGTTGTTGGCATTGGTAGGCGACTTGCCCAAAGTCCGGAGCCGCTTGGCCCGGTCGCCAGCCCACCAGCGGTGATTCCAGCGGCGGGATGGGCCGGGCTTGGACAGTGATTCGGGCGAGCAGCCCATTTCCGGCCAATCGCTTCAGCCGCCGCCGCGCGTTGGTCAGCTCGCCGTTCCACCAGTGGTCGGCGAGTTGGCGCTGGGCGAAGAGCCGGACCTTCTGCACCAGGGCCTGGACGATTTCCGTGTCGCGGGCGGTCATGTGGATGGTGGCGTTCACGCGACGGCTCCCACATCATCCGCGCCGGCGGCATCGTCTGCCGGCTTACGCCGCTTCTTGTTGGTGCCGGCGGGCAATGTGTTGAAATCCGGTAGGCCCCGGAGATCGCCTTGTTGACCGGTCCGACCGGGGTCAGGCAGCCGGGGGGTGTCCTGAGTGAGTCGTTCGACGACCTCCACGGCTTCCGCGGCCAGATCCGCGGAGGTCAGCCGAGCAGCCCGCTGTCGCAGGGTTACCGCAATTTCCGTCTTGCCGTCGGCCTCGTACCGCCGGGCCAAGTCCTCCAATTGGCTTTGCTGCTCGGCTTGAGCGGTCGCACGGAGGCCCTCGACGCGGGAACTGATCGCCCCGGCTACCAGCGCGGCAAACCGCTCGGCCAGCCGGTCCAGAAATACAGAGAGAAGCTTGCTCATGGTCGGATTCCTGAGGAAAATGGAACGCTGACTCACCGTGGTCAGCACTACAGGCATTAGAAACAGAAGCGGCTGACAGCCGCGTTACAGCGAAGTAGGAATCTTGGAACGCGTTGATGAAGCCGGGTAACAGAGAAGCAGATTCGCAGATGGCGTATCTCGATCCTTTCCTTGTGGATCGGGCACGGTTGTCGCGTGGGTGGTCACTCAAGAAGCTCGCTGTGGAAGCGGATGTTGACTACCGCACGATACGCGACGTGATAGAAGACAGGGGCGTCCTCTTTTCGAAGGCTTACGACATTGCGCAGGCTCTGGGCCGCAACGTGCTCGTACTGCTTGCTCCGCGGGACCCGCGATACAAGCCGCCTGTAAAACTGGCGGGACCGTGGTCAGGTTCTCCCGAGTGGGAGCCGACAGGATACCTTGATCAAGGCAGGGCCGCCCCCAACGGCCTTTACTACATCGTCTGCCGGATGCAACATCGGCACACGGCGAGCAAGGCGGGCCGCGGAAAGTTCTATCACTTGAGCTGGCTACCACCGGCGAAACGGGAAGGAATGCGGCACCAGCTTTCACGGCACGCCGAGGTTTGCGCTCGTGTGGGAATCCATCCCCAGATCGTGGTCAACCACACCTCGACCCCGGTTGCCAATGATGAGGGCTGGTGGGTCGTCGACGACTGGGTCGGGGAGAGCACGCTGGCCCAGCGTCTCAGGGACAACAATGGGCCGTGGCCACGAGAAACACTGCCGCGGCTGCTGCTGGACATGGCTCAGGGGCTCGATGTACTGCACAGAGCTGGCATCGTGCTCCGCGAACTGGCGCCGGCGCGGGTGTTGATCTCGGACAAGGACGGGCGCGCCGTGCTTACGGATTTCGAGTTGGCGAAGTTGCTGGACGGGAGCCGGTCGGTGTCGGGCGACTGGCCTGAGGACCCGTTCCGTGCGCCCGAAGTCGATGGTGGCGTCACGACGGTGCGGGCGGACCTCTACAGCTTCGCGCTGGTTGCCGGGGCAGTTTTGGTGGGTCCCGAGTTCGACCCGGGTCAGGTTGTAGACATTCTCGGTGCCGCGGGCATGCCGAAGCGTCTGCAGCGACTGTTGGTCGATTGTTCCGAACCGGTGCCCGATCGTCGGCCGCCGGACTTGTCGGCCTTACTCAAAGAACTAACCCGCTGGGCGGAGAAGTGAATTCATGGAGCGGTTTTCCACGTCTGATCTGTCGCCGGACCGGCCTCGTTTGGCCAGCAATGCCAAAGAGGTCAACGTGCATGTCCTGAGCGAAAGCGTATTCTGTCCCCGAGCAGCCATTCTGGCACTGGAGTCGGGCGAGGATACCGGTGATGAAGAACCGTCGCTCGGCCCGCGCCTGGATGATTTCGCCGACTACGACGAGCATCGGTTCGTCGAGGAGCTGCACGCGGCCTGGGGCAAGGTGCGCCTGTGGCTGACGCTGGCGGCGCCAGCAGCCCTGCTGGTGTTCCTGGTGTGGCGATTCGTCTCGCCGCTTGCAGCCGCAGTCGCAAGCTTGCCACTGTTCTATGTCGCCGCGCAGTTGTGGGACGCATTCATGCGGATCGTCGAACTTGTGCGGGAACATGCCGTTTTCAAAGCGGCCGCTCCCGCGACGATTGACATGGCGCCGCAACAAGTGCGGGAGATCAACTGGTGGTCACTGCGCAAGGCCGGGTTTGACTGCCGCAAGCCGGTCGATCCGTACCGTGACCCGGGTCAGCGGGTGGTGGGTAAGCCATGGCGTGTGCTCACGAAGGACACCACGGTGCGGATTCCCGTGATTCGCAAACACCGGGGGGAGCGGGTTTGGCGTCAACAGCACCTGGTGCGTTCGGCGGCCTACTGCCAACTGATCAAGACATGCGAGCTGGGCGACGCCCCTTTCGGTGTGCTGATGTTCGCTGGCTCCTACGACTGCCTGATCTTGCCCAACACGACGAGCGCGCAGTTTCAATTCGAGAAGACGTTGGAAGATGCCAGGGAACTCCTTCAGGTGTTGGACGGGGGCAAGTACGTGCCGGCCGAGCCTGCGGACAACCGGTGCAGCCGCTGCCACTGGGGCAAGCCGTGCGAATACGTAGCGGGAAAGACCGACACGGTGCTAAACGGGAACGAGCTTGTCCCGCTACGCACCAAGGCGAGAGGCCGATACTTCCACAGCCCATGCGGGGATCGGTTCCACTGGGTACCGCCGCACGAGGACGCCGTTGCGCTGGGAATTGGGGAAGGCCGCCAATAGCGTCGTTCGAGGCTGCGGCCTATCCGGGCCACGGTAACGGGACGAATTCACGGCTTGGCGCGGGGCTTCACCAGCCAGTGAACGACCCGGGTCAAGACGTTCTCCACGTGCGGCAACTCGGGGGCGAGGCGAAAGCGGGCGTGGACCGCAAACAGGTCATTCAGCCATTGGTGGCGGTCAACGTAACGGTCGGCCGGGTCCAGGGCGAGACCACGCAACACGGCACGGTCAATGCCCTCGCGCAACGAGCTGGGCAGGGCGCGACACGGCGGGCTGACTTGGCTCGGTGCAGCAAGGGCGTCTTTGGCACGGCTGACGTGGACGGGAAGGCCGGCCTTGCCCCCCAGACCTCCATAGGGCAATTGCTGGGTCAGGAATTCGTAGAAGAGCACGGAGACGGAAAACTGATCCGCAAAGAAACCTACCGGGGTAGCACCCTTGTTTTGTAGCTCGGGGGCCGCGTAGCAGCGGTGTACGCCGTCGCCCTCTTCGCGCCAGGCGGTGGATTCGATGGTCCAAGCGCTGCCGAAGTCGATGAGGACCAAGCGGCTGGGATGATCGGTGATGATGACGTTGGGCGGTTGGATGTCACCGTGGGCGATTTGTTGCCGCTGGTGCAGCTTGCAGACGGCGTTGGCCAAGCCGTGAATCAGTCGAACGGCGTCTCGGGGGGACACGGGTGGCCGCCTTCCCTCGCGAATGTTCTCCAGATACTCGGCCAGGGGGGTGCCCTCGATCCAAGTGAGGACGATATCGACATCGCTGCCCCGCCGTTGCCACTCGACGACCCTCGGCAGAGAGTCGTCTTTGAGCCGCTTGAGAACGCGGAGCTGTTGCTGGGTGGCCGGTCCTCCAGGCCAGACTTGAAAAAGGAAGAAATCACCGCCCGGGCCGGAGCGGGGATCGAATGCCAGATAGCGTTGCCGGAAGGGGCTGCCGACCGGCTCCAGCAGATAGTAGTCCCGCCGGCCAACCCTGCGATGATCCAGATAGGGTCGCGGCCGACCGCGAATGTTGATCGTCTTGCGCCCGTCGTTCGTGTCTTTGTTTGATGTGGACATGGCCGATCCATTGGGGCGGCAGCCGGGGCGGTGCCTGTGCAAGGTGTTAGGCGGTGTGTCGCCAGACACGCTTACATGACACTTCATGCGGAAACTGTACGTAAGTCATTGCGGCGCAAGCAACTCGTTGGCTGGCAGACTGGCTGGCTGGGAGGTAGGTCTGTTGGCCATCGAGAATGCCATTCGCTGGGGTGGTCCGTTGAAGCAAAGCCTCGTCGCCGCGGTGCATGCGGCGCGGGTCCGGTTGGTCAGGGCTCAAGCAGTTTCATCTCCATCCAGATGGGTGCCAGCATCTTGAACTGCTCCAGGAGTTTCTCCATTTCCTCCCAGTCGGCGGCTGTGGTCGGGTAGGCGTTCGTGGGCCGGTCATTGAAGACATTGAAGTCCGGATTGGGCTGTCTCGACATGGCCCGTGCGAACGTCTCGGCATTTTTCAACCAGCCGCGGCTATTAAGGTCGCCGAACGAGGCGGGCAGGGGGCGGTCGCCCCTGCTCATCATTCCCCCGCCCGGGGAACACTTGAACTGCATGTAGCCTTTCTGCAGAAGCGCCGAGTACTTTCTCTGAACCTGGGGATCCTCGGCTATGGTGCGCAGCCGGTTAGCTTCTTCTTCGCGTTTCCTCCTGGCCGCTTCTTCCGTCAGCGTCGCAAGGCGATCTTCGGTTGCCTCGCGGATCCGCCTCGCCTCTTGGGCGCCTAATCGAGCGACGCTTTCAGCTTCTGCCTTCGCCTTCTCCTTGATGGCCTTTTCTTCGGCCTCGCGAAGTATTCGCTGAGCCTCCGCTTCCGCCGCGTTCCTCGTGGCAGTCAGTTGATCGAGATACTGGCTGGCGACCTCCCTCTCCCGCTGCTGGGCAGCCTTCTCAAGCGTCGTGTCCGCCGCGGGCATCGCGGCCGTCTCCGAGACCAAACCTTCCAGGGCGAGACGCGCCTCGCGGTACTTGCTCGCCAGCGCCTTGACGTCCTCCCTGAGCCGTTCGAGGTCTTGATCTAACTCCGGACGGGGCCCGGTCGTATTCTCCGGGTCGGCGAGGTACTTGGTTACGGTCTCCTGGTGGACCTTCAGCGTATCGCGATACTGCTCAGCCAGCCGAGCCGGTGGACGCGTCTCCTGCATCAGCGATCGGTACTTGTCGATGTGAGGCTTGCTGCCGGCAATTCGCTTTCCAGCCTCGTCGCTGGGTAGTTGCTTGAGAAGTGTGGTCCAGGCCTTGGTGTCCTCCAAAGCGGGATCGAGTCTCTCCTGGAGGTCGTCGATCTTCGTCTTGACCCCGAGCCAGCGCATCTTTGTGGCGGCGACTTCCTCCGGCGACGGACGGGGGGGAGCGACCGGGGTAAACGGCGGCGATGGAAGCGGTGCTTCAGACGGCGTTGGAGCGGGGGGAATCGTCTTCACGGGCAGCGGTGCCCGCGCATCTTCCTGTGGCTGCCACATCGGCACGCTTGGGGCAGGCGTTGGTTTGTGCGCCGTTGTCGAAAAACCCGTGAGCTGAGTGATAGCGTAGATCACGACAACAAGGATCGCCCAAGCCAATAGCAACATCCGGAACGTCGGAGAGAAGTAACGCTTCCAACCTTGGGGCGTCGGCGATCCCGTGCTCATGGCAAACATCTCCTCCGATGCAAAAAATGGTCGAATTCTGGACTACTGGAACCGGCGGCCGAAGACGTGGGCCAGGACGGCCGCGATTCCCAACGCCACCGGGGTAAGCCACGACACGGGCTGGAACCAGCGTACCACGAGCCACCCGGCGAGCAGCATTTGGCAGGCAATCGACACCGTTGCACAATGTGCGGCGAGCAACGCTGTGGGGTTTCGCCGCGCGGTAGCGAAGTCGAATGCGGCCTGCCACACCGTAGCGATCGCCGCGGCAATGGCCAGGACCGCAAACAAGAGGTTTCCGCTCCCCTGCGACCAGCGGACGAGCAGTAGGAGAGCGACCAGGCTCAGAACAACGGCGCCCGCGACCAACCACGGGGCGCGGCGCCGGGCGGTTCCCTCGGTCGCCTGCTGCAACGCCGCGTCCTGAATCTTGTGGCGACGGCTCTGTTCCTCCCCGACCTCCCTGGGTCCCCAGCCAGTCAGTACGAACGGCCCTATGATCACGCCCGGTTCGGCGCCGTAGATGGGCTCATCGCGGACGTCCACGTCCGCCCAGTCCTCGACCTGGGTATCGCGCTCGATGATCCGCTCGCGGAAGATATCGCCGTCGATCACTTGCACGAAGGGATAGAGCCAATCGGGGATCTTCTCGATGAGCGGCACGACTTGCGACGGCATGATCACTTGGCTGTTCCGGATCGAGGTGCAGATGGCGTTCATCACGGAATGCTCATGCCGTGCAAGGCGGTGATAGTGCTTTCCTTTGCCGCGGACATCTTCGCTGATGCGCCGGCCAACAACACGGGGCGGGGTCAGGTAATGACTCTCGTCAATGGGACCGAGGGGCTCAAGGTCGTCGAACATGGACTCGACGATCCGTTGCGATGCACCTTCATTTTCCTGGATGACGACGCGTTTGAAGAAGTGGTAGCTGCAGCAGTGATTGGGAAGCCACTCCACAAGGCCGAACAGTTCCCGGTCGACCAGTTTGGCGAGCAACTCGAAAAACTGTCTCGTGAAGTCGGCAACGGCATCTGCCACCGCGGTGCTCAGTTCGGTTTTCAGCGTCACAACGTCCTTGGAGACCAATTTCGCATCCAGGACGTTTCTGGTGGGCATCCAGCCGCAGGCAGCTTGGGCAAGCATTTCATTGAGCTTCGCCGCCAAGACCGCATCGCGGGCGTTGACGTTGGTCTCGCCCATGACTTGACGGAATTCCAGACTCGCCATGCATGCGGCTCGGACCAGCCCTTCCATGTCGCGGCGAAAATCTCCCAACTGGTTCAGACTGTTGATATAGGCTTGAACGAGCCGCTGCCGATCCCTTTCTTCGGATGGTAGCGAATTCCAGGCCAAGCGGCCCAAAATGGCCTCGCCCAACGCATTGGGGAGTCCAACATCTTCAGGCCGCTGGTGAAGGGTGCGAACCCTGACTTGCGGCGGAGCGACGGCCCCGCGGGCAGGCGAGAACCGGCGTCCCGCCCGCTCGATCTCGACCGTCATCGTTTGGTCGTGTTGTTCGGGGAATGCGGTGTTGGTCATGGTTGAACCTCCGTCAAAAAATCAAAGCTCGATTGTACTTGCGATTCTGGCCCTGTACCAGTTTTGCGCCCGTCAATTCGGGCGAACTGGACCGCGCATCCTACCCCCAGGCGCAGCAAAACCCGCCCGTTCTCGGGTTTCCGCCGAAGGCGGCCCTTGGGGGGACCCGTGCCGAGCGACAGCGAGGCATGGGGGGCGGAGCGTTCAGCGGAGCCCCGACGGGTCGCACGCCGCCCCAGCGGCGTCGACCCGGTGTGAGCGGCAGCGAACACAAGCGGGCGTCCAGCCCGCCGGGCACACCCGACCCCGGTCGGGTTGCCCGTAAGGCCGTTCAGGCCAGTGGAGCGTCCAGCGGAACAGAGCCGCCAGGCGGCGTCCAGCCGCCGGTGCGGCCAGAAATGTGGCGCCGGGCCGAGACTGCGGCGGCCGTGACCAAGGCGAAGACGCGGGCACGGGCGTTGCCCTCGGCCAGGCGGCAGCCGGTCTTGCGCGGCGAGCGTGTTCCGCGACGCGGAAAAAGCGAGCCACGCGGTGGGGTGGGTGAAGCACCCTATCTCCCAAGTGCGAAGCACTGGAGAATGGGGTGCGGAGCTGTGGCCGCTGATGAGCGATCTCCCGCCTCCGGCGGGAATCCGAGCGGCGGCCACCCGAAGTGCCGCTGAGCACGAAGTGCGAATCTCCATTACCAGGCGGCGACGAAAGTCGCCAGGGGGATGTGGAGCGGCGGGGGCAGCGGTGGCGGGGGGCCATGCAAGCCAAGTGCCGGCCCGACGCGCCGGCTGCGCGGAGGGCCCGACGCCGCTCGGGCGCCAGCCGGCACGGGCTTGCTGATTTGGGAGCGAGTGAGCATCTCCCGTCCCGTTTGGCCGGAATCGGAGTGGGGTTTGGAGTGAGTGTGGAGACGGTAACTGAGCTGTAGAGGAATCGGAGCACAACAGGTGGGCGTCTATGGCGGGGTAGGCGGGGACGATCCGGCGGCGTGCGCAACCTGATGGATGAACCACGGTCAGCGACCGCCGGACACGGATCGTCTTGATGGTGTATCAGGCACAGAGATAGCAGCGGCCGTGCTCCTCTGGCGTCTGGATGCGACCGGGGTCGATCGCACCGTATCGTTCGTGATCGAACTCGCCTGCCAGCACACGGCGGATGATGTCGAGCGCCTCCGCTTGCGTCATCCAGGAGAACGTCAGCGATTCGATTTGCACGTAGTGGCCGCCGGCCAGTTGCAACGCCGCATATTCCTGGGCGCCGTCGGCGCAGGTGGCGTCGTTGACGAACAGGTAATCGCCGAGCCGGAAACCGTTGCAGCCGCAGTAGGTGTACTGCGTCAGTTGTTCGGCTAACCACTCGGGAGTTTCGGCTGGAGCTACAGACCAGATACGTTTGCTATGCAACATGGCGTTGGCCCTCCTCAACCGATGGTGTTTCGTCGAGCGACTGGATGATCCGCGTCGCCGTCTTCTGAATCCGTTCAAGAGACTCGGCCAGCGTCGTCGCATCACCCCGGTAGAGCTGGATGTAGTCCGAGCTGCGCGTCGAGCAGTCGAAGCCGAAGGCCCGGCAGACGACGTAGGCTACCGCCTCGGCTTCCGTCTCGCGGACCGTCTTGGGCATGTGCAGACGGTGCTCCTCGTCGTGCATCCATTCGTGGGCCAACTCGTGCGCCAACACCGCGAAACGCTCGGCGGCGGGCAGCCCCTCGGCAATGGCGATTTCGCCCTTGCGCGAAAGACCCTTGGTGCCCAGCGGTAGCACTTCGTCTTTGAGAGTGATACCGCTCCGGCGAACCAAACCCTCCAACCCGGCGAGCGACTGGCCGGGCTCACCGTGGATTCCGGCAAGCTGCGGAAGGTCTTCTCCCTCAGTCTGGCTGACGTCGAACACGTGGACCACCTTGAAACCGCGAACGACGTGTTCGGACTCGTTGTCCGGGTTTTCGGTCTCTTCCTTCTTGCGGTAGGCCAGGGGGGCGAGGATGCCGATTCCTTTCTCGCCCTTACGCACGTGCCGGCCGAGTTCCAACCAGCGGCGAAAGCCGGCGACCAGACTCGCTTCCGGCATCTGGAAGGCGATCAACATGCAGTTGTTCCACGAGTAATTGTGGAACCGGCTCATGCAGTCCAGGAACCGCTGGAGCAGTGTGCTGCGTCCAGCCTGGAGGTCTTGTTGTAGGTCGACGAGCGCACGGTCTGCAAGCTGTTTGGCATCTTCACGTTTCATAATGCGTCTCCTTGCGGAAAAGCTGCGCCCGGCATGCGCAGCCATGAATCAGAAGAAGCGGGCCTGCCGGCGGCCCGTTCTGCGAGCCGCCCACGGCAGGTCAAGGTGGAGCCTTTGCCCGCAGGGCAAAGCAGCAGCGCCCGCACCCGCGGGCGCGGACCTTGAACGCCGTGACAGAATCAGAAGGGCCGAGCGGCAGCTAGCCGTAGACTTTGCGGCACTCGGGGCAGACGCCCAGATGCGTGTACCATTCCAGCGGCGATCGCGTCGGATCGTCCGGCGCCACCTCTTCCAGCGAAGCGGCGTACGATTGGAATTCCTCGACCTCGGTCCAGTCTGGTGGAACCTGGTCGACGCCGTCGCACTCGGTTGTGTCGCAGTAGAAACAGGCGAGTCGTATTTCCCGGGACATGTCCGATCTCCTTGTCATCCGGCAATGGCAGGAACCTGAGAAGAAAACCGGTGCACGCCACCGGCTCTACGTCGCAGGATCGCCGCGACGTAGAGCCCAATGGGCTCACATCTACCCGAGTCAGTGGCGAGAAAGAACAGCCTGATGGTTCGGTCTGACCAGCCCTATCACATTTCTGAGAAAAAGGCAAAGGATTGTCGGACGAGCGGGGGGATGGTGAGGTTTCGGCCCTCGTTGCTAGCGGCCTCGCGTTAGGGATGCGGAGGGCGCGGAGCGGTCTGCCCGCCGGCAGACCGAGCGCGAGCGAAGCCCGCAGCAGCCCGGCCCACAGGGCAACGCCCACACGCGCCATTGACGTTCCAGAACGGCCTGGCGAAAATAGCAGCACGACCGTGAATAGTCGCCCAGGACGGTCTCCCGCGAACCAATTCGATGATCGGCCATCTGGCGTGCGTGGCAGGCTCCAACACATCATGAACCCGAAGCGAAAGAACGGAGTGCGTCTCAACACCCGCCGTCTTGGAGTGGAGCGGCTGGAGGATCGAAGGCTGCTTGCGATCATGCAGTCGTTTGATCTGGATCCGCTGCACCAGGCGGAAGCGCTGAAGCCGGAGTATACTCCGGTGGGCTGGCTTGGCGGACTGAACGAGGACGGCACGGTGCACCACGGTGCATCGGCGGTGCTGATTGCGAACGCAGCGGGCAGCGTCGAGTGGGCGCTCACTGCGGCGCATGTGGTGGAGTATAACCTCAACCAGCCCGGTTTCGTGCAAATGCAGTTCGGTCTTGGACCGGACTTCTTCAACAACCCGGGTGAGACGCGGATGGTGGATGCGTGGTACCTGCACCCAGATTGGTCGGCAGCAGCCGAGAACGGGACTACCCCCGATTTGGCACTGGTGCACTTGGCCGAACCGTTCGATGTCGACCCTGCTGTGTTATACGCAGGAACGCTAGATTACGGCGATCCTATCACAATGGTGGGATACGGTGCGCCAGGAACGGATGCAACTGGCCAGATGGAGTTCGACGGCATCGAACGTGCCGGCACAAATGTCGTCCAAGCCTTTGGTGGAGACGGGACACCAGGTTATTCGTGGTACGCGCCGTTCATGGTCTTCTCCGACTTTAACGACATTGACCCCACCCCACTCGAGTGGCTGTTATCAAGCGGTGACAGCGGAGGCGGGCTATTCATCAGTCACGATGGACAAACATATCTGTCTGCCATCAATGTCATCGCCTCTGGCCCCTTCGCGCCAGGTTTCATGCAGTTGTGCTCAACAGGCAGTGTTCAAACAGCTCCCTTCCAGGACTGGATCGACTCCACCATCAACACGGCGGAGCCGCTGGATGTGACGGTGGCGACCGCCGCGGTGCAGGCGCCCTTGACGAACACCGGACCGGTCTTGTTCACTGCGACGTTCTCGTCGGCGGTGACGGACTTTGACGCTTCGGACGTCGTGGCAAGCGGCGCACCGGGAACGCTCGTCCCCACGGTCACCCCTGTAGGAACTGGCGGGACGACCTACACCATTGCTGTCTCCGGGATGACCGGGGATGGGCAGGTGGTGGTGAGCATCCCGGCGGATGCGGCGCACAACGCAGGCGGAAACGGAAACTCCGCTTCCACTGCGCTCGATTCCGGCGTGACCTACGATGTGACGGCACCGGGAGGTTCGATCGTCGATGTGCTGACAAACGATGCCACGCCGCTGCTTGGCGGTGCGGCCTCGGACGCAAACGGCGTTTCGGGTGTATCGGTGACTGTTGGCGCTCAAACCTTCGCGGGTGTGCTGCATACCGCGGATGGGATCTGGAGCGCGGAAGTGCCGGCAAGCCTGCTTGACGGCGTGCATACGGCAACGGTGACAGTGACGGACAATGCCGGAAACACGTCAACGGACACGGCAACGGTCACGGTGGATACCGTGGCTCCGGTTGTTGGGGTGAATTCGCTCACCACCACAATCACGGCGCCGACACTCACCGGTCCGATCACTGACGCCTCGCCTTCGAGCGGCATCACCGGTGTGACTGTTGTCGTGGGGGGTCAGACCCTTGCGGCAACGGTGTCCGGGAATACGTGGAGCGCGGTTGTGGAAACGCCCCTTGCGGACGGAACCTACGACGTCGCCGCGACAGCAGCGGATGCTGCTGGAAATACGGCAGCGGACGGGACGGCGAACGAACTCGTCGTGGACACGCACCCGTGGCACAATTCGGCGGACCCGTGCAACGTCGATGGTCGGTCCGGGGTCGAACCGGTGGACGTGCTGTTGGTGATCAACTACATCAACGCCCACGGTTCGGGGCCGTTGCCGGCACCCGGCCCAAACACCCCGCCGCCCTACGTCGACGTGAACGCTGACAATGAAGTAGCGCCCGTGGACGTGTTGCTCGTGATCAACTGGATCAACAGCCAAACGGCCGGCGGTGCAGGTGAGGCCGAGCCGTGGTCAGACGGTGCGGCAGCGTTTCTTGCCACCCCGACGCTGTGGCCAGCCTCTGACCGGGCCACATGGGCGACCGCAGGTCTCCTGAATCACGGGGAACAAGCGGTCGAAGGTATCGGTGGGGTCCGGAGCCCCGCACCGAGCGCAGTCGGGCATTCCTTGGCGGCGGGCGAGTCGGACGCGGGTTTCTCGTGTCGGGACTGGGACGAAGCGATTTCCGGAGAATGGAGTCGAGCCTCGGTCCTTCTGGACGCGATTCTAAACGACATCGTACCCGGCCAGGGCGGCAGACTGCCGTCACGCGCATGGGACTCCGGACAGACGCCGTGTGCGTGAATTGCTCCACGAGCGGCCGCGTCAGAAGATCTGCACGTTGTTGCGGATACGGTGGCGGACCTCCGCCAGGGCCTCCTCCAGCGCCTGCTCGATCTCGTCGTAGGTGCCCTTCCGCGAAGCGGAGACGATGACTTCCCAACCCTGCTCGGTGGGGAAGCACAGCCTGGTATGACAGGGACTGACGCGGTGGTGGCGACGGCGTTTGCCACGATGCTGGCAAACCAGGCGGGCGGTCTCTTCGTGCGTCAGATTGTCGGCGGCAGCCCGATCGGCGAGTTGCCGTTGGTGGTCGGCGTTTTCGAGCTTCGACAGCTCATAGCCGGCCCGGGCGGCAATTTCTCCGGCATCGACGCGCTGGCGGAT